>Ga0209058_1004369_pt1 | contig 11271 bp, 13 predicted proteins | sample GraSoiAngelo_147_FD_185904 | JGI IMG/M metagenome (GOLD analysis project Ga0209058, IMG submission 185904) | Grasslands soil microbial communities from the Angelo Coastal Reserve, California, USA - 14_1009_05_40cm (SPAdes) (version 2) | ecosystem: Environmental > Terrestrial > Soil > Grasslands ... | reverse complement strand
AGTACTTCAAACCGTCGCGCAGCGTGTACGTGTAGCTCTTCCCGTCGGAGCTGACCTTCGGCATGTCCTTCGCCGCGGCGGGGATGGGCTTCCCGGTCTTGAGGTCGAACGTCATGAGCGCCTCGTAGACCTTCATCGTCACGCCGATCTCCTGGACGAACGACTCCACCTGGGGGTCGATCGTCGCCGGCTCCGTACCCATGTTGGTCACGAGCTCGCCGTTGGGGTCCGCCGCGCCGGCTCCGCCACCGGTGCTCGGTCCGCCGCCCTGCTGCGTGCAGGCGCTGACGACGAGTCCCACCAGCGTCAGGAGCGACAGGAGCGGCCAGATGCGACTGCGGGTTTGGGTCAAGATCCGCCTCCCTCTCCTTTGTAATTTGAGACGTGTACGCGCGGATTCTGGGCCATCCTCAATACCTCCGCCAACGGCCGTGGGTTCAGCGTGCCGCGAAGGCCCACGCGTAAGCGTTCCACGAAAGTGCCGCTCCCGACGGCGTGGGCTCGACGGCGGCAAGCGCGGAAGGTGCAACGTCGACGCGCAGCTCCTGATAGAGCGGTAGCGCCGGAAGTGCCGCGGACCATACGCGTTCCATCTCCGCGTAGATGGCTCGCTTGTCGTTACGTTCTGGGAGACCGCTGGCGAGTTGTCCCAGGACGTCGAACCACGGATCGACGAGGCCGCTCCACCGCGCGGAGGCGAGCTGCGGGTCGGAAGCGTCCTCGGGAGTGACGGCCAGATCGAAGTGCCCCCCGTTGACATCGGCCATCACATCCGCGGCGGGGCGCTCGCGAACCTCCGCCGCGATCCCGATCGCCGCGAGATCGCCGGCGACCCGCCGGGCGACCTCGACGCGCGCGGTCGATCCGGCAGCCACCTGCAGCGTGACGGTCATGCGCTCGTCCGCACGCTCGAGGATCCCGAACTGGCCTTTGACAAAGCCAGCGTCAACCAACACGGAGCGCGCCCTATCGCGATCCGGAGCCGTGCCCGCCACGGCCTCCTCGGAGGCCGCCCAATGGGGCGGAAGGAGAAAGGTCTTGGGTACACGCGCCCGTCCGACGAAAACGTCATCGACGATCGACTGGCGGTCGACGGCGAGCTCGATGGCTTTTCGCACGACAGGGTCGCCGAACCGCTTGGGGTCGGGACCGAACCGTAGGACGGTCATGGCCTCGGTCGGGACGTAATGCGCCAGGAGACGTGTGCCGTCGGCGAAACGGTCGAGCGTCTTCGCGAGGTCGGCCTCGAGCACCGGCCAAGGAGCGACGTCGATGTCTCCTTTGAGAAGCGCCTGGAGCGCCGCGGCCCGTGTGGAAAAGAAATGAATCTCGAGCCGCCCGAGCTTCGGCGGCCCGAGGACGTAGTCCTTGAAAGCGGAGAGCGTGATGCTGCCCGGAAGCCAAGCCGCGATGGCAAACGGTCCCGCGTGTACCGGCTCTCGGGCGTATGCGGCTCGCTGCGCCGCGGTCGCCTGCGCGAGTCTGTGACTCGGCAGCACCCGCGGCGCGAGCGCGTAGTCGTCCCACCGTTCGCCATTCCGGTAGAGGACGCGAAAGTCGCGGGCCGAGAGGACCTCCACGCTCGCGATGCGGTCCGCCATCCAGCGAACGATCGTTCCGGCCGGGGCGAGCTCGTCCTGCTCCCAGGCGAACCGCACGTCGGACGCCGTTATCGGTTGTCCGTCCTGCCACCGCGCCTCGCGCAGCCGGAAGGTCGCAACGAGGCGTCCGTCCGAAGCCGCAGCGTCGTCGGTCACCACGCGCAGTCCCCCGTTCTCGATGGTCGGCACAGACTCGGCGAGTCGAGGCACGAGTTCGTCGTGCTCGTCGCGGCGGACGAGCGTTTCGGTGACCGCGGCTGCGACGAAGCGCGCCGATGGATCGTCCTCGAAGACCGTGCGTGGCTCGCCGACGAGCCCGACCACGACATCGCGGCGCGCAGGCGGTGTGGTCGCACATGCGCCGGCGAGCGCGGCCAGGATCAGCGCCAGGGAGACCGCGGAGCGAAAGGTCAGTTCAGCGCGGCGACGCGGTCGGCGCTCGGACGGGCTCGACGAGGTCGAAGTCGTAGCGGCCGCCGACGGGGAAGCGCACCGGGTCGCTGATGACCTTCGGGCTTTCGGGCTGATTGAGGCGAAGCCAGCGGAAGTAATTGATCTCATCTGTGGGTGGCTGCTTGAGGAAGTATTCCTGGATGACCGACCGCGCGTGCTGCGGGACGACCGCCTGAGGGTATTCGACGGACCCGCCGATCACGAAGAGGGTCACCCCGACCATGACCGAGACCTCGGCGAGCCGTCCGAAGAACCGGGGCACACGGACGAAGGTCGAGCGCTCGACACGGCTCGAGTTGAGCGCAAGCCGGACCCGACCCGGCGCGAGCATCGCGCGCCGTTCGCGCAGCGGACCGAACGCACTGCGGAGCGCCGCGTCGACCGAGTGGGCGTCTCGAAGGGCCGCGGCACATTCCGGGCAGGACGCGGCGTGCGCCTCGATATCGAACCTGTCTCGGATCGACAGGTCCTCCGCCCTGGCGGTGTACGGAAGCTGCGACAGGCCGCAGCCGCGGGCAAAGAGCTTCATTCGTCCTCGAGGGGCACCGGCGCGGTGATCGGTCTTGGTGCCCTAAGTCCAGTAGCCAGGAGTGGCCGGCTCGGTTCGATGCCCAGCTCGGGATGTGCCGCAAGATGCGTTCGCAAACGCCGGAGCGCGTAATGGAGCCTCGATTTCACGGTCCCGATCGGGCAGTCGACGACTTGTGCGATCTCCGTCAGGTTGAGACCGTTCAAGTAGTGCAACACGACCACCAACCGGTGCTTGGGGCCGAGCTCGTCGACGGCGCCAAGCACGAGCCTCCGCAGCTCGGCCTGCTCAGCTACGTTCGACGGCGAGCCTTCCTCGTCGGCGAGAGCTTCGTCGACCGCGTCGTCCAGAGAGGAGAGCACCACGTTCTTCCGGGGGCGGCGGTTATAGGAGAGATTGACCGCGACGCGGTACAGCCACGGACGTAGCGAATCGTCGGGCTCGAGGCGCGCAAGGGCCCGATGTGCGCGCGCGAACGTGTCGATGACGATCTCGTCCGCGGCCGAGGGGTCTCTGGTGATCGCGAGACCGAGCCGGAAAATGCCGTCGCGATACCGGTAGAAGAGCGCGTCAAACGCCTCAGTGACGCCGTCCCGCGCGGCGTACACCAGATCCCGGTCGGTGCGGCCATCGCCGCCGGCCTGCGGCCGCCCGACAGGCTTCATGCGTTCCTCTCCGCGGGGAGGTAACGGCGGGTGATGCGGAGTCTCCGATCTCCGCCCAGCTCTCCGCGTTCGACGACGCGGCCCTTCATCGGAGCGTGAATGAACTCGCGTGCGCTCGTCGCGAGCGCCACATGAGTGACCGACTCCTCGCCGAAGAATATGAGGTCACCCGCTCGAGCCGTATCCACCTTCCGGCCAAGCATGGCCTGTTGGTCCGCGTCCCGCGGCAGGGCCACCCCGTTCAAACGGTACACCTGCTGGACGAATCCCGAACAGTCGATCCCCAGCGCGGTCGTACCACCCCATAAGTAAGGAACGCCGATGAACGCTTCCGCCGTTTTCAGGTAGTCGTCGGCCGTCGGGAAGCGGTGCGGGATCTCGTCGTCCACGGCGGTGTCCGCGACGGCGAGGTACCCGACGCGCGAGGCCGCCGCTGAACGACCACGGAGCGGGACCTCCGCCCACTCCGGAGGCCGGTACGGCTCTCCTTCGCGCGCTGCGCGCCAGGACTGAGGCGGCTGGGTCCCGGCAGGCACCCGCTCGATGACCGCCGAGGAACGCGTCTCGCGCTCGTAGATGTTGGCAAGGAGGACCGCAACCGTTCCTCGGCCGCCCGGCCCCGGCAGCTCGAAGATCCCCTCTGCGCGGACCCAGCCGAAGTACTGGTCCGGCCCCTGCACGTACCGCCAATCAGCTCGCTCGCCGAGCACCGTAAGCACTTCGGTGAGATGCGCCTGATCCACAAGCTCCGAATCTTCATCTGGTTCGGCGCGAAGATCCGCGACGCCTACCGTGACGAGCGCCCGTGGCGGGGCGACCATCGCGACCCGCGTGGAAGTGCGAACTAGGTTGGTCGCTGCCACCTGAGCCTCGGATACCTCGCAGCGCTCACCTCGTCGAGGCGCGCGAGCGGCGCATGCAGCGGCGCGGCCTTCACCGATGCCGGATCGGTCTTCGCGCGTTCGGCGACGCGGACCATCGCGGCCGCGAATGCGTCGAGGGTCTCTCGCGGCTCGGTCTCGGTCGGCTCAATCATCAGCGCCTCGGGCACGACGAGCGGGAAGTACACCGTCGGTGGGTGGAAGCCCTCATCGATGAGCGCTTTCGCGACGTCAAGTGCGGACGCGCCCTGCTTTCTCTGCCGCGAGGCGGAGAGAACGAACTCGTGCATGCACGGGCGGTCGAACGCGACATCGTACGAATCGCGAAGCTGCGCGAGCAGGTAGTTCGCCGCGAGGATCGCGTCGTTCGACGCTTCCGCGAGGCCCTCTTCGCCCAGAGTCCGAATATAGGTGTAGGCGCGCACGAGCACCCCAAAGTTCCCGAAGAAGGAACGGACCCTTCCGATGCTGTCGGGAGGCGTCGGCCCGCGCCGGTAGCTGCCATCGGTATCTCTCGTGGTCCGCGGATGCGGAAGGAAGGGTTCGAGCTTCGCCTTGACGCAGAGCGGGCCCGCCCCGGGTCCGCCCGCGCCGTGCGGTGTCGAGAAGGTCTTGTGCACGTTGATGTGGATGCAGTCGAATCCGAGATCGCCCGGACGCGCGACGCCGAGGAGCGCGTTCATATTCGCGCCGTCGCCGTATACAAGGCCCCCGGCGTTGTGCACCGCGTCGCAGACCTCGCGCAGACGCTCCTCGAAGAGGCCGAGCGTGTTTGGGTTCGTGAGCATGAGCCCGACGACGTCATCGCCGAGGGCGGCCTTGAGCGAGGCCAGGTCGATGTTCCCGCGCGAGTCGCTCTTCACGGTCGTGACCGTGTAGCCGCACATCGCGGCCGAAGCGGGGTTCGTCCCGTGCGCGGTATCGGGAACGATCACGCGGCGCCGCCTGGCGGCATCGCCGCGCTTCGAGTGATAGGCCTTGAACACCAGAAGAGCGGTGAACTCGGCGTGCGCCCCGGCCGCGGGCTGGAGCGTCGCGGCGTCCATTCCGGTGAGCTTTGCGAGGAGCTCCTGCAGCTCGAACATCAGCCGGAGCGCGCCCTGAATCGTGTCGTCGTCCTGGCGGGGGTGGATCTCCGCGAAGCCGGCCAGCGCCGCGATCCGGTCGTTGACCTTCGGGTTGTACTTCATCGTGCATGACCCGAGCGGGTACATGCCGGTGTCCACTGCGTAGTTGAGCTGCGCAAGGTGCGTGAAGTGACGCACCACCTGCGGCTCGGTGATCTCGGGCAGATCGAGGGACGCACGCCGACGGAACTCATTCGGGATCAGGGCGTCGGCGTCTTCGCTTCCGCGAACGTGCCGTCCCGCACGCCCCGCTTCGTGGATCTCGTTGAGCAGCGGCTCGAGCGCCGGTGCGGCCGTCTTGACGCCGGAGTCGGGAACGACCTGCGTGCGGATCGCGGTCATCGGGCCGCCACCGTTTCACGCGTGCCCGCCGTGATCCGCTCCACCGCCGAGACCAGGGCGTCGGCGTCGCTGTCGCTCGTCATCTCGGTGCACTGGATCACGATCCCGTCCCGCTCCTCGTGGTGAAGGCCATCGTCGACGAGGACGTTCTCTTTCGCGAGCGCGTGCTTCAGATCGCGGCCCGGGACCGGCGTCCGGAGCTGGAACCGATCGAAGAACGGTCCATCGAGAGCGACGGCGCACCCCGGGACGCTGGAGAGTCTCGCGGCCAGGGCGTGAGCCTTCGCGACGCCGGTACGTGCGGCGGCGCGGAGCCCCGTCGGGCCCATGAGCGCGAGGTAGGCTGCCGCGGTGATGGCAGCGAGCGCCTCGTTCGTGCAGATGTTGCTCGTCGCCTTCTCACGGCGGATGTGCTGCTCGCGCGTTTGGAGCGTGTTCACGAAGCCGCGAGTACCGCGCGCGTCCTTTGTCTCGCCGACGATCCGGCCGGGCATCTGACGAACCAGCGCCTCGCGCGCAGCGAAGATCCCGAGATGCGGGCCGCCGAGCGACATGGGAATGCCGAGCGGCTGTCCCTCTCCGACCGCGATGTCGGCGCCGAGCCCGCCGGGCGGCTCGAGCAACGCGCTCGCGTGGGGCTCCGTTACCTGGACGCACAGGCCGCCCGCGGCGTGGGCTGCCTCCGCGATGGGCCGGACGTCCACGAGTGCACCGAACGAGTCGGGATGCTGGACGATGAGACAGGCGGCGCCCTCAGCGTTCGCTACGAGGTCTCGCGTCGGCACCTCGCGGACCTCGAGGCCCGGCCCCTGCGCGTATGTGCGCAGCGTGTCGCGGAACTGATAGAAGACCTCGCGCGCCACGACGACCTTCTTGCGGCCGGTCGCGCGAACAGCCATGAACGCCGCCTCCGCCACGGCGGTCGACCCGTCGTACATCGACGAGTTCACGACGTCCATGGCGAGGAGCTCGCTCAAGAGTGATTGGTATTCGAAGACCGCCTGGAGCGTGCCCTGGCTCACCTCGGGTTGATAGGGCGTGTACGCCGTGAGGAACTCGCCGCGCAGCGCAAGCACCGGCACGGCTGCAGGGATGTATCGGCGCTGCACGGGACCGCCGATGAAAAAAGGCCCTGCGCCCGCCGGCCGGTTCCTCGCGGCGAGCGCCTCGAGATGCGTTTGCACCTCGATCTCGGACATACCGGCAGGGAGCCCGAGCTTCGGACGAAGGGCATCCTTCGGGATCGCGGTGAGGAGCTCGTCGACGCTCTTGATCCCGACGCGCTTCAGCATCGCCGCGCGGTCGGCGTCGGTGTGCGGCGAGTAAGGGTTTGAGTTAGTCACCGCCGGCGCCGGCGGTCTCGCCGATGTGCGAGCGATAGTCCGTCGGCGAGAGCAGCTGGTTCAGCTCGCCCTTGTCCGCGAGGCGGACCTTGATCATCCAGCCGTTTCCGTACGGCTCGCTATTCACGAGCTCAGGCTTCTCGATGACCTTGACGTTGCGTTCGATCACCTCGCCGGAGATCGGCGCGTAGAGGTCGGATGCGGCCTTCACCGATTCGACTACCCCGAGGCTCGAGAACTGGCGCACCGTCGAACCTTTTTCGGGGAGCTCGACGAAGACGACGTCACCGAGCTGCTCCTGCGCGAAGTGCGTGATGCCGATCGTGGCCACGTCGCCGTCGGCGCGCACCCACTCGTGCTCCTTGGAGTAGCGCAGATCGTTGGGAACGGTGCTCACTCCGGCCTCCGATAAGACAGTCTCACTTCGTGAGCCTCCTGTACGTGAAGGGTCACTCCGTGACCCTTCTGTAAAAGGGTGTTCTTACTACCGTAGCGGGAACGTCCTTGCCGCGGATGCGCACCGCCAGAACCGTTCCGACCTTCGAAAGAGCCGTCGGGACGTAGGCCAGGGCGATGTTCTTTTCGACTGTCGGGCCGTATGTGCCGCTCGTGACCCGGCCGACGACCTCGCCGCCTCCGACCACTTCGTGGCCGTGCCGCGCCACGCCGCCCTCAACGAAGAGCCCGGCGATCTTCCGCGCGGGTCCCGCGATCTTCTTCGCCGCGATCGCGTCGCGGCCGATGAAATCCTTGTCAAGCTTGCACGTCCATCCGAGGCCGGCCTCGACGGGGTCCGTCGTCTCGTCGATCTCGTTCCCGTACAGGGAAAAACGGGCTTCGAGCCGCAGGGTGTCCCGCGCGCCGAGCCCGATCGGTTTGATTCCCGCATCTCTCCCGGCTTCGAGCAGCGCGTCCCAAACCGCTTCGGCGTCGGGGTTTGCAACGAAGACCTCGAAGCCGTCTTCGCCCGTGTACCCGGTGCGCGCGAGCGTCGCACCGACCTCTGCGACCCGACCGCGAGCCACGCTGAACGAGGGAAATCCGCGGAGGTCCGCGCTTGTCTTCGAAGCCAGGATCTCCGCGGCGCGCGGTCCCTGGATCGCGATGAGGGCCGTGTCGAGCGAGCGGTCATCGAACACGACGTCGTTCGTCAGATGCGCGAGCACGTGCGCGCGGTCTTTCGCGATGTTCGCGGCATTGACCACCATGACGTACTCAATGTCGGCGGTCCGGTAGACGATCACATCGTCCACGATCGTTCCGCTCTCGTTCGTGAGCAGCCCGTAGCGCGCCTGGCCCACGTCAAGGCCGGCGATGTCGCTCGACACGAGCCGGTCGACGAGCGCGCCCGCGCCACGACCTTTGAAGACGAACTCGCCCATATGCGAGAGATCGAAGAGGCCGGCGCTTCCGCGGACGGCGCGGTGCTCGGCGACGATGCCCTCGTACTGGATGGGCATCTCATACCCGGCGAAGGGCACGATCTTCGCGCCGAGCGCCACATGCTTCTCGTAGAGGGGCGTCCGGCGCAGCGTTGGCGCTTCGGTCGCCATCACGCGGCCTCCCTCGCGGCCACGAGGGCGCGGTCCAGGATGTCGCGGTAGGTGTCGAACGAGAGCAGGCGTCGGGCCTCGTCGGCCGGCACCCAGCGGACCTCGTCGTACTCGTGATCGTGCTCGCTCACGTCTCCGCCGGTGGGCTCCATCAGGAAAAAGTGGACGAACTTGTGCACGCGCTCGCCTGGCGCGGCGAACCAGTAATCGGTGGTGCCGATGTCCCGAAGGATCCGGACCTTGAGGCCGGTCTCCTCCTCCACCTCGCGAAGCGCGGTGTCCTCGATCTCCTCGCCCTTGTCCGGCGTGCCCTTCGGAAAGACCCAGGTGGCGTCGGCGTGGCGGCCGGCGAGGACGACCTCGGGCTTGCCGTCACGCTGGCGAACGACGACGCCACCGGCCGCGACGGCGTTGCGCACGCGCGATCGACGGCGGGCACGGATGCTGGGCATCGAGCCTCCCCCGGATCGTGAGGAGACGAGTCTAACCAAGGCACAGCCGACGGGACGAGCTGCTTATTAAAGGAGTCGGGTGTTGTTGATGACGAGCGCGAAATTGCAGTGGAGGAATTCGGCCGCACGCCGCGACAGCATCATGCGCGGCAGGAAGATCTCGAAGTACTCCATGATCGGCGAGACCTCGGTGTCGACCGCGAGCTCGAGCGTGATGAGCTTTTCCTTGCGGCTGACCTTGATCTCGGAGGCGGTAACCGCGTAGTTCACACGGTCGTGGATGTCGAATGAGGTCGACTTCGGGTTCCGCACACGGCTCCGGTGCACGTCGCTCTTGTCCGCGATGATCACGGCCGCGGAGACCGCGCTCACCGGGAGGCCGCCCTCGTCCTCTTCATGGTTCGCGATGGCGCCCATCATCGTCGCGACCTCCTCGAGCGGAAAGCCGAGATCCATGAGGATGTCCTTCGCGACGAGCGCGCCCGTCTGCGCGTGCTTCTCGCGCGTGACGACGTTGCCCATGTCGTGGAGGTACGCCGCGACTGCGGCGATCTCGCAGCGACGCACGTCGTGGCCCAGAGACTTGAGGATGAAACGCGCACCGTCGGCGGATGTATTGGCGTGCCGCTCGCCATGCTCGGTGTAGCCGATCGCGCCGGTCTGCTGGTTCGCAGACCGAATGAAGACCTTGACTCGTTCGTCGTTCTTGACCACGTCGAGCGTCGGCCCTTCACGCTTCGCTTCGACGGGCGTCCTGGTCTTCGTCTCGGCGCGGTGGACCTTCGTCCGCTCGTCTGGGACGTTGGTGTCGTCCGGTCCGGGGCGGGGCGCCTGCATCGCGTCAGACATCGTTCGCAACTCTACGACCCCGGCGGCTCGTTCGGAACGGTGACCAGTTACCGAACGCCCGTCCACATTCCGGCTCGACGCAGCTCATCGAGATGCCTGCTACAAGTGCTTATGGGTGTGGGTACCCGTGCCTATTCGGCGTACGCCTTTTGCAGACGTTCCGCGACCAGCTGCATCCACCGCAGCTCCGTGAGTCCAGCGCGGCACACGACCATCCCGCGCGTGAACGCGAGCCATGGTTTGAGGGTCCCGCTGAGCAACCCCAGCCATGTCGCGCTCGTCGCATCCACCTTTGGGCCCGGTCCCTTCAGATCCGCGGACTCGGCGTGCAACTTTCCTTCGCCGGCCTGGAACTCGATCGCGCGACCGATGTCCGTGAACCGCAGCAAGGCGCGGCCGGCCTTCACGTCCTTGAGCGCGTCCCGCACGGTCTCGGTCACGCTCGCGGCGGTAAGGATTCGAAGCACGAGCTCGGGCACGTCGTTTCCCGACCCGTCGGTCTTCGCACGAGCCTGTGCTTCGCTGAGGGCAGCCGCGAGCTCTTCCTTCGTCACCGCTTCGAGCGTAGCCACTTGTTAAGATCCTTCCGCGGGACGATGCCCTCAATAAGCACGACGTGACGGGCGTCGTCGACCTCGTGCAGGATCCGATGATCGCCGGCCCTCAGACGGAGGAATCGGTCGTGTCTGCCTTCGATAGCTTTGATGGCCTTTCCGGGCCGTCGCGGATCGACCGCCAGCGCAGTGACGGCTCGTTCGATTCGTTCTCGCGTCTCGCCGGTAAGGCGTCGGACCCTTCGGCTCGCGTCGCTACCGAGCTCGACGCGCCACGGCACGACGCTTGTCCTCGGCGATCAGTTCGCGACGCAGTTTGCTCCACGGCGTCGTCTTTCCAGCACGGTACTCTCGCCGCGCCCGCTCGCGCATGCGAACGAATTGGGTCGCGTTGGCGAGAATGAAGTCCTCGAGATCGTCGTCGATGGGCAGCAGAACACTCACCGGACGTCCTCGCCAGGTCACAAGGAACCGCTCCCCCTGAGACGACCGCCGGATGATGTCCGAAGCCTTTGCCTTCAATTCGCGAATTCCGACCGCAGCCATGTAGGGAGCCCTCCAGAGTGGACTCGTATGTGACTACATCGTACCGTACCGTACCGTACCGCTGATCCCCTCCGGCGTTGCTAAGCCAGCTTCATGTCGCTCCGGACGGCGACGGGGATCTCCGTTCCGCGATGTCGGAGAGCGAAGAACGCGGCGGCGCCGATCATGGCGCCGTTGTCCGTGCAGAGGCGCGGCGGCGGGACGCGCAGCGGATGGCCGATCCGTCGCGCGATCTCCTCACGCAGCGCAAGGTTCGCGGCGACGCCGCCGCCGAGGAGCACCGTTTCGACCGCGTGCTCCGCGGCCGCGCGCGCGGTCTTCTCGGCGAGCATCTCGGTGATCGCCTTCTGGAACGACGCGGCCACGTCCGCCACGG
>Ga0209058_1004368_pt1 | contig 11271 bp, 11 predicted proteins | sample GraSoiAngelo_147_FD_185904 | JGI IMG/M metagenome (GOLD analysis project Ga0209058, IMG submission 185904) | Grasslands soil microbial communities from the Angelo Coastal Reserve, California, USA - 14_1009_05_40cm (SPAdes) (version 2) | ecosystem: Environmental > Terrestrial > Soil > Grasslands ... | reverse complement strand
AATCTCGCTCCTGGCAGTGGTCGGCATGCTGTGGGCCGCGCCGACCGTCCACGCTCAGAACGTGGCGTCCCAGAAAGCGTACTTCGGCTCCGGTACGGCCGAGATACTCAACCCGACCGGCGGCACCGTGCTCTCCGGGTACGTGAAGACGTCGAGCGTCGGCGACTTGCTGATCGGGTTCTCGATGGAGTGCGCGTTGTGGACGTCGACGAGCACCACGGCCACGAAGGGCGGCGGCAAGGTGACCTCCTCCGCCAGGGCTGCCGTGAATGTCACCGTCTACGTCGACGGCGTGGCCGCGGAACCCGGGCAGGTCGTATACTGCGACCGCGAGCAGACCGTGAGTCTCACATTCTCTTCCCTCACGGTGCTGATCACGGATTCAATCACGCTGGACCTGTTCCTCAGAACCAAGAACGCGAATCATTTCAATTTTTACCAGCACAATGTTGGTGCCGCCGTGCACTACGTTGAGGTCAAGGTGGACAGCATCGTGAGTGCGGATCCCAACGCGCCGGTGGACCCCGGAACACGCGCGGTGGTCGGCAAGCGCTCCTTGGTGATCGAAGAGTACAACAACCCGTAGAGGCGGTTTCGATCGCCCTGAGCGCCGAGGTCCTCGGCGCTCAGGGCTACAGATATTGGCCGGGTCCCCGGCCGTCGGCGGCTCCCTCCGGAGAGCCCGGCGGAAGCCCGCGGCGGCGCATCTCGTCGAACTGTGCCCGCGCCTGCATGTGCTGAGCCCAAAGAGCCGCCTGGATGCCGTGAAACAAGCCCTCCAGCCATCCGACCAGTTGTGCTTGGGCCAGGCGGATCTCGGACTCACTCGGCGTGCCCTCGAGCGGGATCGTCAGGGTCTCCAGCTCCTTTTGAAGATCTGGTGACAGCCCTTCTTTGAGCGTGGCCAGCGCCTTCCCATAGATCTCACGGAGGCGTTTCCGACCGGCGTCGTCCGGGGAAGATTGGCGGACTTCGTCGAGGAGTTCACGGATCATCGCGGCGATGCGAAGAAGCTTCGCCGGCTGGGCGACGAACTCGCCGCTCTCCGGAGCGCTCGCTTGCCGCGGCATGATGATCTCGGGCTCGTCGTTGCTCATCCGCTCTCCCGGAAGAACGTGGGGTTGGTCAGGCCCAAGATACCACGACGACGGCGGCGTCTAGCGGCGTGGCGCCTGGTGGTTCCTGCTATCCTTTGGACGAATGTCTCGCGTCGTCTCCCTTATCGGCCTCATCGCGATCGTATCGGCTATGCCGGCGATGGCCGTCGCCGCCCCGGAGGGGACGGTGACCTGGGGCCTGCACGTCACGATCGCCTCGCGCTGGCTCGACCCGGCGGAGACCGAGGCGCTGGCGACGCCGTTCATGGTGCTCTACGCGATCCACGACGCGCTCGTGAAGCCGATGCCGGCGGGGGCCACCACCCCGAGCCTCGCCGAGTCGTGGACGGTCTCGCACGACGGGCGGGCCTACGAGTTCGTCCTGCGCAAGGGCGCCCGGTTCCACAACGGTGCGCCCGTCACCGCCGACGACGTGAAGTTCTCGTTCGAGCGCTACAAGGGCGCGGCCGCGCGGCTCCTCAAGGACCGCGTCGCCGAGGTCGTAGTGGTCGACGCCGGCCACGTCCGCTTCCAGCTCAAGGAGCCGTGGCCCGATTTCATGACCTTCTACGGCACGACCGCGTCGGGCGCGGGATGGATCGTTCCCAAGAAGTACGTCGAGCAGGTCGGCGAGGACGGGTTCAAGAAGGCTCCGATCGGCGCCGGACCCTACAAGGTCGTGAGCATCCAGCCCGGCGTCGAGCTCGTCATGGAGGCCTTCGAGCAGTACTGGCGCAAGGCGCCCAACATCAAGCGCCTCGTCCTGCGCGCGATTCCCGAAGAGTCGACGCGGCTCGCGGCGTTGAAGAAGGGCGAGGTCGACATCGCCTACCTGTTCACGGGGCCGGTCGCCGAGGAGCTCAAGCGCGCCGCCGGGCTGAAGCTCGTGCCGGTGCTGCTGGAGGCGCCGTTCTGGCTCGATGTACCAGAGCAGTGGGACGGCAAGTCGCCCTGGGCGAATGTGAAGGTGCGCCGCGCGGCGAGCCTGGCCATCGACCGCAAGGGCGTGAACCAGGCCGAGACGCTCGGCTTCTCGCGGCCGACCGGCACGATCATCCCGTCGAACTTCGAGTTCGCGCTGACGGTCAAGCCGGACCCGTTCGATCCCGTGAAGGCCAAGCAGCTCCTGGCCGAAGCCGGCTATCCGAACGGGTTCGACGCCGGCGACTTCACGCCGTTCCCACCGTACTTCACGATGGGTGAGGCGATCCTCGGCCAGCTCCAGAGCGTCGGCATCCGCTCGCGCATGCGCTCGATGGAGCGCGCCGCGTTCCTGTCGGCGTGGCACGACAAGAAGCTGAAGGGGATCATCCTCGGCATCAGCGGGGCCAAGGGCAACGCCGCCACGCGCATCGAGGCCTACGTGGCCAAGGGCGGCATGTACGTCGCGGGCTCGGTGCCGGAGATCGACGACCTGTTCCTGCGCCAGGAGCGCGAGATGGATCGCAAGAAGCGCGAGGCCCTGCTGCTCCAGATCCAGAAGCTCATGGAGGAGCGCCAGCTCCACATCCCGATCTACGAGCTGGCCTTCCTCTGGGGCGTGGGCCCGCGCATCGAGGAGGCCGGCGCCGACCGCGTCAAGGGCTACCCGTACTCGGCGCCGTACGAGGACGTGAAGCTCAAGAAGCAGTAACGTCGGCGCACCTGCGATATCATGCGCCGGTGATTGCTTCCAGTCGTGTCCTGCTCGTCGCGCTCGCCGTCGCGCTGACGCTCGGCGTGGCGCCGGTGGCGGCGCAGAAGGTCCCGCCGGGGTTTCGCCTCACCTACAACGTCGACAAGACCAGTCCGACGAACGTCGAGCTCTCCGGTCAGGTCTACAACGACAACAACATGGACGCGGTCGACGTCTACGTGAAGGCCGAGGCGGTCGACAACACCGGGAAGGTCGTCGCTCAGGGCATCCCGTACGTGGGCATCGTGCGCTCGCGGAGCAGCGCCCCGTTCAAGGCGAAGGTGCCGGTCGTGCCGAACGCCACCGGCTTCCAGGTCGGCATCAACAGCTTCCGCTTCTCGCTCGGGCGCGAGTCGCCCTGATCGGCCGGCTCGCCACACAGGCGAGGTGGAGCGAGTATAATCCCCCCTATCCGTCGAACGGGTCGGTTCGCCACCCAGAAAGGAGAGGGTGATGACCACTCAGACCGGCGCGACCACCGAGCCAACCTCCCATTCCGAGGGCGTTGACCACGAAGCTTCGCGCGACTTCACGAAGCTCTACCAGGAGGGCCTGATCGCCGGCCTCGTCGGCGCCGCCACCGTCGCTCTCTGGTTCCTGCTTGTCGATACGGTCCAGGGGCGGCCGCTCTACACGCCGACGGTCCTCGGCAGCGCGCTCTTCAGCCGCGGCGCCGGCGCGCCGTGGGCCAGCGCCCTGCCGAACATCGAGATGGTGCTGATGTTCACCTGGGTCCACGGCCTCACCTTCGTCGTGATCGGCGGGATCGTCTCGCATCTGCTGGGGCTCGCCGAGCGGCAGCCCAGCCTCGGCTTCGGGATCTTCATGCTGTTCGTGTTCTTCGAGTTCGTGTTCACCGCGGGCGCGATGCTCTTCGCGGCGCCCGTGCTGCAGGCGCTCGCGTGGCCGGCGATCGTCGTGGCCAATCTCCTGGCGGCGCTATCGATGGGCGGCTACTTCTGGCTGCGCCACCCGAATCTGAGAGTGCAGCCCTAGGTCGGGTATACTGGCGCTCGCTGACCCCGTCGTCTAGCCTGGCCTAGGACGCGACCCTTTCAAGGTCGAGATCGCGGGTTCGAATCCCGCCGGGGTCACCACCGCTAGTAACGGTAGCCGCCCGACGAGCACCTGCCGGAGCATCTGCCGGGCTTGCGGCACGCTCTCGCCGAGGAGCGCCTTGACGTCGGCGGCGCCGACCCGCAGGAGCTTGGTCAGCCGCGCGGTGTCCAGCGACGCCACCCGCGCGACGTCGTCCATCCCCGCCAGCTCCCGGGCGAGGGCCTTCTTCCGGTCGCTCTCGGCCTCCAGCATTGCCAGCAGCTCGTCGGTGGCGCGCCCGCGCTTGACGGTGTCCCCGGGTGGCCGATCTGCTTCTCGATCAGCGCCAGCTCGCGCTCCACCGTCGGCCGGCGGTCGAGGCTCTGCTCGCGCCGCTGGCGGAGCCGCCCCAGGCCCCGCTCGATGGCCTCCTCGATCATCCGGGCGTCGAACGCCTTGGCCAGCGACGCGAGGACCTCGCGGTCCATGAGGCTGGGGGCGATCTGCACGCCGTTGGCGCAGACGTCCATCCCGCGCTTCTGGTGGTAGGCGCAGCTGTAGACGTGCCGGCGCTCCTTCTTGGAAGTCGCGCGTCTGCGCGATCAGCGCCCCGCTGCACGCCGTGCAGTAGGCGAGCCCCGCGAGCAGGTACGGCGACGCGAGGTCGAGCCGCGACGGGTGGCCGACCAGCCGCCCGTTCGGGACGCGGGCGAACACGGCGCGGGTCGAGTTCATTCGCTCCTCGGCCGCGCGCGCGGTCGGCGGGGACGATCCGGAGGTCCGGGGCGTCGAGCCGCAGCCACTCGGACTCCGGGCGCCGCCGGAGCGCCTTCGCGCCGCCCCCGCACCGTCTTCTGGCTCTTGCCCCAGACGATCTCGCCGCGGTAGAGATGTAACGCCTATCCCGCGAGCTCGCCGCGCCGCCTCGATGCCGTGAGGAGCAGCGCCCTGACCTCCGCGTCCCGCGCCGGGCGGGCCTCGTTCGGTGGCCGCGCTCACGGCCCGGGCGTCAGCGGGCGGTTCCGGGAGAGGGGGGGTTTACCTCTAACTGTGCAAAGGATTGCATAGGTATACCAGATGAGGAGTGTCTCGGCCTTACGCCAAATTCTGTTTCACCTATGCGTATCCTCGGGAAATCCAACAAAGAAACGCGCGTCTTCCTAGTCCCCGAGGCTTTTGGCACGAGAATGGCGTCGCCTTCCGGAACGAGACAAGGGCCGCCCTTCACTTGTTCTGCACCTTGGAGGTCTCCCATGCGCGCTGCACCGACGAGACAGAGATTCTCCGGCTTCATACTCCACATGGTCAACGGAAGCGCCCGATCCGGCGCGAGAGCGGGCCTCCCGAGCACGCGCGCGGGAGGTCGAGTGCTCGTCCTGCTCGCGATACTCTTGGCCGCGCACGCCGGAGGCGCGCACGCAGCGGACGGACCCTTCATTCCAATCGACCTCGGCACCCTCCTCGGCGGCAGCACTAGCTTCGCCTACGCGGTCAACGACAGCGGCCAGGTCGTCGGCTTCAGCGAGACCGCCGCTGGCGGCGCTTTCCATGCGTTTTTGTGGACCGCGGCCGGCGGGGCGGTCGACCTCGGCACCCTCGGCGGCCGCGGGAGCGAGGCCCACGGGGTCAATGCCAGCGGCCAGGTCGTCGGCTTCAGCGAGACCGTCGCCGGCGGCGCTTATCATGCGTTTTCGTGGACGGTGAAGGGCGGGATGATCGATCTCGGCACCCTCGGCGGCAGCTTCAGCGTGGCCGAGGCGGTCAACGACAGCGGCGAGGTCGTCGGCTGGGCCGAAACCGCCGACGGCGCTCTGCATGCCTTCTCGTGGACGGTGAAGGGCGGGATGATCGATCTCGGCACCCTCGGCGGCAGCTTCAGCTTTGCCTTCGGGGTCAACAACGGCGGCCAGGTCGTCGGCCGGAGCGACACTGCCGGCGGCGGCCCCCATGCGTTCTCGTGGACGGCGGCCGGCGGGATGGTCGATCTCGGCATTCTCGGCGGCAGCTTCAGCGTGGGCGAGGCGGTCAACGACAGCGGCCAGGTTGTCGGCGGCGGTGACACCGCCGACGGCCCTGTCCATGCGTTCTCGTGGACGGCGGCCGGCGGGATGGTCGATCTCGGCATTCTCGGCGGCAGCTTCAGCGTGGGCGAGGCGGTCAACGACAGCGGCCAGGTTGTCGGCGGCGGTGACACCGCCGGCGGCCCTGTCCATGCGTTCTCGTGGACGGCGGCCGGCGGGATGGTCGACCTCGGCACCCTCGGCAACGCGAGCGAAGCCTCCGGGGTCAACGCCAGCGGCCAGGTCGTCGGCTCCAGCGAAGTTTTCCTCGGGGGGGTGTGGGACGTCCATGCGTTTTCGAGGACGGCGGCCGGCGGGATGGTCGACCTCGGCACCCTCGGCGACCGTGGGAGCGAGGCCAGCGGGGTCAACGCCAGCGGCCAAGTCGTCGGCGTCACCTGTTTAACCACCGGAACAGCATGTGAAGCACATGCAGTCCTGTGGCAGCCCATCGCAAACCTCGGGTGCGACGCGACCCTCGCTGGATGCAACCTCAGGGGAGCCAACCTCGCCGGAGCCTATCTGAAAGACGGCGACCTGAGGCGCGCCAACCTGAGGAGCGCGAATCTTGCCCGAGCCAACCTGAGCGGCGCCGACCTGACGGGCGCCAACCTGGGAGGCGCCAATCTCACCAATGCCGACCTCGCCGGGGCCAACCTTACGGGGGCCAACGTCAAGGGCGTGGTCTGGTTCAACACCATCTGCCCAGATGGGACGAATAGCGATGCCAACAAGGGCACCTGCGTCGGGCATCTCTAGGGTCGGAGCGCAGGGCCTGTTGGACCACACGCACCCACACCGGGCCGGGCGTGGTCGTCGCGATCGTGGCCACACGCGGCGCAGGCGCGCTCAAGGCGAGCGCTGGCGCGCCCCGCGCTGTCCGCCAACGAAACGAAATGGCCGCCGCGAGGCGAGCGTGGGACGCACGCCCAGGGGTCGCGCACGACCGGCCCGGTCGCCCGGGCTGTGACGAGCCCCCAGGGGCTCCCCGCCGTCGTCACGATCATGTGAGCATCCCCGCGTCGATCTGTCGACGGCGCCCGGCAATGAGGAGGCCCTGAGCAAGGAGAACATTTTGATGATCTGGACGCCGATGTCCCGCTGGTTTCGTGAGGCGAGGCCAGCGACTCGGTACACGTCAGGCCGAGCCGTCAATCTGCGGAAAATAGTTCTTGACGGGCTGGACGACGGGCGATAACAACGACGCGACATGGGGGGTGACCTGATGGGGATCCAGCTCGACCACATCATCGTCCCGTCGCACGATCGCGTGGCCGCCGCGAAAGCCCTGGCCGACCTTCTTGACGTTCCCTGGAAGGACTCAGGGCCTGGCGGGTTCGTACCCGTCTATGTCAGCCCGACCCTGACGCTCGACTTCGCCGACCGAGAGCAGTTCGAGCACTATCACGTGTGCTTCCACGTCGGTGACGCCGAGTTCGATGCGATCCTCGGTCGCATCCGGGCGGCCGGGATCAAGTACCGCAGCACCCCGCACGGCGAAGACGACCTGAAGATCAACACCAGGCTCGGCGGGAAGAATCTCTACTGGAAGGACGCGGACGGCCACCAGTGGGAGATCCTCACCGTGAGCTACGCGAGGGCGAGCGCGCCGTCGACCTCGGCGGCCGGCTAGCGCCGCCTCGCGGCGCGGAGCGCCCTCGGCGGCCTTCGATACACGGCGCGAAACGCCGCGTTGAACCGCCGGATGCTCCGAAAGCCCGCGGCGAACGCGATCGCGGCCATCGGCAGCGACGTCTCGTCGACCATCCGCTTCGCGCGCTGCACGCGCCGGGTCGCCGCGACGGCGGAGGGCGGCGCGCCCGCGTGCTCGGCGAAGAGCCGGCTCAGATGGCGGCTGGTCATCCCGAGCGTGTCGGCCAGATCTCCCACGGTCTTGCCGTCGTCGAGGAAGCCGCCGTCGATCAGCTTGAACGCGCGCGTCACCGTCGCCGCGGCCCCGCGCCACGCCGGCGTCCCCGGCGCGGCTTCGGGGCGACAGCGCAGGCACGGGCGGAAGCCCGCGCCCTCGGCGGCGGCCGCGGTCGGTGCGCGGGGCTTCAGGCGATCGCGGCCGCCCTGGTCGTGCTCGGACCAGGGCGGCCGTCGGCGCGTCAGACCTTGCGCCGGCGCCCGGCGTAGATCTCCTGCATCTCCTTCTCGGCCCACGCGATCGCCTGGTCGGCCGTCATCTTGCCGGTCGAGTACTGGGCGAACATGTCCGGGATGATGTAGAGGTCGAGCACCTGCTGGGAGGCCGCCGTGGTGGGGCCGGGCCACGAGGGCGGCACCGTCACCTTGGCGACGTCGGGGATGTGGCGGTACTGCTTGTCGCTCTTGTAGACGGGGTGCTTCGTCAGGTTCGCGAGGAACGGCATGTTGAAGCCGTGCCCGGCCTCGACCCACTTGTTGAGGTTCTCGGGCTGGAAGTGGTAGCGCAGGAAGTCCTTCGCGAGGTCGACGTTCTTCGAGAAGTTCCAGACGCCGACGCACCAGTAGCCGGTGGTCGTCTTGCGGTCTACCGGACCCCGCGGCGTGTTGACGTGGTCGATGACCTCGGCGATCTCCCGCTGCGAGCCCGGCACCACGACCTTGTCCTTCTTGGCCGACTCGTAGGCGCTGATCGGGTTGTGGATGCCGATGCACTTGCCGGCGTTCAGGCAGCGGTTGTTGCTGGCGTCATCCCAGGCCAGGACCTCGGGATCCATCGCCTCGGTGTAGAGACGCTTGACGAAGTCCATCGCGGTCCGCGTCTCCTTCGAGTTGATCGTGATCGTCTTGCCGTCCTTGCCGACGTAGGAGGCGCCGTAGGACCACATGATCGACAGTAGCGTGACGTTGGCGTCGGCGCTGTGGCCCATCGCGGTGCCGAACGGATGGCCGATGGCCTTGCCCTTCTTGCCGATCCGCAGCCAGTCCTCCCACGTGTCCGGGTTCTTCTCGCCGATCTTCTCGAGCAGGTCGGTGCGGACCGCCATCGGGAACGGCGGCATCCACCACGGCAAGAGCTTCCACTTGCCGCGGATCAGATAGTCGTGCTCGTTGAGCCAGCCGCCGTTCTTCGGCGCGACGTCGGTCGCGACGTCGTTGAGGTCGGCCAGGTAGTCGTAGTAGAGATCGGCGTCGCCGAGGCCGGGCCCGAGCGCGGTCAGGTCGTGGCCGGAGCGCGCCTGGACCTCCGAGGCCTTCTTGGTCACGAGCTGCAGGTGGGCGATGATGTCCAGGCGCACCTTCACCTTGTTCTTGGCGCCCCACTCGTCGAATTGCCGCTTCAGCTCCTTGTCGGTGTCGGGCACGAAGCTCGCGACGGTGAGGAAGCTGAGCTCGCGCGTCTGGGCCGTCGCCGGCGCGCGACCGGAGGCGAGGATGCCGGCCACACCGGCCGCGCCCGCGGACGTGCGGAGGAACTGGCGCCTGCTCACACCCCGTGAAGTCATGTTGCCCTCCTCTGTTCGAAGACGCGCACAGCTCGTTGACGGCTACTTGACGGCACCCGCCGTCAGTCCCGACACGTAGTAGTCCAGGAAGAAGACGTAGGCGACCACGATCGGCAGCGAGCCGATGCAGGCGCCGGCCATCAGGCCACCCCAGTAATAGATGTCGCCCCGGATGAGCTCCGAGAACACGCCCACCGTCATGGTCTTGAGCTCCGCGGGCGAGACGAAGACCAGCGCGTACAGGAACTCGTTCCAGGACAGCGTGAAGGCGAACAGGGCCGCGCAGATCACGCCGGGCACGGCGACCGGCAGCAGGATCCTCAGCAAGGTCTGGAGCCGGCCGCAGCCGTCGAGCATCGCGCACTCTTCGATCTCCTTGGGCACCGTGCGGAAGTAGCCCATGAGGAGCCACGTGCAGAAGGGGACGAGGAACGTCGGATAGGTGACCACCAGCGACCACAGGCTGTCGGAGAGCCCGAGCCGGTTCACCACGGTGCTCAGCGGCAGGAAGAGCAGCGACGGCGGCACCAGGTACGTGATGAAGATCGCCATCCCGAACGAGTCGCCGCCCAGGAAGCGCATGCGCGCCAGCGGATAGGCGGCGAGGATGCCGATCACCACCGAGATGACGGTCGCCGCCACGCTGACGATCAGGCTGTTCACGAACCAGCTCCAGAACAGGGTCTCGTTGGAGAGGAGCTGATAGTGACCGAAGGTCACGCCGCGCTGGATCAGGAACGGGATCGAGCTCGGGTCGTACAGCTCGGCGTTCTTCTTGAACGACGTGATGAGCATGAAGTAGAGCGGGAACAGCGCGAACAGGACGAACGGCATGACCGGCAGGTACAGCGTGAACAAGGGCCGGATCTGACGCGCCCGCGACCCGCTCATAGCGTCGTCGACTGGCGGACCAGCCGGAGCTGTACGAACACCACCCCGAGCAGGATCGGGAACAGGAACAGGGAGACCGCCGCGCCCTGGCCGACCTGACCGCTCTGGAGCCCGAGCGCGAACGAATACGTCGCGAAGAGGTGCGTCATGTTCATCGGACCGCCCTTGGTGAGGACGTAGACGATGTTGAAGTCGGCCAGCGTGAAGATTGCCGAGAACAGGATCACGACCGCGAGCACGGGCTGGAGCAGCGGCAGCGTCACGTGCCAGAAGCGCCCGACCGGTCCGGCACCGTCCGACTCCGCCGCCTCGTATAGCTCGCGCGGGATCGACACCAGCCCCGCCAGCAGCGTGATCGCGAAGAACGGCAGGCCGCGCCACGTGTTCACCAGGACCACCGTGCACATGGCGAGATACGGGTCGGGCAGCCAGGGGATGTCGTGGTTCACGATGTGCAGGCCCTTGAGGGTCCAGTTCACGACGCTGTACATCGGCTCGAACATCCACCACCACACCAGCGTGCTCAGCGCGGTCGGCACGATGAAGGGCAGCAGCACGGCGCCGCGGATCAGGCGCTTGAACCGCGCGACGCGGAACAGCAGCAGCGCCAGCGCCATCCCGAGCACGGTCTTGAGCCCGAGCGCGGCCGCGGTGAACACCATGGAGTTCTGCAAGGTCTGGATGAATATCGAGCTCCCGAGCAGGCGGCGGAAGTTGTCGAGGCCGACGAAGCTCCCCGTCTCGCCGACGCGCGCGTCGCTCAGGCTGAACCAGAGCGAGAGCACGAACGGGTAGGCGACCAGGAAGAGCAGCAGGAAGAAGGCCGGCGCGACGAAGGCATAGGCGGCCGAGGTGTCGCTGACGAGCGCGCGCGACAGCCAGCGCGTCGGGGTCTCGCCGCGCACCGCGGTCTTTGCCGCGCCTTCGTTGAGCGTCTCGAGCCGCACGCTGCGCTCCCTCGAGGACGCCCGCTCGCGCAGCGAACGACGCGCCTCACCCGCGCTTGCCCGGGTCTCGGCATCCGACGAGCGCCCAACCGTAGCGCCGCCCCGACGAGGGTGTCAAGCACGCATCGC
>Ga0209058_1004366_pt1 | contig 11272 bp, 9 predicted proteins | sample GraSoiAngelo_147_FD_185904 | JGI IMG/M metagenome (GOLD analysis project Ga0209058, IMG submission 185904) | Grasslands soil microbial communities from the Angelo Coastal Reserve, California, USA - 14_1009_05_40cm (SPAdes) (version 2) | ecosystem: Environmental > Terrestrial > Soil > Grasslands ... | reverse complement strand
GAGCATCGCCTTACGACGATCGCCGAAGCCCGGCGCCTTCACCGCGCACACTTGCAACGTGCCGCGCAATTTGTTCACGACCAACGTGGCGAGCGCTTCGCCTTCCACATCCTCAGCAATGATGAGGAGCGGCCGGCCGGCTTTCGCCACTTTCTCGAGCAACGGAAGCATGTCCTTCAGACTCGAGATTTTTTTCTCGTGAATGAGGATGTAAGGATTGTCGAGCACGGCTTCCATCGCTTCCGCGTTGGTAACGAAGTAGGGCGACAGATAACCTTTGTCGAACTGCATTCCCTCGACGACTTCCAGCGTGGTTTCGATCGATTTCGCTTCTTCGACCGTGATCGTGCCGTCCTTGCCAACCTTGTCCATGGCGTCGGCAATGATTTCGCCGATCGTCTTGTCCCAGTTGGCCGAAACGGTCGCGACTTGCGCGATCTCGGTGCGATCGCTCACTTTCTTGGAGATTTTCTTCAGCTCCTCGACGATTGCATCGACACCTTTCATGATGCCGCGCTGCAATGAAGTCGGATTCGCGCCGGCGGTGACGTTGCGCAGACCTTCGCGGTAAATGGATTCCGCGAGAATGGTCGCCGTAGTCGTGCCGTCGCCTGCGACGTCCGAAGTTTTGGAAGCGACTTCGCGCACGAGCTGCGCACCCATATTTTCATACGGATCCTCGAGCTCGATCTCTTTCGCGACCGTCACCCCGTCTTTCGTGATCGTGGGGCTGCCGAATTTCTTGTCGAGAATGACGTTGCGACCGCTCGGGCCGAGCGTGGCCTTGACGGCCTTCGCCAGTTTCTCGATACCGCGCAGCAAAGTGTGCCGCGCATTTTCATCGAATTGTAGTTGTTTAGCTGCCATAGTTATTTTTCCTCCTGCGGTTAACCGATGATGCCAAGGATGTCGTCCTCGCGCATGATCAGATACGACTCATCGTCGATTTTGATTTCGGTGCCGCCGTATTTCGAGATCAGCACCGTGTCGCCTTTCTTCACCGTGAACTCGACTTTCTTGCCGTTGTCGTCGATTTTTCCGGTGCCGAGAGCGACGACTTTGCCCTCCTGCGGTTTTTCTTTCGCGGTATCAGGGATGATGATCCCGCCTTTCTTTACTTCCTTCTCTTCAATCGGATGCACCAGCACCCGATCTCCGAGCGGTTTAACGTTAACTGCCATATGTTTTATTTCCTCCTTCTGGTTTTTGTTGGGTTGTGCCGGCGACCGTTTCTTGCAAAACGCCCACCGGCAAATTGTTTTCGTTACTTCTTCTTGTCTTCGTCAACGACTTCGAATTCCGCATCGACAACGTCGCCTTCGCCGCGTTTACCAGCGTCTTTTTCGCCGCCGGGTCGTGCGCCAGCTTCCGGTCTGGGTTGCGGACCAGCTTGCGCGCCGGCTCCGGCAGACGCCTGCTTGTAAAGCTCGGCGCTGACCTCCTGAAATTTATTCTGGAGATCGTCGTAAGTCCTTTTCATCGCATCGGTGTCGTTGCGATTAATCGCGTCACGGACGGCGGCGATGGCGTCTTCAACCGATTTCTTTTTGTCTCCGGAAATCTTGTCCCCGAGTTCCTTCAACTGCTTCTCGCATTGATACGCGAGCATGTCGGCGTTGTTCTTGATCTCGATCGCTTCCTTCGCCTTCTTGTCCTCGTCGGCATGTGTCTCGGCTTCGCGCTGCATCTTCTCGACTTCTTCTTTCGAAAGTCCAGAGCTCCCGGTGATGGAAATTTTTTGTTCCTTGCCGGTGCCGAGATCTTTCGCTGAGACATGCAGGATGCCGTTCGCGTCGATGTCGAAGGTCACTTCGATCTGCGGAACGCCGCGCGGCGCAGGCGGAATTCCATCAAGGTGGAACGTGCCAAGATTCTTGTTATCGCGCGAAAGCGGGCGTTCGCCTTGCAACACTTTGATTTCGACCCCAGGCTGATTGTCGCTGTAAGTCGAAAAGATTTGCGACTTGCGGGTCGGGATAGTGGTGTTGCGCGGAATCATCGATGTAGCCACACCGCCCGCGGTCTCAATCGCGAGTGTCAACGGGGTAACGTCGAGAAGGAGCACGTCTTTAACTTCGCCCTTCAGCACGCCGCCTTGAATAGCCGCGCCCACCGCGACGACTTCGTCCGGATTTACGCCTTTGTGGGGCTGTTTGCCAATGAGAGTGCGCGCGGTTTCAACCACTTTCGGCATGCGCGTCATGCCGCCCACCAGCACCAGCTCGTTCACGTCGCGCTCGGAAATTTTCGCGTCCTTCAAGCAATCCTTGACGGGCTGCACCGTGCGCTCGACGAGCGAATCGGTAAGTTGCTCGAGTTTCGCGCGGGTCAGCTTTTTCTGAATGTGCTTCGGACCGCTCGCATCCGCGGTGATGAACGGCAGATTGATTTCGTATTCCTGCGAACTTGAGAGCGCGATCTTCGCCTTCTCGGCTTCTTCTTTGATTCGCTGGATCGCGTCGGGCTGCTTCGTTAGATCGATGCCAGTGTCCTTCTTAAATTCGGCGACGATCCAATCCATGATCTTCGCATCCCAATCGTCTCCGCCCAGGTGCGTATCGCCGTTGGTCGCCTTCACTTCGAAAACGCCATCGCCAATTTCGAGAACGGAAATGTCGAACGTGCCACCACCTAAATCGTAAACTGCAATCTCCTCGTCTTTTTTCTTGTCCAAACCGTAAGCAAGCGACGCGGCTGTCGGCTCGTTAATGATGCGCAGCACTTCCAAGCCGGCGATCTTGCCTGCGTCCTTCGTGGCGTTTCGCTGGGAATCGTTGAAATACGCCGGCACCGTGATCACCGCCTGCGTGATTTTTTCGCCGAGCTTCGCTTCCGCGTCGGCTTTCATTTTCGACAAAATCATTGCCGAAATTTCCGGTGGCGAAAAAGTTTTGCGTTGCCCATTCACTTCCACTTGGACGTGTGCATCGCCATTCGCAGCCTTCACGATCTTGTACGGAACGCGATGCTCTTCTTCGTGCACCTCGTCGAACTTACGGCCCATGAAACGCTTGATCGAAAAAACCGTGTTTTGCGGATTGGTCACCGCCTGACGCTTTGCGGCCTGGCCGACCAGGCGCTCACCGGTTTTCGTGAACGCAACGATTGAAGGCGTCGTGCGCGCGCCTTCACTATTTTCCAAAACTACCGGGTCGCCACTCTCCATCACGGCCATGCAGGAGTTGGTGGTGCCCAAATCGATACCTAAAACTTTAGCCATAAAATGAAAATCCTTTCTGGTCATATCCGCCAACGGACGGATTCGCCGTTGCGAAGTTCAGCCAAGGATATCCTAAGCAGGTGCCGGGCCAGCATGGCGATAGCCGGTGCAAATATCTCTTGGCGAGGATGTAATGCCTAAGCAATGCCGATCGTGCACATCCTGGAGTGAGACAGGTCGACTCGATTTCAGCGCCGATGGCAACCCCTCCTGCGCCAATGCGGCGCGAACCGACCTGGGAAGTGCCTCCTGTAGAGGCGGGCGGTCGCCTCCGAACCAAAAACAACGTAACCAGTGCGGTTGCCACTACAGAAATTTTTTCTTTTCGCAAAACTCACTGGAAGCGGTAACCATTTCACGTGCGTCAATATCACGATCTTCTCCGGCTTGTGCTTGAGAAAGGTCAGCCGCGAAGCGATCGCACTGGCACGGGCACATTGTCGATCTTCGGCGCGCAGGCGCGCTTTGATTTGCGGGGAAATTTCCCGCTACTCACCACAAAAAAACTGCATCTCAAATCGATCATTTACGAGCTGCTTTGGTTTTTGCGTGGCGATACGAACATTCGCTATTTGAACGAACACGGCATCACCATCTGGGACGAATGGGCTGACGAACATGGGGATCTCGGCCGAGTTTATGGCGCCCAATGGCGCGATTGGCGCGGCGGGAACGGCCTGCGCGTGGATCAGATCGAAAACGTTATCATCCAGATCAAATCGAACCCACAGAGCCGGCGACTAATCGTGAGCGCATGGAATCCGGCAGAGATCGACAGAATGGCGCTGCCACCGTGTCATGTTCTATTTCAATTTTACGTGCAGGACGACGAGTTGAGTTGCCAGCTTTACCAGCGCAGCGCCGATTTATTTCTCGGCGTCCCATTCAACATCGCGTCGTATTCGCTCCTCGCCATGATGGTGGCGCAAGTTGTCGATCTTAGGCCTGGCGATTTCGTTCACACCTTCGGCGATTTGCATCTCTACCAGAATCACCTCGCGCAAGCACGCGAACAACTCACTAGGGATTGTCGATCCTTGCCCCGGATGAAACTCAATCCCGCGATCAAAAAGATGCGTGATTTCCGCTTCGAAGATTTCGAACTGATCGGCTACGACCCGCATCCGGCGATCAAGGCGCCCATCGCGGTGTAGGGAGTGCACGCGAAGCGCACGTGCTCCCAGAACGAGAACGCGCGCCATCGGCGCGGCCGAATCGGTGCGACTTTATCCCCGCGGGATGGTTCAACTTTCTGTGAGGGTCATCGTCGGGTGGTCCATTTTTCTCTGCGCGACCACATCGTTGCGCGCGCAAACTGCCGTGGAGATCGATTTGGAGGAACAGACAGCTTATCTCCTTCAAGGCGGACGACCGGTGCTAGCATCGCCGATTTCAAGCGGGCGTTACGGACATCTCACCCAAGCAGGTTCATTCAAGATTCTCGAGAAAGAGCGAACACATTACTCGAGTATGTATGGAAAAATCGTCGATGCGCAGGGGAACACAATAGTAGCTGACGCCGATGCGGACATGCCGGTTCCTCGCGGAGGAAAATTTATTCCTGCGCCGATGCATTACTTCATGCGGTTCAACGGAGCCGACGGACTACACGCCGGATATCTGCCAGGCTATCCCGCGTCGCATGGCTGTGTCCGCATGCCAGAACATTACGCAATTGCGTTATTCAATTCAGTCAGTGTCGGAACTCCAGTCACTGTGTTCGGCAGAACGCCGGTCGGTCGTTATTGGAGCCAATCGCAATCTACATTTCTGCGACGAGACAATAGATTTGCCGACCCACGCTTTGGCTCACGTTTTGATCCGCGCTTTGCTCCGCCCCCGCAATTCTGGGGATGGCGGTGAGATAATTACTGCATCGCTGCTGGCTCAGCGATTCGTGCTGGCCGTTTTTGGCCCCCGCGAAAGATCGACAAGATCCCCCAGGATATTCAACGTCTCATCGCGCTCGGGATCGATGGCCGGTTCTTTGGTGTCATCTCCAGCGCCGACGCCAGCGATCAGATCCGTATCCGCATCCGGGGCCGCTTCTGCGTCAACTTTCGGCAAAACTCCGTTCTTCTTCGCCTCGGCCAGTTTTCCGGGATACATGATCAACTGAAGATTCGGTTTGTCGACGGTGTCGAGCGTCAGACGATAAATGCGCGGTTCTTCCTGGTTCCGCGCCAGGCGTTCTTTCGAACGCATTTCTTTGCGCAGCTTATCGTCGGCAAGTTCTTTCTTCCGGACATCTTCGTTCAGCGAAATTCGATTTTCATCGAGCTTGTGACGCAACCGACCAACGTCATCCATCACGTAGTGGAACTCGATATCGTTTTTGATTCGCTCCTCTGAGCGTCGCCTCAATTGATCGACAAACAGCGAATGGGTGTCCGACCATTTCGTGTATTTCGCCTTGGGCACTTCATCATATGGCAGGGCGTTCTTTAGCGCGCCTTCGCCAAATTCGGGAAGATCACTCAAGCTCGGCAGCACAATATCGGAGGTCACACCATGGAGCTGCGTCGAGCCACCAGCGACTCGATAAAATTTCTGGATAGTCAACTTCAACGCGCCGTCTTCATCAGAATGGCTGCCAAGCAGCGAAGCGAACCGGCCAATTGGAAGAATTGTCTGCACCGTCCCTTTCCCGAACGTATTCTTGTCACCGACAATCAACGCGCGCCCGTAGTCCTGTAGCGCGGCCGCAAAAATTTCGCTGGCCGACGCGCTTTGCCGGCTGGTCAAAACCACTAGCGGCCCGGAATAAGCGATGCCAGCGTCCGGATCGGACGAAATTCTGATGCTTCCGTTATAATCTTTTGTCTGAACGATCGGGCCGGATTTCAAAAACAAGCCGGTGAGGGAGAGAGCTTCTTCGAGCGAGCCGCCGCCATTTCGCCGAAGATCGATCACAAGCCCGGCGATGTTTTCTTTCTTCAGCCGTTTGAGCAGCGCCTGCACATCGCGCGTCGTGCTCTTCTGGTGCTTGTCCATGTCGGCGTAGAACGACGGAAGCGTAAGCCAGCCGAGTTTTATAGGATTACCGTTCTCATCTTTCCTGATAATGATGTCCGCGCGCGCCTCTTGATCTTTCAGCTTAATTTCATCGCGCACGAGCTCGACATTTTTCCGGCGGGAAGGATCGGTTGCATCCGACGGAATCACGAGGAGGCGCACACGTGTGCCTTTTTTGCCGCGGATCATCTCGACGACTTTGTCGAGCCGCATCTCGCGAACATCGACATAGTCACTCTGACCCTGCGCCACGGCGGTAATCCGGTCGCCTACTTTCAGCCGTCCATCCACTTGGGCCGGCCCGCCAGGGACAAGGCTCTCAATTTTCGCGTAGCCATCCTCCGAGCGAAGCATGGCGCCGATGCCCACGAGCGAGAGGCCCATATTAATACTGAAATTTTTCATGTCCGCCTTGCTCAGGTATTCGGAGTGCGGGTCGTACGTTTGGGCGAGCGCGTCGAGAAAAAGCTTCATTTGCTCGTCCTTATCTTGCTCGTGAACATTTCGGGCGAGGCGATCGTAGCGGCGCGCAACCAGTTGCGGAGCAGGCTCAATCGGATGCTCGCTTAGTTTTTCCTGTAACAGCTCGTTTGCGATCCGACCGCGCCAGAGTTGATCGGCTTCCGCATCGTCTTTCGGCCACGGCGATTTTTGGCGGCTAAGCTCAATGTTCGCGTCGGTTTTAAAGTCGAGCGATTGCTTCAGCAGCTCTTTAATGTTAGCGACGCGGTCGTCCACGCGCTTCGCGTAGAGGTCGTAAATTTCGTAAGCCGGTTTCAGCGTGCCGAGAAGAACGTCGCCTGCGATTGAGTTGCCATATTTCGCATTGAGCTCATCGACATCTTTTTGGGTAAAAAACAGGTGACTGTAATCGAGCAGCTCAAGATACGTCTGAAGGAACTTCTTCGAAATCTCCTCATTCAGTTTCTGCCGGGTGTAATGGCCTTCCTCCAAAAGCCGACCGACCGACATGGCGATCGTTTCTTTCGACGTCGCTACGGCTGGTGGGGCGGCGATGGTGGCTGTTAAAAGGATGGCGCAATACGCCAGTGATCGCTGAAACGGTGATTTCATCGGTAATTCTGCAGTTTCCCACCTTGGCAGAGTTCAAGATGAAACGCAAGATGGTGAAACAAGATCGACATATGAGTAGGAATGAGACAATCGATAACAGGGAACATTCAATTATTCGTAAAAACTCCCATCTTCAGCCGTAGCCAGGGTTAGATACTGTGAATCACGATGACTTACGAGAGCTTTTGCGGCGGAATTTTTGAAACGAATTGCTATCTATTAAGGGCTCCAGAGGGCTGGATTCTGTTCGATGCGCCCGATGGCGCTTGCGATTGGCTCCAATCACACAAGATAGACCTTAAACTTCTGCTGCTGACCCACGGGCACGTCGATCACGTCCAGGATGTCGCCAGGATCAAGCGACAGTTTGATTGTCCAATCGGTTGCCACCGGCTCACTGCGCCGATGATTTCCGATCGCGAATTCTTTCGCATTTTTGGATTTCAACTGGAAATCGAGCCGGTTGAACCGGATTTTTTCATTGAACAGACGCGCGAGAGAAAATTTCTCGGTTTGGAAATGCACGTGCTGGAAGTTCCGGGACATTGCCCCGGCAGCCTCTGCTTTTTTTCGCGCAAAGATCACTTGCTCGTCGGCGGCGATGTTCTTTTCGCGGGAAGCGTGGGCCGGGGCGATCTGCCCGGTGGAGACATCGATCTGTTGCTGGAAGGGATCAGGAAAAAATTATTTTCGCTCGGCGACGATGTGACGGTGCTTCCCGGTCACGGCCCACCGACAAAGATCGGCACCGAGCGTAGAACTAATCCGTTCCTGAGGTAAAGGGTGGACGGACCCGGGCCGCCCTGAGCAAAGTCGAAGAAGACCGTCCGAATTTCGGCGCATCGGTCTTCGCGCCTTACCTCGCCAACAATTCCTCGAGGGTCCGCTCGAGTTTATCGAGGCCGGTGAGCTCGGCGACAATGGAACGCAATAATTTCATCGCGGCGGGCAGATGCTTAAGGAAATGTTTGTGGCCCTTAACGAGTCCCAGAAAGCCATAAGCGCCTAGCGCCTGCATGAGCCGTTGCATCGCGCAAAGCCGCAACTTGGAATCGAACTCGCCGTTAACTGTCGTTCCATTCTTGATCTGCTCCTCGCGATAGTACGCGATTAACTCGGCGCGCTCCGCTTCCGTTAGATCGACATACGGATCGTAGAGCAACGAAGCAAGATCGTATTCCGCCAGACCGGGCCGCATTCCCTGAAAATCGATCAGATAAGCCTGCCCGTTTCGGATGATGATGTTTTGCGATTGAAAATCGCGGTGGACCAGAACGCGCGGCAAGCTGGCGAGCTGCTCCGCGATTTGATTTAGCGCCGGCAACGTAGCCAGCGAAGCAAGCTTTCCGTCGTCTACGCCGAAATGACGACCGAGACAGTTCTCGAAAAAGTAATTCTGCTCCCAAACGTAAAGCGAAGCGTTGAACTCTGCGGGCAAATATTCTTTCGTTTCGACGCAGGTCGACTCTGGCAAACTGTGTAGCGTCGCAATTTGATCGAGCGCCGAGTCGTAAAACGCACGGCGGACGAGCCAGTTTTCGCGGCGATAACTGTAGAGATCGCTTTCGCCCAGGTCTTCGATCCAAACGAGGCCCTCTGCTGGATCGTGAAAATAAATCTTCGGCACGCGAATTCCATGCGCGTCGAGAAATTTCGCGATCTGGACGTAATGCCGATTTTCTTCGTGCTCCAGATTGTATTTGACCAAGATCACCGTCTGATCCGGTGAGCAACGAATTCGATAAAATTTTCGATCCGATCCTCCTGTTTCGATCGGCCTGATTTTTATCTGATCGACATCCAAGCGCGGGAAATGCATCCGCGTTCGCCGAAGAAGAAGGTCGGTTCTCATAAGTTAGATGTCGATGTTGCGATGGGTGCCGCTGGCTTTTTTTTTGGAGCGGACAATACAACCCTGAAGGTAACTTTTGGAAGCAATTTCTGCACCGGGCCATAAAATTGTGTCTTCCAGAATCGCTCCCGCTCCAACTCGACAATCCCGCCCGACGACTGTCCAGCCACGCAACTGCGCGCTTGGATCGACAATTGCGGTCTTATGGATCGACAAACGCCAGTCCGGCGTCTTCACGTGGTGCGGGTTCCATCGCTCGTGGAAAATCGTGCGGTGCACTTCAAGATATTCAGCGCGAGAACCGATGTTGAACCACTTTCCGTCATTCATCACTAGGCCGCCAATCTTGCCGCCCTGCCCGATCCAATCCCCGATAATTGGAATGAAAGAAATTTTTCGGTGCGGCGGGATTCGCCGGAAAATCTCCCGATTCCAAACCGCGATGTTGGCAAAATCGTAATTCCCGGCTACGCCGTACCTGCTCGAAATATCCACGACGCGGTGATCGCGGAAAGCCACGCCCGGAGCGAAACGGGTTTCGCGCAATGCAAGGCTGACGTCATTTCCGCGACGAAAATGTTCGTCGATCAACGGTTGTAGATCCATGTTCGTTAAGATGTCACCGCTGTAAGTGACGAACGGCTCGCTGCCAAGATAGCGTTCCACATTCTTGATACCGCCACCGGTTTGAAGCAGGACGGGCTCATGAACCAATGTGACCGAATGGCCTGCATAGCCGTTCTCGCCAAAAGAGCTTTGAAACACTTCCGGGAGCCTGTGGGTGTTAATGACGAATCTGCTCACTCCGAGCTCGATCAAATGATCGAGCGCAAAGGTGATGAGCGGTTTTTGAAAAATTGGAACGAGCGGTTTGGGCAAATCGTCCGTCAGCGGCTTTAGTCGAATGCCGAGCCCCGCGCCTAAGACGAAACCTTGTGTGATGGGATACACGGTGATGGCGCGAATCTTTCGATCATCTACCCGGATCTAGCCTGGCGGTCGTCGGGCATTTCCACCGAGTCGGTGACGCGAAGCTTATGTACTACAAGTTCGTCGATCTCGAGGCTCTTGATTCTCGACCGGCCAATCGCGAGCCGGCCAATTGCAACTGCGCCCAAAGCAAGTGCGCCAAGCGCCAGCGCGCCGACGGCTAAAGCTCGAATGCCTTGTGCTCCGATCGCCAATGCGCCAAGACGCGTCGGACGCGTCGGGATAAGATCATTTGTTTCTGGTTCGCCCATATCGCGGCAAGTCGTCAACGAGTTGAATCCACGGCAATCGATCCTCTATCCAGGTGTGATCTTGCGACAATCCGCGCAATGGCAATGCGTAATATTACAGGCTTGCCGCTTGCTTCATAGCGGACTGCGCCGGACAGACAACCGTGAGTAATGTTTGCTCCCATTTAAGATGCCCCGGGTGCTTTACCCTTGCTTCACAGTTTCCTCATCCGCTACTTTGTCCAAGCTGTTGACGTACAAGGCGTGCAATCCCGGCCAGCCCGGCGGTCCGTCCCCTACCTTTTCAAATAAAGCGTACGCGTACCGAAATCGATAATGCCGTGATGCCGATTGAGGATTTCCGCGCCCAGTAGGCCAGCGACGGGCGGTGAACCCTGCAACAATCTGCCATGAATCAAGCCTTCCAGATCGACGACACCCACCTCCTTGCCAATGATCTCCACCGACCCCACCGATAATTTGCGAATCCGCGCCACCCACACCCCACGCTCTCTCAAATTCACGGCGGAAGAACTAAACTGTGTCTCGTGAGTCGGAATTCGCATTCGCCGAACGAAAGAGCGATGTAGCAGCGTGGCAAAGGAACCCGTATCGACCATGAGTTTAGCGGGTTTGCCGTTAATAGAGCCATTCACATACAAATTGAAACCGTCACTGACTTGAATGGGCACAGCCTGCAATCCACGGCGGTCGAAACCCGGTGCGTTGCCAGCGACATCTGGATCAACTTTTAAGATCAGCATCTGCCGTTGACAATCCAGCACCGCTTTGGTTGGGAAAAGAATATCGGCCCCGATAATTCCGTCGATTTCCTGCTCGTGCCGTATTCGCGCCACGGCGCTAGAGTTGCCAAGATTGACGGTAACGACC
>Ga0209058_1004365_pt1 | contig 11272 bp, 10 predicted proteins | sample GraSoiAngelo_147_FD_185904 | JGI IMG/M metagenome (GOLD analysis project Ga0209058, IMG submission 185904) | Grasslands soil microbial communities from the Angelo Coastal Reserve, California, USA - 14_1009_05_40cm (SPAdes) (version 2) | ecosystem: Environmental > Terrestrial > Soil > Grasslands ... | reverse complement strand
CCATCGGCTCGCCACGCCGCTGGCCCTGCTGGGCGTGCTTATGGTGGCCGGCGTGCTGGTCTGGACCACTCAGCGAATCTTCTTCGGGCCGGCGGCCGAGCAGCACGGCCGCGTCCGTGACCTGGGAACGCTCGAACTGGCCAACGGTGTGAGCCTGCTCTCGCTGATCGTCCTGCTTGGAGTGCTGCCGGCGATCCTGATGGACAGTGTCAACTTCTCCGTGCTGACGATGCTCTCGCGGGGTGCGGGATGAGGACGTTCGGCAACCTGCTCGCGTTCTCGCCGGAGCTCTGGCTGCTTGCCGGCGCGATGGTGGTCTTCCTGCTGGCGAGATTCGCGCCGGGGACCACGACCACGGTGGCGCTGGTCGCGCTGGTCGGCGCGTTCCTGGCGCTGGCGACGCAATTCAAACAGACGATCACGATCCTGGACGGCGCCTTTACGCTCGATGGCTTCGCCGTCGTCGTCGATGTCGTCATCCTTGCGGCGGCCGCGCTCACCCTGCTGGCCAGCCGTGCCGACGTCCTCCCGGGCGAGTCGCCGGCCCCGGCCGTGCCCGGATTCTTCCTGCTCGCGACCCTTGGCGCGCTCCTCGCCGCCTCGGCCGCCGAGATCGTGTCCGTCTTTCTGTCGCTCGAACTGCTCGCCGTCAACATTTATATCCTGTCTGCGCTGGCGCGGCGAGGCTCCGGGGCCATCAGCGCCAGCCTTGGCTACCTGGCGCTGGGCATCGCCAGCTCCGGCCTGCTCCTGTACGGCATGGCGCTGGTCTTCGGGCTCAGTGGCCAGACCAACCTGACCGCGGCCGGACGCGCGCTCGCCTCGGTCAACCCGGATCAGGCCGCCGTCCTGCTCGCGCTGAGCCTGCTCCTGGGCGGGTTTGCGTTTCGTCTCGGATTGCTCCCGGTCCGCTGGTGGACACGCGGTTTCGAGGTCGGCATTCCATTGCGTGTGGTGGTTTTCGTCGAGACGGCTGGCGTGGTCGCGGCCTTCGCCGTGTTCGGCCGCCTGGCAGTCGCGACCTTCAGCGGCACGCGGATCGCGTATCCGGCGGTGATCGCTGTCGTGGCGGCGGTGGCCATGACGGCGGGAAACCTCCTGGCGCTGACGCAAACCAGCGTGCGCCGGATGCTGGCCTATTCGGGCATCGCGCAGGCCGGGTTCGCGCTGATGGCGTTCACCGACCTGAGGCGGGTCGGCATCAGTGCCTTGCTCGTATTCCTGGTTGCCCTTTCCCTCACTGGCCTCGGCGCGTTTGGCACCGTGGTCGCCTACGCGCGGTCGGTGCACAGCGATGCGATCCGAGACCTCGCCGGCATGGCGCGCTGGTCGCCCGGCCTGGCTCTCGCACTCGCCCTGGCCTTGCTGTCCCTGGCTGGCTTGCCGCCGGTGGCAGGTTTCTTCGGCAAGCTGCTTGTCCTGCAAGCCGCCGTCGACGGCGGCTATGCCTGGCTCGCCGTGATCGGGGTGGCCAACATTGCGCTGGCGGCGTTCGGCTACCTCCGGGTCATCCGGACCGCGTTCCTGGATTCACCGGTTTTCGAGGTGGCGCCGGTCCGACTCGACGGCGGCATCCGAGCGGCCGTCTCACTGGCGTCTGCCGGCATCGTCTTCATGGGGCTGCTGATGGGGCCGCTCTATGCCGCTGCCAGCTACGGCCGCGCCGCCCTTCTTCACTGACCGTCCAAACGCTCCGACACGGTAACCTTCCGGCCGATGCCGTCGTTAACCGGTCGCTCCATGGGTGAGACTCCCGTCCGGCGCCGGCGACAGCGGCGACCAGGCGGCCATCACTGGTGGCGCCGGATCCTGCTCCTCACCACGGCGGGCCTGTTGACCATCCTGGTGGGGACGGGAACCCTGCTCTATACGTACGCCGGCGAGCTACCAAGTCTCGATCACCTGAGCGCGCAGAGCCTGCCGCAGACCACCCGGATCTACGCCCGGGACGGGGTCACCCTGCTCGAACAGCGCTACCAGCAGCGGCGAACGGTCGTGGCTCTCAACAACGTGGCCTGGGACCTCCGCCACGCTACGATCGCGATCGAGGACCGCGATTTCTACAACCACGGCGCCGTCAACCCGGTTCGCATGCTCGCAGCGGGTATCTACGACATCCTGCACCAGCGCGCGGCGCAGGGCGGCAGCACCATCACCCAGCAGCTCGTGAAGAATTACCTGCTGGGCGATAGCGCGGGCAGCCGCAGTCTCGATCGCAAAGCCCGCGAGCTGGTGCTCGCTGTGGAGCTGGAACGGCAGTACACCAAGGACCAGATCCTGGAGATGTACCTGAATACCATCTTCTATGGCAACCAGTCCTTCGGCGTCGAGGCGGCGTCGCAGACCTACTTCGGTACCTCGGCCAGCAAGCTCGACCTGGCGCAGGCCAGCCTCCTGGCCGGACTGCCGCAGCGGCCCAGCGATCTGAATCCGTTCCTCCCCGATGGGTTCGCCCATGCCCGCGGACGCCAGCGGGACGTCCTGGATGCGATGGTGAGCGGCGGCTATATCACCGCGGCCGTTGCGGACAAGGCCTATCAGGAGGACCTGCGCCCCATGCTCACGGCCGCGCATCAGGCGGCGTTCGGTCAGCGTGCCTCACTGGCGCCGCATTTCGTGGATTACGTCTGGAACGAGCTCGAGCAGCGCTACGATCCCGGTTACTTGCTCCGCGGGGGCCTGCGAATCGTGACCACGCTGGATCCGAAAGCGCAGGCGCTGGCGCAGCAGGCGGTTCACGACGGCGTCGGCCGCTACGCCCGCAGCTATCGCGTCAACAACGGCGCCATGCTGGTGATGAACCCGCACACCGGGGAGGTGCTGGCTATGGTGGGCAGCGCCGACTACTACAACAACGACATCGGTGGCCAGGTCAACTACACCGTCGCGCCGAGGCAGCCGGGCTCGTCGTTCAAGCCCTACACGTATGTCACGGCGCTGATGAACGGATGGACCCCGGCCTCGCCTCTCGAGGACAGCAATGGCGCTCGCGCGTTTCCCGGCTATCCGGTGCATGACTGGGACAACAAGGAGCTCGGCACGATCACGCTCCGCCAGTCGCTGCAGCAATCCCGCAATATCTCGTCGGTCCACCTGTTCAAGGACGTCGGCATCCAGAAGGTCTTCACGACGGCACGCGAGCTCGGCATCAGCACTCCGCTCGATCCGAGCCTGCCGACGACGCTCGGTGCGAGTGAGCTGCGCATGATCGACCACCTCTCCGCTTACAGCGCCTTCGCCAACGGCGGCCATCGGGTTCGGCCGCTGGATGTGCTCGAGGTCCGCGACGCCGCCGGGACCGTACTCGAAGCCAACGCGCCGCAGCCCAATGCCGGCGAGCGCGTGCTGCCGGCCTCGGCGACCTATCTGCTGACGGACATTCTCAAGGGCGCCGTCCGCCCGACGATGGGCATCCCGGTCGCTGCCAAGTCCGGCACCACGACAGACTTCAAGGATGCCTGGTACATCGGCTACACCTCGGACCTCGCAGTGGCGTCGTGGATGGGCCGAACCGTGACGAAGCCGGCGCCGCACAACGAGTCGATGACGGGCTCGGCGGGCGGATTATGGGGCGAGATCGGACCGGCATCGTCCTGGCGGCAGTTCGTCAAGGCCTACTACGGCACCAAGAAGCCGGCCGACTGGGCGCGCCCGGCCGAGGTTTCCGCCATGACCCTCTGCAAGCTCACCGGCCAGCCCGCCCCGGCGGACGTCTCGCCAGACCTGGCGATCACGGACCTGGTCGTCACGCCTGACCCGGCCGCCCCGCTGGCCGGATGCGGCTCAACACCCGGTAACAACCCGAGTGGCGGCGCACCCGGGGACGGGTCTGGACTGCCCGGGCTCTTGCCGTCACTGCCGCCGATCGTGCCCTAGAACGCCGGGCTGCCGTACGGGCCTTGACGGTTCCGGCGAAAGCGACTTTACTCAGGTGGTGGTCCGCCGACCGACCGAAGGACCAGGTCGCAACGACGAGCCTGACCTTCCACCGAATCTGTTCGTTATTGGCCTTCTTCACGATCTCAATGAGGGTGGCTATAGCCGCCCTGCCTGGGCCGCCTTCTGGCGCGCCTCCTGGATCCGCTCAATGCAGATTTTTCATCTGAACGACGAGCTCCGCGCCTCCTGGCTCCGCTTCAGCATCATCGGCGTGATCGGCATCATCCTGGCCGCCGCTGGGGTGCTTCGCGCCTACGGGATGACCGAGTCGATCGTATTTCTTCTGACCAGCCTGCTGTGGTGGGGCGTGCTGATGTTCGACCTTGCCCTCCACCTCGGCCTGATGGTCAACCTCGAGTCGGGTGAACTGCAGTCGTCGCTGGGCTGGCCGAACCGGCTCACCGAAGTGCGCGGCTTCGCCGCCGTCTGGGTGGCCTGGGGCGCACACTGGGCGAGCCAGGGGTCGTACCTGCCTCTGGTGGGGGTCTTTGGGGTGGCGGCCGTCACCGACCTGGTGGACGGCTGGCTGGCTCGGCGCCGTCACGCCTCGACTCGCTGGGGTCGCCTCTACGACCCATTTATGGACGGCATCTTCTTCAGCGTGGCGGCGATCTCACTGGCCGTGATCGGCATCCTGCCCCAGTGGCTGGCGGCGCTCGTGACGTTGCGGTACGCGTTCCCGATCATGGGTGGAATCGCGTTCCAGCTGGTGCGCCGGCGCACGCTGCGGGTTCGCCACACTCCCTGGGGCCGCGCGTCGTCGGCGTCGATTGCCCTGACGGTCTTTATGGCGGCCGCCGCGGCATTCTTCGACGTGCCATTCACCACGATCGGGCCGATCCTCTACATGCTCGTCGGGATCACAGCGCTGGGGGCCTTCGTCACCATCCTTTTCAAGGGCATCGAGCAGGTCTAAGACTCCCCGGGGGAACCGGGGTAGCCCGATCTAGAATGCTTCTGGTGCGATTTCGGCAGTTCGCCGCCATCGGGGTGGTCGTCGCCTGCACCGCGTGCGCCACTGCCCCCTCCGGAAATACCGTCGCGAGCCTCAAAGTGGGCGCGCTGTTTCCGTTGACCGGGACGCAGGCACCCCTGGCGAAACAGGAGTATGCGGGCGTGCAGATCGCGCGCGACCTGGTCAACGCGGATGGTGGCGTCGATGGCGTCCCGATCGCATTGATCACGAAGGATCTGACGGCCGAGTCGGATGCGGACAAACGCGTGCAAGAGCTGAAAGCGCAGGGCGTAAACAGCATCCTGGGGTCCTACTCGAGCAGCCTGTCGATGCCGGTCAGTGCCGCGGCCCAATCGCGCGACGTGCTGTACTGGGAAGCCGGCGCGGTGGCGGACCAGCTCACCGGTCGCGGCTATCCCCTGGTCTTTCGCGTCGGGGCAACCGGCACCAACCTGGGCGAGCTGTCGAGCCATTTCGCCGCCCAGGTGCTGGCCCCGCGGCTGAACCTGCCGCCCTGGGGATTACGGATGGCGATCGTGCATAACGTGGACGGTTATCCGTCATCAGTCGCGGCGGCCGTCGCCAGCCAGGCGGAGCGCGAACAGATCCAGGTCGTGGCAAATGTCGTCTACGACGCGCACGCGCCCGACTGGTCGTCCGTTCTCCAGCAGGTCCGCACCGCCCAGCCGAACATTCTCGTCCTCGCCTCCTATATCGCCGATGGCGTCGATTTTCGGCGCGCCATGCTGAAGAGCGGCCTGCACGTCGACGCCTTCATCGGTTCCACGATGGCGCAATGCGTCCCCGATTTCGGCGCGATGCTGGGCGCCGACGCGATCGGCGTCTTTGCGTCCGACCGTCCCCCGCACGGTTTCAACCCGGCGGCCCTGAACGACACCGGCAAGGCCATCTACGCGCGGTTCGCCGCTGCGTACCGGGGCGAATTCGGGACCGACCCGACCGAGGAGGCGCTGGCCGGATTCAGCGCCGCCTGGACCCTCTTCCATTACGTCATGCTGAAGTCGCATGATCTGGACGCCGCCAGCATGGCCGCCGCGGCCCGCGGCCTCGACCTGCCGAACGGGACGCTGGCCAACGGCGCCGGCCTCAAGTTCGCCACCACCACCGGCGCGATGGGCCAGAACACCCGCGCCGCGGCCGTCATCTGGCAGTGGCAGGGCATTCGCCACAGCGTCACCGTCTATCCGCCGGTCTACGCGACCGGGACCGTAGGCTTCATCCCGCTGCCGCGGTGATCCAGGTTCGACTCGCCGCGCCGCGGCGGGCGGCGCGGGTCACTGTGCTCGTCCTTGGCGCGGCCGTGCTTCGGGCAATGCTCCTCCCGGCTGGCGACGTCGTCAGCACCGCCACGTTCGGGGCGTGCCTGCTGACCATCAGCTGGATGGAGCGAGGTGACCCCCTACCCCGACCCTCCGCCGCAAGGGCGGAGGGGGACTCTCGAGGATTCATCATCTGGACCGTGCTTGCCGGCCTGGCAACCGGCGCCGTTCTGCTCGTACCGGTGATGCTGTCGCCACTCAGCGGGCGGCCACTCGAGGGGTTCTGGATATGGGCCTCCATCGCGGCGGTGATCGCCACCCTCGAGGAAACCGCGATCCGCGGCGCGCTTTACCGGCGCTGGAGCGAGGAGGCGGGGCCGGTGGTCGCCATCGGCGCCGGCGCGCTCGTGTTCGCCCTCATCCACCTGCCTCGCTACGGGCTTGGCGCGATGCCGCTGGACGCGGCGGTCGGCCTGGCCCTTGGCGGCTTGCGGGCGCTGACCGGGCGCGTGTTGCCCTGCGCCCTGGCGCACACCATCGCGGACTGGGGGGCCTGGTTCTGGGCATGAGGGCGCCCCGCCGCGCCGGACTGGTCGCCCTGGCGCTGGGCCTCCTTGCCGCGGCGCTGCTGCACAGCAAGGCCGCGCCACCGGTGTTCGATGGCATCATCGTGCCGCCGGAGCCCTACCGCTGGGTGTCGCCACCACCCAACCTTGCGGCCGGCAACAAGCCACCGCTGCCCGGTGAGGTGACGCTTCCGGTGCAGAACGGCCAGGTGGCGGGCGGAGGTCCGCAAACCGGCGACAACCAGGTCATCATGTTTTTCGGCCCGGGCGCCTTCAAAGCGCCATCAGGGTCGCAGAGCGTCAAGTGCACGATCGTGCCGCTGACCAGCCCGCCGGCCGCCCCCACCGGCGTCGACATCCGCGGCAACGTTTATCGCATCAACTGCGTGGCGGAGCCGGGCGACGCTCCGGTCAGCGTCGCGGCGATTGTTCACCTGACGATGCGCTTTCCGCCAGGCGCTTTCAAAGAGATCCAGTACAACGACGGGAGTGGTTGGCGGGCGTTGCCGACCCTGCGCGCACCTGGCGGCGATCCGTATGCCAGCGTCAATGCCCATGGCTTCGGCGACTATGCCGCCACCGCACCGACTGGCGCGCCCGGAGATAGCATCCTGACAATCCTGGGGCGGTACGTCGAGTTTTACGGCATCCTCGCGTTCGTGATCATCTTCGGCGTGATCGCCGTCATCCAGGAGCTGCGTCGCCGGCGGCACCGCCAGCCCACGAAGCGGATGAAGAAAACCTGAGCGAGACATCGGGTATGGTGTTCGCCATGATGCTCCTGCCCCTTCACGCCTTTGGCGCGCGCTACGATCTGCCGGCGCCGCTTTATCTATTCCTGATCGGCGCCGGGGCCGTGGTATTCATCTCGTTCCTGCTCGTGCTGCGCCGGCCGGTGGCGCGGGTGCAGCCGACGGGTGACGACGTTCCACCCGTGCCGCAGACGCCAAGCTGGCCCGGCTGGCTGATGCTCTTACTCGCACTGATCCTGATATTTGGCGGGCTCTACGGATCGCAAAGCACTCCCGACAACGTCGTCGTCACCGCGGTCTGGCTGGTCTTCTGGATCGCCGTCCCGATCAGCGTCGCGATCATCGGGAACTACTGGCCCTACATCAGCCCATTGAACGTCGTCGCCCGGCTGGTCGGTCCGCGCGCGCGACTTCAATGGCCACGGTCCTGGGGCTACTGGCCGGCCACGATGCTCTTTTTTCTCTTCGCCTGCGGCGAGCTGATCTTCAACGGCGTCACCACGACGCCAGCCGGGGCGACTTGGGTCATCCTCGCGTACGGGATCCTGAACGCGGTCATGGCCGCGCTCTTTGGAGCAGAAACATGGCTCCGCCGCGGCGAGGTCTTTTCCGTCCTGTTCGCGACCTGGGGCCGGTTGGGCTACTTCCGGTTTGGCGCACCGGGACATCGCGGATTCTTCGGTGGCCTGAGGCGACCGTTCGAGGCCTCCATCAGCCGCTTGACGTTCGTCTTGATGCTGCTCGTCTCGGTGAGCTTCGACGGGTTGCTGGCGACGCCGGCGTGGAAGGACGTCGTCAGCCGGCTGCCTGAAAGCCTCCGGCCGGGCGCCGCCGGATACACGGTGCTGCTGGTCGTCGTGTTCGTCGGCCTGGTCGGCGTGATCTGGGCGCTGTTCACCGGGTTTGCGGCAGCGGTCCGCGCCGTCGGCCACCTGGATGAGCCACTCATCAACGTGATCGCGGGACTCATCCCGTCCCTGGTACCCATCGCGTTCGGCTACCTGCTGGCCCACAACTTTGGTTACCTGGCCATCAATGGACAGCTGCTCATCCACCTGGCCTCGGACCCATTCGGGAGCGGGACGCTCAACTTGTTCGGGACTGTCGAATACGAACCAAACCGGAATCTCATTCCAACCGCGTTCATCTGGTACTTCGAGATCCTGCTGATCATCGGCGTGCACATCGCCGCCGTCGTGCTCGCCCATGGTTACCTCGGCCGGGTGGCCCGGACCGAGACCCAGGGAAGGCGCGCCGAGTGGCCCTGGATCGCCGCCATGGTCTTCTATACGATGTCGAGTCTCTGGCTGCTCGCCCAGCCGATCGTCCAGGAGGGCGTCCAGGGCTGATCCGTGGTGCCTCTGCATGCCAGCCTCAGCCTGACCTCATGGACCTGGGAGCCCAGCGTGCTGGCGGGCACCCTGGCGCTGGCCGCCGCCTACATCTGGCTGGTGCGGAGCCGCGGCCGCGACGCGTCCTGGTCCCCACTGGCGCGGGTGTATTTCGCCGCCGGCCTGCTGGCGATGTTCGTCGCCCTGGCGTCGCCCATCGATACCGGCGGCGACCGCTATCTCTTCAGCCTGCACATGCTCCAGCACCTGTTGCTCGCGATGGTCGTGCCGCCGCTGCTCTTGCTCGGACTGCCGGAACAGTGGAGGGCATTTGATCGAGTCCATGTCTCGCCGCTGGCGGCCAATATCGTCTTCAACATGGTGCTGGCCGCGTGGCACCTGCCGTTCCTCTACGAGGCAACGCTTCGCAACCAACCGGTTCACGTCCTCGAACACCTGAGCTTCCTCGCGGTCGGCGTGCTCTTCTGGTGGCCGATCCTGGTGCCAACAGGACGGCCAAAGAGCTTGAGCGTGATCGGGAAGATCGCCTACCTCGGGTTTGCGGGGGTGCCACCGACCATCCTCGGGCTGGCCTTCATCCTGTCGCCCACCGTGCTCTATCCGTTCTACGCCGCTGCACCTCGGGTGACGCCGCTCTCCCCACTCGACGACCAGCTGGTCGCCGGGCTCGTGATGTTCGGGCTCGGCAACCTGATCTACTTCGTGGCGATCTGGGTGATCTTTTTCCGGCTCGATGACAAACGTGCGACAGCCGGCGATCAGGCGGCAGCGACGGCGCAATCGCCTGCCACAATGAGGCGATGACGCCAAGGGAGTCGGCGACCGAGGCTCTGCACACGTCCGGCTACCGCCTGACGATGCAGCGCCAGCTGGTCTGGGACACGCTGCGGCACAGCAAGAAACATCTGAGCGCCGAGGACATCCTGGGTTCGGTTCGCCGGCAATACCCGCGATTCAACCTGGCGACGATCTACCGGTCACTCGAGGTGCTGGAGGAGCTTGGCCTTGTCAAGGAGACCCGGATTCGGGACCGCGCCTACTACGAGCTCGCCGAAGAAGGCACCGATCATTACCACCTCGTTTGCGACCAATGCGGGTCGACCCTGCACATCGAGGGCGATCACATGGTGCCGGTGCTACACCACATCACCGATGAACACCGGTTCGTGGTGAGCAACGCGGACCTGGTCGTACACGGCCGCTGCGCCCGCTGCCAGGCGAAAGCCGCCCGAACCGGCTAGCCGCATGGCGCAGCCACAACCTGAGAACCGCCGGCAGCCCGGGCCGCTGCACGAGGCGGACGAAGAGAAACGGGGCATCGGCCGATCGCTTCGTGACATCATCCTGGGTGGCCAGGATGGCCTGGTCAACGTGCTCGGGGTCGTGCTGGGGGTGGCGGCGGCGACCCAGCAGCTGCGCATCATCATGGCGGCGGCGCTGGCCGCCACGTTCTCGGAATCGATAGCGATGGCCGGCGTGGCGTACACCTCGTCGCTGGCGGAGCGCGACTACTACCTCGCCCAACTCGCCAAAGAGCTGCAGGAAGTTGAGGACCTGCCAGACGTCGAAACCGAGGAGGTCCGCCAGATCTTCCGCGACAAGGGGATCCACGGTGAGCTGCTCGACGACGTCGTGAAGCAGATCACGTCGGACAAGAAGGTCTGGGTGGACGTGATGATGCGCGACGAGCTGCACCTGGCGCCGGTCTCCGAAAAAGGCGTCGCCTGGCGGGCATTGATCGTGGGCTTCTCGGCGCTGGTCGGCTCGCTGATTCCACTGGTGCCATTCCTGCTCGTGCCGCTGTTCGGCATGTCGATCACGCTGGCGACGATTCTGTCCCTGCCGCTCTGCGGCGCGGTGCTCTTCGGCGTCGGCGCCTACAAAGCCCTGACCCTGGTCGGCGACTGGCGAATCAGTGGCCTGCAGATGCTCGTGATCGGTATGGTCTCCGCGGCGGCCGGCTACGGGATCGGCCGGCTGCTCAATGTTGGTGCGGCTTAACCGTCCGGCAAGGACGAGGGGCGCCCACAGCACCAGCCGGTAACCGCGTCGTAACGGATTCGCTATTGCGAACGATTCGCAATAATCTATACTTGATGCCCGGATGGCGACCGCGCGCGCGACCTGGCGAAGCGTTCGGGCGATCTCGATGACGTCGGTATCGTTGCGCCTGACCAGCCTGTTCGGCGGCGTCGCGCTGCTGCACCTGGTCGGCTGGGGGATCATGCTGTTGCTGGTCGCGCCGCGCTACCCGGTGATGCTCGGCCTGGGGGGCCTGGCCTACGCCTTCGGCTTGCGCCACGCCTTCGACGCCGACCACATCTCGGCGATCGATAACACCACCCGCAAGCTGCTTCAGGAAGGCAAGAAACCGCTGGGCGTCGGATTTTTCTTCTCACTTGGCCACTCGACGGTCGTCTTCTTGATT
>Ga0209058_1004358_pt1 | contig 11280 bp, 10 predicted proteins | sample GraSoiAngelo_147_FD_185904 | JGI IMG/M metagenome (GOLD analysis project Ga0209058, IMG submission 185904) | Grasslands soil microbial communities from the Angelo Coastal Reserve, California, USA - 14_1009_05_40cm (SPAdes) (version 2) | ecosystem: Environmental > Terrestrial > Soil > Grasslands ... | reverse complement strand
CTCGCAGATCTTCTCGCGGCAGCAGATCGGCTTCACCGACTTCACGGAGGAGGAGCGCGCGCGGTTCAAGCCGGTGCGCCAGTCGCTCGTGCGTCGGCACCCGGTCACGGGACGCAAGTCGCTCTACCTCTCCTCGCACGCGGGCACGATCCTGGGCTGGCCGCTGCCGGAGGCGCGGCTCCTGCTGCGCGATCTCGTCGAGCACGCCACCCAGCGCGAGTTCGTCTATTCCCACACGTGGCGGGTCGGCGACCTGGTCATGTGGGACAACCGCCAGACGATGCACCGCGCCCGGCCGTTCCCGGCCCACGAGCCGCGCGACATGCGCCGCACGACGCTGATGGGCGAGGGGCCGACGACCGCGCAGAGCCCGGCGTAGTCGCCCTCGCGCGCGCGAATACGCCGATCGAATAGCCGGCCACGCCCCGCCTACAGCTTCAGGTGGGGGTCGAGCCAGTCGCGGAGGGCGTTGCCCATCAGGTTGATCACGAGCGTGGTGACGAAGATCGCGAGGCCGGGGAAGGTGGCGATCCACCAGGAGTTCAGCATGTAGACGCGCCCTTCGCCCAGCATGTTGCCCCAGGCCGGGGTGGGCGGCTGCACGCCGAGGCCCAGGAACGAGAGGAACGATTCGAGGATGATGACCTGGGCCACTTGTAGAGTGGCGATCACCACGATGGTCGACACGAGGTTCGGCACGATCTGGCGGAAGACGAGGCGCACGTGGCCCATGCCGAGCGCGCGGCCCGCCAGCACGAACTCGCGCTCGCGGATCGCCAGCGTCTCGGCCCGCACGACACGGGCGTAGATGGGCCACCCGGCGACGCCCAGCACGATGATCATGTTCACCAGATTCGGACCCAGCACGGCGATGACCGCCAGCGCCAGCAGCACGAACGGAAACGTCAGCATGACGTTGATGAGCGTCATGATCGTCCAGTCGGTGTTGCCGCCGAAGTAGCCCGCCGACAGGCCGAGGAGCACGCCGATGGTGGCCGAGATGATCACCGCGGCCACGCCGACCACGAGCGACACGCGCCCGCCGTAGATCATGCGTGCCAGCAGGTCGCGACCGACCTGATCGGTACCCAGCAGATGCTCCGCGGTGCCGCGGTCCATCCACGCCGGCGGCGACAGCCGGTGGCGAATGTCCACGGCCAGCGGGTCGTAGGGCGCGATCAACGGCGCGACGGTGGCGCTGGCGATGATGAGGAGCAACACGACGGCGGCGCCCACGCCCCAGCGCAGGCGCAGCAGACGACGCCAGGTCGCCTGGCGCGCCGCGGACGCCGCGATGTGCGCCGCGCCCATCTCGGTGAGCTCGACCCGCGAGGGCGTGCTCATCGCGGCGTCAGGAAGCCCGGATTCGAGGGTCGATGAGCCCCACGACGACGTCGACGAGCAGGTTCACCGTGACGATGAGCAGCGCCAGGAGGACCACGGCGCACTGGACCACCGGAAAGTCCTGGTTGCGGATCGACTCCACCGTGAGCGTGGCGACGCCCGGCCACGCGAAGATCGTCTCGGTGATGATGGCACCGCCCAGCAGCTGGCCGAACTGCAGCCCGAGCACCGTGATCACCGGAATGCACGCGTTGCGGAAGGCGTGCTTGACGACCACGCGTCCCTCGGCCAGGCCCTTGGCGCGCGCCGTCTTGATGAACTCCATGTTCATGACTTCGATCACGCCCGAGCGTACGAGGCGCATCGTGATGGGGGCCAGCGCCGCGCCGAGGCAGAACGCGGGCATCAGAAAGTTCTGCCAGGTGCCGTAGCCCGAGGCCGGCAGCAGCCGCAGCCGGACCGAGAACACGATGATCAGCATGATGCCGAGCCAGAAGATGGGCGCCGCCTGGCCGGCCACGGCCACCGCGGTGCAGAGGCTGTCGACCCACGAGTGGCGGCGAAGCGCAGCCACCGTGCCGAGCGGTAGCGCGATCACGAGGGCGACGACCAGACCAGAGAGCGTGAGGTAGATCGTCGGCGGCATGCGCTCGAGCACCAGACTGAATGCCGGCGTGTCGGCGTACCACGACTTGCCGAAGTCGCCCAGCACCGCGCGCGAGACGAACTTCCAGTACTGGACGTAGATCGGCCGGTCGAGGCCGAGCAGATGGCGGTACCGCTCGAATTCCTCCTTGCCGGCGTTCTGGGGCAGGAGGAGCAGCACGGGATCGCCGAGCACGTGCAGGATCGCGAAGGCGAGGAGCGAGATGCCGAACACCACCACGACGAGCTGAACGAGCTGGCGGGCGATGTAGCGTCGCATGCGGATCAGAAGGCGCGGGCCCGGGACGAGCCCGGGCCCGGTCTCGGTGGCGTGCCTACTTCTTCCGCGGCGTCACGGCCCACATCCGGTCGACCTCGTCTCGGGGCGCGTCGTACTCGAGGCGGTTGCTGACGCCCCAGACTCCGCGCAAGCCCCACTTGAACAGGTAGGCCGCGTCCTCGTACACGAGCTTCTGCGCCTTGGCGTAGATCTCCATTCGCCGCTTGGAATCGAGCGTGGAGCGGCCCTGGATCACCAGGTCGTCCAGAGCCTTGTTGCAGTAGTAGCTGTACGGCTGGTTGCACGTCATCACGTCGTAGAAGATCGCGTCCGCGTCGAAGATCGAGTAGTAGCCCCACGAGAACTCGAACATAGGGTCGGCCTTGTTGTCGCGGATCAGATTGGTGAAGGGCCCGACCTCGCCGACCATGCGGGCCTTGGTCCGGATGCCGGCCTTGGCGAGATCAGCCATGATCGCGTCCGACGTCTGGATGAGTCCGGGCTCGACCGTGGGCTGCGTTCTCAGAAAGCCGACGTCGATGCCGTTGGGGAATCCGGCCTCCGCCAGCAGCTTCTTGGCCTGGGCCAGATCCTGCTTGTAGGGCTTGATGCTCGCGTCGAAGCCGAAGGCCATGGGGTTGACCGTCGTCGCCACGCGGTCGCCGAGCCCGTTCAGCACGTGCTTGATGATCGAGTCGACGTCGACCGCGAGATTGGCCGCGAGCCGTACGCGGCGGTCCTGGAATGGGTTCGCGCCCGACCGCCCGGCTTGGTCCAGCTGGATCATCGCCGTGCGGAGAATCGGCGACGTGGTGGTGCGGGCCTGGCCCGACTTGTTGATCACGTCCATCTGGTCAGGCGGCACGGCCTTGATGATGTCGACGCCACCCGACATCAGCTCGGCGATCTGGGTGGCCTGCTCGGGGATGATGCGGACGCGCACGTACTTGTAAGCCGGCTTGGGCCCCCAGTAGTCCTCGTTGCGAATCAGCAGGTGCTCCTGTTTCTTGCTCCACTTCACGAGCTTGTAGGGCCCCGTGCCGACCGGGTTCTCCTGCATCCACTCGTGGCCCTTCTCCTTGATGACCTTCTCGGACTGCATCACCTGCGCGGTGAGCCGCTCGACGAACAGCGGATAGGGGCCGTCGGTCTTGAAGCGCGCGGTGAGGTCGTCCACCACCTCCACGCTCTTGATCTTGGCGTGGTTGCCGCGGGCGGTGAGCTTGTTCTCCGGGTTCAGCACCCGGTCGAAGGTCGCCTTGACGTCCTTCGCCCCGAACGGCGTGCCGTCGTGAAACTTCACGCCCTTGCGCAGCTTCACTTCCCACGTGCTGTCGTCGATGTTCTTCCACGACACCGCGAGGCTCGGCCCCACCTTGCCGGTCTTGAGGTCGCGGGCGGCGAGGTGATCGAAGACGTTGTAGCCCATGATGATGCTCTCGCGGAGCACCGAGTTGGGTGGGTCCCAGTTCTGCATGTCGCTCTGAATCGCGTAGACGATCGTGTCGTCCTTGGTTTGCGCCGAGACATCGACCGGAGCGAGCAGTGCGGAGATCAGCCCGAGCACCGATCCCAGCGTGATGGCGTGAATCATGACGTCCTCCCTCTCCCGAGTGCTGCGCGTGCCGGCACGCGCGCCGGACGAAGAGTGTCGCTCATCCTATCCGCCACCCAGCGCGGCGTCAAACGTCGCTCGCGGATGCACGGGAAGCTTTGGCACGAGCGGCATGACGGTATAATCGCTCGAGAGTCCGACGAGAGGAGGTGAGCCCATGGCGAAAGGCACCGGCATGCGGAAGGAAAAGAAGAAGCCGAAGAAGACCAAGAAGTAGCGTCGAATGGCGCGCCCGCTCCTGCTCAGCTGCGAGGCCGTGAGCATGGCTTACGGAAGCCGGTCGCTCTTCGACGATCTGTCCTTCGGATTGTTCGAAGGCGACCAGGCCGGCCTCGTCGGCCCCAACGGCTCCGGCAAATCGACCCTCCTCAAGATCCTCGCCGGCGACACGGCGCCCGACCGCGGCTCGCGCTCGCTCCGCGGCGGCCTGCGGGTCGGCTACGTGCCCCAGGACCCCGTGTTCTCCGCCGGGCGCACGGTCGAAGACGTCCTGACCGCGGCGATCGCCCGTGTCGACGAGGAGGACCGCCCTGGGCGCGTCGCGCAGGCCCTCGGCCGCGCCGGGTTCGCGAACGGGCGCGCGGAGGTCGACACGCTCTCGGGGGGCTGGAAGAAGCGGCTCGCGATCGCCCGCGAGCTGGCCGCCGCCCCCGACATCCTCCTGATGGACGAGCCCACCAATCACCTCGACGTGGAGGGCATCCTGTGGCTCGAGGACGTTCTCACCGAACGCGCGCGCGCGTTCCTGGTGGTGAGCCACGATCGCTACTTTCTCGAGCACGTGGCGACGCGCATGCTCGAGCTGAACCGCATCTATCCCCGCGGCTTGTTCGAGGCCGACGGGCGCTACAGCGAGTTCCTGGTGCGACGCGACGAGTTCCTGCGCGGGCAGGCGTCCTATCAGGGCGCGCTGGCCAACACCGTGAGGCGGGAGATCGAGTGGCTCCGCCGCGGCGCCAAGGCGCGGTCCACCAAGGCCAAAGGGCGTATCAAGGAGGCCGGGCGGCTCATCGAGGCGCTGGAGGACAGCCGGGCCCGCGCCGCCGGCGGGACGGCGGGGATCGACTTCACGGCGTCGCAGCGCCGCACGCGCCGGCTGCTGGTCGCGCGCGGCGTGACCAAGTCGCTCGGTGGCCGGCGTCTCGTCACCAACCTCGATCTCGTCATCACGCCGGGCACGCGCGTCGGCCTCATCGGCCCCAACGGCAGCGGCAAGACGACGCTGCTCGACGTGCTCGCGGGCGCGCTCCCACCCGACGCCGGCGAGATCGAGCGCGCCGACGGCCTGCGCGTGGTGCGCTTCGCCCAGGAGCGCGGCGGCGTCGATCCCACGCAGAGCCTCCGGCGAGCGCTGGCGCCCGAGGGCGACGCCGTCACGTGGCAGGGCCGGAGCGTTCACGTTCACTCCTGGGCCAAGCGGTTCCTGTTCCAGCTCGAGCAGCTCGAGCTCCCGGTCGGCCGCCTGTCGGGCGGCGAGCAGGCGCGGGTCCACATCGCGCGTCTGATGCGCGAGCCCGCGGACCTCCTCATCCTCGACGAGCCGACCAACGATCTCGATATCCCGACGCTCGAGGTGCTCGAGGAGAGCCTGGCGGAGTTCGACGGCGGACTCGTCCTCGTCACCCACGATCGCTTCATGCTCGAGCGCGTGTCCACCGTGATCGTCGCCCTCGACGGCCGGGGCGGCGTGGAGACGTTCGCCGACTACGCGCAGTGGGAATCGGCGCGCGACACGGCCGCGCCGCCGCGCCGTCCCGCGCAGGAGGTAGTGCCCGAGCGCGCGCGTTCGCGGCCGCCGCGCCTCGGCTATCTCGAGCAGCGTGAGTGGGACGGGATGGAGCGGGCGATCCTGGACGCCGAGCGCGCCGTCGACGCGTGCCAGAGCGAGGTGGACGACCCGGCGATCGCTTCCGACCCGGCGGCGCTCCAGCAGCGGTACGCGGCGCTCGAAGCCGCGCGCGCCGACGTGGACCGGCTCTACGCGCGCTGGGCCGAGCTGGAGGCCAAGCAGGGCTGACGGCGCCCCGCATCTCCAGGCGGGTCCACCGTCGCGTGGGTCACGCGCGTCGCGCGCGAGGCGCGCTGCGACAGCGACCGGTGGGCGAGCGCGCGATGGAGGTAGATGATCAGGATCTGACGCGTCACATCCGCTCCTTTTGTTCGTATAGGGGCTCGCGCGTGCGCGGCGCGGATCCGACCATGGGGTCACGGTGCTTGCGCATCAGGACTTGGTAGAGGCCGAGGGAGCCGCCCTCGAACGCGACCGCCGAGCAGGTCAGATAGAGGAGCCAGGTGCGGTACGTCCGCTCGCCGGCCAGCGCGCGGGCCTCGTCCGCCCGCGCACAGAGCCGCTCGACCCACTGCCGACACGTGCGGGCGTAGTGGAGGCGCAATCCCTCGACGTCCATGATCTCCCAGCCCGCGCGCTCCATCTCGGTCAGCGTTTGGCTGAGACCGGCCAGGTCGCCGTTCGGGAAGACGTGACGATCGAGGAACTCGGTCTGGCTCGTGCGCTTCCAGTGGAAGTCGTGGACGATCCCGTGGTTGAGGTAGAGCCCGCCGTCCTTGAGGCGGGCGCGGACGCCCCCGAAGAAGGCCGGGTAGTTCGGGATCCCGACGTGCTCGATCACGCCGACGGCGGCGATCTTGTCGTACATGATGTCGGCGGGCAGGTCCCGGTAGTCGAGATATTCCACGCGGCATCGATCCATGAGTCCCTCGGCCCGGATCCGCTCGGTGGCGTAGTCGGCCTGCGCCCGAGACAGCGTCACGCCGTGCGCGCGCACCCCGTAGTGCCGGGCCGCCCACATCGCGAGGCTGCCCCAGCCGCACCCGACGTCGAGCAAGGTCTCTCCGGCGCGCAATTCGAGCTTGCGACAGACGTGGTCGAGCTTGTCTTGCTGGGCCTGCTCCAGTTTTCCGTCGGGATCGCGGTAGTACGCGCAGGTGTAGACCATGAGCGGATCGAGGAACAGCTCGTAGAACTCGTTCGAGACGTCGTAGTGGTGAGCGATCGCCCGGGCGTCCTCGGCTCTGCCGCGCGGTCTCACGACGACACCTCCCGCATTCCGAAGATTCCGCCGAAGACCAGGTGGCGCCGCGTGATCCCGGTGGCCAGCATGGCGCGCACCAGCACCCGCGCGCACGCGTCGGGCAGACGGCTGAGCCGGCGCGCCAGCCAGCCGGCCTCGCCCCGGCCGTAGCGGCGCACGATTTCCCGGGTGTACGCCTCGAGCGGGGCCCCGTGGCGCACGTGCGCCACGACCGCGTCGGCCGCGAGCAGTCCGCTCCGGATGGCCGGCCCGATGCCCTCGCCGCTGAGGTCGCGCGCCAACCCGGCGGCGTCGCCGGCGAGACAGAAGCCCGCACCGGCGAGCCGTCTCGGCGCGCGGCGCCGCACCACATACGCGTGGCCCCGGAAGGGCGCGATCGGGAGATCGGCAGGCAGGCGGCCCGCCGCGCGCAGGGACGCGAGCAGCATTTCCCGGCGCCGGGGCAGATCCACGCGCGGCCCGGCGACCACCCCGATCCCGACGTTGAGCACGTCCTCCTTGGGGAAGTACCAGCCGTAGCCCTTGAGATCCGGCTCCACGAAGAGCTCGGGCGCGCCGCCGCGGAGGGCGTCGCGACGCTCGGGCGGCAGGCGCGTCTCGCTCTCCTGCGCGATCACGACCTCTTCTCGCTCCGACACCTCGCCGAACGCCTTCGCCACGGGACAGTGATGTCCGCCGGCGCCGATGACGACCGGAGCCACGAAGACGCCGCGCTCGCTCACCACGCGCACCCCGGCCCCGTCGCGCGTGACCGCGGTGACCCGCGCGCCGTCGCGCACGTCGGCGCCGGCGGCGCGCGCGCGCTCCAGGAGATGGTGATCGAACTCGCTCCTCACGATGCCGTAGCTCGCGGGTCGGCGCCATCGCGTCTCGTGGCTGGCGCCGGCGAACGCGAAGCGGCAGGCGGTGAAGGGCTGGATGGTGAGCGGATACTTCTCGGGGTCGACGTCGACGTCGGCCAGCGCTTCAGGCGTGACCCAGCCGGCGCAAACCTTGACGCGGGGGAAGACCGCGGCGTCGAGCAGGACAGGCCGGAGGCCGGCTCGGGCGAGGCGCCAGGCCGCGGTGCTCCCGCCCGGCCCGCCCCCGACCACGATGACGTCGTGGGGAGCCACGTCAATCCCGCCAGAGCGCCATGAAGAGTCGCAGCCGATCGCGCAGCGAGAGCCGGATCTCCTCCATCGCGTCCGCGACTTTCATGGCCGCGAAGAGATCGCCTTCGATGTCGAGGGCGCCTTCCACGTAGGCCTCCGCGAAGTTGAGCGGGGTCGGCGCGCGCATGAGGCGGACGAACGTCTCGGGGCGATGCACGACGGCGGTGCAGGCGGGCGCGCCGTGGCCGAGCGGCACGAGCGTCCCGTCCCAGAGGCGGAACGCGAAGCCGGCCACGACGGGCTGGAAGACCGCTCGCAAGATTTCGGCGGCTCGCCGGGAGCTGACGCGTCGCGGCAGCATGTTCATGACACGGCCGTGGCTGGTTTCATGCCTGGTCCCCCCTCGAAGACCGGTGGGTGAGCGACGACGCGCCCGGGTCGGTCTCCTGGCTTCCGGATCGTTCTACTCCCCGCGCCTTCCCGGCTCATCGCCAGTGGCCATCTCGGGTTTCGTCCCCGGTTACAGTGACGGGGTCGCGGCGGATTCGCACCGCCTTCCCTGAGCCCTCGTGGGCACCTGGACGCCAATACCGGCGCGACACTAGCAAAGTGCCCCCACGGCCGCAACTGTCGTCTCCGCAGACGCCGGATCGCGCCGCGGCGGCGGGCTACTCCGCGGCGGCGGCGGACGCGCGCTCGGTGGCCGGGGCCGTCGCGGCCGTCGACGGCTCCATCCGGATCCGGCGCATCAGCGGAAGGATCAGCGGCACCGCCGCGAACATCACCGCCAGGATCCAGAAGTCGTCCGCGTACGCCAGCAGCTGGGCCTGCGCCACGGTTTCTCGATAGAGCATCACCACCGCCTGGCGCTCGGCGGTGAAGGTGTCGCTGCCGGCCGTCACGAAGTGGCTCGCCCATTGTGCCAGGCGCTCGCGCGTCGCCGGGTCCCACGCGGTGACGTGGCTGCCGAGCGTCGTCTGGTGAAACTGGCTCCGCTGGGCCAGCACCGTCGTGATCACCGCGATCCCCACGCTCCCGCCGATGTTGCGCGACATACTGTAGACCGCGGTCGCGTTGACGAGCTTGTCGCGCCGGATCGTGGCCAGCGTCAAGGTGGACAGCGGCACGAAGACGAAGCCGAGCGCGAACCCCTGGATGAATCGCGGGAGCGCCAGCGCCCAGTAGTCCATCCCGAGCGTGAGCGAGGTCATCATGTAGAGGCTCACGGCGTTGAGCAGGCAGCCGAACCCGAGCATCACGCGCTGGTCGACGCGGGTGACGATCCCGGAGGCGAAGAGCGAGAAAATGTTGCCGATACCGCCGGGGGCCAGCACCAGACCGGACGTCCACGCGTCGTAGCCGAGCAGCTTCTGCGTGAAGACGGCGACCAGCAGCATGGCCGAGAACGTCCCGAATCCGATCAGCATGCTCAGCGCGGCGCCAGTCGCGAAGTTGCGGTCGGTGAACACGGTCAGGTCGAGAATGGGCTCGCTGGCCTTCAGCTCGCGGATCAGGAAGCCCACGAGCGCGGCGACGGCGATGATCGTCAGCAGAACGATGGTGGACGAGTCGAACCAGTCCTCACGCTCGCCGCGGTCGAGGACGAGCTGCAAACAGCCGAAGCCCGCGACCATCAGCCCCAGGCCCCACCAGTCGATCCGCGCAGCCCGGCGCAGGTACGGTGGATCGAACAGGAAGACGCTGGCCAGGAAGAACCCGAGGATCCCGACCGGCAGGTTGATGTAGAAGATCCAGCGCCACGACCACTGGTCGGCCAGGTAGCCGCCGACGGTCGGCCCCAGGATCGGGCCGAAGATGAAGCCGAGACCCCACACCGCCATCGCCATGCCGCGCTGGTGGAAGGGGAAGATCTCCCAGAGGATCGCCTGCGAGAGCGGAATGATCGGCCCGCCGCCGAGCCCCTGGAAGATGCGCGCGATGATCAACGTCGTCAGGTCGGGCGCCGCGCCGGAGGCGAACGAGCTGACCACGAACAGCGTGGCGCAGATCAGGAAGAACCGCTTGCGCCCGAAGAGGCCGGCCAGCCAGCCCGAGGCCGGGATGACGATGGCGTTGGCGGCGAGGTAGGAGGTGATCACCCACGACACCTCGTCCAGGCCCGCCGACAGCGAGCCCTGCAGGTGCGGGAGGATCACGTTGGTGACGCTGGTGTCGAGGATCTGCATGAAAGCGACCACCATCACCGTGAAGGTGATCGCCCACTTCTGGACGGGGGAAATCGGGACCGCTTCCGCTACTGGGGGCGTCATTGCCCAGGCTTGCGCAACCCGAGGTCAGTCTAGTCGATACGCGCGTCGCGCCGTGCCGCTGAACAGCGCCAGCTTCTCCTCGGCCGAGGCGCGCGCGGCGATGCGCTTGAACGCGTTCCACAGGTTCTGGCTCATGTCACCCGCGCTCGGCCGCGCCGACGCCGCGCCCGCTTCCTGTCACGTGCGCCGGCCAGTAACGATGCGTCTTGGCGACGACCGTGATGATGCTCTTCACCTCGTCCGGCAGCGGCCATGACGCGCGATGATAGCACCTCCACGGCTCCGGTCGCGGCGCTCGTGTACACTGGCCGAGCGGAGGAATCCACGTGGCGCTGTCGATCGAACCGATCACCCGCCCGTTCGATGCGGTAATCGAGCTCCCGGGGTCCAAGAGCTACTCGAACCGCGCGTTGCTCGTGGCCGCGCTCGCCCGCGGGCGCTCGGAGATCACTCGCGCGTTGTTCTCGGACGACACGCGCTACATGCAACGGGCGCTCGACGCGCTCGGCGTGCGCGTGGGGGCCGACGAGACATCGCAGTCGTTCGTGGTCGACGGCGTCGACGGCCGCTTTCCCGCTTCCGAAGCCACGCTCGAGATCGGCAACGCGGGAACCGCCGCGCGCTTCTTGACGGCGGCGGTCGCCCTCGGCCGCGGGACGTTCGTGATCGACGGCTCGGCGGCGATGCGCAAGCGGCCCATCCAGCCACTGCTCGACGGCCTGCGCGCCCTCGGCGTCGATGCCGAGAGCCGCGAGGCCACCGGCTGCCCTCCGGTGGTGGTGCGCGCCAAGGGCATCGCCGGCGGGCGCGCGCGAGTTCGCGGCGACGTCTCCAGTCAGTACCTGAGTGCCCTGTTGATGGCCGCGCCGTACGCGGCGCGCGATGTCGAGCTCGAGATCGAGGGCGAGCTGGTCTCGGCGCCGTACGTCACGATGACGCTCTCCACGATGGTGGAGTTCGGCGTCCGGGCCGAGCGCGA
>Ga0209058_1004356_pt1 | contig 11282 bp, 6 predicted proteins | sample GraSoiAngelo_147_FD_185904 | JGI IMG/M metagenome (GOLD analysis project Ga0209058, IMG submission 185904) | Grasslands soil microbial communities from the Angelo Coastal Reserve, California, USA - 14_1009_05_40cm (SPAdes) (version 2) | ecosystem: Environmental > Terrestrial > Soil > Grasslands ... | reverse complement strand
GTGGTACGCCTTGCCGCTCTTCCGGGACGTGTACCCGAACACAAATCGTCGGATCTTCCCACACATCACCGTGTTCGCACTGTCGACATCCCATGTCACAATGAAGCCGTCCATGGGAACCTGCCGCTGTTTCCGGGCCCGTCGAAGGGAGCGAGCGCGACTGGTCATCTTTCTACCTAATTGAGTAGAAGGCCGCGGGGACATCATCGTCCCTCCAAGAGAGGTGCGCGAAAGTGAAAATCCGCCTCGCGATCAGCGAACCGTTTATCGGTGCGCGAAGTACGCCCGCACCTCGGCCTTGCTCACGTGATCGATCCGCGCGAAGCCCACGCGCTCGAACTGCACCACGTCATCGACCTTGAGGGATCCGACGAGCGGCTCGGAGAGGCCTCGCGACTCGGAGCCGTCCGGCATGACGAGATGGGTCCGCACCCCGTGCGTGACCCACTGGATCTTCGGGATCTCCTTGTTCAGCATCGAGACGAATCGCGCGCGGTGGTCCAGCACGACGTTGCAGAAGTCCTTCAGCCGCACCTCTTTGCCACGGAACTTCTCGAAGTCCTCGCGGGCCACCTGAACCTTCGGACCGACAAGAATCTCCCGCACGCCGCGGCCCGGGAAGTCGGGGTGGAGCGGAGCCTTCACGCGCTCGATCGGCGGAAGTGCGTCGATCTCGACCGCGACGGGATCGGGGACGAAGAAGTAGCGGTTCGCGTCTTTGTCGATCAACCTGCGGTTCTCCGCGTACAGCGTCTCGGCGGGCACCTCGATGTCGTTCAGGCTCAGGCCGAAGGAGAGCACGAACTCCCGGAGGGCCGCCGGCCGGATGCCCCGTCGGCGCAAGGACTGCAAGGACCACGTGCGCGGGTCATCGATCCCGGTCAGGCGGCCCGCCGCGATCTCCTTTCGGTACCGCGACTTTGAGAGCTCGAGGTCCTTGAACCGCAAGATCCCGAAATGCACGAACCGCGGGCGGCGTTCGACCTGGAGGATGTCCCAGATCCGGGTCTCCATGAGGTCCTCCATCACGAGGTCTTTCCCCCGCAGGACGTGCGTCACGCCGAGCAACGCGTCGTCGACGGCCCAGGAGAACTCGAGCATCGGCCAGACGCGGTAGCGCGTGCCGACGCGCGGGTGTTCCCGCACCGCGATACGGAACAGGACGCGGTCTCGGAACGCGGGATTCGGATGGGCCATGTCCGTCTTGAGGCGCACGACGGCCTCGCCCTCGCCGTATTCCCCGGCGAGCATCGCCTTCCACATCGCGATCGTCTCGTCGACGTCCTGGATGCGGTGCACGCAGGCGCGCATCGCCTCGCGGTTCTTCCGGAGCGTCTCGGCGTCGCACTCGCACACGTACGCCTCGCCGGTCGCGAGGAGCTTCTCGGCCCACTCGTAATGCAACGGGATGCGGTCGCTCTTGTACAGGACCTCGTCGTACTCGACGCCGGCCCAGTCGAGGCCCTCCTTCACCTGGTCGAACGCCTCGGGGAGGAGGGGCTTGTCCTCGGATCCGATCGTGTCGTCGAAGACGAGGAGCAGACGGCCATGGTATCGCTTCGTGTATGCGTCGTTCAGGACGAACGCCCGCGCGTTGCCGATGTGCAGCGGGCCGCTCGGGTACGGCGCGAGACGGAGGACGACCTTCCCGTCGACCGCATCCGGGAGCGGCGGGAGTTCCTTCGGTCCGGTGTCGGGTCGGATCTTCTCCAGGAGTTCGGGTGCGATCGCCGCGAGCTCCGCCCGCTGGGCCTCGAGGCCGAGTTCGTTCACGTCCGCGACGACGCGCTCGACCTGGACCGCGGCCTCCTGCGCCCGGGCGCGAAGCGACCGGTCTTCCGCGAGCATCTTCCCGAGGACGGCCTTCGCGTCCGCCTTGCCTCCGTGGAGGACCGCGTTCTGCAACGCGAATTTCCGGGCGGATTCCAGGGCCACGTCGCAGCGAACTTCCTCGGTCTATTAAGTCTTCTCGAAGAGGACGCCGGTGCCGGATGAGGGACTCAAGAAGCCAAATCTCATGGAGTGGCTGATCCAAGAACCGCTTCCGGCAAAGCCCGAACGACCCCGCGGTCGCTCCGGGGAACGTCGGCCCCTTTCACATCGCTCCGCGCTGTCCTGAAATCGAATCTTGGCGATCGAGACGTGACGGAAGTATCAACATTGATACCGATTTCCTCCGAGAAACGCCGCTCTGGAAACCATTTTGCACGCCGAATCACATCCTGTCCCTCGTGGGCCGGAGAGGGGCGAAGGTATCCCTTCGACAGCGGGCGGGGCTGGCGTCCGCGGTGTGGGCGGTCGCGTTCAGCCTTCTCGCGGTGGTGGCCGCGACGCCCAAAGGCCCGACGGCGATGCTCTCGGTCGACGACGTCACGCCGGTCGTCGGCCAGGTCGTGCACTTCGACGCATCGGGCAGCGTCCCGCACGATGAAGGCAAGGGCCGGATCGTCTCGTACGAGTTCGACTTCGGAGACGGGAACCACACCCGCGAGCAGTCGTCGCCGTTCGCCACCCATGCGTATTCGCTCGTCGGCCCGAAACGAGCGACCGTGGACGTCGAGGACGCGCGCGGGAACGAGGGGAGCGCGTCTATCCGGATTGATGTGCAGCCGAAGTCCCCGCCGACGGGTGCGCCGGATCTCATCCCGAGTTCGGCATCCACGATCCCTGCGCAACCCATCGAGGGCCAAATCGCGATCGTCTCGATCATCCTCGCGAACCACGGGAATGCCACCGCGGACGGCGCAACGATCGACGTGACGGATCAGCGTCCGAACGGAACCGTCGTTTCGATCGGTACGGCATCGCTCTCGGCACCGCTCGAGCCGGAAGCCTCTGTCGTCGTGTACTCGCCGACCTTCGTCGCCATCGAAGTCGGGAACCACACGTTGGACATCGTCGTCGGCAACGTGACGCCCGCGGAGACGGACCTCGAAGACAACACGCTCACGATCGGGATGACGGTGCTCCCGGTCACGGGGCCCCCGCCCGGAGGCGTGCCCGACCTCGCGCCAGAATCCGCGGTCACAATCCCCACTCAACCGGTGGAAGGCGAGATCGTGAGCCTTTCCATCCGGGTCGCGAACCGGGGGAGCGTCGCGGCGGATGCCGCCCTCATCGATATCTCGGACGTGCGGCCGAACGGGACGATCGTCCCGATCGGGACTTCGGTGTTGTCGACACCTTTGGGGCTGGGGGACTCCGTTGTCGTAGACTCTCCGTCCTTCGTCGCGGCGGGCGTCGGCGATCACCAGTTACAGATCGACATCCGGAGCGTCACACCGGCGGAGACGGACGTGGAGGACAACAGCTTGACGATCAGCATGACGGTTCTCCCGGCGAAGGGGCCACCGCGTCTCCCGAATGAAGGCGGCTTTTCCCTGGACACGGCGCTCCTCGCGGGCGGCTTGGCCGCGGCCGCAGTCGCCGCGGTGCTGGTGGCGACCTGGCTGCTCCTGACGCCGCGCGAGACCGGACCCCTCGAGCCCCCGCCTCCCGAGCCGCCGGACGACTCGCCGCCGCCGATCCGGCCGCCGTAGGCTCGAGCGCGCGACTCCCGCGCGTAGCGCGTTCCCCGCAACGACTAAGGAGACGGCCCGCCTTCGGTCGCGACGGCGAAATCCATGGCGATTCGGGATTGGCTTGCGGCCTTTTCGAACGACGTCGTCGAAGTGAAGGAGCCCGTGGCCACCGACCTCGAGGCCACCCGGTTCCTCCTCCGTCACCCGCGGCAGCCCGTGCACCTCCGGAACCTGCAGGGGGGCGAGGCGGTCGGAAATCTCTGGTCCACGCGAGACCGCGTCGCGACGGCGCTTCGAGTTTCGAACGCAGATCTCCTCCCGAAGTTGATGGACGCGCAGGCGCATCCAAAGGACGCGCGCGTCGTGGCCCGTGCGGACTTCATGCGCCACGAGACCACGGACGTCGACCTACGAGAACTTCCGATTCCGAAACTGTTCCCAAAGGACGCCGGCCGGTACATCACCGCGGGCGTCTGGGTCGCCGAGTGGGAGGGCGCGCGGAACCTCTCGTTCCATCGCATCCTCATCCTGGGCGCGGATCGGGGCGCGTGCCGCATCGTCCCTCGGCATCTGCGTCACATGTACGACGAGGCGATGAAGGCCGGCGGGGAACTGAAGGTCGCCGTGTGCATCGGCCTCGACCCATGGAATCTCCTCGCGGGCGGGACGTCCGTCGAGTACGGCGTCGATGAAAGTCGGATCGCCTCCGCGCTCACCGAATCGTGCCTCGGCAAGCCCGTCGACATGGTTCGGATCAAGAACGGCCTCACGGTCCCCGCCGAAGCCGAGTACGTGCTGGAGGGCCGCCTCATCCGCGAAGTGCACGAGGAAGGACCGTTCGTCGATGCCGTCCGCACCTACGACCGCGTGCGGAAGGAACCGGTCCTCGTCGTCGACCGGATCTACCATCGCGACCATCCGATCTTCCACATCATCGTCGGAGGCCTCGATGAGCACTTCATGTTCATGGGCATGCCGCGCGAACCGGTGATCTACCAGGCCGTTTCCCGCGCCGTACCGCACGTGAAGGCGGTCCGCCTGACGGAAGGCGGCTGCGCCTGGCTCCACGGGGTCGTCTCGATCCGCAAGCAACACCAGGGCGACGGCAAGAACGCGATCATGGCGGCCTTCGGTGCGCACACCTCGATGAAACAGGTCGTCATCGTCGACGAGGACATCGACATCTTCGACGACCGCGACGTGGAGTGGGCGATCGCGACGCGATTCCAGGCGGACCGCGGTCTCGTCGTCCTGCACGACGTCCGCGGTTCGTCGATCGATCCGTCCGGGCGAGACGGCTTCACCTCGAAGATGGGCATCGACGCGACGCGACCGCTCGCGGCGGATCCCGCCATGTTCGACAAGGCGACTCTCTAGCGATCTCCCGGCGGTTTGAGAATTGCGCCTGAACATTCAATAGCGGCCTTCGCATCGCACGGCGCGATGCGGGCGGCCTTTTCCCTCCTCGTCGCCGCCATCCTCCTGTCTCCCGCAATCGTCGTGACGGTCCGAGCCCCATCGTCGGCGAAGCATCCGTCGGTTAACGGAGGCCCCGACCTGATGCCGCCGCAACCCGGCGTGCAATCCTGGCCCGGCCCGCGAGGCGCGGCCGCGCCCATCCGGTCGCCGGGGCCGACCCAGACGACCGGGACGACGAAAGTGCTCGTGCTCCTCGTCGACTTCACCGACGTGACGCACGACGCGAGCCACACTCCGGCCTTCATGGATGGCGTCTTCAACGACGTCTCTCCGGGAGCCCACTCCCTCCGAGCGTACTACAGCGAGGTGTCCTACGGCGCCTTGACAATCCAGGCGACGGTCATCGCGGCGTGGTTCCAGAGCGTCCACCCGATGTCGGATTACGGCGCGGACGGATCGAATCCTCCGGATGACGCGAACGGGCCGATCTACCGCCTCGTCACCGAGACGGTGCGGCTCGCCGATCCGAGCGTGGATTTCTCCCAATTCGACGCGAACGGGGACGGGATCGTGGACCACCTGACCGTCGTCCACGCGGGGGCGGGCCAGGAGAGCGGCGGGAGTTCGGACCTCATCTGGTCCCACCGCTGGAACGTCCTCGATGCGGACCCGACGGTCCCGGGATACCAATCCCTCACGGCGGACGGCGTCCAGGTCGACGGGTACACGATGGTGAGCGAGTCGTCCCCGGTCGGCGTCGTCGCGCACGAATTCGGCCACGACCTCGGCCTGCCGGACCTGTACGACACGGACGGATCGTCGGATGGGGCCGGCGTCTGGGACCCGATGTCCCTCGGCTCGTGGAACGGCGCTCCCGCCGGCTCGAGCCCCGCGGCCCTGAGTGCGTGGTCCCGGATCCGCCTCGGCTGGGTCACGCCGACGGATGTGACGTCGGCGATGGTCGGCACGGCGGTCCCCGCCGTCGAGACTTCCGCGAAGGTCTTCCGTCTCGGAGTGGCGGGCACGTTTCCCGCGGAGTATTTCCTGGTCGAGAACCGACAACTCGTCGGATTCGACGCGGCCTTGCCGGGGGCCGGCCTGTTGATCTGGCACGTCGACGAATCCCAGACCTCGAACGATGTCGACACCCACCGACTCCTGGATCTCGAGGAAGCGGACGAGGCGCTGACCGGCGACCACCCGCGCGATGCCGGCGATCCGTGGCACGACACCGCGACGGGATGGGGACCCGACACGATCCCCGACAGCCGCACGGTTGCCGGCCAGACGACGGGCTGGCGGGTCCGCGAGATCTCCGCGAGCGGTCCGACGATGACCGCCACGATCGCCCGGGAGATCACGAAGGACCTCGGCGTCGCCGCGATCCGGCTGCCGTTCACCGCCGCGCCGCAGGACAACGTGACGGTCGCGATCGACGTTCGCAACGACGGAGTCCAGCCCGCGGATGTCGACCTGAGCGTGACGATCTTCCGCGACTTCTTCCAGCCGCCGCTCCTCGTGACGCAGACGCGCTTCACCCTCGCCGGCCTCCCGGGCGAGACGACGCACACGTTCCCGTACTCGTTCATCGCCTCGAGTCCCGGGAGGTACGTCGTCCACGCCGACCTCGTCGGGACGAACGATGAGATTCCTTCGAACGACATGCGCGTGGCCCACGTCCTGGTGAACACGTTCCGGTTCCGGGACGATGTCGAATCGGGGATCGGCGGATGGACGCGCAACGGCGTGTCGAACGACGAGCACCGGTGGCGCATCGTGAACGACACGGATCCGGACGGCGCGGCGCACAGCCCGAGCCGCGCATGGCGGTTCGGCGACGTGGCGACCTTGCTGCCGAACCCGTTGCCGCCCCAGTGGCACACGCTCACCTCGCCGACGATCCCGCTGTTTCCAGGTGCGACGTACCTGATTTTCTACAGCCGCTATGATCTGACGGGCCGCACGATCCCCGTCCTCCCGATCGGCTCGAACGACACGGACGAGGCGTACGTCGAGGTGAGCTACAACGGCGGACCGTGGATCCGGCTGGCGCACTACACGGGCCGCGACCTGACGTGGCGAGGTGCGACGTTCGACCTGAGCGCGAACATCTCTGGCGCGACGAACCTCCAGGTGCGCTTCAACGCGAGTTCCGACGTGATGCGAAACTCCGGAGGCTGGTGGATCGACGACGTGATGATCGCCTCGACGGGCCTCGGCCACGCGGTCGTCTTGCTCGGCTCCAGCGGTCCCTACGAGGCGCTGGCGGGCGGTACCGTCCGCCTGAACCTGAAGGTGGCGAACGTGGGCGAGTACGAGACTGCGTTCCGTCTCGACGCGGTCCTGCCGGCCGGATGGGATGCGTTCCTCGGGAGCGACCCGAACCAGCCGTTGCAGGGTCGCGTCGTCGACCTGGCCCCGGACGGCGACTTCGCGCTTCCGGTCACGTTGAGGCTCCCATCCACGGCGGCCGCGGGTTCCACCGCAGATGCGACGATCTCCGTGACGGCGGTCGGCGTGTCGGGTGTCGGGGCCACGCTCGCCGTCCAAGTTCGCGTCTCGGGCCTCAGCTTGTTGCTCGCGATCGGCATCGTCGCGGCGCTCCTCATCGGGGCCGTCGTCGTCGCGATCGTCATCCGGCGGCGCCGTCCGCGCCTCTAGTGGAAAAGGTTATTCACACACCCCGGTGTTCGGCGGCCGTGTTCGTCACGCACGAGCTCCTCCGTCGTGGGACCGTGGAGGAGCGCGCGTACCAGGTGAACATCGCCCGTGCGTGCCTCGAGCGCTCGACGCTCGTGGTCCTGCCGACGGGCATGGGCAAGACGGTCATCGCCGCGATGGTGATCGCCGACGTCCTCCGGCAGCGGGGCGGTCGGATCCTCTTCCTCGCACCGACGAAGCCCCTCGTCGAACAGCACGCGGCCTCGATGCGGAACGTGCTCGTGGTCGACCGCATCACGTTGTTCACCGGCGAGGCGACCGCCCCGGAGGACCGGGAACTCCTCTGGCGGGAGAACAAGATCATCGTCTCGACGCCCCAGGTCATCCGAAACGACCTGCGGGCAGAACGCATCTCCCTCGACGACGTCAGCCTGATCGTCTTCGACGAGGCGCATCGCGCGGTCGGCGACTACGCCTACGTGGACGTCGCGGCGGCGTACAAGGACGTCCCCGGTCGGCTGGTCCTCGGGATGACCGCGTCCCCCGGTTCGTCGGCGGAGAAGATCCTCGAGGTGTGCGGGAACCTCGGCATCACCGCGGTCGAGATCCGCACGGAGTACGACCCGGACGTCGTGCCGTACCAACACGACCTGCAGATCGAGCGGATTCCGGTCGAGGCGCCGGACGTCTCCAAGGAGATCCGGAAGCTCCTGCAGACCGTCGTCGACGAACAAGTCACCCGATTGAAGAAACTCGGATTCCTCGCGGGCAAACCAAAGGTCACAAAGAAAGACCTCCTTTCCGTAGGGAACGAGGCCCGCGCGCGCCTCGATTCCGGGGTGAAGGACGGCCGCCTCTACGGTGCGATGACCGCCCAGGCGATCGCGATGAAAGCGGACCACGCGATCGAACTCGCCGAGACGCAAGGGCTCGGCTCCCTCCGATTGTATTTCGGGAACATGGAGAAGGATCCGAAAACGAAGGCCGACGTCCAATTCCTGAAGCACGCCAAGGTGCAAGAGGCGATCCAACTCGCCGAGGCCACGGAGGTCGAGCACCCGAAGCTTGCGAAGACCGGGTGGATCGTCCGCAAGCAGTTCATGGAGAAGCCGGACTCCAAGATCATCGTCTTCGCCCATTACCGCCAGACCGCGGACCGGATCACGCAAGACCTCGCGCGCATCCCGAGCGTACGGCCGATGCGGTTCGTCGGTCAGGCGTCCCGCGGAGAAGACATCGGCCTTTCGCAGAAGGAGCAAGTCGACATCCTGGAGAAGTTCCGCGCCGGGGAGGTGAACGTCCTCGTCGCCACATCGATCGGCGAGGAGGGACTCGACATCCCGCAGGTCGACCTCGTCGTGTTCTACGAACCGGTGCCCTCCGAGATCCGCACGATTCAGCGGCGGGGCCGAACCGGACGGAGCGCCGCAGGCCGGGTCATCATGCTCGTGACGAAAGATACGCGGGACGAGGCCTACCTGTACAGCGCGCGTCGCAAGGAACGGAAGATGCATGTGGAGCTCGACCGCCTCCGGAAGGAGTTGAAGCAGAAGATCTTCGTGGGTGAGCCGGGCGGCGAGACGTTCGTCGCGGCGGCACCGGAGCGGCGGATCGAGGCGTTGCGAGAACGGGCGCGCGAGCCGCCTCCGCTTCCGGAACCACGCCAGCGCGCATCGAAGAAAGGCCAGACGACGGTCGAGGATTTCTGACCGCGAATCCGTCTTGATTTTATACCCCGCATGTCCGTAACGAGCCCCGGGCCTCCGGATGACTCATTGCCCCGAGTGCGGGTGGGAAATCGACGCCGATGACGAGATGTGCCCGAACTGCGGGGCGTACCTCGCGGATTACGAGAACCTCGAGCCCTCTGAGGACGGAACGTAATCAGCCTCGGAACATGTCGCGGCCGGCGCCCTTCAGGAACTCGCCGAAGCCGCCGCTCGGCGCCGGGATGTCCCCGCGCACGACCTCTCCGGACGCCGCGTCGAGCAGGATCGTGTACGATCGGGTTCGGTATTCGTAGGTCGAAAACCAGATCGGGGCATGGAGGAACTCGGAGTCTTTCACGTCGACCTGCGTGCGGGCGTCTTCGATCACGTCGACGAGATCCTTCAGCAACTCCCGCTGATGGCCGTCGACGTCCTCCCGGGTGAGACGCTCCGCCTCGTCCTCGTCGACCTCCGCGTTCAGGAAGCGGGAGTCGCGCACCATGCCGCCGGTGTCGAAGGGCACTTTGAGTCCGAGCGGCAGCTTGTACTCCCGCGTCGGGAAGTCCCCAGAGCGGCGACCGAGGATCTTCCAGAAGTAATCGCGGCGGAGGTCCCCGGTCCGCTTTTCGTTCGTGCCCGTCCGGGTGAGGACCCCGGAGTAGGCGGTCGTTGCATCGACCTCGAACACATAGAACGGAAGATAGACGCATTCAAGCGAGGTAACGCGCGAGGCCCTTCGCAGGTCGTCCGGTTTCATCACGCCGCCCTCCATCCAACCCTGGATCGCCCCCAGCGCGCCGTCGCGGTCCATGCGGGCCGCGAGCATCGAATGCGTCAGGACGAACGGCTTGTCCCCCCGGATGCGTGACGCGGTGCCGCAGTACGGACACGTCACGATCACCTCGCCCGTGGTCAGGTTCAGCGGTCCGCCGCACTTCGGGCAATTGATCGACGTCACGAGCTCGGGCATGCCGACACAACGCTCATGGGGAGGTCGAATATAGAGGCTTCGTGGGAAGTCTCAGCGCCCTGCGACGCGGCAGTCTCCTCACCGTCATCCTGCTGTTCGCCCTCCTGTCCCTCCTGCTGCTCGTGATCCTGGCGATCGCGGACTACGCGCTGCAGACGCGGGCATTCCCCGGCGCGTTCGCGATCGTCGTCGGCCTCGCGGTCCTCTTCATTTTCTTCCAATGGTTGATCTCGCCCGCGATCGTCCGGTGGGCGATTCGCGATCGTCGTCCGATCACCGCCGAGTCGAATCCGTGGGTCTATCGCACCGTCGAAGAACTCGCGCGGCAGGCCGGCGTCCCGACGCCGAAAATCTGGGAGAGCGGGGACGCTTCGCCGAACGCGTTCGTGTTCGGCCGGACGATCTCCTCGGCGGAACTCGTCATCACGCAGGGCCTCCTGGAGCGCCTCAACCAGGACGAGATCCGTGCGGTGCTCGCCCACGAGATCGGCCATCTCCGGCATCGCGACGTGATCATCATGACGCTGATGTCCGCGGTGCCCCTGATCGCGTACGTGATCGCACGCCTGGGCTTCGAGGCGCTTCGCGGGAACGTGCGCATGCGCGGGAAGGGCGCCGGTCAAGCCTACATCATCATCATTGCGTCCGCGATCGTCTCGTACGCGGTCTATCTCGTGGCCCAACTGCTGGTCCTCTACCTGTCGCGCACTCGGGAGTACTATGCCGACGCGTATAGCGGCGCGGCGACCCGGGACCCGCACTTGCTCGCCTCGGCGCTGACGAAGATCGCGTACGGGCTGTCGCTCGCCCGGCCCGACGAGGAGCCGTCGGGTCTCCGGGCGTTCATGATCGGCGACCCGGTGAAGGCCTCGGACGACTACCGAGAACTGCAGGACCGCATGAGTCGGTACGACCTGGACCGCGACGGCCAACTCGACGCGTACGAACTGCAGAAGGCGGTCGAGCAGGAGCGAAAGAGCCATTGGCGCCGGGCGAACGAGC
>Ga0209058_1004350_pt1 | contig 11294 bp, 10 predicted proteins | sample GraSoiAngelo_147_FD_185904 | JGI IMG/M metagenome (GOLD analysis project Ga0209058, IMG submission 185904) | Grasslands soil microbial communities from the Angelo Coastal Reserve, California, USA - 14_1009_05_40cm (SPAdes) (version 2) | ecosystem: Environmental > Terrestrial > Soil > Grasslands ... | reverse complement strand
TGGTTTTGAGCTCTCCCAGAGATACTCGAAATAACTCTTACCAAACTTCACCAGTCCAATATGATCCGAGGAGATAGCCAGCGTCAGTCCCTTCAGGGGATCTTCTCCTAGAAGAATTATTATCTGGTCATCATCTGAGATTATTCCGCCTCCGAACATCTGTTCCCGAGTACGGACTTGGACGAGCGTCTTCAGTTTTCGAAGCGTCTCACGGCTCGTCGTCTGCGGAACCATCACCGACACCTTGATCCCTTTATCCTTCATCAACGCGAGGATAGGTAGTGCGATCGAGACGATCGGGTCGGGGGCTACTGGCATCGCCACGAAAAGCTCTCTCCTCGTCCGTCCAAGAGTCTCTCTAATCTTGTCCAGGATATTGTTCTGACCTCTTACTATCCAAATGTCCGGTTTCTCCCGGACACCCTTCTTCTCGTAGAGCGGTTGAAGTTCCTCCATCGCGTCTGCCTGGCTCGATTTCAGCGTCGTCTCAAACCGAGCTCTTGACGATTCGAGCGCTGTCGAGGGAGCCTTCGGATAGTACTTGCTCGGCCTACCTTGCTCTGTCTCGACCCATCCCTTCCTCTCAAGATTTCCCAGAATCTCATAGATCTTAGAGTAGGGGATCGAAGCAGTACGGCTGAGCTCGCTAGCAGTCTGAGTGCCCGATTCGACCAGTGAAACGTAGACCTTGGCCTCGTACTCTGTCAGACCAAACTCCTTCAAGGCCCTTCTGGTCTTCTCGCTAACAGACATTTCTTCCTAGTACGACCCTAGACCCAATCGACCCATAAAGTCGCGCAGGTTGCCAAGTTGAGATTCCTCAAGGAGAAGAATCGCAATCTCGCACAGGATCAATATTGCAGACCAAATTCTCTCAAGAATCGGGCAGTCTTATGGAAAGAGAGTGTAAATACCTTCTCGTTCCCTCTAGACTATAGTAAGCTTGCCGGGATCGTCTAGGCGTTGATAGACAAGAATTCAATTGTCAATAGTCTCCGCGGAGTTCTTGACCCCGAGATCGGGATCAGCATAGTCGATCTCAATATGGTCCGAGACGTGTCGATAGAAGGTGACCACGTTAAAGTCACAATTGCACTGACAGTCGCACACTGTCCTCTTGCAAAGACCCTCCAGACAGATGTCGAGAAAGCCCTAAAGAAATCGAACGAGGTAAAATCCGTAACCGTAGAGACGACGGCAATGTCCAAGACAGAGCTGAACGAACTCAGAACCCGCCTCCAGAACAAAGCAACCCAGACCCAGCCAGCGCAAGGAAATAGTCCCGGCCCGGGCATCGATCGGCTGGGAAAGCGTGACTTGAGAAATATAATCGCCATAGCATCGGGCAAGGGTGGAGTGGGAAAATCCTTCGTCACCAGCATGTTGGCCGTCCAGCTTCGAAGGCTCGGATATGAAGTGGGAATTCTAGACGCGGATTTGACAGGGCCCAGCATAGCGAAAGTGTTCGGGCTTAAGGAGCGCCCTTCCAAAAGTCCGACCGGTCGCATAACCCCTGTCCTAACTAGGACTGGGATCAAAGTGATGTCGATCAACCTAGTTCTGGATGATCCGGAGATGCCTGTCATATGGAGAGGCCCAATCGTGAACAGTGTCATTCGACAACTCTACTGGGACGTTGACTGGGGATCCCTACACTATCTCCTCGTTGACCTTCCCCCCGGAACTAGCGATGCACCGCTAACAGTCCTCCAGTCCTTGCCGTTAGACGGGGTCATCGTCGTATCCTCTCCCCAAGAACTAGCCTCCATGATCGTCACTAAGGCCGTCAATATGGCGAAGAAGATGAATGCTGAACTGCTAGGCCTGGTAGAGAACATGAGCTATCTAACATGCCCCCACTGTGGTAAGTCTATCAATGTCTTTGGAGAGCCGCAGGGAGAGAAACTAGCAAAGCAGCTCGACATACCCTTCCTAGGGTCAGTCCCCGTAGACCCGACAATTGCTCGATTGTCAGACCGTGGCCAGATAGAGGACTACTCAGCGTCTGTCTTTCAGACTGTTGCAGACGAGCTTCGAATCAGAGCATCCCAACACGCTCAACAACTAATGCAGGGCCTCCCGATAGCATGGTCTATTCAACCCTCAGAGAGTTGACGCGAACATCATCCGAGCGTATTAATACTCGGAGTCGCCTATTAACAGGAGTCGAGTGGGGCAACCTACTCCGCAAGCTGACCTCGTGAGGACCATGACCAAGAAGAAAACGCGAAGCAATAAGGTCAAATCAAATAGAGTCTCGAAGAAGCTCACTAAGCAGACTCGTGCTCGTAACCAAAGGCTGCAAAGAAAACCACTCTCAAAAGCCGTTGATACGGGTTCAATAGCCGCAAGCATCCCATTGCAGGCCGGACCTTCGCCGCCCCAAGCCTTGGATGGTTCCCGAGTCTTCACCATAGAGATAGATTCGATTCGCGCTGAGACTACGATCGGGGATCTGATAGTCGCTTTTCCCAGGACAAGAGACGTTCTGATGAAACATGGACTAAGGTTTGATGTTGAGGAAGCTGGTTATCTCTACATGACGCTCAGCGTCTTTTCGGCTATTCACGGTCTCGGTCTGACAGGTTTCCTCCAGGAACTAGATGTTGCCTCGAAGGAACTGCCTCTTCCGCCTCTTGCCCCACCTGTACGACAAATACTCTCACCTCCGGCAACTTGACAATTCGTTTCCGTGAAGTCTCCTTTTCTGCTCAAGTCTAAAGCAAGAGAGAAATGCATCCACGTAGTTTAGCGAGTGGATGGGAGCCCGAGCAAGAATCCTGATTACGGGTTTGGTCCAGGGGGTCTTCTTCAGAAGAGAGATGACAGACCTTGCTAGGAGACTTGGAATCTCTGGATGGGTGAGAAACCTTCCGGATGGTAAGGTTGAGGCTCTAGCCGAGGGAGAGAGAGCGCGATTGGACGAACTGATTCGATTCTGCCATGTTGGTCCTCGCGGCGCAGTCGTCAGAAAAGTCGAGGTTGAATGGTCAGACTCTTCGGGAGAGTTCAGAGGATTCAGGATCACCAAGTGAAAAAAAGCAGACAGCGTTTTAGTAAAGGCTCAACCCGAAAAGCGCTAGCTGTTTCGGGTCTTAACAAAAGGTAAAAGAAACCGCCCTCGAGGACTTCGTCCGCTCCGGTGGTGTAGCCCGGTTTAGCATAGCGGCCTTTGCCTCAAGTCGGGGCGGCCAGTCGAATCCTAGATCGGGGAGGCTTACGGGAGGACAAGCCCCAGAGCCGTTGATCGCGGGTTCAAACGCGGCAGTAAGCTGCTGAAAGTCCCGCCCGGAGCACCATCATTCAGAATCTCGATCTCGTTTGGAATACAAACCGTTCACAGAGATGGTTTGGTCGTTGTGAATCGTCGATCTACATGATCTCGTAGAATTTGCGCGCCAAATTCACTGCATCTTGGGATCGGCTCGCGATTGTCTTGTATTCGGGTCGACGGTCTCCCGCAATCGTAGAGGCTTTTTCGAAAAACTTCCTGACACTCTCTGAATCTCCACGGTATAGCGCAATCCCGCCCGCAATCCTGTACCACACTTCGGCCCGAGTCTTGCTCCCACTTGAGTCGAAAGAAGTCGCCTGGCTGACTGCATCTTCCAGCGAGGTGGTGATTTTCTTCGGGTCGAGGAAGAGGAGTCTAGACAGAGACTGATACATCTCAGCGTCGCCAACCGTTATCTCTTGAAGCCTGCTAAGAACAAGCGGCTCTTGGTTTTCGGGCGGACTTCCGGGAGGAGAGGGTTGGTTTTTCTTCTTGCCAAACAGACCGAGCATCAGTTGACCACTTCCTTCCCCTTGCTGAGGGTCAGCCTCAGGACTAGCCCATTTAAGAGTTCATTCCCGAACGTTGATATTGACGAGTTTCCCTGCTTGGGACGATTCAGGTAAGATGAGTGTCGAAGACAAGCTAGTGCGACGACGCGAGCTAAAGGACAAGTCTCGAAAGAGAAAAAGAGGACCCTACCGAAAATCTTCAAGCGGAAGGATCATCAAATACTAGCCGACATCATGACAACTGAGAAGTCCTACGAATCCAGACTCGCCTCTAGTCCAAGTGAAATGTTAGGAACGGACCACCGGCATTAAGCGCTGGGCTCTGCCCTGGTCTTGAGGGCCTAAGAATAATGACCTGATGCTATCCTTTAGGAGAGTACAGGGATGCGCCTATACTTTCCGATACTGCTGGGTTCGATACTAACTAATTCCGAGCAACTATGGTTTCCGAAGCATATAGTGCAGTGTTCTACGTCCCATGTCGGATCTACCTTGCGGCAAGTCTCGCACATCAAACCCAGTGCCCGAATATCAGTACACGCCTGGCACAGTTTCTGTGACACTGCAAGCGGGTCAGGGTTCCGGGTTAACATTGATGCAATGTCTTTGCTCATGGCCCTAACTTCAGGGGCGGCCTCGAGCTCAACGGCCTCTCCGCGGACCTGATGCTGATACTTGCTTACAGCCGCCTGAGTTACCCCCAGTTTCCTCGCAACCTGTTCCTGCTTTAGTCCGTACTCTTCTATGAGTTCCCTCGCTACAAGTGCGCGTAGCGCTGGGATAACTGACTTCGAGGCTACTTCGCAGGGAATTATCAAACAGAAACGGTGATTAAAATGGGCAAGTAGCCTATTTAAACATGACCTACGTCATAATCGATTCGTACTGGTCACCACCATTATCGGTAAGTAGTGGAATGATCAATCGCTGTCTTCTCGGACCGACTGTCAAGGATGCCCCCGGGGGACACGAATGCATAAATGAAATCGTGACCAATTTGATTGAGGAGAATAAGATGGTAACAGTGGATGAGGTCACAAAGGAGCTTGAGAAGGTTGTGGATCCCGAGATTGGACTTCCGATAACGGAGATGCACCTAGTCGACGAGATCGACATCAAAGATGACGGAGTGCTGTTCATAAAATATCATCTCACTGCTCCTTTCTGTCCGCCGATTTTCGCGGAGGATATTGGGATGAACATTCGCCAACTTACATCGAAACTTGATGGGGTGAAGAAGGTAACAGTAATTCTTCACGGCCATGCTTTGGCGAACGAGATCAATCAGAGAGTCAATCCTGGCTACACTCCTCCCCAATCGCCATAGCAATCCAACGTCTGTTCGATCTGTCGACCGAAACGGTCATGGTCAGAGTTTGACCCGAGTCAGACGTTGTAGAGAACTCGGTCCGCCGCTTTGTAGTCGAAGGAAGAGAGATTCTCTTAGGAAAGTTTGTGGGAAAGTACTATGCTCTTGACGAGAGGTGCGCGCATCGCGGTGGTCCCCTGTCTGAAGGGGTTTTTGATGGTGGAGTTATCACGTGCCTCTGGCATCTCGGGCAGTTTGACCTTGAGTCTGGCGAGGTGAGATGTTCCCCTCCCAGCGAACGTTGAGAACATTTGAGACTTGGGTTGAAGGGGCGGATATTCTCATGTCGACGCCATAGCGGAGGTTACCGGACGACTTCGTAAAGAAAGCCGCCCAGTAGCCCTCCGAAGATTGGACCGACGATGTATATCCACAGGGTGGCGAGGGGTGTTAGGCTGAACGCTGCAGAAGCAATAGTGGGGCCCCATGTTCTAGCGGGGTTCAGTGACGCTCCGGATATGGGGCCGAACATCCAGATCGACGCAGCCAGAACTAGTCCTATTGCGACCCCTGCCCATGACTGATCGGCTTTTTTGTCGGTCGCGCCGAATATTGTGAATACGAGAATCGCCGTTGCGACGACTTCGGCGAGCAATGCAGCCCCGATTGTGAATCCGGACCCAGGAGTAGTATCGCCGAGAAATGTCGCTTTTGCAACGTCGTAGGTCCCGCTCGACGAGGACCAGAGAGCAAGTTGAACGAGTCCAGCAATTGTCGCGCCAACTAGTTGGGCTATGATGTATGGGGCGACTCGTCTGGGCTCAAGCCTTTTCGTAGCCCAGGACGCGATTGTGACCGCTGGATTGATGTGCGCTCCTGAAATGTGTCCTATTGAATAGATTGCGACCAACAGTGCGACTCCGTGGGCTAGTCCTATGACTCCGAGCCCGGCCGCTGTAGTTCCTAATCCAGCTAACCTAGTTGCCGTGATGGTTCCCGGACCGACGAGAGTTAGAAGAAATGTTCCGTAAGCCTCGGCGGCTGAAGCTCGTCTTATACCGTTCAAATTGGAGCCTTATCGCGGGGCTTAGGCTATATAGTGCTTGTTTTTAGCCGCCGAAACCCGCGAGCTAAAGCAGTGGATATTCAACTGTTTTGCCGGTACGGTTGTGTACAAGCAAGATTATTTCTATGGTTTGAGCAATAATGGTGTTGAATAATCGTTGAGCATGGTTAACAGTTTCACCTGGATGATTGGTGGTCCGCAGGGTAGTGGGATCAATTCCGTCGCAGAGAGTTTCGCGAAGGCGTGCATCCGGGGTGGATTGCATGTCTTTGCCAATATCGAATACCACTCGAATATCAAGGGTGAGCACAGCTATTACCGGTTGAGGGTTGATTCGAGGGAGCCCCGATCCCACGTTGACTGGGTAGACCTTTTAGTCGCTCTAGATAGGGAGACGATGTTCGGTGATCTCAATAAGGTTCATCCTACTCATCGGGGTCATCGTCATGAGGTCAGCCCGGGGGGCGGGATAGTCTACGACTCCAGCCTCAAATTGCAGCCTGAGTCCTTTGGTAGAGACGACATCAAGCTCTTTCCTGTACCCTACATGGACCTCCTGATTGATGCTCTCAAAGAATTCGGGAAGGACAAGGAGCTAAGCAAGTATCAGGTCATGGTCAACACGATTGCGCTAGGTGCTTCCATCGGACTAGTTGACTACGATTTTGACCTGGCGACTGAGGCAATCAAGGAAGGCTTCACGGGACGGAAAGCCGCTCTTGGAGACTTGAACATCAGCGCAGCTCGTCACGGTTACGACTACGCGAAGAAAATGTTCGGGCAGAACGCCTTCCCGATTCGGCTGCGAAAGCAACCGCTAGGCGCGAAAAGGATGATGATACGCGGAGTCCAGTCAATCGCAATTGGCAAGTTGAAAGCGGGATGCGGGTTCCAGACGTACTATCCTATCACTCCGGCTACAGACGAGAGTGAGTATCTCGAATCTCATCAGCCGGACTACAACATGATCGTGGTTCAGGCAGAGGATGAGATATCGGCGATAAACATGGCGACGGGTGCCGCTCACGCAGGTCTACGTTCGTCAACTTCGACCTCGGGTCCTGGATTCTCGCTGATGGCTGAAGGACTGGGATGGGCAGGGATTACGGAGGCGCCTGGTCCTGTCATTATTCTATGGCAGAGAGCTGGACCCGCAACAGGACTGCCAACGAGGACGGAACAGGCCGATTTGCGGTTCGCTCTCCACGCTGCTCACGGTGAGTTTCCCAGGATCATCATTGCACCAGGAGATGTTGCGGAGTGCTTCTACGATACCTTCGATGCTTTCAACTATGCTGAGCGCTACCAGGTTCCAGTAATCATTCTTGCCGATAAGTTCCTGGCCAGCACATACAAGGACATTCCGCTCTTCAACACGGACGGGATGAAGGTCGATAGAGGAGACCTAGTCCAGGAAGAGGATCTTGCAAAGAGCCCGGACTACAAGAGATACCAGTTTACGGAACTTGGAATCTCTCCTAGAGCTAGACCGGGTCTGAAGGGTGGCGTATTCTGGACTACTGGAGATGAGCATGATGAGTACGGCCACATCACGGAGGCGGCTGACCTCCGGGTTCGGATGATGAAGAAGAGGATGAACAAGATCGAGCTTGCTGGGCAGGTCATCCCTAACTCGAAGAAAGCCATCCTACACGGGCCTACGTCCGCACCTATTACCTTGGTCGGCTGGGGATCGACGAAGGGCGCGATCCTAGACGGGATGGAGGACCTCAGGGCTGATGGAATCGAGACGAATTTCTTGCAGGTACGATATGTGAATCCGTTCCCGACAGACTTCGTTCAGAAGGTTCTCTCAAGTTCCCGACTAACGGTCGCCGTTGAGAACAACTATTCTGGGCAAATGGCCGGTTTGATCCGCGAGAGAACCGGGATAGCCATGAACAGCAAGGTGGTCAAGTTCGACGGTCGACCCTTCTCCCAGAACGAGGTTTATGAGGGCGTAAAGGACGTTGTTAGAGATGGTGCCAAGGAGGTCACACTAAGCCATGCTTGAGCTGAAAAACTATCGGACCCAGGTTCACAACGACTGGTGCCCCGGTTGCGGGGACTTTGGCATCGTAAACGCGATTCAGATGACTCTCTTGGAGATGCAGCTTGAGCCGCATCGGATAGGATTATTCTCTGGTATCGGATGCTCTGGTAAGACTCCCCACTTTGTCAACGCGTACGGTTTCCACACTCTGCACGGCAGAGTCCTGCCTATCGCGACGGGAGCCAAGTTGGCGAATCCCAGCTTGACGGTCATTGCTGTCGGTGGAGACGGTGACGGGCTGGGAATTGGGGCAGGACATTTCGTCAACACGGGACGAAGGAATCTCGACTTCACATACGTGCTTCACGACAACGGTGTCTACGGCTTGACTAAGGGACAAGCCTCGCCGACACTTCCGAAAGGTTTGAAGACGAAGTCAATGCCTGCCCCTTCGATTGTCGAAGGAATCAACCCGATCGCGATGGCCATTGCTTCTGGATACACGTTCGTCGCGAGAAGCTACGCGCTTGACGTGAGACACTTGAAGGCGACTCTCCGCGCGGCAATTGAGCACCGTGGAAGCGCCTTCGTCGACGTTCTCCAGACCTGTCCGACCTACAACGACATCAACACGAAAGAGTGGTACGCAGGCGATGATCTTCCATCAAAGGCACCGCGGTTGTACAAGCTTGAGGAGACGGGTTATGATGGCAAGGTCGCGGACCCTACCGTAAGAGATGAGACTAATTCGAAAAAGGGAAACGCTCTGCTGAAATCGTTCGAGTGGGGCGAGAAGATTCCGATTGGAGTCTTTTTCAAGATGGAAGTTGCAACGTTTGAGGACCAGCTGGCCAACCGTATGCCGGCTCTGAAGGAGAAACCCTTCGTGGAGCACGACATTTACAGTCGGGACATTTCTCCACTGCTGGACGAGCTGGCTTAGGCACAGACTACCCCTGCATTCTTATCGCGACCGCTCATGAATTTGAAAGCCACCCCCTGGGAGGGGGGGTCGGACTTGCGACTCTTCCAGAATGGGCTTATTTTTCGCGTCTCTCCTTTATTCTACCTTGAATGTTGAATCTGTTGAGGGGCGAAAACGAGCAGGTGCCGCAAGGAAAACGAGCATTTAGCGACAAGAAGAATACAGAGTTTGGGAAGTGTCTCTAGCGTTTTGAAATGCTACCCTGGGGCGGGAAATTGATAGCAGAAATGGTAAGGTTAGCTTAGACTGTGAGAGTCATTCAAGGCGACAGACTTGTCCTAGTTCAGGTCTCAGAGACTGTATGGGATCCGTAAGTCCTGCCCGGCGGTTCTAAAACCGAGCTTGATGGATAGCGGCGGACGTCTCTTGTGCTCGGATTTGAGCCATCGAATTCGGACTTTCTCCACGGTGCGCCGCGGAATCCGTAATTCATCGCTTATTTCTTCGGGGGACATCCATCTCTCAAGCCTCCATAGGATCGAGTCCAGCTTGCTGTACTTCAATCCAAGCTCATCTTCGGCGACTTGTCCAGGCCAGAGCTCAGGGCTAGAGGGCTTTGAGAATATTCTTCGCGGAAGTCCCAAGTGTCTTGCGAGATCTCTCACTGCACTCTTGTACAGGTCAGCTATCGGTTGGATATCACAGGCACCATCGCCGTATTTTGTGAAGTATCCAAGCATAATCTCACTCTTGTCACCAGTGCCCACGACAAGCCCTTTGCTTGTGTTTGCATAGTAGTAGAGGATCATTGCCCGGAGCCGAGATTTCACATTCCCGTGGGCAATGAGACTGTACTTCATCTTTGACGGGTGAAGTACCATTGCAGCGGCCTGTACGAGAGATGTCATGTCCAGAGTCTTGAACCTGATTCCGAACTGTCCCGCAACCTCTTGTGCGTCCTGCACGCTCTTCCTGCTTCTCGTTTCTGCCTCGGGAAGGCAGAACCCAAGGGTCCTCTGTCCGCCCAGAGCTTTCGAACATAAAGCGGCCGTGACGCTTGAATCGAGCCCGCCAGACATACCGACGACGAAGTGTCTAGCGCCTATTCTTTCAGAATGTGTTCTGAGAAATCGTACAATTCTGTCAACAGTCTCGTCCGGGTCTCCGACTGAAAATGGATTGGCTCCCGACCTTGAGCGCATAGTCGTCCCCCCGAGTAGGGTGGATAAAACCGGAATGGTCTAGCTAACGATCCGCGAGTCTCGCGCTTCAGAGCCCAAGTTTCGGAATAGAGTCGTAACTCGATCTATTGTCACGAAGGGCTCTCCTTGGAATGATGCTTCGCTAGCTGCCTCTTGCACGATGTTCTTCATGTCTCGTGGCGTAATTACGTACTGGTCCTTCACTATTATTCCCCGATCAGGAATCGATGCCTCGTACACTTGGCGTCGCGAGCGGATGATACGCCATATCTCATCGAACGCTTCCTCGGTGAGTCCGCCGTCATACTTGGAGATCGACGGGTCAACCTCGACTTTGGATAAGTAGAAGTCTAAGATTTTCTTGACCTCTTCTCGCGTCTTTGGGGGAGGCACGTAGATTATCCGTTTCATTCGGTCCAATAGCGCTGCGTCGATGACGCTAGGGTAGTTGGTAGCGAAGATTACCGCGACGTTCCGGTTGACGTGGAATCCTTCGCCGAGCTCTGTGAGGATCTGGTTGAGCATTCCCTGAACATCTCGTCCCGCATCAGTTGTAGCTTCCATTCTTGCCCGGCCGATCGCATCCACCTCGTCGATGAACAGGACAGTTGGAGCGGATTCTCTTGCTAGTTTGAATACTTCCTTGACGTTCTTCGCGGATTCTCCGAGCCACTTTGAGACTATTTCATAGCTCTCTATCTTTAGAAAGCTGGTGTTCTGCCCGTGTTTGCTGATCGTTCCCGCCACTGCCTTGGCCATGTAGGTCTTGCCTGTTCCTGGCGGTCCAAATAGGAGGACTGATCCCGCTTCCTCCAACATTCGAGGGTCTCGAATAATCTGTTCCCTCCTCGTCCTCGTCTCTGGGTCTAGGATCCATTCGATGGCCTGCCTCAGGCTGAGCAATTCCTTCCCCAGACCCACGATGTCTTCATAGAAGACCTTGGGCGCTTTCTCAACTTGGTACTCGAGGAGACTGCGGTCCCTCATGCGTTCTATAACGTCAACGATGACGC
>Ga0209058_1004344_pt1 | contig 11307 bp, 13 predicted proteins | sample GraSoiAngelo_147_FD_185904 | JGI IMG/M metagenome (GOLD analysis project Ga0209058, IMG submission 185904) | Grasslands soil microbial communities from the Angelo Coastal Reserve, California, USA - 14_1009_05_40cm (SPAdes) (version 2) | ecosystem: Environmental > Terrestrial > Soil > Grasslands ... | reverse complement strand
CGCTAACGCCACGTTTGGGTCTGCCCCCCCTCGGCCACCCGAACGAAGATCAATGTACGGCTTCGCCGCCTCGTTGTCAGCGGGCCAGGCCGGCGAGCAGGCGTCCCTGGGCGACCAGGTGGCAGGGGGTGATGAACAGGCGCGCGACCCGCCGTCTCGCGGCCCGGCCGAGCTCGTGCGCCTTCTCCGGGTCGCCCAGCAGGCCCACGACCGCCTCCCCGAACTCCTGCAGGTCGGCCGGGTCGTCGACGAGGATGCCGCTCTGCCCATCTTCGATCTGGTCTTCGATGCCGCCCACCCGGCTCGCCACCACGGTCTTGCCCTTCCACATCGCCTCGGCGACGGTCAGGCCGAACCCTTCGGCCAGGCTCTTCTGGACGACCACCTCGGCCTTGCGCTGGAGGGCGTTGACGATGAGGGCGTTTCGCTCGACGTCCTCCATCGGCAGCTGCGCGATCACGATCCGATCCCGCACCGGGGCGGGCAGGGACCGCCACCGCGAGGTGACCTCCTCGATCACCTTCGGCTCCTCGGGGTCGTCCTCGACCGACGTGACCGCGGGCCCGGCGAGGACGAGGCAGGCCTCGACCCGTCCGGCGATGTGGTCGGCGAAGCCCCGGAGCACACCCGCTGGATCCTTCAGCCGGTCCCAGCGCGAGACCTGCAGCACCATTCGTGGCGCGTTTGGCAGCGCGGCCCGCTCCAGGATCGAGTCGATCTCGTCGCCGTCCATGTCCCGGTTCTTCGGCGCAAACGGGTCAATGCAGGGCGGGATGATCCTTACCCGCGCCCGTTCGAGACCTTCCCATACGTACGCCTGCCGGGAGAAGATGAGGGCGTCGGCGCCGGCGACGAAAGGGCGAAGGAACGACCACGCCTCGCGCACGATGGCGTTCGGTTCGTCGACGCCGATGTGCGAGCGCCACACCACGCGGACGCCGTGCTCGCGCAACGTCGGCGCGAGGCCCGCGGTCTGCGGGTCGTGCAGGATCGCCACGTCCCCGGGCCGCACCTCCTCGAGAAGGGCCTCGGCGTTCGGCGCCAGCGCGCGCTCGTACTCGCGCCGCTCGGCATCCGACAGGTCGGCGCCGTCCGGGCGCACGCCGTGCAGCAGCGTGTGCAGCTTCTTGGTCACCGCGAAGAAGGCCGGCGAGCCCTCGATGACGACCCACCTCTCGTCGATGCCGGCGCCCCTGCCGTAAGGGATCAGGGCCCCAAGCAGCTCGGCCACGCCGCCCCCGCGTGCCGTCGAGTTGACGTTCCAGAGCGTGTGCCCGCGCTGAGCCCGTTTGAGGCGCGACACCGAGTCCTGGAGCGTGTCCCACATCTCGGGCTCGACCAGGTGATGGAAGCGCTCGATCTGAGCGGTGCCGAGGTCGGGCTCGTGGAGACCTTTCAACCTGGACATATCACCAGAACGAGCGACCCGGCTTTTCAGGCTGGGTTTCAGGTTGATAAGCTCTTTGCGTCGTTCGTCGGCTCTGGTCGAAGGGGGTTTAAGCCTATGAGCTCGGCAGTCCAACGCATCCGTTTGCGCCCGCGCGCCATTCTGGCCGCTCTCGCGCTGACCGTCCTCAGCGCGCCGGCGGCGCCGGCGAGTGCGGCCACCGTCGGAGGTACCCAGACCTACATCGTGCTGTACAGGGACGGTGCGTCCTCGTCCGGAGCGGCGTCGGTCGTGCAAGGCGCGGGCGGACAGCTCGTCGCCAACTACTCGCAGATCGGCGTGGTCATCGCCCGCTCCAACCGCAGCGACTTCGCCGCCAACGTCAGCACGGCGAAAGGCGTCGACGCGGCCGTCGCGACCGCGAAATTCGCGACCAGCCTCGGTGAAGACAAGTTGGCCGGAACTGACGCGACAACAGACGCAGCAGCTACGACGGCCACGCCGGTGGCCGACGCCGATACCTTCAGTCCGCTGCAGTGGGACATGCGCCAGATCGATGTCCCCGCGGCGCACGCGATCACGGGTGGCAGCCCTTCCGTCGTCGTCGGTGACATCGACACCGGGCTCGACTTCACGCACCCGGACCTCGCGCCCAACTACGACGCGGCGAACAGCGCCAACTGCATCACCGGAACCGCCACGCCGCTGCTGCCCGGCAACGACGGCAACGGCCACGGCACCCACACGGCCGGCACGATCGCGGCCGCGGCCAACGGGATCGGCATCGTCGGGGTCGCCCCCAACGTCAGGATCGCCGGCATCAAGGCCGGCACCGACGTCGGTGGCTTCTTCTTCCCGGAGGCGGTCGTCTGTGCGTTCATGTGGGCGGGCCACCACCACATCAACGTCACCAACAACAGCTACTTCGCCGACCCCTGGTACTTCAACTGCAAGAACGACCCCGAGCAGCAGGCTATCTGGAAGGCCGAGTCGCGGGCCATCAATTTCGCGCAGTCGAACGGCGTGCTCGTGGTCGCGGCCATGGGCAACTTCGATGATGACCTCGCACATCCGACGCGGGACGTGATCAGCCCCGACACCGGCCCCGGCGTGCCCCGCAGCGTCACCAACGCCTGCGCGGTCGTCCCGGTCGAGGTCTCGGGCGTGATCGGCGTCTCGGCCGACGGCAACCTCAGGATCCGATCCTTCTACTCCAACTACGGCGTGGGAGTGACGCAGGTGGTGGCGCCCGGCGGCGACAGCATCCTGCAGCGCACGGCGGCGGCGCCGAACGGCCGCGTCCTGTCGACGTGGTCGTCGACCGCGCCACAGAACTGCCTGCGCAAGTTGTTCGACGGCGCGGCCCTCTACTGCTACGTGCAGGGCACGTCGATGGCTTCACCGCACGTGGCCGGCGTGGCGGCGCTGATCGAAAGCCAGGGCACGACGAACCCTGGCGCGGTGGCGGCGCGGATCGCCAACACCGCCAACCCGATTCCGTGCCCGGCGGACGTCACTCCGTGGGTTCCGTTCCCGTCCACGTCCAACGGCGCCGGCCCGAGCTGCGTGGGCGGCCCGGGCTACAACTCGTGGTACGGCCACGGCGAGGTGAACGCACTGGCGGCGGTCAGCTAGTCAATCTCGACGGGCGGGCGCGTTCTCCAGATGAATGCGCCTCGCCCGTCTCCTTTCGTGCGCCCTCGTACTGACCGCGCTCTGTGCCTGTGGCCCCAGCGCCTCCGCGAATGCCGACCCGCCGCGCTGCGCGAACACCTTCGTGCGCGCGATCACGAGCTCCGAACCCACGCCAGGGGTGTGGGAGTGCCTGTCGACCTCGTATCAGAGCCGTCTGCAGGGCGAGGGCGACGCTGTCTTTGCGCTCGACGTGCCCCTCTGGAGCAACTACCGCTACCTCGGGCAGGACCGCAACATCGCCCTGTTCGAGCTGACGGTGAACGGACGCGTCGAGGCGAGCGTGTACAACCCGCCGGTGACCCACGTGATCATGGCGGTGTACCTCGACGGCTCCGGCCACGTGGACCACGCCAAGGCGGCGACTCCCACGACCTAGCCCGCGAGCGCCGTCTCGAGCCGCTCGATGAAGCTTCGCTGGGCCTCGAGGATCTTCACCCGCGCGTGCTCGAGGTCGAACCACTCGGCCCGGTCGACCTCGGGAAACGACGCCTTCCGCCCGGACCGCGGCGGCCACTCCATCTCGAAAGCCACGCTCCGCATCGCGCCCGGGTCGAAGTCGCCGTGCACCGCCCAGGCGTGCACCACCTTGCCGCCCGCCTGGCGGACAGCTCCCAAGGGTGCGAGCTCACCGTCCGGCGGGTCCTCGCCGAGCTCCTCGCGGAACTCCCGGCGCGCCACGTCCACGGGGTTCTCTCCTGGCTCGATCTCGCCCTTGGGGATGGACCACGACCCCTCGTCGCGCCTCTTCCAGAACGGCCCGCCGGGGTGGACCAGCAGCACCTCGGCCACGCCGTCGCGCATCCTGTAGAGCAGTAGGCCGGCGCTCTGCGCGGTAGAGCGGCTACCTGCTCGAGCCATCGTCAAAAATCATGAGGCTCGACCTTGGCGTCGGGGAAGGGTGTTCAACTTCCGGGGCCGGCGGCGCATGATTTGTGCAGTAGCTATCCGCGAAGAGGAGGCTCCAATGGCCCAAGAGGGCGCCTACGCGCTTTTCTGCGCCACGGTCGACGCTGCGTCGGCCGTGGCCGGTGTGACGGACCCATCGGTGCTGGAGAGGATCAAGCGCCCTGAGCGCGTGCACGAGGTTACGATCCCGCTCCTGCGCGACGACGGCCGGCGCGAGCTCCTGACCGGCTACCGCGTCCAGCACAGCTCGGCGCGCGGCCCTTACAAGGGCGGCATCCGCTACCACCCGAACGTGTCGCTCGACGAGGTCAAGGCGCTCGCGGGCTGGATGAGCATCAAGACCGCCGTGGTCAACATCCCGATGGGCGGTGGCAAGGGCGGGATCACGGTCGATCCGCACACGCTGTCGCCTGCCGAGCTGGAGCAGCTGACGCGCGCTTACACCGAGCGCGTGTGGCGTGTCATCGGCCCGCTCGTCGACATCCCGGCGCCCGACGTCAACACCGACGCTCGGATCATGGACTGGCTCGCGGACGAGTTCGGCCGCCAGTCAGGCCTGGCCGACCCCGCGGTCGTCACCGGCAAGACCGTCGAGCACGGCGGCTCGCTCGGTCGCGACAAGGCCACGGCGCGCGGAGGCTTCGACGTCCTCGAGGCCGCTTTGGGGGCGGCGCACGAGGACCTCCGCGGCAAGCGCGTGGCCATCCAGGGCTTTGGCAACGCCGGCGCCAACGCAGCGCTGCTCCTGCACGAGGCCGGCGCGGTGATCGTCGCCGCCTCCGACTCCACGGCGTCGCTGGTCGCGCCCAACGGCCTGCCGGTCGACGAGCTCATCGCCTACAAGGCCCGCGGCGCGCATTTCTGCGACTGGACGACCTTCGAGCGCAAGCGCGCCGACAGCCCGCTTTACGAGGACGTCGACATCCTCGTCCCTGCCGCGCTCGAGGGGCAGATCACGGCCGAGAACGCGGAGAACGTGCGGGCGCGCTGGATCGTCGAGCTCGCCAACGGTCCGACGACGAACGAGGCCGACTCCGTCCTGGCGCGTCGCGGCGTGCACCTGCTGCCGGACATCCTCGCCAACGCGGGCGGCGTGGTCGTGAGCTACTTCGAGTGGGTGCAGGACCTGCACTCGGAGCGCTGGCTGCTCGAGGAGGTCGAGGCCCGGCTCGCGGTGGTGATGCGCCGCGCCTACGACGCGGTCACCACGCTGGCGGCGGAGAAGGGGATCTCGATGCGCATGGCCGCGTACGCGGTCGCGCTGCAGCGCATCGCGGCCGCGATCCGCGAGGGCGAGAAGACTCCGCGCCGCAGCGTCAGCACGATGATCCTCTGACCGGCGGCCCTCGCCCGCGCCTGGCCCTGGTGGCGGTACTCGTCGCCGCCCTCGTAGCGTGTGGAGAGGAGTCGAAAACGGTGGCTTCCTCGATCGAGGTGTCGAGCTCGGCGTTCAGCGGCGGCGGAGCGATCCCGGCCAGGTACACGTGCTCGGGCGAGGACGTCTCGCCCCCGCTTCGTTGGACCGGGGTGCCTGACGGCGCACGCAGCCTGGCGCTGACGGTGATCGACCCCGACGCGCCCGGCAGGCCCTTCGTGCACTGGCTGCTCTTCAACATGCCGGCATCCACTGACGCGCTCACCGAGGCTGCGACGCCACCGGCGGGCAGCGCGCAGGGGCGCAACGACCTCGGCGTCAACGGCTATCGCGGACCGTGTCCCCCGGCCGGGTCGCCGCATCACTATCACTTCAAGGTGTACGCGCTGGACGTGAAGACGTCGCTGCGCGACGGCGCCTCAGAGGCGGAGTTTGAGGGCGCGATCAAAGACCACGTACTCGCCAGCGGAGAGCTCGTGGGCACATTCAAACGCTGAAGGAGGAATCACGATGGCTGGTGACGAAGCACGAGGTGCATGGCAGCGCTTCGAGTCCGAGATCCAGGGCCTGGCCGCCGAGCTGAAGAGGCATTATCGCGACGGCGTCGATGAGAAGGACAGGGCGGCCCTGAACCGCTCGCTCGAGCAGCTGCGAGAGGCAGCAGAGTCGGTCTTCAAGTCGCTCGAGACGGCGACGCAGGACCCCGAGCTCCGCAGCAAGACCAAGCAGGCTGCTCGCTCGCTCGGCTCTGCGGTCGCCGAGACCTTCCGCGACCTCAGCGACGTGATCGAAAAGAGGGTGCGCCGGAGCTAAAAGGCCCTCGGCCCCAGCGTCTGCCTGACCGTCAGCACGCGCGCGACGTCGGCGGGGGAGACGATGCCTACCAACGCGCCACCGTCGAACACGAGCACCCGCTGCTCGAGGTCGGCGCCGATGCGCTGGATCAGCGCCGACAGGTCCTCGCGCGGGTTGGTCGTCGGCACGGCGTCGATCGGCCGCGCCACGTCCTTGAGATGCTTCTCCGCCCGCTCGGGCGCGGGCATGCGGACCAGGTCCGACAGCCGGACGACGCCCGTCAGCCGGCCTGACGCATCGTGCACCGGGTAGGTGGTGAAGCTGTGGTTGGGCGCCACCGACTCGAGGAACGTCTGCACCGTCACCCAGTCGGGAATCGTCACCACCGGCGACGTCATCGCGGCCGAGACGGGGACCGACCGGAGGAACGTGCGGATCGTGGAGCCCGCCTCCTCCGACGCGCCGGCGGAGAGGAGGAACCAGCCGATGAAGGCGATCCAGATCCCGCTCGCGACCTGGCCCAGGAAGAGCTCGAGCGCGCCTGCCGCGATCATCAGGTAGGCGAAGACGCGGCCGACGCGCACCGCGTTGTGGACGCCTCGCTGCCGGCTGCCCGACCTCCACCACAAGAGCGAGCTGAGCAGCCTGCCGCCATCGAGCGGGAAAGCCGGCACGAGGTTGAACAGCCCGAGCATGACGTTGACGAAGGTCAACCAGCTGAGGAGGTCGGAGATGAGCGCGCTGCCCTGGGTCGCGAGCGCGATCACCAGAGCGACGGCGGCGACGCCGAAGCTCGTCAGCGGCCCGACGCCCGCGATCAAGGCCTCGGCGCGGGCGCTCGCCGGCTCGCCCTCGAGCCTGGACACCCCGCCGAAGAGCCACAGCGTGATGCCGGCCACCTTGACTCCGTGGGCACGAGCGACCAGCGCGTGCGAGAACTCGTGCGCCAGCAGGCAGACGTAGAAAAGGACGCCGCCCACGGCGCCGACCACCCAGTAGACGCCCGCCGCGTAGCCAGGCGCGTCGGCGGGGAGGAGGTCGACCGCCAGCGTCCACGTGACCAGGGCGAAGATGAAGATCAGGCTCCAGTTGAATCCGACCTCGATGCCGAACAGCCGCCCGAGCCGGATGGAGGAAGTCACGTCTCACGCCGGAGTCTACAAAGGGCGTGTCAAGCCTGCGAGAACCTCGGGAGCCGGTTTACGGCTCCCCGGCCAGGGAACAATCGAGTCATGAACCAGTTGAAGACGGCCTTTCTGCTCGTCGCCTTGACGGTCCTTTTGGTGCTCGTCGGCCGCATTCTGTTCGGGGATGCGGGGACGATCGCCTTTCTCGCCATCGCGATCGTCATGAACGGCGTCGCCTACTGGTTCAGCGACCGGATCGCCCTCGCCTCGGCCCAGGCGCAGGAGGTCTCGCCGGCCGACGCTCCGATGCTCTACCGGCTGGCCGACCGGCTCGCCGTCCAGTACGGGGTTCCCCGGCCGCGCGTCTATGTCAGCCCGGACCCGTCGCCCAACGCGTTCGCCACCGGGCGCAACCCTTCCCACGCGGCGATCTGCGTCAACGAGGGGCTGCTGCGGATCCTCGACGAGGAGGAGCTGTACGGCGTGCTCGCGCATGAGTTCGGCCACGTGCGCAACCGCGACATCCTGATCAGCTCGGTCGTCGCCGTGCTCGCGGGCACCATCACCTTGATCTCGCAGTTCGGCTGGTACCTGGGCGGCGGACGCGACGACAGGCAGAGTCCGTTCGGCCCGATCCTCGCCTTGCTGACTGTCATCCTGGCGCCCATCGCGGCGCTTCTCATCCAGCTCGCCGTCTCGCGCTCGCGCGAGTACCAGGCGGACAAGACGGGCGCGGAGGTCTCGGGCGACCCGATGGCGCTTGCGTCCGCGCTGCGCAAGCTCGAGCGCGCGACCGAGGTCGTGCCCTCGCAGACCGCGCAGCCCGCGTTCGCGCACCTCTACATCGTCAACCCGCTGCACGGCGGCTGGGCCGGACTGTTCAGCACCCACCCGCCGATCGAGGAGAGGATCCGCCGTCTGGAGGAGATGGCGGGCGGCATTCGCCGCTAGTGACCTGGCAGGTCCGCGAGTACACCGTCAAGCCCGGTGAGATGCAGGCGTGGCTCGACGAGTGGCGCGCCAGGATCGTCCCCCTGCGCCGGAAGTTCGGCTTTCACGTCCTGGGCGCCTGGACGGTGGACGGGACCGACCAGTTCATCTGGGTCATCACGTACCGGGGCCCGAAGGCCTGGCAGGAGGCCGACGCCGAGTACTACGGCTCAGCCGAGCGTAAGGCGATGCAGCCTGACCCCGCCCGCCACCTCGCCCACGAGGCCAGCCGGCTGATGAGCGAGGTGCCCTTCGAGAAGCCCGGTTAGGCCGACCGGGTCAGGTTCAGCGCCACCTCGATCGTGACCGCGGGCTGGACGGTGGTGAAACCGATGGTCGGCGGGCTCACGCCGAAGTCCGTCATGTTGGTGGCGATCGTGCCTGCGAGCTGGGCCGTGTCCCCGCTGACGCGTAGCTGAAGGGTCGCGGTCACGTTTTTCGTCACGCCGTGGATCGTCAGCCGGCCGGGCGCCGACACGGTCACGGCCTGGCCAGACCCGGCCTCCGCCGGCAGCGTGACGCCCTCCGCCTCGAACACCGCGGTCGGATACGACTGGACGTCGAGCGAGCGCTGGACGATGCGGTCGCGGTTGGTGACGTTGTAGCCCGCGACCGAGTCGACGCTGGCCAGGCCGGAGAGCTGGACCGTGATCTTGCCGGAGGTGAGCTGGTAGCCCGAGCCTGACTGAGTGATCGTGAGCTGGCCGCTGACCGCGCCCGTGCGGGCGACAGCCTCGTGGCTCGAGCTCTGGCCGACGAACTGCTCCGTCACCCGGTAGCCGGCGAGGGAGCCGGACCCGACGACCCACGTGCCGCTTCCGGCGGCGCCGGACGTGGACGATGCGCTCGCCGAGGCGGTGGCGCTGGGTGAGGTGAGCGCCAGCTGGGGCGGCGCGGTGCGAAGGCTGGAGAAGAAGTACGCATACGCCCCTGCCGCGCCAAGGACGACCAGCGCCGCGACTGCGACCACGGGGATGAGCAGCTTGCGCGACATGGTTCACATCCTCTGCGAGACCGCTGGTTGCCTGCTGTGAGAAGGCTGTGAGTCAGCTTGGAGCCTAGGGCTCTTCCTCTTCGCTGATCACCTCATCGCGGACGAGCTCATCCTCCGACTCGTCGGCGAAAAGGTCGCGCACCTCGGCGCCTCCGCTCTCGAAGTCGCCGACGTCGTCGGTCGAATCCTCCTCCACCAGCTCGCCTGTCGCGCGCGACTCCTCGACCAGCTGCTCGAAGGCGCGCTGCGCCTCGTCGGCGTCGGCGTACTCGTAGAACTCGGTGCCGCCCGGGATCTGCGCGCCCTCGGTCTCGTCGGTGCCGTGACGCAGGACGTAGCTCCGCCCGCTGTCGGGGTCATGGAGCAGCGAGAGGTAGCGCTCGTTGGTCAGCTCGGCGCGCCGCTCTGCCTGTCCGTCGTTCTCCAGCTCGAGGAGCCTGCTGATCACCTGCTCCTCGCTTCTCTCCTGCATGACTTCTAGACTAGCCCGATCAGGGCGCAGAAGACCTCGACACCGAGGACCGCGGGGACGTTGATCGACAGTCCGGACATCACGCCCGAAGAGCTGCAGCTCGCGGTGCGCAATCATTCGCTCCCGCTCGAGGCGCTGCGCTACGACATCACGCCCGTCGGCCTGCACTACCTTCTCATCCACTTCGACATTCCCTTCGTCGACGCGAAGTCGTACGAGCTGGTGGTCGGCGGACGCGTGCGCAGGCCGCTGCGGTTGACGATGGAGGACCTCAGGTCGCGACCCACGACCACGCTGGCGGTCACGCTCGAGTGCGCGGGCAACGGAAGGGCGAGGCTTTCGCCGCGGCCGATGAGCCAGCCATGGCTGACCGAGGCGGTCGGCAACGCGGAGTGGACAGGCACATCGCTCGCGCCGATCCTCGAAGAGGCAGGGCTCGAGGAGGATGCGGTGGATGTGGTCTTCACCGGACTCGACCGCGGCGTGCAGGGCGGAGTCGACCAGCTCTACGAGCGCAGCCTCAGCCTGGCCGACGCGACGCGCCCGGAGGTGCTGCTCGCCTACGCGATCAACGGCCAGCCCCTGCCTCCGCAGCACGGGTTCCCACTGCGCCTGATCGTCCCGGGCTGGTACGGGATGACGCACGTCAAGTGGCTGCGCTCGATCACCGCCGTCGACGCGGGGTTTGGTGGCTACCAGCAGGCGACGGCCTACCACTACCGGGCGAACACCGAGATCGCCGGCGAACCGGTGACTCGCATGCTTCCGCGCGCCCTGATGGTGCCGCCCGGAGTGCCGGACTTCATGACCCGCACGCGCTTTGTCGAGCCGTCGCGAGTCCAGGTCGAGGGACGCGCGTGGTCCGGCCGTGCGCCGGTGGTCAGGGTCGAGTTCAGCGCCGACGGCGGCGCGACCTGGGTGGATGCCGCCCTGGAGGAAGCGGTCTCGACCTTCGCGTGGCGGCGCTGGACCTGCGCGTGGGACGCGACCCGAGCGGGCCCGCACGAGCTCTGCGCCCGCGCGACCGACGCCGCGGGCAACACGCAGCCCGTCGCGCAGGACTGGAACGTGGAAGGCGTGCAGAACAACGGCGTGCAGCGCGTGCTCGTCGTCGTCGGCGCCACCGCCGAGCGCCAGCCACCCGCCGACTCGCTAGCCTGACTCGTTACATGGCCCAACAAACCACGCCGCGTGAGGCGGTCGAGCGCCTCCGCCAGGCGTGGCGGGGCGAGGTGCAGGCGCGGCAGATGTACCTGCTGCTCGCCGAGCGCATGGGCGACTCGCGCCGCGGAGAGATCATCCGCGCCATCGCGGACGCCGAAGCCTCCCACCGGCAGCGAATCGAGAAGCGGCTGCGCGAGCTCGGCGAGACCGTGCCCGACCCATCGACCGTCAGCCTCTCCGTGATCCAGCGCCTGCAGGCGCGCCTGGCCCCGGTCGAGACGGTGATCGCGCACATGGAGGCGGCGGAGGAGCTGGAGATCACGGACCGCTACAAGCGCCCGACCGGCGACGCCGACACCGACGCGGTGCTGGAGGAGATCCGGGTGGAGGAGCAGGGGCACT
>Ga0209058_1004335_pt1 | contig 11323 bp, 7 predicted proteins | sample GraSoiAngelo_147_FD_185904 | JGI IMG/M metagenome (GOLD analysis project Ga0209058, IMG submission 185904) | Grasslands soil microbial communities from the Angelo Coastal Reserve, California, USA - 14_1009_05_40cm (SPAdes) (version 2) | ecosystem: Environmental > Terrestrial > Soil > Grasslands ... | reverse complement strand
GGCGCAATACCTCGGCGGAGACCGCGCTGATCGCGGTGCAGGGGCCGAAGGCCGAGGCGCTCGTGGGCCGGCTCGCCGACCGTGACGTGGCGACGATCGGCTACTACCGGTTCGCGTCGGGCCGCGATCAGCTGTTCGGTCGCCTCTCGTCATTCGCCGATCGATTCGTTCCGGTCGCGCCTCTGCCGGATGGCAGCGGCATCATGGCCGCGACGCTCGGACCGCAGGACACGAAGGCGTGGTCGTTCGCGTCGAATCATCAGCACACGTTCGCGCACAACGTGTTGAACGAACTCCGCGTCGGCGACACGCGACGCACCGTTACACGAACCGCGGCCCGGCTCTCCGAATCCGCGGGCGCCGCGCTCAGCATTCCTGGAATCCCGTCGAACGCGCAGTTCTCGAACACGCTGCCGACGTTTCTCATCGGCGGCTATCAGCAGCTCGGATCACCCCCGAACACCGCCTCGAATTCCGACACGAGCGTGACGGAGATCGCGGACGCGCTCACATGGCTGAAGGGGCGTCACACTCTGAAGATGGGATTGGACTGGCGCTGGGAGCGCCTGAACGTGATTCAGCCGCCTTCGCCGACCGGTTCGTTCACGTTCAATGCGATCGGCAGCGATCTGCCCGGCGTGAGCAATACCGGAACGCCGCTCGCGAGCTTCCTGCTCGGACAGGTGCAGAGTTTTTCGATCGATGTGCAGCAGCAGCAAATTCAGGAACGAGCGCGCGCTCAAGAGTACTTCGTTCAGGACGATTGGAAGGTGTCTGGCCGCCTCACGGTCAATCCGGGAGTGCGCTACACGCTGAACTTTCCCTCCACCGAAATCAACGGACAGACCGCGGTGCTCAACCTGGAAACGCGGCAGCTCGAGTATCCCGGCGCCAACCCCGTTCGGCCGCTGAAGAAGAACAATTTCGGCCCGCGTCTCGGCGCGGTGTACCGACTCACGGACAAGACGATCGTGAGCTCCGGCTACGGGCTCGTGTGGATCGAGATGGCCGGCATCACGACGCCGTTCACGACGCCGACGTTTCCGTTCCTTCAAACGGTATCGCAGCGCGCGCTCGACACCATCTCGCCGGCGTTCGTGCTGCGAAACGGCCCGAGCGTCGCACCAATCGCGCCGACGCCGGCGGCCGGCCTCGGCCAGGGCGTCTTCGCCGTCGACAAGACGCTCGGTTCGGGCCACGTGCAGCAGTGGAACGCGTCGCTTCAGCGCGAGCTCACGACGACCACGACGCTGGAGCTGGCGTACGTCGGCTCGAACATCACGCACGTCGGGATCCCCGACAGCAATCTCAATCAGCTGAAGGTCGAACAGCTCGCGCTCGGATCGGCGCTGCTTGACCGCGTCGCGAACCCGTACTTCGGCATCATCCCGCGATCCTCGTCGCTGGGCGATCCCACCATTCCGGTCGCGCAGCTGCTGAAGCCCTATCCGGAATACACCACGGTGAGTCTGTACCGGAACAATGTCGGCACGACGCGCTACCACGCTCTGGAAGCGAGCGTGCGGCAGCGTTTCGCGCACGGGCTGGCGTACTCGGTCGCGTACACGCGATCGAAGCTCGTCGACGATGCCTCGTCGGTCTTCGATGCGTCGATCCTGACCGGACCCGTGGCGAACTATCCCATCGCGGACAGCCACAATCTGGCGCTCGAACGTGATTACTCGACGGGCGACATCCCCGACGTGTTCGTCTCGTCGGTCGTCTGGGATCTGCCGGCCGGCTCGGGCCGCCGACGAGAGCTGCGCGGTCCGTGGGGTGCGCTCGCCAACGACTGGACCGCGACGATGATCGCGACGCTGCAGTCCGGCGTGCCGATTGCCGTGACGCAGGCCACGAACTTCAATGCGTTCGCCGGCTTCGGCGTGCAGCGGCCGAATCTCGTCGGCCACGCGACGCTGCCGGCCGATCAACGGTCGGCGAGCCAGTGGTTCAACACCGCCGCGTTTGCGGTAGCGCCGCCGTTCACGATCGGGTCGTCATCACGCAACCCCGTTCGCGGCCCGTCCTACCGCAACGTGGACGTCGCGCTGATGCGGCGCGTGTCCGTTGGCCGCGACGTCGTCGAGGCGCGCGCGGAGATCTTCAACCTCCTGAACACACCAGCGCTCGGAGCGCCGGCAGCGGTCGTCGGCGCCGCGAATTTCGGAACGATCACCACGGCGGGCGATCCGCGCGTCGTCCAGCTGGCGCTGAAATTCGTTTTCTGAAGAGCGCTCGGGTTCCGGGTTCGGGGTTCTTGGTTCAGGGTTGACAGCGTCCTACATCCCGTCGCTAAATAGTCATCGATGTTCCTCGTGCGCTGTTGCGAGTGCTCGTGTTGTCCGGCCGGAGACGCCTCCGGCCTGCTTCGCGCTGCGTTCACGAGAGGCGTGCCGACGTAGACCACGCATCAGGTTCTCAGCGGTGGAAAAGGCCCGGACGGCGCAAGCCATCCGGGCCTTTTTCTTGGTTCGCGGTTCCGGGTTCGGGGTTCTGGGGATCTGGGTTGCTGCGGTTCTGGGTTCGCGTGCTGCGACGTTCTGTTCTAGGTACAAGCGAGGGCTACGGCCCGAGCGTGTGAGCGCGTGACGGGCCTCGAGCCGTTGCGAGGCGCGCACGCGCCGAGCAACCGCGGCGGGGGTGGGGTCTCCGCCGCGATCAATCAAGGTGGGCCCCACGCGAGTAAGTAAAGGAGAGCTGATGAAAACGAAGCTGTTGATGATTGCCGCGGCCATTCTGCTCGCGCTGCCGTCGATCGCGCGCGCGCAATCGCTCGCGGGGCTCTGGGACGCGACCGTCGTCGTCAACGGCGTCGAGGTGCCGTTTCGAATGGAAATCGCCGGCAGCGGCGCGGGCGTGAAGGGGTCGTTCTTCAACGGCGACGAGAAGGTGACCTCGACGACCGGTCAGTTCACCAACGGCGCGCTCGTGCTCAGCTTCGACGAGTACGAGACGAAGCTCGAGGCGACGCTGAAGGACGGGACGCTCGACGGTCAGTACTCGCGGAGCACCCGCGGGGCGCCGTATCCATTTCACGCGAAGCGCTTCGTTGTCACGGCGCCCACTGATGCGAAGGTGCCGTCCATCGCCGGCCTCTGGAACATCCAGACCAAAAGCTCGAAGGGCGAGTCGGCGTGGCACCTCATCGTCCGGCAATCCGGATCTGAGGTTTCCGCGGCCATCCTGCGCGTCGACGGCGACACGGGAACGCTGACCGGCGCATACCGCAACGGCACGTTCGTTCTCGGGCATTTCTCCGCCGCGCGTCCGATGCGCCTCGAGATTGCGCCGCAGGCCGACGGATCGCTCTCGCTCGTGCAGAACGATGAGCGCGACAAGCCGATGGCCGCGATTCGCGCCGAGCAGGCGCTCGCCAAGGGTTTGCCGCAGCCGAGCGACCCCTCGCGCTTCACGAGCGTGAAGGATCCGACCGAGCCGCTCCGTTTCAGCTTCGCGGATCTGAACGGCAGGATCGTATCGAACACCGACGAGCGGTTCCGCGGAAAAGTGATCATCGTCGACATCTCGGGGAGCTGGTGCCCGAACTGCCACGACGAGACGCCGTTCCTGGTCGAGCTGTACCGCAAATACCACGATCGCGGGCTCGAGATCGTCGCCCTCTCGTTCGAAGAAGCGGCGCAGCTGAAGAACCCGACGCGGCTCCGTGCCTTCATCAAGCACTACGGCATTCAGTACACGGTGCTCGTCCCCGGCGAGCCGCGCGAAGCGAGCGATAAGCTGCCGCAGACGGTGAACCTCAATTCGTTCCCGACGACGTTCTTCCTGGGACGGGATGGACGCGTGCGGAGCGCGCATGCCGGATTCCCCGGAAAAGCGAGCGGCACGTTCCACGAGCAGGCGAAGCAGGAAATGACGCACACGGTCGAGCAGCTGCTCGCCGAATCGGTGCACTCCTCTTCCGGGAAATGAACGTGGCAGGCGGCTCACGGAGCGCCATTGCGGTCGCGGCGCTCCGGATCGGCGCTGGATTCCTGTTCCTCGAACACGGGCTGCAGAAGCTGTTCGGCGTGATGGGTGGATTCGGCGGCCCGGGGCAGACGGCTCCGATGGCCACGCGCTTCGGCGTCGCCGGCGTCCTCGAGTTCTTCGGCGGGCTGCTGATCATCATCGGCCTCTTCACGCGGCCGGTCGCGGCGATCCTCGTCGCCGAGATGATCGTCGCCTTTTTCCTGGGACATTTTCCGCGCGGCGGCTGGCCCGTCGAGAATCAGGGCGAGCTCGCCCTGTTGTACGCGCTCGTCTTCATGCTGCTCGCCGTTCGCGGCGGCGGCGCCTTCAGCGTCGACGAACGGCTGCCGTGGCGTCTGTAATCGATCCGCGCGCGCGCATCGGCGCCGTTCACCTGACGATCTCCAGTCTCGACGACTCGATTCGGTTCTATCAGGCGCATCTCGGCTTCGTGATGCACCGCCGTGAGGAACGGACCGCGTGGCTCGGCGCGGGCGGCGCCGATCTGCTCGTGCTGTCGGCGTGCGAGCGCGCGCCGCGCGCTCGAGGCACGACCGGCCTGTATCACTTCGCGGTTCTCGTGCCGACGCGCGCTGACCTCGCTCGCGCGTTCATGCGGCTCGTCGAGACCGACACGCTGATGCAGGGCGCGGCGGATCACGGCGTCAGTGAAGCGTTGTACCTCGCCGACGTGGACGGCAACGGCATCGAGATCTACCGCGATCGCCCTCGTGGCGAGTGGCCGTTCGTCAACGGCCAGCTTCGGATGGGCGCCGATCCGATTGATTTCGACGATCTGGCGTCGGCGGCTTCCCCGAGCGGCGCGGGGCTGGCGCGTGAGACCGTCATCGGCCACGTGCACCTGCACGTGTCGAGGCTCGACGAGGCGCAGCGCTTCTACGTCGACGTCCTCGGCTTCGAGCTGATGCAGCGCTACGGTCCGAGCGCGCTGTTCGTGTCGGCCGGCGGCTATCACCATCACATCGGGCTGAACACGTGGGCCGGCGTCGGCGCGCCGCCGGCGCCGCCGGGCGCGATCGGATTGCGTCATTTCGACGTGATGCTGTCGGATGAATCGGCGCGGTCGGCGGTAGAGGAGCGACTCCGCGCCGCAGAAGTTCCGATCGAGAGAACGGACGAGGGACGCCTATGAAGTAGGAAGTTGAAGTACGAACGCACGTAATGGCCGCCTTCTTCCGGTCCTCCCGGCGTCACGGTGTACTTGCCGTACGTCACGCCGACGTCGCCTGACATCGCCGCGCTGGCGAACAGCGATTCGCGCTTCGTGGTTGTCTCGCGCGGCTGCGCCATCTGGCGCGCCGCCGCGTCGCCGACGAACGGCATCATGCCGTCGCGGTAGACGCGCGCGTCTCCTGCGAGCAGTGGGCCTGCGCTTCGATCGGCGGCCGTGAGCGTTTCCTGCGCGTTCCGCGCGTCGCCGGCAAACCGATCGGTCGCGTCGGCGCGCGTGAAGTCGGGCGCGAACGACGGCGCGTTCGGCGTGCCGATGCCCTGGTCGATGAAAACCTTGTAACTGCCGTTCGCCCGTTTGCGCCAGATCGAGAAATAGCAGATGTGCGCCGGAGCTGCCGGCGGATCGGTGTGAACGACACGCATGGCGGGACCGGTGAGATAGCCGAGCTCCCCGCTCGCGGCGGCGTCGCCAAATCGCGGCTCTCACTTCAGCTCGACAATCGACGGCGCTGTGGTTTCAGCTGACGCAGAAACACCTTTGCCGGAACCGGCGCCGCGTCGAAGCGCACTGCATCATCGGCGAAAAACTCGAGAAACGAATCGCGCATGCCAACCTCCGCCGCGCGCCGGGAGAAGCCGCGCTCGGCGTCGACCATGGCCTGCAGCGATGCGGGGAGGGGCGGGGCCGCCGACAGCGCGGCAGCAGCCGCTACGCCGGCGATGAGAATGCGAATCATCGGTCCACGATACTTCAGGTTGCCGCTCCTGCAGTCGCGATGGCTCTCGCGCGACGGTTCGTCATTCGCTCGGCTAAAAGCCTCGCGCTACTCTAAAAGCCTCGCGCTACTCTAAAAGCCCCGCGCTACTTCTGTAGCGCGAGCGTTTCAGGCGAGGTGGTCGTCCTGACAGTCGTTCTGACAATCGATGACATCCCGTGACGACAAAGTGCAACGACCTGAATGGTTTCGGGCGAAAATACCCGTATACTGAAACGCGCAAAACTGCACGTTGTACGGGGGTGGGATGAGGGGATTGTTCGTCGCGACCGTGGGTCTCGTCGTCGGGGGCCTGAGCGCCAATGGAGGCGCTCAGACGGCTCTGCCAAGAACGACAGCCCAACCGAAACCAGCGCCCGTTGCTTCGCACGCGCCGACGACGACCGACGCGCAGCCGTCGCTCGTCACGCAGTACTGCGTTGGCTGCCACAACGATAAAGCCAAGACGGGCGGTCTCACGCTCGCGAGCTTCGATCCTGCGCATCCGGAACAGAACGCGGACACCGCCGAGAAGATGATCCGCAAGCTCCGGCTCGGCATGATGCCGCCTCCCGGAGCGCGGCGTCCCGACGCGGACGTCATCAACGCCTTCGCGGCATCGCTCGAAACGAAGATCGATCAGGCTGCCGCGGCGCACCCGAATCCCGGCCATCGCACGTTCCAGCGGCTGAACCGCGCCGAATATCAGCGGTCGGTCCACGATCTCCTCAACATCGACGTCGATGTGAATGCGTTCCTGCCGCCGGACACGATGAGCGGCGGGTACGACAACATCGCGGACGTTCAGAGCTTCTCGCCGGCGCTGATGGAAGGATATCTGCGCGCCGCCGCGAAGATCTCGAGCCTCGCCATCGGCGACAAGAACGCGAGCCCGAGCGAGTCGACCTACAAAGTGCCGCGCACGCAGTCGCAGATGAAACACATCGACGGCACGCCGTGGGGTACGCGCGGCGGCCTCGCGATCACGCACACGTTCCCCGCCGACGGCGAGTACACGTTCCGCATCATGCTGCATGGGACGCCGACCGGTCAGCTGTTCGGCAGCGTGGCGAGCCGCAACGAGCAGCTCGAAGTCTCCATCAACGGCGAGCGCGCGGCGCTCCTCGACATCAACTGGCGCATGAGCGAGACCGACAAGACCGGTCTCAATCTGGTGACGCCGCGCATCTTCGTGAAGGCCGGTCCTCAGCGCATCGCGGCCGCATTCATCCAGAAGTTCGACGGCGTCGTCGACGATCTCATGGCGCCGATCGACTACACGCTGGCCGACACCGAGTATGGCGACAACGCCGGCATCTACGTGCTGCCGCACGTGCGCGACTTCAGCATCACCGGTCCGCTGAAAGTGACTGGCGTATCGGAGACGCCGAGCCGCCGGCGCATTTTCACGTGCCGTCCGCTGTCGCCGACCGACCCTTCGACAAGCTCAGGGTCGCCGCGAGCGACATCGAGCGGCGACGAAATTCCCTGCGCACGCAAGATCGTCCAGGACCTCGCGAGCGAAGCCTACCGGCGTTCGGCCAACGGCGAGGACGTCGAGTCGCTGATGGAGTTCTACGCCGAGGGACGCAAGGGGCACGACTTCGAATCGGGCATCAAGACGGCGCTGCAGGCAATCCTGGCGAGCCCCAAATTCCTCTTCCGGCTCGAATCGGAACCGTCGAACGTGCGGCCGGGGCAGACCTATCGGCTGAGCGATCTCGATCTCGCGTCGCGGCTGTCGTTCTTCCTGTGGAACACGGTGCCGGACGCTGAGCTCGTCAAAGTCGCCAACAGCGGCACGCTGCACCAGCCGGCCGTGCTGGAGAAGCAGGTGCGTCGCATGCTCGGCGATTCGAAAGCCGACGCGCTGTCGACGCGCTTCGCGTCGCAGTGGCTCCGGCTGCAGGACGTCGAGAAACTGCACCCCGACGCGCTGTTGTTTCCGGGGTTCGACAACGAGCTCGCCGAATCCTACAAGCGCGAGACGGAGCTGTTCTTCAACAGCATCGTCCGCGAAGATCGGAACGTGCTCGACCTGCTGACGGCGAACTACTCGTTCATCAACGAACGCATCGCCAAGGTCTACGGGATCCCGAACATCGTCGGCGGCGAGTTCCGCCGCGTGACGATGCCCGACCAACGGCGCGGCATTCTGGGTCAGGGCAGCATCCTGATGCAGACCGCCGTAGCGGATCGCACGTCGCCGGTGCAGCGCGGCAAGTGGATCATGGAAACGCTGCTCGGATCGCCGCCGCCGCCGCCGCCGCCGAATGTACCGGCGTTCGACGAGACGAAATCGGCGACGGCGACGGGCAAGACGCTGTCGGTGCGCGAACGCATGGAAGAGCACCGCAAGAATCCGGCCTGCGCATCGTGCCACCGCGTCATCGATCCGATCGGCCTCGCGCTCGAGAATTTCGACACGATCGGGGCGTGGCGGATCAAGGACAACGGCGTGGACGTTGACACGAGCGGCACGCTCTACGACGGCACGAAGATCAGCGGTCCCGACGACCTGCGGCAGGCGCTGCTCGCGCGATCGGAGCCGGTCATCCGCAACTTCACGGACAATCTGATGTCGTACGCGCTCGGCCGCCGCATCGAGTACTACGACCAGCCGACGATTCGCGCGATCGTGAAGAAGGCCGCGGTCGGCGGCAACAAGTTCTCGTCATTCGTGCTGGGCGTCGTCAACAGCCCGGCGTTCCAGATGAGCATGGCGGAAGCCATCACGACGACCGCCGCCGAACGCGAGGAAGCGGAGCGGGGCCAAGGGGCCCCCGCGAGCGACCGAGCCGGGGTCCGGGGCGCAGCCCCGGTTAAGTAAGGAGCCAACATGTACATCACGAAGAAGCACGTCTCCCGGCGCACCGTCCTGAAAGGGATGGGTGTGACGGTGGCGTTGCCGTTCCTCGATGCGATGCTGCCGGCGGGCACGGCGTGGGCCAGAACCGCCGCGGGGTCGTCGAAGATTCGGCTCGTGTGCATGGAAATGGTGCACGGGTCGGCCGGCAGCACGGCGCTGGGCGTCAAGAAGAATCTGTTCGCGCCCGTGAAGGCCGGCCGCGACTTCGAATTCACGCCGACCCTCGAGCCGCTCGCGCCGTTCCGCGACGACGTGACGATCATCAGCAACACCGACGTGCACAACGCGGAGGCGTTCACGCTGCCGGAAATCGGCGGCGATCACTTCCGCTCGAGCGCCGTGTTCCTCACGCAGTCGCATCCGAAGCAGACCGAGGGCAACGACGTGCACGCCGGCACGTCGCTCGATCAGCTGTACGCGAAGCAGTTCGGCCAGGACACGCCGATTCCGTCGATGCAGCTCTCGATCGAGAACGTCGATCAGGCGGGCGGCTGCACGTACGGCTATTCCTGCATCTACACCGACACGATCAGCTGGGCGTCGCCGACGCAGCCGCTCCCGATGATCCGCGATCCGCGCGTCGTGTTCGATCAGCTGTTCGGCGTCGGCGCGACGCCCGAGGAGCGCGCCGCAAGCCTGAAGGCGGACCGCAGCATCCTCGACTGGATCAACGGTCAGGTGTCGCAGTTGAAGCGGCAGCTGGGCGCGAGCGACCGGCGCCGGCTCGACGAGTACGTCGAGAACGTGCGCGAGATCGAGCGCCGCATCCAGCGCGTCGAGGCGCGCAACGCCAGCGGCGAGCAGCGCGCGATGCCGGAAGCGCCGATCGGCGTTCCTGATTCATTCGAGGAGCACGCGCGCATTCTGATGGATCTGATCGCGTTGGCGTTCGCCGCCGACACCACGCGCGCCTTCTCCTTCAAGCTCGGACGCGACGCGTCGGGCCGCGCCTATCCAGAGAGCGGCGTGGCGACCGGTTTCCACAACGCGTCGCACCACGGCGAGCGTGAAGACCGCATCATGGACTTCGCGAAGATCAATCGGTACCACGTGAGCATGGTGCCGTATCTGCTCGAGAAGCTGAAGAACACACCGGAGGGCGACGGCAACCTGCTCGACAACTCGCTGATCGTCTACGGCTCGCCGATGGGCGATTCGAACATCCACAACCACAAGCGCGTGCCGCTGTTCGTTGCCGGTCACGCCGGCGGTCGGCTGAAAGGCGGCGTCCACATCAAGGCGCCGGACGGCACCCCGATGGCCAATCCGATGCTGACGATGCTGCACATGCTGGGACGTACCGACCTGCAGCAGTTCGGCGACAGCACGGGCGAGCTCGACTTGAACAATCCGTCGCCGGCGACGGCGACCAGCGAGGGTGTGTAGCGACGACGAGCGGCACGTGTAGCGCAGGCCTTTAGGCCTGCCGTCCCCCGGCGGCGCGGCGAAGCAGCCCTAAAGGGCTGCGCTACAGACTTGCTAGTTGAGGATTACCGGATGCGAAGAACGTTGATCACTTCGGGCGCCATCGGCGCGCTGTTCCTCTCCGCCTTGATGCACGCGGCGCCGCCGACCGGATCGGTTGCGGACGCCGTGATGCAAGGCAACAAGGACGCCGTGCGCGCGCTGCTCAAGGACGGCGCGGACGTCAACACGGCGCTCGGCGACGGCATGACGGCGCTGCACCACGCCGCGTCGAAGCACGACGTCGAGATGGCGAAGATCCTGCTCTACGCCGGCGCGAACGTGAAGGCGACGACGCGCATCGGCGGATACACGCCGCTGCTCATTGCGAGCCGCGACGGCGACGCGCCGATGATCGAGACGCTGCTCGCCTCCGGCGCCGATGCGAACAGCGCGACGACCAACGGCACGACCGCACTGATGCTCGCGTCGGCGGCAGGTCACGTCGACGCCGTCAAGGCGCTGCTGGCGAAGAATGCGAACATCAACGCGAAGGAGTCGGTGAAGGGCGAGACGCCAATCGCATTCGCGGCCGCGTTCGGCCGCGCCGACGTCATTCGTGAGCTGGCCGCGCGCGGAGCGGACGTCAACCTGCGGACCAAAGTCCAGGATCTGTCGGCGTTCGCGAAAGAAGAGCAGGAGCGCTTGATCGCCGAGCGGCAGCAGCAGGGCGGTGGAACGCGTGGCCGTGGGGAGCCCGCGGAAACAAAAGAGACGAAGGACACGAAACCGGCCGCTGACGCGTCGAAGGCCGCCGTAGAAAGCAAGGACGCGAAGCCAGTCGCGGCGACAGGCCAGACAACTGAGGCTCAGCGAGGCCGCGGCGGGCGCGGGCGCGGTGTCGATCCGACGAAGCAGGTGCCGGGCCTCGAGCGGCAATACAACTACACCGAGCTCGTCGGGTACTGGGGCGGTCTCTCGCCGCTGCATCTTGCCGCGCGGCAGGGACACGTGGAGGCGGTGAAGGCGCTCGTGGACGCGGGCGCCGACCTCAATCAGCCGACCTCCGGCGATCACGTCACGCCGATGCTCATCGCGACGATCAACGGTCAGTTCGACCTCGCAAAGCAGC
>Ga0209058_1004334_pt1 | contig 11324 bp, 11 predicted proteins | sample GraSoiAngelo_147_FD_185904 | JGI IMG/M metagenome (GOLD analysis project Ga0209058, IMG submission 185904) | Grasslands soil microbial communities from the Angelo Coastal Reserve, California, USA - 14_1009_05_40cm (SPAdes) (version 2) | ecosystem: Environmental > Terrestrial > Soil > Grasslands ... | reverse complement strand
GCGGAGGCGATTCTTGCCCTGCTTCCAGACATCCGCCATCCAGCGATTCCAGGATGCGCAGAGGGCGACTTCCGTTTCGGCTTTGTCCGCCACTCGCGCGATCCACATGGTGTTGAAGAGAATCTGCACGTCGATACCGAGCTTGTCCATATGTTGCAAGCGCAGCTCGACGTCGCGCAACTCCCGGGCATCCGCGTCCGTTTGCAGCGTCCGTCCGGTCTCTTTGGACAGCGCGAGCAGTTCTTGCTCGCTCAGCGTGGGATTGCGGAAGCCGATGCTCTTGCCGTCGAGAAACCAGTATTGAGTGCTCGGGTTGTCCTCTGACCGGAAAAGCTGCGGTCGATATTTCTTGTCGGAACCTTCTAGATAATCCCAGGTGTGCACGGTTTCTACCACGTGGGCATCTGCATCGATAATCATGGGCTTCTCCTATGTCACAAGCTGATTTGCACAAAATCGCGCGAAAGCGAATCAATGGACTCCTGTTATTTATTGGAAATGAACGGCAAACGTCAACAGAGCCCGGCCGGTCGGTGTTGAAAGGCGCTTTATTTAAATAGATGGACGGTCCGAAATGGCAAATCGTCTCCTGAGCGATGGGGTGAGGCGACAAATGTGTGCGAGTGGGGCTTTGTTGCTTGGCTAACTTCCAAAGCCACCACATCCACCATTGATCTCGTTGGATGGAGCCTTTCCTCAAGGATGAGTGAGGCGAAGTGACTTTGTTTCTACAATCTTGCCTCAGCCTTTTGGCTTGGCTTTCCACTTTGACCAGAAAAGTCTCGAAAACTGCACCCTTGTGGTCATTAATCTTGTAGAGCGCCACTGCTAAAGTGTCCGAGGATGTCTTGTCAGAACTAGAATACTTGCCGTAGGCGATCCGATCTCCAGAATTGTTTTAGAACTCTCCATTGCTTCCTTGTCAGTCCGGTTATCACTCGGGCCAAGCGATGCGCGGCTCGGTATAGGTAGAATTTGTCTGACTTTCGTCTACAAAGACTTGAAGATCCTGCAAGAACAGTGCGTTGGCAAGGGCGGTTGTGACAAAAATGCGGACGCATTACCCGGATGGGGCAGAAATGCGTGATGAGCGTGGCATTATTGCAGCGGTTTATCCTTTGAAGTAGATGTTGAACATGCTGGAGATACGGAGATTGTTGCGCTGCCACCGATTGGAATGAAACTTGTGAAGGTGAAAGAAGCCATATCGGCGGGTCGGATCGGAAGACAGCGCTAGACTCATCTGAAGATCTCCTTCGGCGCCTCAAAGTTCAGGCATTGATACATGATTTCACCCCCTCTTTCGTTCACGAGCAAACAAGCCTTATCCAACTGGTGCAGGCAGATGTTGATTGACGACCGCCCTCCCTTATTGCGCTATGCGATCTCTCTTGCGAGCGTCGCAACCGCCCTATCGGTAGCGTCGCTTTTGCCGTATCGCGCCGATCCGAGTCATTTCACCTTGTTCTTTGTCGCCGTAATGGTAAGCGCGTGGTATGGCGGTCTCGGAGCCGGGCTGCTGGCCACAATCCTTTCCGCGCTTTCTCTTGACTATTTCTTCATAGCTCCCATTTATTCAATCACTCTGGATTGGGGGGCTCTCCTGCGGCTGAGCACATTCGTACTTGTGTCACTCGTGACCAGCTCGCTGACAGCGGCTCGCAGGCGAGCCGAGGAAGCTCTGCGTCAAGCCCATGCGGAGTTAGAAAACCGAGTCCGGGAACGGACCGCCGAGCTGGCCGAAGCCAATGAATCATTGCGGGCGGAAATTAGCGAGCGCAAGCGGGCAGAGAAGGAACTCTGGCGTCTTCAGAAGGAGATGGGACGAGTGGAGCGTCTGGCCGCGCTGGGACGAATAACCGGAACCATTGCCCATGAGCTTGGCACTCCGTTGAACTCCGTGCTTGGCTACACCCAGCTCCTTGCCCAAGAGGAATTGTCGGAGAGCGCACGGCGCCGTCTTACGATTATTGAGACGCAAGTCCAACGCATGGGAGACATCATTCAGCACTATCTTTCCCGCACTCGCGGCTCCCCCCGTAGGGACCAGGTCAACATCAACGACCTGGTGGGAGAAACCCTGTTGCTACTCGACCCAATTTTCCAGCAGCATGGAATACGGGTGACGACGAACCTGTCGGACTCGCTGCTCCTGCTCCACGGCGACGACGCTTCGCTCCAGCGAGTGCTCATCAATGTGCTCGACAACGCGGTCGATGCCACCGAAGAAGGCGGGCTCCTGAAGATTGCCACCTGCGCGAGCGCGTCTTCCGATGCCAACGGTCCGGGGATTATCATTGAGATCACGGATAGCGGTGCGGGTATTCCATCGGAGTTGTTGCCCAAGATCTTCGATCTTTTTGTCACGACCAAGCCGTCAGGCAAAGGGACGGGATTCGGTTTAGTCGTCTGTCAGGAAATCGTCAAAGCTCACGGCGGTACTATTGATATTGACAGCCAGGTAGGACAGGGAACCTCTGTACGGATCTTTCTTCCGACAGATCAGAGGCTCGGGGAGTCCGCTCCGGTTGAGGGAACGACATGAGCGCGCGCATTTTGATTGCGGATGATGACGAAGTGAGTCGCCAGCTGTTTGCCGAGACGCTGGAACAGGAAGGTTACCGGGTGGATCGAGCACAAAGTGGCGATGAGGCGCTTTCGCTTTTGCGTGATGAGCTTTATGAGCTGCTCATCATTGACGTGCGGATGCCGGGGATCACGGGCCTGGAAGTGACACGGATACTGCATGAGAAAAATTCCTCTCTTCCCATCATCGTCATGACCGCTTTTGGCTCAATAGAAACCGCCATCGAAGCGATCCATGAAGGAGCTTTTGATTTCATCTCCAAGCCTATGAACCTGGAGGAGCTCAAGAAGACCGTCTCCAGAGCGCTGGCGCAGCGGGCGTTCCGAGACAGGGCAGGGAAAAGCGAAGAAGAAAATAGAGACGGAGATCAGCCCAGGACGATCATCGGCAAAAGCACTGCCATGGTAGAGGTCTACAAGACCGTGGCTAGAGTGGCTCCCACTAGAAGTGCGGTGCTGATTCTCGGAGAAAGCGGTACCGGCAAAGAGCTGATCGCTCGAGCCATTCACCAACATAGTCCCAGGGCCCGGGGCCCCTTTGTAGCGGTAGACTGCGGGGCGCTCACCGAGACGCTCCTTGAAAGCGAACTCTTCGGCCATGTGCGGGGCGCATTTACTGGGGCGATGGCGGATAAGAGAGGAGTGTTTGAGGAAGCTGAGGGTGGCACCTGCTTTCTTGACGAGATCGGTAACATCAGCCCGAATATGCAAGCCAAGCTCTTACGCGTATTGCAAGAACACGAGGTGAGACGGGTCGGAGGGAAGGACTGGATGAAAGTAGACGTGCGGGTGGTGGCCGCCACCAATCAGAATCTGGCCGAACTGGTTAGGAAAGGCAATTTCCGACAGGACCTGTATTATCGGCTAAACGTTGTCGCCGTCCATCTACCGCCTTTACGAAAGCGGTTAGAAGATATTCCGCTTCTGACGCGCCATTTTTTAAAGCGCTACAGCCAAGAGAGCGGAAAGTCCATAACTGGTATCTCCGACAAATGCATGGAATTGCTATGTGACTATTCCTGGCCGGGAAATATCCGCGAACTAGAAAATGTCATCGAGCAGGCCGTGGCTCTCTCTAATCAGCCGGTATTTACGCCGGATGATCTTCCGGCAGCGGTGCGCGATAGGGCGGCTTCGAGATTCGCTCATAATCTTCCACAGAGTGAGCAATTCCTTTTCGCTGACACCCCGACTCTGGAAGAAGTCAAAAAGCGCTACGTGCTCCATGTTCTGAAGAACGCTCAAGGAAATATTTCCCAAACTGCAAGAGTTCTGAACATTGATCGGCGCTCCCTCTACCGCATGTTAGCACGTTATGAGGTTGAGCCTTTCTTCAAACATGAGTGAGGCGAAGTGGCTCTGTTTCTACAATCTTGCCTCAGCCTTTTGGCTTGCCTTTCAACTTTGATTATGAAAATCCGCAAAAACTGCGACCTCCGAGATCCGTTTGCTGCGGCATCATCCTTGCTCGCTTAAAATAGAGTGAAAAAAGGGGGAGCGATTGCGCGTTCTGATCGTAGATGACGACGAAACCTTCTGCCAGCTATTGGCTGAGGTTTTAGAGGGTGGAGGGATTAAAGTGGCGTGGACCACGGACGGTCTCGAAGGTTACGAGATGTCCCTTTACGAACCCTATGACCTTTTTATTATTGATCAACGTATGCCCTTGATCTTGGGAACCGAGCTTGTTGAGGAACTCAAGAAGGACAATCCCAGGGCAAAGATCATTTTAATTTCTGCCTTTGCCGACGAGACATTACAGAATCAATCGAAAAGCCTCGGCGTTCCGGTCTTATCCAAGCCGTTCAGCGCGAAACGATTGCTTGAGTTGGTAGAGAGCGCGTTGGGCCGCTCGCAGCAGTAGGAACATCGGACAGCTAGCGCTAAGGATTGCGCAGGCAAGGGCAGCCCAGACGAATGTTCGCCTCGATCAGCGTGTGGACCGGACGATTTTTCAACCGGTTGCTATTTCCTCGTCATCTATCTTCCAGATGAAGTAGAGCTGAACCTGACCTTTAGAGGACAGATGAGCCGTGCGATTCACAGTTTTCCCCAGCGCTGTTGCCGCAACGGTGTAGTTTCCTGTCGGCAGTTTTGTAAAAAACAACGGACCGTCGGAAATCGCTTCAAGAATCCGTTTGCCTTTATCGTCTTGAATCAAAACGTGGGCGCCGCCAAGATAATTCCCGTTCTGCAGCGCGAACCTAAGTTGCAGATTGTCTGTGTCGCTCATAGCTCGCGCGCTTTTGCCTTCATCCGGTCCAAAGCCGCCGCTCACATACGGAATTCCTTGGTAAGTCTTCACTTGAGCCGGTGAGTGTAAAAACCCAGTCGACCAATCTGCAAAGACCCATGCTGCGGCGAACACAAAAACCCCAATGGCTCGAATCATAATCTTATTCATGGAGTTGCCCTCTCATGTGCCGAGGTCACGCTATGAAACTGCGACGTCACGGTCTGTGTTTTCCAAAGCGCTTCTGTCCCTTTATGAAATCAGGCGCTGCAAGCCTTCAATGTCTCTGAGATTGGACTTGATCCTGTCCGGTAGGAGACTCGTCGCACGGCCCATAGAAATCGATCACGTCGCCTGTGCGCTCATCTTTGAGCACGGTTGATCCCCAGCTAAACTCCTTTGATGCATCGCTGGTCACTCCAACCGACCCGAGGATGAATACGGCTGATAAGAATGATCCGATGCGCTTCATAATTTCACTTCCTTTCTACTCTTGCGTTATCTTCAACAACTAGAGCAATGAACATGCCGCGCCCGAAAAACGAAGGGCTAACGCCAGCTAAAACTCCCGGAGACACAAAGACCGAGACATTTTGTCTGCCATTCTACCGTTTGACCACACTTTACTTTTGGCCGCTCAGTGGATCTACTGCTTCTCACTCCACCAATGCGGAACAGTAACTCGTGGCGTCAGTTTTGCGTACGCTTCCCCTAGCCAATGGAAGATGAGACATACAAAACGTCTATCACAAAGAAAAGAATGGTTTTCCTAGCGTTGCGGAAGATCCGCGGTCCCGGTCCTAGAAAACTGATTGCCGAAGTCTTGAGATCTTTCAAAAAGGCGATTAACGAAACTGAGGAGCGCACCATGAAGGACCGGCGAGAACTCGAAAAGCTCGTCGAATTGAATGAGCGTGAACAATTGCTGTTGCGCCGAGATTGAGAGCGGATGCTTACGCGAAATGTGACCAATCACTTTGTATTGCGCGCTGTTGATTTGGTGATGTGAGGAACAACACCTTTCTGTCAGATTGTGGCGCAATGGCAACCGAGATCTTTGTATGTGAGATAACAACTTTGTGCCGCTTGCAATAAACCTTTTCGCCGTGCACCGAGTCTAAACTAACAAGGAGGAAAAATTTATGAAAAGTTTTAAAGCAGCGATTTTAGGAAGTTTGGTTGGAGGTTCCCTGTTATTGCTCAGCGTTCCTTCACAAGCCGCACCCTGGGGAGGTAGGTTCAATCATAGGACCCTCGGAAACGATATCAGGAACGATCGTGCTGAAATTCAAGGTGAGCGCAGAGACCTCTACACTGACCACAGGGATCTCACCCAGGACAGAAGAGAGCTACGGCAAGATCGGCGCGACGGAGCGAGTCCGGCAGAGATTGCCGGCGATCGACAGGACATCCGCAAAGATCGGAGTGACATTGCGAACGACCGGCATGACCTCCACGAAGAGCGACGCGATTTGAATCACGATTTGGAACGCGAGCGCGATCATTCGTTTTTTGGCTGGTGGCATTCTTGGTGGAATCGTTGATAGATTTTGATCCGTTTCCTTAAAAAAGAAGAGGCCCGGCCGCCTCCTTCTGTGGCGATGGGCAAAACGAGGCGAGAGGTCGTGTTACAGGAAAGCCACACCGTTACGCATTTTTGTCACAGGCGATTATGAAGCATCAGCGTCGGCTTTCTGTTTTGATTGATGTCTGCTGCTCCGAACTCGGGTGATTGCTAAATACTCTTGGCATCGGCTTGCGCCATAATCGGTTTGTTGAAAAAAGGCGATCGGTTGTTCCAACCTTGACATTCGAGAAGCGAGGTTTAGCATAACTACGTGGGATATGACCGCTTCTAACAAATACCGGGTTGCGCGGACCGTCACCTTTGTTTTTGTCTTTGTTCTCCTATCTGTTAGCTTCGCAGCCTATAAGCATTCCGTTTCCACCGGTGTGGCGAAGTATATTACTTTCGAGCACGAGCAGCGCCGTGTTCTCGTCAGGGCCGAGCGAGACAATTTTAGAAGTGGAGTTACGACAGCAGATGGCGGCGGTATCTTGCCCGATCGGTCGCACGAGATAGCTGAAATTCCTCTATCACCGCAAATCGTTGCCACGCATTATGGACTTTCATGGATCCAGCAGGCGCTGATCGAACCTACCCAGCTTATCCTCGATTTATCCCCGGTATTGAACCTGTGATTTTTTAGCCTCACGCATGTGACCCAAGCGAGCGATGGCTTGATTGGGTGAATCACTCAAAAGTTTTGTCGCTTCCGATAGTCCTTCTTTCAAGGAGACGGGCGTAGTGTCTCATGCGCTCGGGATCTCGGAGGCAGGAAGAGTTTTACTGAAGCAACCAAAAGGAGAAGAAAATGATTACGATTAAGAATTCGAAACCGGTTTTTTACGGTCTTATTGTGGTATCCACCTTAGCGATGGGCGCAGCTCAAGCGGGCGCGCAAGACGGCATAATATCGAAGACTCAAGCTGCGCAAGGGGGTTACTGTCATCTCAGGTTCCCCGCCATCGATCCGCTCACTTTGGGCACGGACCATCCGCAACTCCAGGATCCCCAAAAAGGAGACGTCATAGACTACTACGGATCTTGCGACCATGATCCGTTGGGCAAGGATGAGGTCGAAAGACAGGAGGAGGACCAACTCGTCCGTGGGATGCGCAACTGGGCGGAGTAATTAACCAGCCGCCAAAGTTGCGTGCGCGCGCCGGGGGGAGAGCTTGATTCTCCTCGGCGCGCGTAATTTCAAGACGCTGTGGAAACGGGTCGAGAAGGGCGTTGTTCACGGTGTCTTGAAAGCTGGAACACTTCCGAGCCGAATGAAAAAAATGGGTTCCCTCTTTGATTGTCCCTGCAAATATTGATACACTTGTTTTAAACATATGTTTAAAAATGCTGCGACCGATATATCAACGATAGGGACGGAGAAGCGCCTCTTGGAAGCAGCCGGTGAGATTTTTGCCGAATACGGCTATCGCGCGGCCACCGTACGCCAGATCTGCGAACGCGCCGCGGCAAATATAGCGGCTGTCAATTATCACTTTGGAGACAAAGAGGGACTCTACATGGCGGTCCTGCGGGCCGTGCACAATGCCCATGTCGAGAAATATCCGCCTACTCTCGGCTTACCTGCCGGAGCCACGCCGGAACAGAGGCTGCGCGCCTACATTCGCTCGTTATTGTATCGCATCTTCGACGAAGGCCGCCCGGGCTGGCACACGAAAATCATGGCGCGGGAGATGATGGAACCGACCCGTGCCCTTGATATGCTTGTGGAAGAAGGAGCCCGTCCGCTGCACCAAGATCTCGCGTCTATCGTTCGCGATTTACTCGGATCGAAAGCCACTGATGAAGCGGTGCGCCTGTGCACGTTGAGCATCCTGGGCCAGGGTGTCTATTACCGCCGTGCTCGGCCGGTGATTAGCCGGCTCTATCCTCAACAGAAATACGGTCCGAAGGAGATCGAGGGAATGGCTGAACATATTACCCAATTTTCTCTTTTGGCGCTGAAAGGCTTGGCCAAGAAAGTCGAGTCCCGTGGGTTTCGTCGCTGTCAAAACGCTAATCAGCAGCAGCGGGGTAAATACTTGTGAATTGTTTTAGACCTTGCCTTCGCTTCATTTCTGATCATGCAACAGTTGGGGAGCCGCGATGGAAAGTTCGAACGCGGCGACCGACGTGCCTGATCGCGCACGTCCGAGTGACCGACTCCGAGACGCGCAACACTTTCTGCGCAATAGGAGAAAGGGGCAGAGGATATGCCTGAACCAACTCACTTTTCTCCTTGGAACAAGCGCTACTGGATCGGACTGCTAGGCATGGCTCTTTTGGGAGTCGGAATCTATGTCTTTTTTGTGAAGTCCGGCAAAGCGGATCCGCCGCCCGCACGGCAAGGTCAAAATTCCGCCGCGCGTGCCGTTTCGGTGGTGACCGCAAAGGCCAAGACCGGCGAAATGAACGTCTATCTGACCGGACTGGGGACGGTGACGCCGCTCAACATGGTTACCGTGAAAAGCCGGGTCGATGGCCAGCTCATGAGAGTCCTGTTTCGCGAAGGCGATGTCGTCGCGGCGGGAGCGCTTCTCGCGGAAATCGATCCACGCCCGTTTCAAGTGCAGCTGACGCAGGCCGAAGGCCAAATGGCGAAAGATCAAGCACAGCTTAAGAACGCCCAGATCGATCTCGAACGCTATAACGTTCTCTATCAGCAGGATTCGATCGCCAAGCAGCAGCTCGACACCCAGGAGGCGCTCGTGCGTCAGGATGAAGGCGCTATCAAGGTCGATCAGGGACAGATCGACAACGCTCGGCTCCAACTCGATTATTGCCGCATCACGGCGCCGATCAGCGGTCGGGTGGGACTCCGCCTCGTCGATCCGGGTAACATCGTGCACGCCAGCGACACCAACGGGCTGATCGTCATCACCCAGATTGATCCGATCGCGGTGATCTTTGCGATTCCGGAGGACAGCCTGCCGCAGGTGCAGCAGCAGATGCGGGGTGGTCGGCAGCTACCGGTGGAAGCCTACGACCGCGACTTGAAGCACAAGCTCGCGACTGGATCGCTTATGACCATTGATAACCAGATCGATCCGACTACCGGAACCGTGAAGTTCAAGGCGGTTTTTCCCAACAAAGAGGGCGTGCTCTTCCCCAATCAGTTCGTTAACGCGCGGCTGCTCGTCGATACGGTCCCCAACGTCGTCCTCGTTCCGAACGCGGCGATACAGCACAGCCCACAGTCGGCCTTCATCTATGTGGTCAAACCGGACGACACAGTGGAGGTGCGAAATATCCAGATCCAAGGCGGCGCGGGCGACGAAACCGCGATCTCCCGCGGTCTATCAGTCGGAGAGGTGGTCGTGACCGACGGAGTCGATAAGCTTCAGCCTGGAGCGAAAGTCGCATTGCGCGCGCCGCAAGCGAAGGGCTCCTAATATGAACCCATCTCGACCGTTTATCCTCAGGCCCATCGCGACATCGCTGTTGATGGCGGGGATTTTGCTCGTCGGCGCGGTGGCCTATAAGCAGCTGCCCGTGTCGGCGCTGCCGCAGGTGGACTATCCGACCATCCAGGTCATTACCTTTTATCCCGGCGCCGGCCCCGACGTCATGGCATCGTCCATTACCGCGCCACTGGAGCGCCAGTTCGGAGAGGTGCCGGGGCTAAACCAAATGACCTCGACGAGCTCCGACGGCAGCTCGGTGATCACATTGCAGTTCTCTTTAGACCTCAACATCGATGTGGCGGAGCAGGAGGTGCAGGCCGCGATCAACGCCGCATCGACCTTTCTGCCTACAGATCTGCCCAATCCGCCGATCTACAGCAAGACCAACCCGGCGGACGCCCCGATCTTGACCCTCGCCCTGACTTCAAAGACGCTGCCGCTTCCCAAAATCGAAGATCTTGCCGATACCCGGCTCGCGCAGAAAATTTCGCAGCTCTCGGGCGTGGGCTTGGTGAGTATCAGTGGCGGCCAAAAGCCGGCGGTGCGCATCCAGGTCAATCCCACGACGCTCTCTTCCTACGGCCTGACGCTGGAAGACGTGCGCACGGCCATCGCACAGTCGAACGTCAACCAGGCCAAAGGCAACTTCGACGGCCCCCATCAGGCTTACACCATCGCGGCCAACGATCAGCTTTTGTCAAGCGATCAGTACCGCCCGCTGGTCATCGCCTATCGCAACAGCGCGCCCGTGCATCTTTCCGATGTCGCCACGGTCATCGACGACGTCGAAAACGTCAAACAGGCGGCCTGGATGAATCAGGCGCCCGCCGTCATCGTCAACATCCAACGGCAGCCCGGCGCTAATATCATTGCGGTCGTGGACCGCATAAAGAATCTCTTGCCGCAACTTAAAGCTTCGTTGCCCTCCTCAGTGGACTTGTCGATTCTGACCGACCGCACAACGACGATTCGCGCTTCGGTGAGCGACGTGCAGTTCGAGCTGATGCTCACCGTCGCCTTGGTGGTCATGGTGATCTTCCTCTTTCTCCGTACGCTCTCGGCCACCGTGATCCCGAGCGTCGCGGTGCCGCTATCTATCGTGGGCACTTTCGGTGTGATGTATTTGCTGGGCTACAGCTTGAACAATCTTTCCCTGATGGCGCTCACCATCTCCACCGGCTTTGTGGTCGACGACGCCATCGTGATGATCGAGAACATCATGCGCTACATCGAGGAAGGCGACTCGCCGCTCGAAGCGGCGCTCAAAGGCTCGGAGCAAATAGGTTTCACGATTGTCTCGCTGACCGTGTCGCTGATCGCGGTTTTAATCCCGCTGCTTTTCATGGGCGATATCGTGGGGCGGCTGTTCCGTGAGTTTGCCGTCACCCTGAGCGTGACCATTTTGGTTTCTGCAATTGTCTCGCTGACGCTTACCCCGGTGATGTGTGCCAAACTCCTGCGCCACAAGTCCGAGGCGGAGCAGGGCCGCTTTTACCGAGTCTCGGACCGGGCATTTCAATCTGTGATTGCATTCTAC
>Ga0209058_1004333_pt1 | contig 11324 bp, 5 predicted proteins | sample GraSoiAngelo_147_FD_185904 | JGI IMG/M metagenome (GOLD analysis project Ga0209058, IMG submission 185904) | Grasslands soil microbial communities from the Angelo Coastal Reserve, California, USA - 14_1009_05_40cm (SPAdes) (version 2) | ecosystem: Environmental > Terrestrial > Soil > Grasslands ... | reverse complement strand
CCTCCTCGGCACGCACGCCGCGCTCGTCGGCGGCCAGGATCTTCTGCTGCGCGAGGCCGACCGACTCCTGCACGTCGAGCGCGAGCGTCGCCGGGTCCCACCAGACGATGCGGTGGCGCCCGACCGAAGGGACGTGGACGCCGGGCACCACCGCATCCAGCGGCCGCGCCACGTTCTCGGGCCGGCCGGTCGTGGTCTCCGCGCCGAACGCGGGGCAGCCCGGCGGCCGGCGCGTCTCCGGCACGTGGACGCGCTCAGGCGGTGGGTAGAGCACCGGGCTGAGCGCCTGCAGCCACCCGTCGTACCGCCCGTCCCCCAGCGCCGGCACGACGAGGAGATCCCGCGCCCGCGTCGCCGCCACGTACAGCACCCGCGTCGCCTCCTCCCCCTCCCGCGCCATCTCCTCCGCCGCATGCTCCTGCAGCTCCGGCGGCGTGCACCCGGCGATCCGCAGCACGCACAGCCCGCGATCCGGATCCGCCCACCGACGCGGCTCGCCCGACGTCTCCTTGCACGTCAGGTCCGCGAGGATGACGACCGGGAACTCGAGCCCCTTGGCGCCGTGGACCGTCATCATCCGCACGCCCTCGGTCCCTTCCTCGACGATCGGCGCGTCGCTCGCCTCGCCGTGCTCGGCCTGCTCTGCGAGCCACTCGACGAAGGCGCGGAAAGAGGTCAGGCCGGTGCGCTCGGCGCGGCGGGCGAGGTCCATCAAGCGCGTCACGTTGGCGAGCGCCTGCTCGCCCGTCGGCCAGACGGCCAGGCCCGCGTGCGCCCGCGTCGCCGCGAGCAGCCGCCCGATCGTATCCGCGATCGGGCGGCGGTTCCGGCCGCGGTGGAGCGCGCGCAGCACCGCGAGCGCATCTCGGACCTCGCGCAGCGCCGCCGGCTCGTCGTCCGGCACGCGGCAGAACGGATGCAGCGGCCCAAACCGCTTCCGGAAGGCCAGCAGCGCCCCGTCGCCGAGCGCGAAGAACGGCCCGTGCAGCGTCGCGAACACCGCCAGCTCGTCCTCGGGCCGCTCGATCGCGGCGAGCGCGTTGCGGATCGCCTCGACCTCCTCGCGCACGTGGAAGTAGGTCCCACCGACCAACAGATGCGGCAGATGCCGCGCCTCGAGCGCCCGCACGTACGGCCGCGTCACGTCGGCGAGGTAGGCGCGGAAGCGACGGAACAACAAGCAAACGTGCCGCGGCCGGACCGGCACCCGCCGGGAAGGCCGCTCGCGCTCCGTCACCGTCCAGCCGCTCTGCTCGACCAGCCACTGGACGAAGGCCGCGATCGCGTCCGGCAGCGACTCGTCGATGCGCCAGTCGACGATCGTCCCGTAGTCCCCGTACGGGGCCGGCACCGGGAGCGCGACCACGGACGGCTGCGTCTCGACCCCGGGCCGGTACGGCGCCAGCGGGACGTAACGCGGCTCGCCCTGCATGCGCGGCGCGAAGGCCGCATTCACCGCCTCCTGGATCTCCGGCACGGCGCGGAAGCTGACGCTCAGATCGAGCAGCGCGGCGCCTGCCGCGACGAGCTGCCGCTTCACCCGCTCGTAGAGCGCCACGTCCGCGCGGCGGAAACGGTAGATCGACTGCTTCGGGTCGCCCACGAGGAAGAGCTTTCCGGCGACCGGACGGACGAGGCGCCAGTCAGCCACGTTTGGATCGTCCGCCGCGAGCAGCAAGAGGATCTCCACCTGGAGCGGGTCCGTGTCCTGGAACTCGTCGACGAAGAGGTGGGTGAAGCGACGCTGGAGCTCGGTGCGCACCGCCGCGTTCTCGCGCAGGAGGTCGCGGGCGCGCAGCAGGAGGTCCAGGAAGTCGAGGCAGCCCGCGCGGTTCTTGAGGGTCTCATGGCCCTCGACCACCGGCCAGAGCTCGTCGCGGAGCCGCGGGGCGAGATCGGCCCCCGCCCGCCGCACGAAATCATCCAGCGCGGCGCGGAGCCGCGTCCTCCGCTCGAGCAGCTCCGCCTTCGGGAAGCCGGCCGGGACGCGCCGGAAGCCCGTCCACCGCCAGTGCTTCTCGCGGCTGACGCCGAGCAGCTCCGCCTCGAGGCCGTCGTGGTCCCGCCCGCGGACCGCCTCGCGCCGGCGGACGTCCGCGACGAAGCGCGCGATCTCCGTGAGCGACCGGACGAAGTGGTCGTCCGGGTTCCCGGTGGCGGCGAAGGCGCCGAGGGTGGCCATCTCCTCCATGAGCGCGTCGAGCGTCCCGTCGCGGTCGAAGCCCTCCTCGTGGCGCCATGCGGCGGGGAAGTCGCGCCGCTCGACGAGGTCCCGCGCCGCGGTCCGCAGCAGACGGCGCGGACCCTCGTCGCGGGTGCGCCGGCGGAGGATGCGGCGCATCGCCTCCCCGGGATGCGCGAGCTTCTCCTCGAACCAGCGGTCGAAGGCGCGGTCGAGGAGGCCCTCGGCCACGTCCTTGGAAGCCACCTCGAAGAGCGGGTCGACGCCCGCCTCGACCGGCCGCTCGCGGAGCAGGTCGGCGCAGAAGGAGTGGATCGTGCCGATGCGCGCCTCCTCGAGCTGGGGGAGTGCCGCGTCGAGGAGCTCGCGGGCATCGGCCGGGCACGCCGGGTCCCGCCGGGCGTCCTCGATCGCCTTGCGGAGCCGGAGCTTCAGTTCGCCGGCCGCGGCATCGGTGAAGGTGACCGCCACCATGTGGTCGAGCCGGGCGCGACCGGCGGTCAGGAGCGCGACCATGCGGGTCACGAGCTCGGTCGTCTTTCCGGTCCCCGAGGCCGCCTCGACCACGAGCGTCGTGCCGAGCTCGTCGCGGATGCGGTCGCGCGCCTCCTGGTCGGCAAGGCGCGTCACGGGAGCCTCCGCAGACGGTCCAGATCGGCGCACCGGTCCTTCGGCTTGCGGGCGGTCCGGGTCTCCTCGTGCGGACCGCAGACCGGCCGGTAATCGCAGTACTGGCAGGCACGGCGTTCGGGCATGGCGGGAAGGAAGCCGGCCGCGAGCGCGCGTCCGATGATCTCGACCACCTCGCCCGCGAGCCGCCGGTTCTCGGCGTCGAGCGGCACGACGCGCTCCTCGTAGCCGCCGTCGGCCGTGCAGTAGTAGAGCCGTCCCGCCTCGACCGGCTCGGCGAGGAGGCGCTCGCAGGCGAGCGCGTAGAGGAGCGGCTGCAGCACCGCGCCGCCGCCCACCACGACGCCCGCCCTGGGACGGGTCTTGCCCGTCTTGTGGTCGGTGGCGCGGAGCACGCCGCGCGCGTGGCGCTCGACCAGGTCGACCGAGCCACGCAGGCGGAGATCGCCGATCACGGGGACCGGATCGGGGACGCTCGCCGGATCGGCTTGCGGGCGGTCGCGGTCGGCGAGCCCGAAGGCCAGCTCGAAGCGCCACGGCACCCAGCCGTCGTCCGCGTCGGCCGCGCGCCGGAGCCACTCGCGGAGATCGGCGCGGATGCCGTCGATGCCGTCCTTCCACACCCGGTCGATCGCGGGCCAGAGCTTGTCGGCCCAGCGCGCCGCCACCGCGTCGAGCGCGCCGTCGACCGCCGTGCGTGCCGCGTCGAGGTTGGCGGGCCGGACCGGGAGGAGCTGCGCAGCACGAAGCTCGCTCAGGACGGCGAACTGGACCTCGTGGAAGAGCGCGCCGCGCGTGAGCGGGTCGAGCGCCTCGAGCGCCACCGGCTCCTCGCGCGGCTGGAGCCGCATGACCGCCTGAAGGAAGAAGCGGTACGGGCAGACGGCGAAGTGCTGGAGGGCGGTCGGCGAGAAGGGGCGCGCGGCGAGCTGATGATCGGCCAGCGCCCCGCGGGCGAGGTCGTCGGGGTCGACGAGCCCGTCCGCCGGGGTCCAGCGCCGGAGCCAGCGCCGGCCGCGGGCGCGGAGCGCCCGCCCCAGGTGGACGTTCGCGTCGAGGAGATAGCGCGCGCTGCCGTCGGTGGTCGCCGGGTCGGCGTCGCGCAGGCCGGCGAGCAGCGCGAGGTCGTACTCCGCCTCGTCGATCGCGTCCTCGGGACGCGCGGGGGCGGGCCAGCCGAGCCGCCCGCCCGTCTTCTCGCCGCCGCGCTCATCGAGCTCATCGAAGCCGGGCAGCGTCCCCGACGCCGCGCGCAGCGCCTCGAGCCCATAGAACGACGGCACCCGGGGCCGCGCCTGCTCGATGTCGACGCGCGGCCACGAGAGGACGACGCGCTCGCGTGCCGCGCCGACGGCGAGCCGGAGCGCCAGCCGCTCGGCGGCGACGCGCGCGGGCTGGGTGGCGAGCCCCGGGGCGTCGAGGGCGCGACGGTGCGTGTCGAGCAGGATCGGGTCCTCGACGATCTTCCGCGGGAAGAGCTTCTCGGCGAGGCTGGGGACGAAGACGACGTCGAAGGCGAGGCCGCGCACCCCCTCGGCGGGCGCGACGAAGACGGCCCCGTAGCGCCGGCGCGCCGGCGGCACGGTCAGCTCACGGAGCCGCGGCCGGAGGACGAGCTGCACCTCGTCGAGGTCGATCGGGCCGATCGGCGCCATCGGCTCCAGCTCGGCGAGCGTCGCGAGCACGCCCTCGGGCTCGCGGAGCGCCGCCGTGGCGAGCGCGCGCAGGTGCCCGAGCCATTCGTCCCAGCGCGCCTGCCGTGGCAGCGCGTCGAGCCGCTCGATGAGCGGCAGCGCGAAGCCGCGGAGGTACGCGAGGTCGGCGAGCTGCCTCTCGAGCGCCGTGCCGCGCGTTTCCTCCTCCTCGTCGGTCAGCGCCTCTCGGCGAAGGCGCAGCTCTTCCTCGAGGCCGGCGAGGCGCTTCGCCCAGCGCTCCTTCCCGCCGATCACCGACGCCTCGACCAGGAGCCGCTCCCAGCGCCACGGGGCGCGCGGGCTGCCGTCGCCGCGCTCGTCGTCCGCGCGCGGCTCGGTCGCGGGCGGCAGCGGGAGGAGATCGTCCTCGGGCGGCGTCCAGCGCGCGTCGGCGTCCTCGGCCGCTCCCGGGTCCGGAACCTGCGCCAGCGACACGTACTCGGCGAAGCGGCGGGCGGAGAGGCGCTCGGTCTTGCACGCGAGCAGCGCCAGGAGCGCCCGGCCCGCGGGATCGGGCCGGGTGGTGCCGCGCGCGAAGAAGACCGGGATCGCGGCGCGGCGGAACGCCTCTTCCAGGTGGGATCGGTACTCGGCGGGCGAGCGAAGGAGGACGGCCATCCGGTCGAAGGGCACGCCGCGCGCCGCCTCGCCCTGGACGCCGCGCGCGATCTCGACGCACTCGCGTGCCTCGCCCGGCCAGGAGGAGAGGGCGACGCTCCCGTCGACCGCGGCCGGCGGCGGCTCGCCGAGCTCGAAGAGGTGCGCCTTGAGCGCGTCGAGCGAGCTCCGCCGGCGCGGAGCATCGAGCGTGGAGGCGATGCAGCCGAGCGCCGCCTCGAGCCGCTCGAGCGATCGGCCGTCGCCGGCGGGCGCGGTGGCCAGCACGTCGGGCGCGGACGATGCGAGCATGGCGATGAGCTGCGCCTCGCACGCGCTCGTGACCGGGAGGTCGAGGAGCAGGAGCGGCAGGCCCACGGGGTGGGGCGGCGGGTCGGCGCCCACCGCCGCCACGGCCGCCTCGAAGACGATCGCCCGGTCGGCAAGTCGGGCTTCCTCGAGCTCCCGCGCCACGCGCCCGGCGAGCTCGCCGAGATCACGGCCGACGGCGCCGAGGGCGGCGAGCGCCTCGGGCGCGACGCGGTTCATGCGCAGCTCGGCCAGCGTGCGGGCGACGGCGAGGGGGAAGCCGGGCCGGTCGGCGACGGGCGTGAAGTAGCCGAGCCCGCGCTCCCCGAGGACGAGGTGCACCGCGCGCGCCGCGACCGCGGAGAGCGAGAGGGCGGTCGCCGGCGTGCGCTGATCGCGCGCGAGCGCCGGCGTCGCCAGGCGCACCGCGAGCCGATCGAGCGTCAGGCGAACGCTGCCGAAGCGGGCCCCCGTCGCCGCGGTGGCGGCGCGCACGAGGTCGTCGCACGCCTCCCAGCTCGGGCCGAGGACGAGCACCTCCGCGTCGGGCGGGCGGGCCTCGAGCCAGGCGGCGGCCGCTGCGACGCGGGCCGGCGCGTCGACGCCGACGACGAGGCGGGTGGTGAGGCTCAGTGGGCCGACCTCCCCCTACAGCCCCAGCTCGCGCGCGATGATCGTCAGCTGGATCTCCGTCGTCCCCTCGGTGATCGTCATCAGGCGCGCGTCGCGCCAGAAGCGCTCGACGGGGAACTCGGTGATGTAGCCATAGCCGCCGTGGATCTGCACCGCCTCCCAGGTGACGCGCTGGGCGACCTCGGAGGCGAAGAGCTTGGCCATCGCGGCCTCGCGCATGGAGTAGCCCTGGTCGAAGAGCCAGGCCGCACGCCACGTCATGGTGCGCGCCGTCTCGACCTCCATCGCCATGCGCGCGAGCTTGAACTTGATCGCCTGGAACCTGGCGATCGGCTGGCCGAACTGCTCGCGCTCCCTGGCGTACTTGAGCGCCGCCTCGAGCGCCGCCTGGGAGACGCCGACCGAGCGCGCGGCGTGCGTGATGCGCCCGCCCTCGAGCGTGCCCGTCACCTGCTTGAAGCCGCCCTCGACGCCGCCGAGCAGCGCCGCGGCGGGCACCTGCATGTCGTCGAAGGAGAGCGCCGCGGTCTCCGAGGTATGATGGCCCGTCTTCTTGAGCTTGCGCGACACGGAGAAGCCGGGCGTGCCCGTGTCGACGATGAACATCGAGATGCCGCTGCCGCGCTTCGCCGGCTCCGTGTAGGCGGCGACCAGGCAGTAGTCGGCGATGTTGCCGTTGGTGATGAACATCTTCGTGCCGTTCACGACGTAGACGTCGCCGCGCCGCTCGGCGCGGGTGCGGATCGAGGCCGCGTCGGAGCCCGAGTTCGGCTCGGAGAGGCCGAACGAGCCGAGCTTCTCGCCGCGGATCGCCGGCACGAGGTACTGCCGCTTCTGCTCCTCGGTGCCGAAGCGGAAGATCGGGATGCAGCCGAGCCCCACGTGCGCGAGGAGCGCCGCCGCGAAGCCGCAGTTGACGCGCGCGATCTCCTCGATGAGGAGACAGCGCATCACCATGTCGCCGCCGCTCCCGCCGTACTCCTCGGGATAGCCCACCCCCAGGTAGCCGAGCCGGCCGAGCTCGCGGAAGAGGTCCAGCGGGAAGGTCTCGGTGCGCTCCAGCTCCTCGACGCGCGGGGCGAGGGACTTCTCGGCGAAGCTCCGCACGGCGGCGCGAAAGCTCTCCTGCTCCTCGTTCAGACGAAAGCCGAGCATGGCGGTTCCTCCGGCGGCGGACTCTAGCCGGCCCCTCCCGCGTGCCACAAGCTTTGCCGCCGGTCTTTTGCTATGCCTGGCGCGGCATGCCGGAGGCCGCGACGGTCGATGGGATCGGCGCGCACGTGGGCCAGACGGTCACGCTGCGCGGCTGGCTGGCGGGACGGCGCTCGAGCGGGAAGCTCCACTTCCTCCAGGTGCGCGACGGCACCGGCACCATCCAGTGCGTGATGGCCCGGGCCGAGGTGCCGGCGGACGTGTTCGCGCTCGCCGATCACCTGCCGCAGGAGTCGTCGCTGGTCGTGACCGGGACGGTGCGCGCCGACGCGCGCTCACCGATCGGCTACGAGCTCGGCGTGACCGACCTGCGGGTCGTCCACCAGAGCGCCGACTACCCGATCGGCCCGAAGGAGCACGGGCCGGCCTTCCTGCTCGACCACCGCCACCTCTGGCTCCGGTCGTCCCGGCAGCACGCGCTGCTGCGCGTGCGCAGCGAAGTGATCCGCGCCTGCCGGGAGTATCTCGACGGCCACGGGTTCCTCGCCTTCGACGCGCCCATTCTCACCCCGGCGGCGTGCGAGGGCACGACCACGCTCTTCCCCGTCCAGTACTTCGACGAGACCGCGTACTTGACGCAGTCGGGTCAGCTCTACGCCGAGGCCGGCGCGATGGCCTTCGGCAAGGTGTACTGCTTCGGCCCGACCTTCCGCGCCGAGAAGTCGAAGACGCGCCGGCACCTGACCGAGTTCTGGATGGTCGAGCCCGAGATGGCCTTCGCGGGCCTCGACGAGGACATGGACCTGGCCGAGGACTTCCTCGTCCACGTGGTCGGCGCCGTGCGCGCCCGCCGCGCGGCCGAGCTGCGCGCCCTGGGCCGCGACCTCGCACCGCTCGAGCGCGTCGCGAAGCCCTTCCCGCGCATCGCGTACGCGGAGGCGCTCGACATCCTCGGCCGGAAGGGCTTCCCGCTCGAGTGGGGCGCCGATCTCGGCGGCGACGAGGAGACGGCGCTCTCCGAGGAGTTCGATCGCCCGGTGATGGTGCACCGGTACCCCGCCGAGGCGAAGGCCTTCTACATGAAGGCCGACCCGGCCGATCCGCGCCTCGCCCTCTGCGTCGACGTGCTCGCGCCCGAGGGCTACGGCGAGATCATCGGCGGCGGCCAGCGCGAGGACGACGCCGCCGTGCTGGAGGCGAAGATCCGGCGGCACGGGCTCCCGCTCGACGCCTTCGGCTGGTACCTCGACCTGCGCCGCTACGGCTCCGTGCCGCACGCCGGCTTCGGGATGGGCATCGAGCGCTGCGTGGCGTGGCTGTGCGGCCTGCACCACGTGCGTGAGACGATTCCCTTCCCGCGCCTGCTCGAGCGGCTGCGGCCGTGAAACCGCGGCCGTGAAACCTTGACCGCCCACCACCCCGCGTCTATGAGGGCTGCCGCCATGAGGACACCCCTGCTCGCCGTCTGCCTGCTCGCGTTGGCGACCGCCAGGGCCGCCGCACAGGAGCAGGCAGGCGAGGAGGCGCCGGCGCGCCCCCGCCGCCCCGCCGCCGCGGCGCGTCCGGCGCCGCCCAGCGCGCGCGCCGAGCAGGATCGCGCCCTCCTCCGGCAGCTCGCCGACGCGCAGCGTGGGCTCGGCGAGCAGATGCAGCAGCTGAAGGACGCGCTCGAGGAGCTGCGCACCGACATGGCCAGCCAGAAGGATCAGGACGCCGCCGCCGAGGGGGAGGTGAAGGCGCTGCGCGACGAGGTGAAGGGCCTCTACGTGGAGATCAGCGGGGTGAAGCAGCAGATCGACGCGCTCAAGGACGACATCGGCGGCGTCGACTCGAACGTCTCCGGCTTCCGCACGTACTCGGGCTTCTTCATCGCGGTGATGATTCTGCTGCTCGCGGTAATCTTCGTGCTGACGATCCGTCGCTGACCAGCGGCGTGACGCGGGAGATGCGACGCCCCGCCACGCCCGCGACGCATTCCGCCAGCCGCATCTCCCTCACGGGCTTGGTGAGCGTCGCGACCACGCCGGGCGGGTTCGGCTCCCGCTCGCCGACCGGCGCGAGCAGGACGAGCGGCGTCCGCGAGAGCGCCGGCGCCGCATGGATGAGCTGGGCCAGCTGGCGGCCGCTCAGGTCCGGCATGTGGGCATCGAGCAGGACGAGGGCGTAGGGGTCCCCTTCCTCGAGGGCGGCACGCAGGCGGGGCAGCGCGCCGTGGCCGTCCGACACGACGTCGCTGCGCATGCCCCAGGCGCGAAGCTGCTCCTCCAGGGATGCGCGGCTGGTGTCGTTGTCGTCGATCACCAGCACGCGGAGGCCGCTCAGCTCGGGACGGGGAGCCGGCTCCTCCGGAGGAGCCGGCTCCCGCTGCAAGCGCACGGTGAACCAGAACATGCTGCCCCGGCCCGGCTCGCTCTCGACGCCGATCTCGCCCCCCATCAGGCCGACCAGCTGCTTGGCGATCGCGAGCCCGAGCCCGGTGCCGCCGTACTCGCGCGCCGTCGAGCGGTCGGCCTGGGCGAACGGCTCGAAGATGCGCGCCTGCTGCTCCGGGCCGATCCCGATGCCCGTGTCGGCGACCTCGAAGCGCAGGGTGACCGTCTTCGCGGCCTGGGCCGCGACGGCGACCCGGACGGCGACCTGCCCCTGCGCCGTGAACTTGAGCGCGTTGCCGAGCAGGTTGAGAAGCACCCGGCGGAGGCGGCCGGGATCGCCGCGCAGCGCGCGCGGCACCGCCGGGTCCACCCGGCATGCGAGCTCGACACCTTTCTGCTGCGCCGGCCCGGCGAGCAGCTCCACCGCGTCTTCCACCACCGCACGCGGTGCGAAGGTGGTCGTCTCCAGCTCGAGCCGCCGGGCCTCGATCTTCGTCAAGTCGAGGAAGTCGCCGATGGTCGAGACCAGCGCCTCGCCCGAGCGGCGCACTCCCTCGGCGTAGTCCCGCTGCTCGGGCGTGAGCGCCGTGTCGAGCAGGAGCCCGGCCCAGCCGACGATGCCGTTGATCGGGGTGCGGAGCTCGTGGCTCACGTTGGCGAGGAAGATGCTCTTCGCGCTGGCGGCGTTCTCCGCCGCCGCCGCGGCCCGCTGCTCGTGCCGGGTGCGGTCGACCAGGTAGCCGTAGAACGCGGCGGCGGCGAACAGGAAGGGGATGCGGATGACCGTGGGCGAGCGCCAGAGCGACCACCCGGTCCCGGTGACCGTCAGCACGTAGAGGTAGGCGCCGCACACCACCACGGCGCCGACGGCGATCAGCGCCAGGTTCTCGCCGATGGCGGCGAGCAGGAGCACGAAGAAGTAGAGGGAGAAGAACTCCACGCTGAAGCGCCCGCTCGCGAGCAGCGCGGCCGTGATCCAGGTGGTATCGGCGACGATGACGGCCAGGCCGAAGCCGCTCGAGTTGTACATGCGGGCGGGCAACCACGTGGCCAGGACGTTCGAGAGCAGCGCGCCCGTGATCGCCAGGACGACGCCGAGCGGAGGGGTCGCGAACTCGTCCTCGACGAGGATCAGGTAGGCGGTCGCCGCGATGAGCGTGTAGCGCAGCAGGGCGAACGCCCTGTTCCTCTGTTCCCGCTCTGCCGTGGCCGACCGGATCACCGGTGAACCTCCCGACCCGCCAGTGCGCATGACAGATGACGGGTGCACGCCGTATCGACGACTCACCGGCTATGCAGAATGCGTGCCGCCTGCCGTCTTTCGTGCGGGCTGGAGCGCCGGCCTACGCGACGGGACCTCGCGTCGCGAATTTGGCGCTCGGCTCCCGCTCGACGGCTTTGTGGCGCCGCTCGCCCATGCCCGCGGCGGCGATCACGATGACCGCCAGCACCGCCCCGAGGGCGTTCATTGCGACGTCCCGGATGTCGTAGTAGCGCCCCGGCACGATGCCCTGGAGCAGCTCGTCGCCGTACCCGATGGCCGCCGCGAGCGCGGCGCCCGCCGCGTAGCCCGCGAGCGGACCGGGCACGAGCGGGGCGACCGCGCGCCACGCGAGCCAGGCGGCCATGCCGTACTCGGGGAGGTGCGTGCGCTCGAGCCGCTGGGCGCTGAGCCAGGAGAAGGCGAGGGCGTAGCCGGTGGCGGCGACCGCGAGCGCGGCGTACGCCCGGGCCGGCGCGCGGCGGCGCCGGAGT
>Ga0209058_1004331_pt1 | contig 11327 bp, 13 predicted proteins | sample GraSoiAngelo_147_FD_185904 | JGI IMG/M metagenome (GOLD analysis project Ga0209058, IMG submission 185904) | Grasslands soil microbial communities from the Angelo Coastal Reserve, California, USA - 14_1009_05_40cm (SPAdes) (version 2) | ecosystem: Environmental > Terrestrial > Soil > Grasslands ... | reverse complement strand
TAGCAATTTACAACTAATGCGAGTCTATTTATTCAACTGCTAGCCTTATCAGTTCCACCGAATCTGAATTAAAATTAGTCTTAATAGAATGGGTCTAAAAATCATGTCAAAAATGATTCACAAACGACCAGCTCTATAGAACTAGTGCGAAGTTCCACATAGCTCCCACCGAACCCGAATATTATTGATACTATAATTAGTAACAAATACATGGTTTAAAATTTAATCATTCGAATGTTAGTTACGTGGTCGTGGTCGTGGTCGTGGTCGAGTTTACGGTTGCAATACTAATTTGACTTATTTTGAGTCCTATTTGTTACTAAAGAATATTCATTACTTTGAGCATTAATACCTATTGATTTAATTTTCTCTGGATTATCAGTGTAGAAGGATAACTCGAATGGTGCTTTTTTATTAGGACCTATTATATCCGGGTTTGTATATGTATAATCGATGTCTAGCACTTTGTGTTCCTTATCATAAAATATACCTGAGACCTTTACCGAATTAGCATTATCTTGACCTTGATTTATCACTTCGCCTAGGACTTTGAAACTATTTGAACCTTTAGAGTTTTTGCCGACACTCAACTGCAGAGCCCCTGGCTTTGAGTCTTCCGATTTTTTAAAGCTCGTAGTTAGGGTGTATTTACTATTACTAGGTAACTTTTCATCTAAGTAAATATCGAATCCAGACCTGTTTCCTGGTTTTATTTGATAGTCACTAGTGTAAGTATCGCCTGTTGCTGCAATTACACCGTTCTTGTCATGCACACTTGCAGTAATGCGAACTGATTCAATAGGATATGTAAAGTTATTTTTGACTTCACCCACTATTGTGTCCGAATGTAGTGCAGAATATAATATATCAGGTTTTGGCTCAGCATTTTCGCTAGTCGTCTCATTAAACATTGGCTTTGAAATATTCTCATTAGTAGTAATCTCAATCTGAGCATATGTTGTATTCATGGAAATGTAAGATACAATTAATCCTAAAGAGACTACTAATGTGCAGTAAAATATTAATATTAAAGGTGACGGACATGTAGCATAATTTTGTATGCCGATTCCAGTCTTACTCCTGACTGATTGATAGTTAAAAGTGTCACAATACTGAGGGTTTGGTATATCAGCCGTCTTCATATTCTTAGTAGCCATACAAAATAAATAAATCTAATGTTTGAAGATAATCTAGACCCGTCGCACATCTTATTCCAGCAAATTTTACCTCTACTTACCACAGTCATTCCTTTGGGGTATATCTTTGTAATTAGAATATATAATGAAGTAGCGATTATTATGACCTGGAGCGCTGTCACAATAGCATCCAACAATCCTACCGGTTCTATTCCTAGACTAGAAATCCCTATTGTCCTGGATGAAGCATAAATTACTAATAATATTAAAGAACCGACTATGGCAATTATGTAAGGAATTTTACTGTTCCTTTTATCAAGTAGCATCCATAGCCCTATTGCAGCATATCCGATTCCGGCACTAATTGAAAGTGGCAGTTCTAAAACTCTGCGTTGATTTTCAGAGGTTTCTTGATGTAGTGTCTCTTCCGTTTCTTTGACTTCGGGTTTAGATTCATTAGTATTCTGTTCTACTGCCTGTTCTCCTTGTAGGTGTTGTTCAGATGATTCACCAGATTCATTGTGAATTTCGTGTGTTTCCTCTTGTTTCTCATTGTGACCAGACTCGGTAGTTTCATTCTCCCTTCAACTAGCTGCAATCCATGAGCTTTACTACTTTCAATACTCTCACCAAATATCGCAACCAAAAAGTATAGAGAAGATGTCGAGAACATCAAGAATGTTATAATGTAGACTAAAAATGATTTCAATTAACGAAAATTATTAGGCTTTGTTCATAAACATTATGAGAAAAACTATAAACCAACTTAGCAGAATCCTACCGCACGAGTGAAACCATAATTATCTTGTTCTAAATTTTCGTCTCAGCAGCAAAGCAACTAATGAAGTTCCTACAAAAGTAGCTGTCAGATAAAGCCACAAATCTCCTAAGAAACCTGATAATAATGCTGGAGCTAAAGAGCGAGCAGGATTCATAGAAGCACCGGAAATAAATGCAAAAAAGAGAATATCTAATCCTACTATTCCACCTATTGCAATGCCACTAAAGCCTCTTAATCCTTTTGTAAGAACAACTGCATATATGATGGCCATTAAAAGTCCAGACGCCAGAACTTCTATCCCAAATATCATAGGAAGTGGAAAGTCATAGTTCGGAGCATTAGCCCCTAAATTGGCATCAGTTCCGATTACATATTTCACAAAAACACTTGCAAGTAAAGCACCTATCATTTCAGCACCAAGGTAACATATAAGCAAATTTTTTCGTACATGTTTGGTAATTAAATATCCAATTGTGACAGCGGGATTAAAATGAGCCATCGATATTTTACCAAAGAAATAAACACTTATTGCAACTCCCACAAAGGGAGCAAAAGCTATGAATAGAATTCCCAGTGTGTTACCAAGTTTTGCATCAAGTACAACAGAACCTGAAGCCAGGACTACTACTATGAAGGTTCCGATAACTTCAGCAAAAAATATCTTTTGAGTAGTTGTTAACTTACTGGTTAGTCGTAAGACCTGTGACAAGCTATTTTACTCTCTGGTCAATTTCATCTCTTATTTCCCTCACCTTTTCAATAGGTTTATCTTTAGGGTCTTCCAAATTCCAATCTAAGACATTTGGTAAAAATAGTGTTGGGGATGATTCTTTATCCATGCAACCCATATTCACGGTTTTGAAGGAGTCTCGCATCATATCCTCTGTAATTTCCTTAGATTTTTGATTACTAATGTCAATATCAAATTCCTTCATGACGTCAATTGCGAGAGGATTAATTTGTGATACTGGCTTTGTTCCAGCACTTACAGCTCTGTATCCTTCTGGAGCACTTTTGTTAAAGAAGCCTTCAGCCATCTGACTTCTATCAGCGTTTTCCACACAAAAAGCACACAAAAAGCATTATCTTTTCTGATTTTAGTTTAGACTTCCCAAATGATAATTTCATTTTGTTATAGCTCCAACGATTATACTTGTTATTTTTCTTCCATCAGTCTTACCTTCGGTTAGATAGGTATGTTCATTCAAAATTTTGAAATCTTGAAATCCTGCTTGCTTAATACAGTTAATATAATTATCTTTAGTCAATGCACCGTCAATGCAACTACACCAATCATCTGAATTGATTGATTCTCCATGCACTTCTTCACTTGTAATCAAGTCTGAAATAATTATTCTTCCTTGGCCATCTTTCTTCAAGATTCTGTAAATTTCCTTGAACGTTTTTACCTTATCTGTAGTGAGGTTGATAACGCAGTTGCTTATTACAGCGTCCACCGAATTGTTTTCAACAGGGATTTTATCCTCAATATCTCCTTTTCTAAACTCCACGTTTGAAAACCCATTTTTGATTGCAGCGTTTCTGGCTTTTTGTAACATATCATCAGTAAAATCTATCCCAATGACTTTACCTTCACCTTTAACCTGTTTGGATGCTAAGAACGCATCTATCCCAGCACCCGAACCTAAATCTACCACAATCTCACCTGTTTTCAAATTAGCAAAATTAAGTGGAGCTCCACAACCCACTCCAACTATAGAAGACTCAGGTATAGAATCTAATGCTTTGTTATCATAACCGATAGCAACTGATGATGATTTGGGATTGAAATCAGTAGTATTGCAGCAATCCTGTGGTGTGCTACAACAATCTGAATTTCCATTTAAAGCAATCTTTCCATATCTTTCTTTAATTTTTGCCTTCAACACGTCTTGCTTCATATGACTATTGTTTACTACAGAAACTATTTAAGTTGTCAAGGAGACTTTAGGAAACTAGGGGACATATTGGAAACTAAAGGACATGAAGTAAAACAGTTACCGATGTATAAAAATGAATGTAGTTTTGCGGGTTATAATGCAGCAAATCTAATGAAAGAGACAGCCAAAATTAGGAAGTTAATTACCAAAAGAGGAACAATAGAGATGTTAATACCACTTTGTTGCTCTACAGACGCAGTCAGATACAAAGATTTTAGACATCTGCTAAAGGGGTTTAGTAGTAAGACCCTAGCTCGCAGACTAAAAGAATTAGAAAAAGGAGGCATATTACAAAGGCAAGCATATAATGAGATACCTCCTCGAGTAGAATACAGACTTACTTCAAAAGGGCAGGAATTAGTAGAATCTATCATTAACTTATTACAATGGATGAGAAAGTGGTCTAAGTCATAATGGTAAATGGAATAATATATTGGGTCTAAACATCGTATCAAAAATTATTCACAGCAGACCATGACCAATTATATTTAAATTTTATCATAATTAAATAGTTCTTAATTCTAGTAACGCTATTTCGTAGTGTAATTCAATTGCTAAACTTGTGCATTAACCGAGTAGAGAACCAAGAGTGCATGTTGTCATCATTATCTATGATAAAAACAGATTTTCCGAGCTTGTCTCGTAAATCAGAATCTGGTGTTACATTACCAAGTAAAGTCATATCTTAGTAATACGTTTAAGTTTTGTCTTTATGATATTTGGAATTAAATCATTCTATCTCAAGTATATTCTCTTCTTGATCATTATCTACTAGGATAACTAAAGCAATATACGGTGGGCCTATCTCAGAGCTATCCTGTCCTGTTGTATAGTTAACTATATTTATTTGCTATTACTACCATAAAATAGTAGCTAGTTATTCCTAAAAAAACAAGTAGCTAGTTATTCCTAAAAAAAATTGAGGGTGTTTAATCTCGCGTGTTTAGGACCATAATATGTGTCATATTTGATTCACAACTCCATAAGTCACAAGTAGGTGGAAGTTCATTGAGTAGCTCATGTCATATTAGTTTGGTTTCCAACCTTAATGGAATTGGTTACATTCAAACTTGGAGAATTTGCCAATTCGATCTGCCCTCTTATCTCGCCTGTAGGATGTTTTTCGGTGTCCACGCTTACATATGTATTTCCACTTTTCATTGAAGCTACAAGATCTAAAATAGTTTTACCTTGCATCGGACCTATTAGATCGGAGGCGTTGAAGCTTCCGGTTATAATCATGCCAACTTTAGTCATTTGTTCTTTTGCCTGTTTCATAATATCGACTATTAGCTCTCCATTCTTACCCATCTTCCCCACGTGGATCCCGATTCCATTGGGATGAACAATCCCACTAATGTTCAGTTTGTAATTCATGGTTGAACCGTTGGGGTGTTTGAATGTTGCATGACCTATAGCATTTGTACTCACTGGCGGAACCACCTGATCTCCTGACAAGGACGCAATTTTCTTTGCAAATGCAGCACCTGGGATGGAAATTACTCCTACTGTTGCTACTGAACCTAATACGAATAGTAACATGAAATATGAGGTCTTACACGATTTCAATAGCTGCACCTACGATTAGTTCGATATAAGTATTACTTATGAAAGTTAAGTCCGATGTTCCATCGATTAAGAAACAAATTCATATCAATTTGATATAGCTATAGACATATTGGATCTAAATATCATGTCAATTTTGATTCACAAACCACCAGGCCCATATCAAAAACAATATTAATCCTGTCTGGAATTAACTAACGTGGACTCAATCAGAGAAACCAAGAATATTTAGATTCTTTGAATCACATCTTCCTTTAGAAGAACAATCAAGATTGATGACTAATAATCCCGGAATTTTGTGGCAAATGTGGTATGAAATAACAGATATGCATATCTTCTATAAGTCTATGGGAGATGTAATTCATATAATATCGTTACCATAAGAGATAATGAAAAAAGAGTCTGTAATATAATTGCATCCTTACAGCATGTAGACTCGATCAGTTCTTATTGGCTAATGCTTCGCGCTAGGGATATTTACAGCCGGCTAATGCTCTCATTCGTTATCCGAGTCGTGATTGTCGTTGTCATGATCCCCATGATCGCAGTTGTTGTCATGATCCCCATGGTCTCCGTCATTGTCTCCTGAGTCAGCATATAGAACGCCAGTATGGAAGAGTGGAATTGTTACTAAAAGAAAGGCAATTGCAGCTATTCCTACGCCAAGCATTTTTGTTGTTTTTGATAAACATCGTAAGTGTTGATAATGCATCCGTATAATCCATTGATTTACCAAGTTGACACATTTAAGCTACAAATAAAACTAAGACAATTGATAAGTCATGACACTGCCTAGCTATATGGTAAAGTAGAAGTGATTTTTTTGAGTGTTGAGATAGTTGCATCGATTGGACCATTGCTTCCTAAAACTAGCAAAGTCTGATTTGCTCCTCCTCCTGCAGTCTGTCTAAGGTCTTTGAATGAATATTGATCCAGGATATTTAGACTATTATCATTGAGTATTTTAGCATGTTTATTGATATCCTTTGTTGGTATCATAATAATCGATAGAGTATCAAAATTGGATTTCAGTGAATTATTGCTGATGTCAATACTAGAGTTAGGCTCAGGACCAGTCACGGTCACACTCCCCTTCATGACAAAATTTGGATCATCCTTATTTGCTTTGGTTTCAAAGTAAGTAAACTTACCACTTTGATTAAAAGGCAGTGCCTTACTTGCAGAATTAAATTTTAAGATAGAATTAAAGATTTCATTCGAGTTCTCATCCTCGAGTATTACTTTGCGCATATGTCCCACATCTCCGGCAAACCAGACAATTTTAGTACTAGGATGTACAACTAAGTTCTGCGGTACATATGGTTGATTAATCAATCTCTGATCCTTTGGCAAATCTGGAGATTCATGTGCCTCGTTTGGAATTAAAATTACAAAGTTCTTTACATTCTTTGGTACAACCAGCTCTTTATTATTAAAAATATTTGAAGCCAAATTTGAATCTGGGGTCTGACTAAAAGAGTAACTAAATGTCGATGCTGTTAATAATATCATCATTGTAGCAAACATGACCGAATATATATATTTCATAATTTTCATGGCACTGGCTAGAAAATAAGTTAACTGGTACAAGTGTATAAGTCGATGATTTTGGTTTAGCGGTGAACCGAATATATTGATTGAAATTTCCATAGGTCAAGTTACTCTGGCTTATCTATTGTGAATGTCGATTATGTGTTTATGATAGTGATAGTACTGCATTTGCATACCACAAAATTTACAGCTTATCTTTCCGTTCTGATTTTTATAGCACTCTTTACAATATCTACCTTCAAAATGATTGCTGTTTGGTAGTAGTTTTTTTTCCTGTCCACAGGAACTGCATATACCTATTTCAAACTGCATGCAATATTTCACCTTTAATTTAGGATAGAGGGCTTTTCTCATACATCCTTTCGAGAGCGAGATTCATGTCGTAGGGAGACCAAGATCAATATCTCACAACACCATAATAGTCCTAAAAACTTACGATACAACTGTCTAAATGTTACGAGAACGCATATCAAATAAAAAATGCGTCCGGAGTTGATTTATGAACCTACATATTTTATACAAATTATGCAGATGAACAAGCATTTTGAATGAACAAGAAATAACTTATAATTGCTAGTTAATTTTTAGGAATAAATTATTGTTATCTAAAATTATGTCTAGGTATTCCAAAAATTTCTTAATATAGTAACGAATTGTATGCACTATTCTTGAACAATTTTATTTTTCACGTAATATTTCAAAATAGTTCGTTTTCAAAATTGCAAATTTGCTTAGATACTTGTATCAAATTACTTAATTAATTTAAATAGTATAGAAATAAGATAGTAAAAAAAATGAAACTTATCATACAATCGATAATAGTCATTGTGTTAATAATGGCGATAACAAGCAGTTTAAGTTACTTATCATCAGTAAATGCTGACAAAGATAAAGACTTATGTTATGATCAAGTAGGTGATGGTCATCCTTGTTTCCAAAAAGAATCAAGATGCGAGAAAGTTCAAAAACATGATGAAATAGCTGAAAGTCCGTGCTATAATCAAGACAGGAATTGAAATTGCTACTTTAGATTGTGATTAACCTGTTGATTAGACTTTTTTGTCACTGCCATGAAGAACAATACCAGAATTGCCAGTGAGGTAGATGGAATAATTATATCTGTAATGGGGTTATCAATCGAAAATATCAGCTCCAGGCTTTCATATATCAAAAAACCACAAAACAGGGAGAATGCTCCAATGGCATATTTCAATTTCTTCATATGACTTTTTGTATATGCAGAAATCGATAATGATACCAAAATAAGGGAAAATGCAGCACCTGCCGCATAAAGCAGGATCTCTACTAGTTCATCTATTGGAATTTGTTGAATTAGCAAAAATGTAACTTCCATGTTTTACCTATCCTCCGTATATGGCGAAAGAAAGGTTACAAGCAAAGTACTCTTGGACTTTCGCAAAGTTAAATGAATACAACACTAAAATCATTAGTGCAATGAAAGTTTTAAGCATTGTAATACGACTATCTAACTAGAGTCCCATATCTTCACTTTGGCGCTGAATTTAAATTTGCTCTTCATCCGGGAGAATTTACTTTGACGGAGATTAATTATTTTAATTCATTTTAAATTCATAATTATAAAAATAAAAATAAAATTAGATTTGAAAATAAGGTCATCTCAAGAAAACACCGCTTATGCATAATTGGTTTTCAAATACCAAAACAATAATCGATCCAAGCAAACTCATCATCTCTTTGTCTTTGAAATGGTGAAATGATCCCGAGCTATGCCTGTGTTTTCATAAAATGTAAGCAATAATTTTGATCCATTATCTGTCACATCCACATTTAAAAAACCATGTAGCTGAAGTTGTTTTACTACATAAGGTGCCTCACCTGTGAAATTATAAAATTCTGCCCCTCCAGTACCTGCTGTTATAAATATTTGGCCTTTTTCAATATTATTATATGATTCAGTATTTTTGTCCCTTATTATTGGAGTGTACTGTTTGGTAAAATTGTACGAGAGAGGATATGTACGCTGATAATTGTGGTTGTGAGCCTGGAGTACAAGATCTACATGATATTTATCAAATAGAGGATGGTAAGCATCTTGCAGTTCGTCCAAACCAGGATGTGTTGTATTAGAAGAATAGAATGGCCTAAATGAGTACACTATTATATAATTAATGCTCTTATTTTCATGAGCGCTTTTAAGATCGTCTTGAACAAATTGATACTGCTCTGAAGTATCATTATAGGGTATTAACATGTTCTTAGGAGTTGCCATGGCAAGGAAATGAACATTTTTGTAGTCAAATGAATAGTATGGTTTGGTAAGATTAAAATGTTTTAGGTATTGATTATAAGTACTAAAACCGTGAGAAAGATCATGTTCTCCAAAAGAAATCTTAAATTTACTATTGTTCTCTAAAGGCGCAATCATATCAAACCAACAATTCGGGTTCTTTTTATATGCCAGATCCCCTAACGCTAATACTAATTCTGGTTTCTTACTCACCATAGTTTCTATAGTTTTGTTCGCCTCATCACCGCAGCCAAAATCTCCAGCAACGGCAAAATTAAACTCATTCAACTTTGAACCAACATTGGTGTTGTCGTACGCATATACACAGCCTGCTGAAAATGAAAACAGGATGATGAAGCACAAAACTACATTGCAGGAAACAGAAAAATCTTTTGATAAAGGACTTAGTCTAGTAACAATCTTAATTATTGATTGATACCAACTCAAAAGATTAGTATTAATCAGTATGGACACTACCTACATTCAGTAAAAGTAACGATGCTTCTAACCTAATTGGAATAAACCCGAAATACCTTATTCCATTCAAGGGCATAAGTATGTATATTTGTCAGAATATATACAATATGATACAAACATCTAATTAATCCACTCTTGGATCCCATCTCTAAACCGGACACTTAGTCTAATGTACCATATCATTTATCTAAATTGATTCCATGAAGTTAATAATCATTAATGCAAAGGACAGTACTTGTGATTTTTATTTTTACGAGCCTGACAATCTTTTTAGCCGCTCTGATCACAAATAGTGGCACAGGTTCAGAATGACCTCAAAAAAATAATGAAAACACACAGATTGACTACTCGCTGATTAGAAAGTGGGGGATCTAATGGCGCATGTGATGGGCAATTCGTAAGGCCACATGATATAGCTTTTGATTCGAAAGGATATGTCTATGTCAGTGATAGGGAATTGGACAACATACAGAAGTTTACTCACAATGGTAAGTTTGTTAAAAAGTGGGGATCTAAAGGCGCAGGCGATGGGCAATTTAACGTTCCATATAGCATAGGCATTGATTCAAAAGATAAAATATACGTCGTAGATAGAGAGAATCATCGTATAGAAAAATTTGATGCAAATGGTACGTTTATAGCGAAAGGCGGTAACGGCAGAGGTAATCTGGACAATCAGATGAATAGGCCAGAAGACATAGTATTATCCCCTTTCGGGATATTTGTTACGGATACAGGCAATGACAGAATATTAAAATTTAATAGCAGTTTTATATTAGTTGACAAATGGGGTTCTAAAGCCATAGGGGATGGGCAGTTTATTCATCCACATGCAATAGATGTTGATACTAAGGGAAATGTCTATGTAGGTGAATTGAATAAGCCCGGTGTGCAAGTGTTTAGTGATAATGGAACCTTCTTGAAGAGGTGGGGTTCAAATGGAACAGGTGATGGGCAATTTTCACTCCCGCAAGAACACATAGCAATCGATTCTCAAGATCGAGTCTATATAGTTGATGGAGCCTCAAATCCAAGAGTACAAATTTTTGATACCGATGGACATTATCTCGGCAAAATTGGTTCTCCTTGCAAGATGTCCACTGGAGAAGGCTGTATAGACCCTGACGGACACGGACCGCTAAAAAAAGGTGATGGTCAATTCTCAAAGCCTGAACATGTCTCCATTGACTCTCAAGGTAATGTCTATGTAGTGGATAGAGGTAATGCAAGGATTCAGGTATTTGCTCCTATAAACAAGGGTGGAAATACATAGCTTTGAATACAGAATAAAGATACGATGCTAGATATCTGACATCAGTTAACCACCTCCTCTACAGCTCGACTAGTATGAAATTCTACACTGGTCCCACCGAACTTGTACTAAATTCTTTAATCTACTGAAGTCGTATGTAAATGTAAACAAAACCCATTCGATCACGCCCATGTTAATCTTTACTTTTTATTTAGTCCCAATTCCAAAGATACTGGAGTTGTTAAACAAGTTACTGGCTGAAGATTTTGACAGAGTTAATAGCGTGTATAAGATGTTCAAATATTCAGTAAGAGTGAATTGACAAGAAAATATTAAGAGCGAAGGATAAGAAGGT
>Ga0209058_1004330_pt1 | contig 11328 bp, 6 predicted proteins | sample GraSoiAngelo_147_FD_185904 | JGI IMG/M metagenome (GOLD analysis project Ga0209058, IMG submission 185904) | Grasslands soil microbial communities from the Angelo Coastal Reserve, California, USA - 14_1009_05_40cm (SPAdes) (version 2) | ecosystem: Environmental > Terrestrial > Soil > Grasslands ... | reverse complement strand
CAAACACGTCGACGCGCGCGCAGGAATTGCTAATGGCGAAAATCAATTAATAGCCGGCTTCATTATTGCCGGTGCTTGGTCCAAACAAATTCTCATTCGCGGGCTGGGGCCTTCCCTGGCCGCTTTTGGACTAACTGGGACGTTACAGGATCCTGTTCTTGATTTGCGCACTGAGACTGGGACCAATATTACAGTTAACGATAATTGGGCGCTAGCAGCGAACGCAGCCCAAATACCTGCCAACCTGAGGCCCACTGACCCGCGCGAATCGGCCATTTGGACAACTCTTGCGCCAGGTTCATATACAGCGATTGAAAGCGGCAAAAGCGGCGCAACGGGAACAGGTCTGCTGGAAGTATACGACGTGGATTCTGTCGCCTCATCGCAGCTGGCAAATATTTCGACTCGCGGTTTGGTGGGAACAGGTAACGACGTCATGATAGGTGGTTACATCGTGCGAGGCGGAGCCTCCCAGTACTGGTGCGGGCATTGGGACCGTAGCTGGCTCCATTGGGCGTCGTTAATGTATTAACGGACCCGACGATAGAGCTTCGCGATGCCAACGGTGTACTTGTCGCAGCTAACGATAATTGGAAGCAAATCCAGCAAACCGCCATTCAGGCGACTGGGCTCCAACCCCCCAATGACGCCGACGCCGCCATCTCCACCATACTGCCCTCGGGCGCGTTCACCGCTATCGTACGCGGCGCTCATGGCGGCAGCGGTATCGTGCTTCTCGAGGTCTATAACCCGGAATCGCCCGTTCGCGCAGTCCCTTAGGTTTAGGGCGAACGGCTGGCGACAATCAACCCAGCGAGAAGAAAGACCATCGCCGCCGAAAACAGGCAGTAGCGGCAGAAGGCGTGAAGAATGAATGCTTGAGTGTAGAGGAGCCAAAGCGTGACGGCGAACATCGACCACACCGTGAACAGTAATAAGCGGCGGACCCGGGCGTACCCGAAGGCGGCGAGAATCGCGAAACTGAAAACACAAAAATAAGCAAGCGCGCCGATGAAAGCGAGCGGAACTCCCCCAATGCGCGCGTACGGGCTACCCAGCACTTTAAAACAGTCGGGAGACCCGCCGCAGACCATGGTCTCGCCGGTCAAGGCCTGGACCGCAAGATAGGTTGCATCGGCGAGGCCGGCTAACGAGATTAATGCAACTATGGCGTAAATGACGATTTGAGAACGCGATATAGCGATGGCGTTGCCTCCCGGCTTTGAAGTCGCGCGATTGTTTTTCATTTCAAGACCTGGTTTTCTGCTTCACCGCGGCATCGACCGCGGCGCGCAAGGCGGTTGGGTTCAGCGAGGTGGGAGGAACCGACTCATCGTTAATGAAGATGGTCGGAGTATTCCGAACTCCGAGGACCTCGCCTCGTTTTCGATCCTCCTCTACCTTAGCTTTTACCTGTTCGCCGCTAACGTCTTTCTTAAAGCGTTCGAGGTTCAAGCCGATCATTCCAGCGTAGGCGTCAAATAAGGACTGAACATCGCTGCTCTTGGCCCACACTGATTGTTCCCGATATAGCAAGTCATGCATCTCCCAGAAGCGTCCCTGGAGACCTGCCGCTTCGGCAGCATAGGCAGCCTCGTGGGCATGCTCATGAATGGTAAAAGGAAAGTTGCGGAAGATGACACGTAAGCTGGAGGCGTAATCGCGCTCAATTTGCTGGAGAGGCCCCTCCATAGCACCGCAAGGAGGGCATTGGAAATCGCCAAATTCTTCAAGAGTAACCGCGGCATTAGCCGGTCCGCGCACGTGTACTTCCTCAGTCCGCTCTTTGGCAGCGGCCATTGCTTTGGGAATGGCCGTCGCTTGAAGGAGCTTTGACCGATAAAGCATAATAGCCGCTCCGAGCGTGACGAATCCGACCACGGCTACGATGACGAATGGAAGAAAGCGTCTCAAGTTGCCTCTTTTGCAGTGAAGGTTGAGTAGTTTAACGAGCCCCCACAGAGTTCAAGCGTAATTCAGTTGGCGCGGTCAACTCGCGATTTGTTTAACGCGTTCGCCCATATTCTGCAAGCCGGCCGGCGGCCTGCCACCAACACTGAGAGCGAGATGGCGCTTAGGACTGATTATTGAACGATAACCGCCCTGTTTAACTTATTGGCTATCGCAGGGAGGTCCGGGTTTGTCCCTGCGTTACTGACACATCGGCGCCGTCTATGCCCCCCGTGGCGTTGACGTCGAACCGGAAATTGCCTTGGTTCACCTTCTGACCCGAGTGTTTCTGCACCGCAGAGACATCATTTTTATCGACACCGCCGGTCGCGTTGACATCCCCCAGGAGCACACCCATTTGAACGGCGACGTCGTTTGTGTTCTGGCCGTCGTTTACACCGAGCAAGGTAACAGTGGTTTTTCGCGTATTGACGACGTTCTTGAGATTTATTGTGACGATCGATGACCCGTTGCCGCTGAAGCTGTCAACGGACGCGCCACCTGACGTCGAAATGACGTTGCTAAATGTGACGGGCGTCGGGAATGTAATTACGATTTGGTCGTCGATTCCTGCCCCAGCAAGGGTTAGACCGGGAACGCGGCATTCGATACCGGGGATAGTATTGAACTGGGTATTTAGTGGAAGAGTAACACCCAATGTCTGGGCCCCCGTTCCAGTTCCATGGATTTTTATTGAAGCGGCGTCGATCGCTTGTACCGGAAAGGCGTTGGTCCAAAATGCGGAATGCCCGTCGGATGTCTGCGCTTTTCGTACTACGGCTCCGGCTCCCTTGGGGATGATATCGGCCCCGCGGTCTGTCGTCGCCGTTGTATCTCCCAGCAGCCGCCAGCCTCCACTGTTACCAACCGAAGCGTCATAAAAATATGCGGCCGGTGACTTTTTGAAGGCCGCTTGGGCATTGTTGAAGACTAGCAACTGATCGCCTGCAACAAAGGAGCCATTGGCTGGCCCTAGTCCGGTGGCATTGAGAGCTACGTCAACCGGGCGCACCATGCCGATCGGATTATCCTGAGTCCGATTTGTCGCAGTTGCCAAGGGCGTTGACATCTTTCTTAGCAACACAGCGCCGAGATTTGTCAGTAGACGAGTGGGCGCTTTGTTACCATTGTGAACTACAAAATAGCCATCGGGAAGCAGCGGGTCGTCATCGCCCACACCGCCGTCGCCGCCACGACTGTTAATACGGTGCCAGGAACTGGAGCTACCATCAAAGTAATACTGTGTTGCGTAGGGGGAATTGTAGGTGGGAGCCGAGTAGTCCGGCACCTGAAGCAAGGTTTTGTAAGTCGGAGGGGACGTTGTCGGAGTGAAAGAAACGTTCGCATCGCTCGCTGGAAAGATAGTCGCAGGTGTCCAGTACGGAATCACCTGGACCTGAGTGTTAGCCGGTATTGTACTTAAGTTAGTTGAATCGTCATTACTCGCATCAACTGTTAGTGTCCCGGTTCCGTTTCCTATGATTAAGTACGTGTGGCCTTCCTTTGTTCCCGTTCCGCTAATCGGGCCGATCAGCGCGTAATAGTGATTATGCTGAGCACCCCCGTACAAAAATTGACTCTGGCTCAAGGGATTGCCCACTAATGTGATGGTGCTTCCACTGGCAGAAGCAATACCTCCGATGAATTCCGGCGGGCGAATAAAGGGAACTGAAACGAAAGTATCGGAACTTCCCAAAAGTGTGGTGGTGGTGAAGCCGACGGGATTGGTGGTAACTGTTACCTGGGCACTGGCGAAATTTGCGACGCTCAAGAAGAGAGTGACAAAGAAACAAAGGCGACGAGACATGGGGATGAGTGGTTTGTTTCTGAGTATTTCAGGCTAACAAAGAAGACTTATCGAGCAAGAAAAATCCTCGATCGCGCACCGGGTTAATGCGCGATTAGCGAAACCACTTTAAAGCGTTTTTGACGAGAGACTTGGAATGGCAAAAGATGCTTCGCCCGCGAGCGGGATCGGGTGGTTTGCGATGGCCCAAAATCTTTGTTCACTGCGTTAGAATCAGGTGTGCCCCGCAGCGGACACCCGCCCGGCTAGCTTGGCGGCGATCAAAGCGAGCAGCGGGCGGCAGGGATTTCATTCTCATGCCCGCGCTCGGAGCCGCTACGTGAGGGGGGAACGGCTTCGCTCCTAATCCTGGTTGCTATTAAGGAACTAAGGTTGGCCGCAGGTACTGTTTCCAGCTACCCTGTAAGTTGCAGCAGGGTAGCTGTTATCCGAGTTACCTTTCACAAAGGTGTGGTCTATGAAAGTCGTCGAACGTTCCAACGTATCGGTAACGCCCGGCACATCTCCCGTGATCGTCTTGCCCCCAATTGCGCCGAGTAGATCGCCGCGTTGCGGATTACCAACACCGCTCTTCGGCACATACATGGTAATTGTCCCATCGGGATCATAATGGGTTCCCGTCGGACTCTGTGGGAGATCGGCTATCTTCGTCTCACCCAACACGAGGACTGCTGGAACTCCAGCATCCGCAAGTGTGCCGTACTCGAAGCTAACCGCGCCAGCCTGGTTGCTCTTCATCCCGACGTAATACATCTGGGTCGTTGGCGTCCACCAGTCCCAGGCAATGCGCCAGCGGCTATTCGCAGGAATAGAAGAAAGTGTGTTGACCTTCATCTTAAAGACAAAGTAGCCGGGAGCGGATGCGGGCTCAGCCACCGAGACGTAGTCGATAAGGAGTTGCGGGATTGCACTTGCAAGCACCGGCGGGGTTGGTGTTGGCACTGGAGTTGCGCCTGGGCCGATCGGAGCGGTCGTCAATATCGCACCGCCGTATGATTCCGGATGGCTGGGATCATTGCGGTGGATGACCATCCCATTACATGCATCGCCCATGTATGGGGCGGCTACTTCAGCGGAGGATCCTTGGCCAACCTTGTTGATCGCAACTACCCTGTAGTAGTACGTCTTTGTCGGATCAGTTGCCTTTGTGTCATCGTATTTCATCTGCGTTCCCTTAATAGTCGCTAGATTGGTTTCCTTGCCGCTCGATGTACCTCTGAGGATCTTGTAGTTTGTGATCGAAGCGTTGCCCGTGTCGGCTTCATTCCACGCGAGATGGACAACGCTGCCAACGCGATATGCTGTTACGAACGGTGCACCCGGTTTGGAGGTCGGGGTAGCTGGATCAAAACTGGCGAGCAGCCGACGTCCGCTGGATTGCCGCGCGATGGTAGCAGTGACAGAGTAGGCGTTCCCATGCGCGGTGGCCGCGGCCTGTGAACAAGGACCACCGGCACAGCCATTCGCGTAGCCGACTTCGACACGGCCTTGCTTATCGATCGTCACGTCGAAGAAGTCAGCCAAATTGCGCACGATATCGGCTCCGCCTCCACGCAGCAGTCCGCTCCGCTGCATCGGCAGTGTTGGTGTCACGTCCGTAGTCGTCCAAGTCGATCCGCCATTAAACGTGTGGGCGACATAAAGATGCCAGACGCCGGTGAAGCTGCCCTCATTGGAATCGCCGGTCGCACTTCCGTTCGGCGTAGTCGATCCATAGAAAGTCACGGCTGCTCGGCCGTTGCTCCCGCCAACCGCCGCCGGAAAGGCGACGTTCTTCACACCGTACGCAGCACCTACGTCATACATGTTCGTCCAGGTCTTGCCCTTGTCACTAGAAACCGCGACACCGGCGCTGGTCCCAAAATTTGAAAAGGCGAAATAGACGCGCCCGCTATCATCAATGGCGATGGCTGGATCATCGCCAGTTCCCACAAGGGAGGGTTTGGCAGCGTAAGTGCAGGTATTAACTGGTCGGATTGCCCATGTAACTCCGTTGTCCTCCGATACGACAGCCGATTGCGTGCCGCTGCAGTCGCGGTTCGGAACGTAAACCGTTCCGTCCGGCGCAACCTTTACATGCCCGTGCAAGCCGCCGCATTGAGTCCCCACGTACATTGGGATAGACGGGCCATAGGTAAGACCGCCATCATCGCTCCGCGAACACAGCGCGGTTTCTAGGTCCTGCGAGCAGTAGTAGACTGCGTTGGGATATGTTGGGGAATGAGGTGGCGCCACGATTGGCGGAACAGCTGCAAGATCTTGCCGATACACGCCGCCACCGAGCGTTTCATGATCGACCGCCGATGCAATGCCTCCCGTCTGGTCAGGGATCCACGTCTGGCCGTCATCATCCGTGTAAGAGATTTTAACCGTGTCAGGCGACAACAGGGTCAGCTCGCTCGCGAACGTCCGTCCAGTCTGCCGATCGGTAAACAAAATAGGATCGGAATCGATGAACTGAGATGTCGGCGCACGGCGGTTCACCCAGGTCGCAAGCCCATTTGATCCGAATGTTACAAAAAGGCTCTCGAGATCGGATTGGTACGCGGTGACGTTTGTCGTCCAGTGCACGCCGATCGATGGCTCAAAGGCACTGCGTCCGAGGTACTCAACCGTGAACGCGCCCGAGCTTGTCTGCGTAATTGGCGTCAGAACCCCCGGTGCTTCGAAGTTCTCATATCCGATCTTTGGACCAGCATCGGCAGGCGCAGCAGGCAAGGTTGGAGTAAAGTTCGCCGGGCAGTTAGAAGATGCGGCCACGTCGTTGTAGGTAAACGTGCCGGTGTAAGTATAAGGTTGGATAAAGGGCGCGAGAGGGTTGGAAGACGCACAGACGTAAACGGTATAATTACCAGTCGGGACGGGTGAAGCTTCATAGTCAAAGGCCTCGTTGCCGACGCCGTTATCTTCCGTGTGGATCGGAGTTCCATCCGGGCCAACTAGTGTAACGGCCAGGTCATTTGTTGGAACACTCGCATTGACGTTGACAATAATCCGCGCCTGGCCGGGCGGTACCACAAACGGGCCCGAGAAGGTTGCGCATGGATACGGACTGGTAGTATCGAACGCGCCGCTGAACGTCATCACGTTAGAGGGCAATTGCGCGCGCGTGCCAATGAACGGAATCGCGCAGAGAAAGCCGAAGCCAGCTAAAGACAAAAGGATGGCAAGGGTAGTTCGAGCAGAGATTGAATGTGACGAATTAGTTTTCATGGGTTTTAAGGAGAGATGAGGCGCTGCCTTTTCCCGTAGGAAGCGATGACAATTTTGTGAACGATAAAGGCCAGAGAGACAAGATTACGGTTTTGTAATGTAAACTACTCCGGCTCATTGAGTTTAGATCGGAAGTCGGCGGTAATTTGGTCGCGTCGGAACTTGCAAATTTTTGGAAAACCACAGCTTCTCGATCATTGCAACATTTGTAGAGGCGGGCGTATCGCCTGCGATGATTCGAATTGCAGCCGACACGGCTGCCACGACAGCAGCGGGGAAGCTGTCTAAATTACGGCAGCCGGCTCAGCGCTTTTTGCGCTAAGGTTTTCGACTTCTCGATCTTGGTTTCTTCATTGTCCGGCCCGCCGACACTTACCCGAATGAAAACGTCGCCTTTGAGCACGTAAAGCGCTCCACCGAAACGGTTGCCGGACCAAAACGCTTCCTCGCCAATACCATCGAGCCTCTTCGGCGGCACTCCCTTTTCTTTTTCCTCTCGCTCTACTCCGCCAAGCTTTTCTTTTTTCTCGCCCGGTTTCTCCTCATCGGATTCGTCCCCTGTGAACCGGTGGAAGCTCTGGGTCCAGTAACTTTTCGCATCAGGTGCGGACGCATCTTGGGGGTTATGTTCGATCACTGCCAGGCTAACCGACATGTTCGGCTCCTTCGCAGAGTAATAGCATTGCGACATCAGCATGGCACCGCTGATGCCGGAACTGCTCTTCGCGTCAGTGATGGTTGCGTGCTGGATCGCGCCGACCTCGTCGTTCGTGATCAAAACGCACGGCGAAACTCGTGGCTCGACAGCGTTGTGACTCTGCGTGGGCAAATGCTGCTCACTAGGCGTTGGCAACACATTGATGCTCTGCTGAGACTTCTTACACCCGCCGCCTACCATCACCAGCAAGGGAACAAAAGTAAGGGCCAGCTTTAGCCGACGAGCAAAGACGACGCGTGGCATCTTTAAGGTCTAATCGAATTCAATTTTGTCCGAGACCCGTCACGCGAAGAGCATTCCAATAAGCTATTCTTTACCTTGTCTTGTTGCCTTTGATGTAGATCGTGACTGGTGCGCTCGTGTTATTGGTTTCGTCGCTTTCAGCCACTTCGTTTCTACTATCCGCCGTCGCTGAGATTGTGTGGTTACCCTTCGTCACACCGGCTGTGTTCCAAGTGACTGTTACCGACGTGTACGATTGAGCCGGTATGGCAGGCGTGGCTATGTCACCAAGCACGGTGCTACCGTCGAGCACGAATTTGGTATGAGACGTGCCAGCGTCTGCCTGGCCGATGTTACTGATCGTCGCGGTTATTGGAATCTTTGCACCTTGTGGCGCCTGATTGTTAGCAGCCTTGAGGGTAGAAACAATCAGGTCGGGTGCGGTAACAGTGATCGTGACCTCGGCCGCGTTCTGGCTTTTTGCACCATGCGTATCGGTCACAGTCAGCGTCGCTCCATATGTTCCCGCCTTGTTGTAGGTGTGGGAAACGGTTGCAGTGGTTTGCGTGACCGATGTTCCGTCACCGAAGTTGAAGGTGTAGGAAGCGATGTGGTCTCCAGAATCGGGGTCATACGAGCCGGAGCCGCTGAAGTTAACCGTCAACGGCGGCGGACCAGATGTTGGGTTTGCGGTTAACACCGCCGTCGGCGGATTGTTTGGCGGCGGGCAGATCGCCCACTTCTGGCCAAAACCAGTATTCGGCGCGCGATCCATTGGACTGATGAAGTACAGTCCGCTGCCCAGCACGCCTTCGCCGGCGATCGTGAGTCCGTACGGGTTAGTCGCAGCTGGCGTCCCATTCACGTTTGTGATGGGTATCGTCGGATTGCCGACGCCAGTTTTTGGCACGTTTACGGTGATCGTGCCATTGACACCGGGCGTAAACGTACCTGTGGTCGAAGTGGAGCTTGCAAGTCTTTCATTTCCTGCGTCCCACGGTCCCCACGCGTAGCTTTCCACGCCGGGGCTGACTGTTGCTCGCGTAGCATATTGGTTCCCATTATTTGCCGTCCATATGACGTAGTAGTAGGTGAACGTTGTGCCGGCCGATGGGACGTCGGAGAGATTGGCCAGGTTCATCGTCGTGGTGATGGTCGTGGCCGGAGTGTTAGCGGAGAACGAGATCGCGGTAATGTCGGCCTGGCTCGTGGTCCCACCGAGTCCGGATGGGTTGTGCGCATCTCCTGCGGGGTCGGTTACTACGTCGTCCCCGCTGCACGAGTACGGGAGCGGGGGTTGCAAAGATGGACCAACCTTCAGGTCGATCTCGTTACTGGCGTTGCCAATCCCTACGCTGTTGATCGCTTTAACCTTGTAGAAGTAGTCAGCTACCGTTGGATCCACCGTAGTGTCGATGTATGTCGTCTTATCGCTACCGGTATTGGCGACAAGCATTGTTTCACCACCTGAGCGGGTGCCGCGGAGGATTTGGTAACCGGTGGTAGCGGTGCCGCCGTTATCCGGCGCTTTCCAGTTTAAGAAGGACTCCGTAGAATCGCGTGCTCCCGACAAGCACGGCGGCTTGGGCAGCAACGCTGTCGTTGTGTCGGTGTTCGCGTCGTAGCTGGCGAACAAGCTCTTGCCTCCGGATTGGCGGGCGACGCGCATGAAGGCGGTGAAATCGTTCGGCGCAGTGCCCGCGATGCAGCCGTCACTTACGCAACCATCGCTGTAGCCGTAAAGAACGCGGCCATTCTTGTCGACCGTGATTTCGTTGAAGTCGAGAAGGTTGCGATCCTGATGGCTACCGCCTTGCTGCCAGATACCGCTGGCATGCTGCACCGGATCGTTCGGCGTAGCGTTCACCGTGACCCAGTGTTGACCGTTATCATACGTCGTGGCGATGAATGCGTACCAATCGCCGGGGAAGCTGATCGCCTGGTAGTCACCAGCAATGTCGGTGCCGAGGAAACCTACCGCCGCCCGGCCGATGCTACCGCCCACGGCCTCGATCTCAGCCGCGTTCTTGATGCCATGAGAAGCTCCGATATCGAAGTTACTCGTCCAGGTGATCGTGTTGGTCGATTTATTGAGAGTACCGACAGCGACGCGCGCGTGTCCTTCCAGCGGTTGACCAGTAGGAACTGGCTCATTGTTAACGTAGGAATAGTAAATCCTGTTGGTGCTATCGATCGCAATTGAAGGATCAGCTCCTTCGGCCTGCGATATAGCGTTCGGAACGGTAAACTCATGCCAGGTAACACCGCCATCGGTGCTGAAGGCGCCGCCCTGATTGCCAGCACATTGGTTCACCGGTAACCAGACAGTTCCGTCCGGGGCGACATGGACATGACCATGCAAGCCTTCGCATTTGGTAATGCCATTGCCATAATAAGCGAATACGCCCGGGCCGTAGCTTGCACCGAGAGTATCGCTGCGCTGGCAGGTTGCAGGTCCTAGCGGCCATGTCTGCGAGCAATAGTAAACTGCCTCGCCCTGGTTCGCCGCGGTTGACAGCGTGGCCAACGACGCAGGAAATGGCCCAGAGGCGATTGTTTCGTGGTCGGTACCGCCGCTGGGCGGTGACACAGCAAGTGGCACCCACAGGTCGCCATCATTGTCGCTGTAGCCGTAAACGGCATTGGCGCCGGCCGTAGAATTGGAAGTGAAAGTACGGCCAGTCGTCTGATCGATCCAAAGAATGGGATCAAGCCCGGTGTTCGTCGTAGGATTACTCTTGTCTTCCCACAGACCTTCGCAGCATTCGGGCTTCGCGGGACTCAGCAGTTCAGGCGGAGTGATGCGCCAGACTGGACCGATGTTCATGTTCATGATCCTGCCCGTCTTCGGGTTGTAACCAATATTGAACTCGCCCGAGCTGCTTTGCGCGGACGTCCCATCAGGTGCGTAGAAATTCTGGTAACGCGGAACGCCCGGCGCGCTTGGATCAGGCCCCCCAAAACCGGGAACGCCGCCAGTGCTTCCAGAACCCGGCACCAATTCGGCGGTCACATGCACGGTCTCGCCCGTTGGCGTGTAGGGAACGACTACGACTGTGTATGTCTGCGAACCGTCATGCAGTGGGCTAATGGTGGCGATCTCAGGATTGCTGCTGCTGGCGGACTGATAATCAGCGGCCTGGGTGCCGTCCGTGCTGGTGCAATCGTTCGGACTACAGTCGCCGCGTGGCGTTTTGTAGATGTAGAGATCGTAGTCTGAAGAGCCGCTGCCGCTGTCGGTCCAACTGAGTGTGACCTTTACCGAAGCGTTCGGATATGTAGTCGTATAGCCGGATGGCAAATTGACGGTAAGCTTAAAATCATCGCACGGCTGAGCTGAACCACCGCATTCGGGCCCACTGTCAAGTTCAATGACGGGCGTCGGGTTGGCGACGAAAAACGGGCCGGCATCGTAGTT
>Ga0209058_1004329_pt1 | contig 11330 bp, 8 predicted proteins | sample GraSoiAngelo_147_FD_185904 | JGI IMG/M metagenome (GOLD analysis project Ga0209058, IMG submission 185904) | Grasslands soil microbial communities from the Angelo Coastal Reserve, California, USA - 14_1009_05_40cm (SPAdes) (version 2) | ecosystem: Environmental > Terrestrial > Soil > Grasslands ... | reverse complement strand
AACGTGTGCGTTGCGGATTGACCAGGCGGCAAAAATGGAGTCCTCCATTTCGGCGCACCGGCGGGCAGCACGGCTGGGGTTTGGGGCGTCTCCCATTCCGGATCATCCGTCGACGTGTGCCGGGGCCCTTCCTCTCCCGACGCGTTGATCCATTTAACCGTTGTGCCAACCTTGATCGTCAGGTTCTCAGGTTCAAACCGGAACATAGTTCCCGCACCCAGATCACGCATTTGCACGACAACTTCGTTGCCGGCATTGGCCGGCTTGGCACCGGTATCGTTGCTGGCGACAGCAACCGGCGACCCGGCGCCGGCCGGCGCTGTCTTTTTCGCGTACAGTTCTTTCAGATCCGCATCCAGCGCGGTTGGCGTTTTCGCGGCAACGGTAATCTCGCGGGTCGATTCCCCAAGGTACTCGTGCCAGATTTTTACCTGATATTTTCCGGGAGGAAGATCCGGTATCGAAAACTTCCCGTTCTCATCAGTCACGGCATAGTACGGATTGTCCACGACAACGACGTTACCTTGCATCCATCCGTGGACAGCGCATTCAACGTAGATGGTGCCTGTTTTCTCGAGTTTCTTCTTGTTGACCTGGCCCTGAACAGGCTGGGCGATGTTGAAGAGGCTGTTGTCGCCTTCAAAAAATTGGATGTTATGCAGTATCGGATCACTGTTCTTCAGCGCGATCTCAGTGTTCACCGCCATGACTTGGACATGGGGCGAATACTCACACTTGCTTTGATCGATTTCCGCATTCTCAGCAGCGGCGGGCATTGCCTTCCCACGCTTGACGCCTTGGACGATGACAACCGCATTCCTCACGGCGCCGGCCTGGTTGACGATGAGTTTCTGCGATTCTCGTTGGGCCGTGCCGCACACTTGCGGGTCTTTACCAATTTTTCGAGCGGGCAGCTTCGTCAGCGGGCCCGAAACGGTAATCGTTCCTGTGATGGACCCCCCATCCGTCACTTCTGCGACTTCGTATCCGCCGGGCGCATTCGCCGCGGCCCCCGGCGGAGGAGGCGGAAGATCCCTCGCGGGTTGTTCGCTCGTTCCACGACTGCAGCCGGCGGCTATCGCCAGCATAAGGAGGACACCATAAATTGATCGGCCACGTTTCACACGCACCTCCGAATTCGATGATCGAAAGAGTGTCGCAATTATAACGAGCTTCGGCTGGCGGTCAAGCCAGCGTGCTTAGGGGGCTCATGGAACCGCAGCGTTTTCCGTTGGCTTCCGTTACGCCTGTGTGAATTTCTTACTCTGAAGCGGTATGATGATTTCAATAGGAGGGCACTGATATGTCCCGCTTTTTTGGCGTCATCGTGCTCGCGTTTGGCCTTGTATTTCTCGCCGCACCCGCATCCCTTCAGGCGCAGCATCGCGGAGGATTTCGTGGTGGCCCAACCGCCATCTTCAACGCGCGGCCTCCTGTTGCCCGGCCCGGCCCTGCGTTCGTGGGCCGGCCTGTGGCGCCATTTGTCAACTCACCTGTGACGCCATTTACCGGCGGTATCGTGACGCCATTTGTGGGCCGCCCGGTGACGGCGCCGGTTATCACCACACCATCACCATTTGCCTTCGGTTCACACCGCGTTTTCAGACCACGTCCGGAATTCTTTGCGCCGGCGTTCGGCTCTGGTTATGGCTACTATTCTCCGTATATTTGGCCCTCGCCGATCGTTGGTGAACCGGTTTATTCGCAGCCGGCATACGTCGTGCCTCCGCAAACCCCGGCGGTGAGCCAGACTGAAGCGGATCTGTCGTATCAGGTGGGAAGACTGTCGCAGGAGATTAAAGATCTGCGACAGCAGGAAGCGGCGCAGTCTCAGCGCCCGGCGCAGCCGGCCGCCCCGGAACCATCGACTCCTGTCGTTCTCATCTTCCGCGACGGCCACCGACTGGAGATTCAGAATTACGCGGTCATCGCGCAGACGCTTTGGGTTCTGGACGAGAGGAACCGAACAAAGATTCCACTTTCGGAACTCGATCTCAGCGCGACCGAACGGGAAAATCGCTCTCGCGGTGTACGGTTCTCCGCACCATCAACAAAATAGATTCCACCTGCGTCTTTTCCGATTCCCGGCGACTCTGATTGACTCTCGATCCCGCCTGTTTGACTGTTCGCGCGGTAAGGGATCTGGTATAAAGATCCTGCCACATCAAAGCAGGGGAGGATTCATGCGCACACGCATAACGCTAGCAATCGCTCTATCACTGACCTTCTGGACCGCCGCCCGAATTTACGGCCAGATCACCAGCAACCCGATTCCGGGACGGATCGAGAAGCGCGGACTTGCGGTCGAGATCAGGGATGTCGTGCGCCTTCCGGACACCCGGGGGATTCGTCCTGCCGATCAGGACGTGTCGCCGGCGGGATGGGCGCGGGTCAGCTATGTGCGCGAACTTCCCGACGGCCGCCGCTTCGCCAACGATTCCCGCGGCTTTCTGTACCTGATTGATCAAAACAACCGGCCCCAGGTGTACGCCGACGTCTCCGAAGCTTTTCCCAATGGTGTGTACAACCGGCTCGAAAGCGGTTTCATCGGATTTGTCTTTCATCCTGAATTTGCGAAGAACGGCCTGTTCTACACCGTGCACGCGGAACGCGGGCCCGGCAATCCAAAGAAACCCGACTTCATTCCGATCGGCTACGGCTTGAAGGACGTCACCTATCACAACATCATTACCGAATGGCACGCGGCCAATCCCGCCGCCAACACATTTCAGGGTACAAGGCGCGAGCTGCTCCGCGAGGCGCATGTGGTCGCCAACCTGACGCATCCGATGGGTGCAGTCGAGTTCAATCCAACGGCCAAGCCCGGGGACGCTGATTACGGACTGCTATACACGAGCGGCAGCGATCATGGATTCAGCAATGGCGGCGGGCCCAACGCGAGCAATCCGGGCCAAACGCAGCGGCTGGATTCGATCATGACCGCCATCCTGCGCTTCGATCCTCGCAGCCCCTCGGTCACGCATGGCGTGAAGGGCCTCGGTGACTACACCCTTCCGATGGTCAACAAATTCGCCGCAGACGGCGACCCGAATACACTCGGCGAAATTTATGCGTACGGCTTTCGCAACGCGCACCGCCTCTCCTGGGATCCGATGGACGGCACGATGTTCGCTTCCGATATCGGGATGAACAACGTTGAGGAGATCAACATCGTCCACAATGGCGGGAACTATGGATGGATGAAGCGCGAGGGCATCTGGGAGAACGGCCGCTTTCGCGGCGGCGAGCTCGATCAGTTGTTCCCTCTGCCACCGGAGATTTTGGACGGCCGCGTGAAGGACGGCTTCATCTATCCCGTTGCCATGTACGATCACGACGACGGGCGATCGGTAACCGATGGGTTCGCCTACTACGGCCGCATCCCGCAGCTGCGCGGTAAATTTGTATTCGGCGACATCTTCTCGGGACGCATCTTCGCATGCGACCTGGCCGCGATGAAAAAAGCCGACGACGGCATTCCCCAGACCGTTGCCCCCATCGAAGAAATCCAGCTCTTCGTGCGCGACGAAAGCGGCAAACGCGTGGACGTTTCGCTGCAGGATCTCATCGATAAGACCATGGGCGCAAAAATCCCGCGTGCGGATCTGCACATCAGCAGGAGCCGCGACGGCGAGCTGTTCATCACCTCCCGGCAGGACGGCGTCATCCGTATGCTTGTCCCGTAGAGGAAATCAGCGATTGGTATTCCCTCCTCGCAGAGGCGGGAAAATCGTGAAATCGGACAAAACCCCATCTCAAATCCGAAATTTCGGATTTTACGGACGCTCGTCCAATTATAGATTTCGGATCTCGGATTTAAGATGCAGGATTCGTCCGATTTCAAATTCTCTCGCATGGCCTCTGTAGAGGACGGGTATTTGCTGTTCTATATAATAAGGATGAAAAAATTGATCACCGTACGAATCAGTTTAATAACTACCTTATTAATAATGATGGCGCCCCCGGCCATCAAGGCGTCTGGGCCCGAGGGCCGAGGCGGACCTCCGGCGCCTCCTGCCTCGCCTGAGCCGCGGCCCGAATCGACATCACGGGTTATTGGGTTTCCCTGATCACTGAAGATTGGCGCTACCGGCAGTTCATTCCTCCGAAGGGCGATTATCTGTCGGTTTCGCTCAATGCTGCGGGGAAGAAGATCGCCGATGCGTGGGATCCGGCGAAGGACGAAGCGGCCGGTGAACAGCGCAAGGCCTACGGCGCCGCGGGCCTCATGCGCATGCCGGCGCGGCTGCATATCTTCTGGCAGGACGACAACACGTTGAAGCTGGAAACCGATGCGGGCTCTCAGACGCGCATCTTTACATTTGGACCTCCTCAAGGCGATGGTGGAGATTGGCAGGGGATTTCCTCGGCTTCGTGGGATTATCCTCGAGCGCCGATCGAGACCGCCTTTGGAGGACTCGACTTCGGATTTACGCCGCCGCCTCCCGCCGGCGGATCGCTGAAGGTCGTGACGACGAAACTCAGGCCTGGATATTTGCGCAAGAATGGCGTGCCTTACAGCGCCCGCACCGTCTTGACGGAGTGCTTCGACCGATTCGATCTGCCTGGCGGCGACATCATTCTGTTAGTGACTTCGGAGGTTGTCGATCCGACAAAGTCATCGCTGCGATCGCCAAATTGAGCGAGCGGCCCATTCAATTTATTGTCAACACCAGCATGCACGCGGAACACGTCGGTGGAACTGCGAAACTTGGAGCTGCCGGCGCCGATCCTAGCCTGCCAGGTTCTTTCTTTGATCTGCAGTTGCCTGCAGGCGCTACTGGTCTTTTAAATGATCCCGCTCATCATGCCCCTGTGATCGCTCAGAACAAGTTACCGTCCGTTTGGAAGCAGCCAAAGCACCCCCGACATGATTCCAGCCGATACATACCTTGAAGAACGCCGGCGAAAGTTTCACAACAGCGAGTTGATCGAGGTGTTCTACGAACCTAATGCCATTACTGACGGCGACAGCATTGTTCACTTCCGCCGTTCCGACGTCATTGCTGCCGGTGACGTCTTTTTGACAACACAGTACCCGTTTATCGATTTAAAGAACGGTGGCAGCCTGCAGGGCGAGATCAAGGCGTTTGGATCACATCCTGAGCCTTTCCGGATACCAACACGAAGGAGAGGGTGGAACCATGATTGTCCCGGGCCACGGCTACCTCTCCGATGAGCATGAGGTACTGGAGTACTGCGACATGGTGGTGATCGTCCGGGGCCGCATACGGGCCCTCATCAATGAGGGCGCCACCTTGGCGGTGGTCAAAGCAGCCCCCGGCCAACGGCCGATTATGACACCCGTTACGGCGCCAATTCCGGCTCCTGGACGACCGATATGTTCGTGGAAGCGGTTTACCACAGCATGAAGCCTTAGCCCTACTGGCACCAAAGTCGCATGGTGAAGCGAGAAAAGGCCACAAAAAGGCACAAAAGAGCTAAGAAAATTTTGTGACTTTTGTGCCTTTTTCTTTTGGTGGGTTGGACCGTGATGTAGCCCCCCGTAAGCCTCCCTCCAGCCCCGAAAACAGGGGTCAAAAATAGCTGCATTTATTATTTGACACCGAAACACATAAGGGCCTATAACGTCATAAGTCGTATTCTCAAAAATCAGGCTGAGGAGGGATCATGAAAGGTGCGAAGTTGGTCCTAATGGCGGCGGCGATTTTGTGTCTGACTCTCGTCGTGACCGCACAGGGACCCCAGACAGGTCAGGCTGCGCAGGTCCAGCCGCAAGATCCGGACCGCGTCGACGCAGCACATCAAGAATTGTTGAACGCAAAAGATAAGGCCGCCGAAGCCAGCAAGCTTACAGAAGCTGTGGCTCCAGCGTTGCCGGGCGCCGCAGCATCAACGGCGCCGATACCCCGAAAAAATTTCATCGACGACCACATCTTTGGACGGATCGAGAAGGACAACATCCCGCACGCACCCCTCGCCGGTGACGAGGAGTTTTTGCGAAGGGTGTACGTGGATGCCATCGGCTTTTTGCCGACCCCGGAGAAGATCCGTGCATTCGTCGCCGACAAAGATCCGAATAAGCGCGATAAGGTAATCGACTCTCTGATCGGCACTGAGGAATTCGCCGACCAGTGGGCCTACTACTACGGGGAACTCTTCAGAACACGAGCTGCGTCGTTCCATTATTGGACCAAAACCTGGCTCAAAGTGGACCGGCCGTATAACGATGTCTTCGCGGACATGGTGACGCCCACAACGAAGAACGGCAGGGGTCTGCCGACGGCGATGACCCTTTATGATGCAGTTGGCCAAACTGCGGCCCGCGATGGGGCGTTTACCGATCGCAACAATTACAGGGGTCTGAACCGTCTGGACTGGGTTGACGGGATTACCACCGAGATTGGGCGTGTCTTCCTTGGCATCAGCATCGAGTGCTTCTCTTGCCATAACGGTGCGGGCCACACCGACAGCTTCAATATGTTCCTCGGCAGCAGGAAGAGGAGCGACTTCTGGCAGCAGTCGGCGTTCTTCGGAAGGTTGAGGAACATTGGGTCGAGCGACGGCAGCGGCCGCAATTTCTATGGCGAGCAAGCTCAATATGACGACCTCGCCCCCGGGTATAACACCGGAGACGACTGGCCCTACTACACTCCCGCAGAGGGTCGCTTCCCGCGCGATGGCAAATCCTACGAACCGGCGTTCATCATGAGCGGCGAGAAACCGAAACCGGGCGAGGATCCTCGTAAGGCTTTAGGCCGCATATTGCCGAGCCACATCCAATTCTCGCGCGCGGCTGTCAACAACATTTGGGCCAAGTTGATGGTCGTGGGTTTGGTCGAACCGATCGACGGTTTTGATCCGATGCGGCTGGATCCGAAGAATCCGCCGCCGAAGCCATGGACGCTACAGCCGGCCAATCCGGAGTTGCTGCAGGTGCTGGCTGAAGATTTTAAGGCTAATAATTACAGCATCCAGCACGTGATCAAGACGGTCATGAAATCCAACGCGTACCAACTTTCCACCAGTTTCCGGGGCGAGTGGAAGCTTGCGTACATTCCTTATTTTGCGCGCCGGTTCGTCCGAGTTTTGACGCCGCCAGAGGCTGTCGATATGGTGGCCCAGGCAACGGACCAGCCGTTCGAGATCAAGGAGACTCGAGGCGGGGCCGGTAATCGCGCCGAGAAGTTGGAAACGCCCTTTACCTACGTCAGCCAGTTGTTCGACCCGCTGGCCGTCAGGGGCCTCGAGAGACCCGGGTCTGAGAATCTGCAGATCTATGCGTTCCTGGGGGCGTATTACCAGGCTGAGCGTACAACGCCACCGGTTGACAAGAATATCGCCACTCCGGTGCAAGCGATGATGATGATGACTTCGCCGCTCGTCCAAAAACGCGTAAAAGCGGAAGGGACGACGCGCATAGCGAAGTTATTGCAGGCCGGCAAATCGGACGATCAAGTGATTGAGGAACTGTTTTTGGCGACGCTGTCACGCCACCCCAAAACCGACGAGGTGGAAGTGGCAAAGCGTGTGATGGCCAAAGACAAGACAACCGGTCTCGAGGACATTCAATGGGCGCTCCTGAACACTACGGAGTTTTTAGTTAACCATTAATTAATGAAGTAATCGAGTTCTTCAAATTTAGTGAGGAGAAAATCCATGAAAAGAATTGAAGAGATGAGCCGCCGCGAATTGCTGAAATTGTTCGGCATTGGTGTCGGCGCCGTTATTGCCGACCCGGCGGTATGGCCCAAGAACGTGCAGGCGCAAAGTAAGAAGATTACGCCTCGAGGCACTGCGCGCAACGTGATTTTTATTCAAAATTGCGGTGCGATGAGTCAGTGGGAGACTTGGGATTTCAGGCCAACCAAGTGGACCGAGACGTTCCCCGGCAAAGATCTGGACCCCCAGAAGGTCAATTCGGATTTCCAGATCTGCAAAACCCTCTTCCCGCAATATCAGAAATGGGCGCCAAAAGCCTCGCTGGTACGCACCCTGTGGGAAAACTCGCTGGTTCACTTCACCGGCATGTACCATTCGCAGGCGGGCCGTGCCTTTAACCCGGCGATTATTCGGGAAATTCCGGCCTTCGGCAGCGTTGTCGCTTACGAACTGGAGAATCAGCGTAAACCGTCCGACACGTTCCCGACATTTATGAGTGTCGATTTGTGGAACACCAGATGTCCTCAAATCGGATCGGGAATGTTGCCTCCCAAGTTTTCCGGCCTCGACCTGAACACCTCGACCGTATTCGACAGCTTCGCTGGAGCCGATGCCAAAGCCGAGGTGGATTTGGCCCGGCGCTGGGAAGTGCTCAACAGAATGGCGGAGGTTTCACCCTCCGGCAGTGGTGACACGCTTGGCGGGAAAGCCGACGAGTACGGCGCACACTACCAGTACGCATACAAGATTCTGATGGATCCACGGTTCAAGAAAGTGCTCCAGGTGAGTGACGAAGAAAAGCAGCGTTATGGCGTAGACAAAGACAAGGGCACTTGCAAGCTTGGCCTTGGGTTGCTGCTGGCGCGGAATGTACTCGCCAGCGACGCCGGTACGCGCTTTATGTGGGTCTCCAATGCCTACAACGGAAACGCCGGTGGGAACGATAACCACGATCAGATCTACGGTCGTGGCGCGTTGGCTCCGAGAGGCTTCTTGATGCCCATCTATGACAGCGCTCCCAGGTTGGATGCGGCGCTCGGCGCCCTCGTCGAAGATCTTTCGAAGATGCCGGGCAAGGAAGCAGGAAAGACCATGCTGGATGAGACCCTGGTTGCTGTAATCCATGAGTTCGGGCGCACTCCAGACATGAACCTGAACTTCGGCCGTGACCACTGGGGTCCCGCTTATACCGATGTCTTCATCGGCGGCGGTGTGAAGCCGGGCCGGGTTATCGGTAAGACCGAGGGCGGCAAACCCGTCGATATTGGTTGGCAGTATAAACAACAACCGATGAAGGATCACGTCACCGCGACGGTCTACTCGGTGTTGGGGATCGATTACAGCAAGAAGATCGCCAATACACCGTCGGGTCGCGCGTATGAATACCAGCAAACCGCTCCGCTGGGAGGTCCTTCGTTTATTCCGTTGACCGACATCGCAGAGCTGTTTGTCTGAAAACTGTGGCGGCGGTCTTTTATGACCGCCGGCAATCTTCAGTGTTTACAATGTAACGGCGGTCATAAAAGACCGCCGTTACAGTTTGGAGATGCCGCTATGAAAAAAAACATCACACTCACCATTCTCTGTCTGCTGTGCGTCGCGGCACCACTCGCGGCGCAAACCGCCACGCCGGAAAACATGGTCCAGATCCCTGCCGGCAAGTTCTGGATGGGTCGCACCTATACGATTTACACCGATTCCGCAGACCTTGTGCCAATAGACAAGCTGGACGACCGACCGGCCAACAACATTTACTTGGATGCCTTCTACCTCGACAAGTACGAGGTCACCAACGCCGACTGGACGAAATTCCTTCAGGCAACGGGTGGCAAGCCGCCGTGGCACTGGCCTCAAGGCAAGTTCGAGGCTGGAAAAGAAAAGTTACCCGTTTACAACGTCAACTGGTCCGAAGCGACTGCCTATTGCAAATGGGCCGGCAAACGTCTGCCAACGGAAGCCGAGTGGGAGAAAGCGGCGCGAGGCGGACTCGACCGGAATCACTACGCGTGGGGAGACGCCAACGTCGAGACCGCTGAAAGGTACGTCCAGCCGCCACAAGCGGCCGGGCGCCTCAATAACGACGAGCCCATTCCGGCACACCTTGCGGGCACCGATGCCATGCCTGTCGGATCGTTCAAGCCCAACGGTTATGGTCTCTACGACATAATCGGAAACGTTCGCGAGTGGGTCAATGATTGGTATGACCCCGATTATTATCGGTTCATGCCGAAACAGAATCCGCGGGGGCCGGAGACCGGACGATATCGAGGTGTTCGAGGTGGCGGTTGGCTGGATGCGGCCCCCAACACCGTTGGCGGGCCTTCCGATAACAACACGGTAGATACCCGGGACTTCAGTGATCCCGAACTCCGTGCCACCACGATTGGTTTTCGCTGCGCGAAATAAGGAAGTTCGCCTGCAAAAAGCCAGTTCCTAGGTTCACACTCCCCTCCTCCACTGAGGAGGGGAGTGTCAAATTGTAAACTATTTAGTTCAGGGAAATTTTTATGCGCCGACTGATTGTTATTTTCGTTTCGATTTTGAGCGCATTATTGGCTCTGGAGTTCCAAGCTCAAACTCCTCCGGCTCAGACTCAGAAGCCTCCGCAGACGCAGGCTTCCCCAGCTCAGACTCAGAAGCCCCCACAGACGCAGGCTCCTCAGACTCCTCCGGCCCAGATTCAGAAGCCTCCGCAGGCGCCGGCTCCCCCGGCTCCTCCCGCTCAGACTCCGCCTCCGGCGCCGGCTCCAGCCCCGGCGGCCGCGGCCAAACCTCCCGCACCCGACCCGCTACAACTGGCTGAGGATTGGATGGTCCGCTGGAATAACCTCTCCAACTATTCCCTGTCCTTCGAAGGAAAGGAAGTGGGGCGCGAGGAACTTGTCAATAAGATGATGGAACTGTACGCTCCCGACGTCATTGCCGAAGTACCGCCGCATGACGACGATCAGATTGGGCCGGTTATCCTTCGCGGCAGCGCGCTTGTTCAGAAGTGGGTGGATAAGGTTTCCAGAACGCAGGTCCGGCTTCTCTACATCCAACGGCGCCAGACGAAAAAGCAATTCGAAGGAACGAAACTGGTCTACGCCACGCCGCTGCCCTGGGGCGGAATGGGCATTTCCTTCGAGATCATCGCTGCCTGGTCGCGGCGTGAGGATCGGCGAAAGTTTACAGGCCCGGGCTCCGTATTTTTGCAATACAACGCCGCTGGAAAGATCGACCGTCTTCGTCTTTACGTGGCCGAGATCGCGCAAGTCACTCCGCTATAGGAACAGCAGGAATGGATATCCGTGCGTTACTTCGCGGCCTGATCCTGGTCTCCACCATTCTACCGGCGGCGAAGATCGCAACGTTTGGCCATGCCACCATCGTCCCCGCCGGATTAACCATCTCGAAGCCGGGCGTTCAGCCCGGCTTCGTTGTTTTCGGCGCCCCTGATGGCCACGCCTATGCGATCGATATCAAAGGAAACGTGGCGAAGAAGTGGTCGTCTCCGGAGCCGAATACGGAGCTGGAGTATGCGCGGCCGCTCGCCAACGGTAACCTTCTGGCCCAAGTCCGGCTCGCGAACTCACAATCTGGTGCAGCCGGTGCAGACAGCGTCATCGAGATCACGCAGGACGGCCGCGTCGTTTGGAAATATAGCGATAGCGCGCGGCTTCTGCACCACGACATGGAGCGCAGGTCCAACGGCAATACCTTACTGG
>Ga0209058_1004326_pt1 | contig 11332 bp, 11 predicted proteins | sample GraSoiAngelo_147_FD_185904 | JGI IMG/M metagenome (GOLD analysis project Ga0209058, IMG submission 185904) | Grasslands soil microbial communities from the Angelo Coastal Reserve, California, USA - 14_1009_05_40cm (SPAdes) (version 2) | ecosystem: Environmental > Terrestrial > Soil > Grasslands ... | reverse complement strand
TCTCTTGAATCTTGACCGGATCGGCCATGCGCGCGACGCCGCCCGCCGCCCGGATGTCCGCGGGCACGCGCTCCAAGGCCATCACCGCGACCGATCCCGCTTCCTCCGCGATCGCGGCCTGCTCCGCATTCGTGACGTCCATCACGACGCCACCCTTCTGCATCTTGGCGAAGCCGCGCTTCAGCAGTTCGGTGCCGAATCTCATCCGTGTCAGGTCGAGGTCGAGAGGGATGGTATTCCTCCGGTGCGAGCTTAGGGTCCGTGGGTATTTCTATGTTACTACCGCGTCCGTGCGAGCCGAACGTTTCACCCGGCCGCATCGAGCCTCAGGGCACCGGCGCCGCCGGATGCTGGAGGCCCCTGCCATAGGCCGCAGTCATGTCGTTGGTCTACGAACGGTGTGTGAGCGAGACCGCGAGCACCTCAATTACGAAGCTAAGGATGCCAAACGAGACGCCGAAGAAAAGTGCACTAAGGTAATCGTGAATGGGGAGCACGTAGCGAAATAGGATCAGGAACGCGCCTAGGGTCGGGAGGCCAGCGACCACCGCGACCACCCGATCTCTGTTGGTCCATTTCAAGGGGTTCATCCCAGGCACGTCACGCCTCCGAAAAGCAGAACGCCGGAAGGAGCCAAGAACTTGCGCGTTGCGGGTGTCCCACAAAGTTTCTACTTTGCGTGGTGAGGTTCGTGAACGACTCGCCTAACTCGAGATGTGCGGCCCCGGAGGGAAGAGACAGAGGCGGCGGGAAACGCTTAAGTGAACCCTCCGTTTCCTCGCATCCCGTGCGGGTAGTCTGCGTCACGGGTATGCCCGGATGCGGCAAGGAGGAGATCCTCGTCGTGGCGCGGGATCTCGGCTTCACGATCGTCCGAATGGGCGATGTCGTTCGGGAAGAAGCCCAGCGTCGGGAACTCCCGATCACCGATTCGGCGGTCGGCGGGATGGCCCATTCAGAGCGGGAAGCCCACGGATTCGGGATCTGGGCGGAACGCACGCTTCCGAGAATCCATGGAGACCGAATCGTCGTGGATGGACTGCGTGGCCGGGCCGAGCTCGAAGTGTTTCGGAAGGCCTTCGGAGACGCGCTCATAGTCCTAGCGGTTCACGCATCCCCGAAGACCCGGCACGAGCGGATGCTGCGACGAAAGCGCTTGGACGACGCCGTCACCATCGAAGCGGTTCGAGCGCGGGACCTCCGCGAGCTGAGTTGGGGCCTCGGCGAGGTCATCGCGATGGCCGACATCATGCTCGTGAACGAATCGAGTTTGGACGAATTCCGACGCCAGGCGCGGGTCGCCTTGGAGCGGCTCCATGGCTGAGCTACCGATCCGACGGATTGAAGCCCGCACGTACTGTCATGCGACAGAAGAGGCGGAGAGGGTGGCGACGGCCCTCGCCTTTGCGGTCCCTGAGGGCGAGACATCTCGAGAGGGACTGGAAGGCCATTTCGGCAATCCCCTGATCCGGCTCACTCGTCGCGTCGAGAAACGACCCGCCATCCGGGCGGTTTGGTCCCGTTGGGTTGCGGCTGGCATCCCCGCGGCGATCGCCCGGGACGTCGAGGCGCGTGTCGACGAGGAGGGCATGCTTCATTTTCGCCTCGACAAGCAAGCTGCATTCCTGGAGCGCCTCGAGCTCGCGCACGATTCGGATCCGATCGACGTCCGGTTGAAACTGATCGCTTATCCCGCGAAGCCGACGGAGGTCCGGCGGGTCGCGCACGCGATCCTCGCGGAGGCGCCGTGAATGCGTCTCACGCGGGCTCAGCGGCATCTGCTCAACGAGGGGACGGAGTCCCAGCGCAACGCGATGCAAATTCTGCTTGCGGTGGGCCGGCTCGCCGACGCGCCGCGCCTCGTCCCGATCACCTCCGCGCACGTCTCCGGTGTCTCGTACAAGCTAATTGGCGATCCGGGTCTCGAGTTCCTGGAGGATTTCGCGCGGGACGCGCGGGTCTCGGTGCCGACGACTGTCAATCCACTCGGGACGGATCTGGCTCAGTGGCAGGCGCTCGGCGTGCCGTCCACGTTCGCGGAGAAGCAAGGACGCATCGCGAGCGCGTACGAGGCGATGGGAGTCCGTCGCTCCTTCTCGTGCACGCCTTATCTCATCGGCGTCCGACCGGCTTTCGGGGAACATGTTGCATGGGCGGAATCGAGTGCCGTAGTCTTCGCGAACTCGGTCCTCGGCGCCCGCACGAACCGAGAGGGCGGTCCTGCGGCGCTCGCAGCCGCCGTCGTTGGAGCGACACCGGAGTACGGCCTTCACACGGACGTGGGCCGAGAACCCACCGGGATCGTGAAGGTCGGCGTGAAACCGAAGGGCATCGACTACTCGTTGATTGGACTCGTCGCCGGAGAGCGGGTCGGCGACGGACTTCCGTTCTTCCGTGGATTCCGCGGGACCGAGGGAGACCTCAAATGGCTCGGCGCAGCGCTCGCTTCATCCGGCGCGTGCTCGATGTTTCACCTGGAGAGCGTGACGCCCGAAGCCCGGCGGGTCAGTGTGAGGGGTCTCAAGTCCATCACGATCACCGATGAGGATCTGGCCGCCGCGAAACGGGAGCACAGCGACGGCACGGAAGCCGAGATCATCGGTCTCGGGTCCCCGCAACTCTCCTCGGACGAACTGCGAGAAGTCGCGGGGCTCATCGACCGAACGCCGCCTCGGATTCCGGTCTGGGCCTTCACGAGTCGGGTCGTGCGCGATGCGAATCCGGACGCCGTCGGGATCATCGAGCGCCACGGTGGTCGCGTCCTCGCGGACACATGCCTCGAGGTCACCTTGCTCGAGCACCGATTCGGCACGGTGGCCACGCCTTCGGGGAAGGGAGCGTACTACTTGCCGAGTCTCTCCAGACAGAAGGTCGTCTTCGACGAACTCAAAACGCTCCTGGAGCGATACGCATGAGGATTCGCGCCCGCGGGATTGTTCCGGGACGGGCCTCCGGCCGCGCACTCGTTTCCGCGGCTCCGTTCTCCTTCGTGGGCGGCGTGGATCCGGCCACCGGATCGATTTTGGGTGGCGCGACCGGCGGGACGGGCGAACGTTTGGACGGCCGAATCTTTGCCTTCCCGACCGGCAAAGGGAGCACGGTGGGCTCGTATGTGCTGTATGGCCTGGGGAAACGGAGCCACGGTCCCGCGGCGATCGTGAACCGAAGGGCGGATGCCGTCGTCGCGGTGGGCGCGACGCTCGCGGGCATCCCGATGGTGGACCGCGTCGATGTCGAGGGCCTCCGGTCGGGGGATCGAGTCGTCGTCGACGGCGATCGGGGAACGGTCGAGCTGCCCGGCATCCGCGGGAGGCGCGTGGTGACGGCAATCCTCCGGAACCGGGGCCGCATCCTGATCGTCCGTCGGAGTGAGAAGGTCGGCAGCTTCCGAGGGAAGTGGTCCGCGATCTCGGGCCACATCGAGGGCCGCGAGGATCCGAAGCACCGGGCCATCGTGGAGGTCCGGGAAGAGACCGGGCTTCGCGCCATCACGTTCCGCGCATCGGGAAATCCGGTTCTCGCTCGAGACGGCACGACGATCTATGTCGTCCATCCGTTCCTCTTCGACACTCCGGATCGCCGGGTTCGCCTCGACTGGGAAAACATCGAGATGCGATGGGTTCGTCCGGAGGAGTTGGACCGATTCGAGACCGTCCCGCGGCTCGTCGCCGTCGTGGCCGCGGTCCTCAGTCCGTCCGCCTAGACCGCCTGGTTCACCCAGAAGTGGAGCCCGTCTGCCCGGTCACCACGTTGACGACCCGATCTACCTCGCGCTCGAGCAACGTCATCTGGTGGGCGTCGAGAGTCGACGGATTGACGGATAGAAGCAGGACCCCGTTGTTCACGGCGACCTGATCCCGGATCGACTGCACGAGTCGCAGGACCGTCAGGAAGTTGTTGTTCGTCACCAGATATTCGATGGCGTCCAGGAGGACCACGCCCTTCTCGCGGGAGAGGAACTGTTCCGCGGCCAAGGACAGCTTCTCGAGGTCTTTCGGCCGGATCGTGTCCTCCTTCCCCACGTTGCTGAGCCACAGGATCGGGAGGTCGGAGAGGCCGAAGCGTTCCCGAACTTTCTGCGGGAACAGCCGCGTGATGACCATTCCTTTCTTCCCCGCCTTCTGCGCAGTCAGGAACAGGCGGTACGCCTCCTCCGGCGTCGCCTCCCGGACGAGGTACGAAGAGGACTCCTTCAGGATGGGCGGAGGCGCGTCTCCGATGGCGCCACTCGAGACCGTGGTGGCACGGAGTGTCTGCGGTGCTCCGCACGATGGACACTCGGAAGAGCCGACCGGGATGAGCTCCCCGCATGCGACGCAGGCCACGCGGGATGGCGTCCCGTGAGTTGTCTGGACCGACAACGCGAAGCCACACACGGGGCACGTCTCCGCTCCTGGCGGAATCGCGGAGTTACACCGGGGGCACGGGATGGCCTCGCTGGTCAGCGCCTCCCCGCATCGAGGACAGCGCCGCATCCCGGATGGAACCGAGGCTTGGCAGATGCGACAGATGGCCTCGCTCTTCTCCGGTGAGGCGAGGAACTCGAAGATCCGATCGATGTCGCCCGGGGTCAGGCCGTCGACGGCGGCCAGTTCCTGTTTCGTCGTCGCGCGGAGCGTCGCCAGGCTCTTGTAGCCGGCGTCGAACAGGGCCATCGCCTTCTGCACCGTGATGCCCGGAATCCGCGTGAACTCGCGGATCGGCTCCGAGAGATGGAGCGGCGTCACACCGATCGTGACCGCGTGACCATCGACATCCTTCCACTCCACGACGTGCTCCGATTCGACGGGCTTGTCTGTGAACGTGAGGCTCCGCGACCGTGTCTCGCGCGCGATGAAAGCCTTCTGGGAATCGAGACTCGCCGCGAGCTCTTTGTCCGTCTTGATGACCGTCGCGATGAAGTCGTCCACGTCGAGATCCAAGTCTTTCCGCATCTGCTGGATCCGACGGATCAATTCTCGCGCGTACGCCTCGGCCTGCAGCTCCGGTGTCACGCGAAGGTCGAGGTACACCTCGCCGTGCGGCGTTTCGACACGGGCGACCTCCGGGGGAAGCCCTTTCTCGACGCGCGCCATGGAAGAGTCAATCGAGAGCGTCTGCCCTTCAACCTGGAGCGCGTAGGACCCTCGCTCAAAGGCCCTCCGAATCTCCTCCCCGGGGCGGGCTTCGAGGAGCTTGACGATCTTCGGCGCGAGGGCCTTGTAGGTCTTCCCGATCGCGGCAAGATCGGGTTTCGCCACGACGATCGTTCCAGGGAATTCCTCCGTCGACCCCAAGATCGCGAGGTCCTTTGCGTTCACCTGATCCAAGAAAATGCTTCGAAGGGCCGCGAGCGCCTCGGCCGCTTCGGGGGTCGCCGTCCGAACCGCGATCAGCTTCAGGGGCCAGCGGAGTTTGCGGCCTCCCTTCTGCCGTTCCTTGGAGACGACTTCCACGAGCTCTTGAACGATCGCCATGGACCGCTCCAACTCCGGGAGGAGCCGTGGCTCGCGGACCTTGGGCCAGTCGAGCATGTGGACGCTCAGCCTTCGTCCATCGAGACGTTGGTAGATCGCCTCCGCGATGTGCGGCGTGACCGGCGCGAGGAGAAGAGCCAACGTGCTCAAGGCTTCGAAGAGCACATGGTACGCGGCCAGCTTGTCCCGGTCATCCGTCTCCGTCCAGGTGCGCCCGCGGACCAGTTTGACGTACCAGCGGGAGAGGTCGTCGAGGATGAACGACTCGACCGCGCGAGCCGCGCGGTGGAGGTTGTACGTCGTCATCTCCACATTCACGGTCTTCTTGAGACCCTCCAGCCGCGACAGGAGCCAATGGTCTTCCGGGCGCAGGTGGCCCTCGACGGAGGTTGAATCGCCTGCGAATGGATCGAAGCGGTCCAAGACCATGTAGGTCGTCGCAAATCGGAGCACGTTCCACAGGATGTTCAACGTGCGATGCGCGGTCCGGACGCCTTCCTCCTGGAACGTGATGTCGTCCCACGGCGCATTCACCGCGATGACGTAGAATCGCAACGGATCGACGCCGAACTTGCTGATGACGGTCTCCGGCTCGATGTAGTTCCCGAGGGACTTGTGCATCTGCCGACCGTCCGGGCCGGTCACCCATCCGTGCATGAGCACCTGGTCGTACGGGGCCCGGTCGAACGCCACGACGCCGGCCGCGAGTTGGGAGCTGAACCAACCACGAGTCTGGTCCGGCCCCTCGACGATCCAATCCTGAGGCCACCAGCGACGAAATTCGTCCTCGCGGGCCGGATAGCCAAGGCTCGCCCAGCTCGAGACCCCGCTGTCGAACCACACGTCGACGGTGTCAGGCACCCGCCGCATCTCGCCGTCGCACTTCTCGCACGGCAGGACGACACGGTCGATGTCGGGCCGGTGGAGGTCCATTCCGTCCACGTAGCCCTGTGCCTTACGCAAGCCGTCCGCCGATCCGACGACCGTCCAATGCGTGCACTTGACGCACCGCCAGATCGGGAGCGGGATGCCCCAGTAGCGCTGCCGCGAGATGCACCAATCTCGGAGGTTGCTCGTCCAGTCGAGCTGTCGCGCGGATCCCGCCCAGTCCGGGAACCAGGTGACCCGCCCGACCTCCTCGACCATCTTCGGTTTGACGTCCGCTACCTTGAGGAACCATTGGACCGTCGCACGAAACAGGATCGGCGTCTTGCACCGCCAGCAGTGGCCGTACGCATGGACGATCGTCTCCTCCGCGAACAGCGCATGGGCGGCACGGAGGTCCGCGACGATCCGAGGATTCGCTTCCCTCACGCTCTGGCCCGCGTACGCCCCGGCGTCGTCGGTGAAGCGGCCCCGGGCGTCGACGGGAGAGAAGGCGGGCAGGCCCAGCTTCTGACCGAGTTCGAAGTCCTCCGGTCCGTGGCCGGGGGCGGAGTGCACGAGCCCGGTGTATTCCGCGACCACCGTTTCCGACGAGACCACCTTGTGGACCCACTCCCCTTTCACGGCTTTCTGGTACGGGAGCTTCGTGCGGAGGGGATGAAGGTATGCGAGCCCGACCAGGTCGCTTCCCTTTTTCGTCTCGACGACGGAATATTTCGTGATGCCCCCGCGGGCCATGATGTCGGGCACCGCGCTCTCCATGACCCAGATGTATTCCGACTTCTTCCCGTGGGGAACCTGGACCTTCGCATATTGGAACTCCGGGTGAACGGCGATCGCGAGGTTCGCGGGAAGAGTCCACGGGGTCGTCGTCCAGATGAGTAGGGACTCGTTCGGCTTGCGGGCGACCCCGAACTTGACGTAGATCGAGGGATCTGTTTCATCGGCGTACTCGACTTCGGCATCCGCGAGGGCTGTCTCGCACCGCGAACACCACTGGATTGATCGCAACGCCTCATAGACCCACTCGCGCTCGTGGGCGTGTTTCAGGGTCCACCAGGCGGCCTCGATGAATTCATTGCGGATCGTCATGTAGGGCCGGTCCCAGTCGAGCCAGATCCCGAGCGACTGGAACTGCGCGGTCATCTTCTGCAGGAGGTCCGTGGCGAAGGTCCGGCAGGTATTCACGAACCTCTCGATGCCGAGCTCCTCGATCTCTTTCTTGTTCGTGATGCCGAGGGTCTTCTCGACCTGCACCTCGATGGGAAGGCCGTGCATGTCGTAGCCCGGCTGGTCCCGGACGTGGTAGCCCCGCATCCGGTGGTAGCGGACGACCAGGTCCTTGATCGTCTTGTTCAGGACCTGACCGAGATGGATCGATCCGGTCGTGAATGGCGGGCCGTCGCCGAAATAGAAGTCTTCGCCTTTCTCCCGCGCGGCGACCGTTTTCTGGTAGGCCTTCGTCCGGCTCCAGAATTCCTGGACTTGCCTCTCCACCTCTAGTGGAGCGTACGACTTCTCCGCCTGCTTGATCATCGCAGCCCCTTCCCGGGGAATCGGGCCCCGCGAGACTTCTTCCTCGCCTCGAGAAGCGGTCGACCTATCTGGCCAGCCGTATAAAAGCATGCGGTCGCGGTTGCGGACCCGCGCATCGACCGAGTCTCTTTGTGAGTCGATCAGTACGCGATGGCGGGCATCTTGCAGACGAACTCGTCGCTCGTCAATTGCCGGACCATGAACTCGGCAACATCGGCGCGAGAAATTCGGATTCCCCATCGCGGGATGCCATCGACGGCGACGCGATAGCGACCTTTCGGAGGTCCGTTGGTCAGCAAGACGGCCCTCACCGCGGTCCACTCTAGATTTCTTCGCTTGAGTTCTTCGAGCATCTCGCGATGTTCCCGGTAGACCGCGGGCAGCCACATTCGAAAGATTCGCAGGCCCATATTCCCGAAGAGGAATCCCGCCGACTCACCCAACGCACCGGCGGCTGACAGCGCCACGATTCGCCGAACATGATGCCTCTCCATGGCGTCGAGGATGTGTCGCACGCCCGTCGACAGGACAGGCGCCGGATTCCGAGCCGTGCTTCCCAGGGCGCTGAGGACGGTATTCTGGCCCGCGACCGCGTCATCCACCGTGGCGGCATCGAGGACATCGCCCGGCACGACCTTCACTCGGTCGAGGCCGACGCGCATCCGGCGGGGATCGCGGACGAAGGCGGTGACCTCGTGACCCGCTTGCACGGCTCGACCGACAATCCATCGGCCCGTGTCACCGGTTGCGCCGAACACAACGACGTTCACGAGGGCTGCACTCAGCCCTAATGCGGACGTCGCGGTTCATGAAGATGCCGCGATTCTCGAACGGGACGGTTTAGGACGGGGAGACGGGCAACCCGGACGCGAGGGCCGGGAGCGAGATTTGAACTCGCGTCAAGGGATCCACAGCCCCCTAGCATCACCAGGCTAGCCCATCCCGGCCGCACGCCGCCCAACCGAGGAGAGGAATATAGTATTTTGCTCGACCGCGGGCGATGGATCAGAGAGGATCGGAGTTGTTTCACACACCCCTCACACGGGTGCTCAACTAGCCGTACGACGAATGCGGTCCCCGAGGGAAGGCTTGTCCAAGGGCAGTACGGTCCGATCCGTTCACCGGTTCCGCAGAGAGGCGGAGCGCCGGCTCCAGCGGTCGGGCTTGGTCATCATTCTGTTGGGGTCCTCGGGAAGGGGACTCGACGAGCGACGGGATGTGGCGCACGTCTTGGCGCGTCGGGGAATCGTCGCTCTCGTCCCGGAGGACGATTTTCCCGTCGAGATCGGCCCTTCGGTGCTCGAGGTTGACGTCCTCGAACGGAGCGACGTGGATCTTGTGTTCCTGAGCATTGAATCGTGGGGCGCCGCCACGGAGTTTGGCCAATTCTCGTCCAATCCCAGGATCGCCCCGAAACTCCGGGTCCTGGTCCGACCCGAATACCACCCGGTCCACAGTCCCCCGGGCAGCTACCTCACCGACCTGTACCTGACCCATCTCGTCCGGTATGGCCACGTCTACCCCGTCGATGGAGGACGCCAAGCACCCGTGCCTTCGGCGAAGGCCCTCATCCCGATGCTCGTTGAACGTCATCGCGAGATCAAGGCCTTTCGGCCGTTGAACATTACTAAGTAAATATATTTATACCACGTAGAATATCGCTGACCCATGAAGAAGCTGGCCGACCGGGAGGAGACGGATCCCGAGGTCATCGACCGTCTGAGAGCTTACACGGCCCTGGACAATCCGATTCGGCTGCGGGCGTTCCGGTTGATCCACGAATCTCCCGGGGTGCCGTTCAACCAAATCGCGAGGCGCATCCGGATCGAGAGCGGTTTGCTCGCGTATCACATGGGCGTCTTGAAGGCCGCGGGGGTCGTCGACGTCACCTACGAGCGGGAAGGCAGGCAAGTCACCTCGTATCGACTCGGCGCGAGGGGCGAGGCGCTCTTCTCCGAACTGTTCCGCAAGCGACCGAGCCCGACATCGAAAGCGGCGCAGGGCGTCCTCCGTTCCGTCGCGGTGCGACAACACTGATCCGGTGCGGCCCTCAGTTGTCTCGAGTCTTTCCGGGTAACGCGGCGATCGGGCCTCGGACCAGGAGGAACGCGACAAGCAGGAGGACAATTCCGGTGCCCATCACGACGATCATGACGAGGGCAATCGACGGCGAGATCAGGACGCCAATGCTCCCCGCAAACAAAAGGACCAGGCCGAGGATGCCGGCGACGATACTCGTCTTTCTCTTCCGCGCGGCCACCTGTTCTTGTACCCGCCGCCGCTCGGCTACCCTCGAAGGTCTCGGCTCCACGCTCCCTCATTCGAGCGAGCTTATTTGATGCCTCCGACGCCGGAGGATGCACAAGGGTTTTGTACGAATCGTCGGATGGTCTGGCGGTCCATGGGCACGAAGCGCGATCTCGTCTCGATTCTCGACGTGAAGGACGATCTCGTGGGTCTCCTCGAGCTCGCGGCGAGCATCAAGAACCGCACGAAGGCGGGGGAGCCGTACGAGCCGCTCCGCGGTAAGAGCCTGGCGATGATTTTCGAAAAGGCCTCGACCCGGACGCGGGTGTCGTTTGAGGTCGGGATGACGCAACTCGGCGGCCACGCCCTCTTCCTGAGCCCGAACGATCTGCAAATCGGACGGGGCGAGACGATCGCCGACACCGCGAGAGTCCTGAGCCGCTATGTGGACGGCATCATGTATCGGGCGTTCCGGAGAGAGAACGTCGTCGAACTCGCGCAGAATGCGAGCGTGCCGGTGATCAACGGCCTCGATGACAAGGAGCACCCCTGCCAGGTCATCGCGGATCTCTTCACAATCTTGGAGCACCGGGGCTCGTTCAAGGAGCTGAAACTCGCGTACGTCGGGGACGGCAATAACGTATGCAATTCGCTCCTCCTCGGCGCCGCGATTGTCGGCATGGACATGACGGCGGCCTGCCCGAGCGGTTACGAGCCCGACGCCGAAATCCTCGCGACGGCGCGGCGCATCGCGAAGGACAGCGGATCCAAGATTCACGTCGTCGCCGATCCCGTCGTCGCCGTGCAACGAGCCGATGTCGTGTACACCGACGTCTGGGTCTCGATGGGCCAGGAAAAAGAGAAAGAGCAACGCGAGAAAGTGTTCCGGCCGTTCCAGGTCAATTCGAAGCTCCTCGACCACGCGAAGAGGGACGCGGTCGTGATGCACTGCCTCCCGGCGCATCGCGGTCTAGAAATCACGGACGAGGTGATCGACGGCCCGCGGTCCATCGTCTTCGATCAAGCCGAGAACCGTCTGCACGCGCAGAAGGCGATCCTTTCGCGGCTCCTCGCTGGCGTCTGAAACGCTCTCGACAACCCGTATATAGCCCCCGTCCTTTGCGGGCGAAGATGCGCGGCCTCCGCGGGCGGCTCCGGATCCTCGCGGGTATCGTGGTCCTGGCCGCGACCGCGGTCGCGATCCTCAA
>Ga0209058_1004324_pt1 | contig 11334 bp, 9 predicted proteins | sample GraSoiAngelo_147_FD_185904 | JGI IMG/M metagenome (GOLD analysis project Ga0209058, IMG submission 185904) | Grasslands soil microbial communities from the Angelo Coastal Reserve, California, USA - 14_1009_05_40cm (SPAdes) (version 2) | ecosystem: Environmental > Terrestrial > Soil > Grasslands ... | reverse complement strand
CCGCTCGCGCTCGCGGCGATCGTACAGCGACCGCGACCGCGGGTCGCGGAGCTGGGCATGGTGCGCGGCACGCTCGCCGTCGTGGCGCTCGGGGCGCTCCTCTACGTGCCGGTGGGTCTCCTCGACGCGAGCTACCTCTCCGCCTTCGCCGCCACCAACGTGCGCCGCCTGGGGTCGGAGAGCCCGCACGCCGGGCCCATCCATTACTACCTCCTCTGGCTGCCGGCGCTGCTGCTCCCGTGGACGCTCTTCGTCCCGGGCCCGCTCCGGCGCGCGGCACGCGATCCAGCGCGGCGGCCGCTCCTTCTGTGGGCGGTGTTCGTGCCCGCGGTGCTGACGCTGGCGCGCGGCAAGCTCGCCACCTATGCGCTCTCCGCGCTCGCGCCGCTGGCGCTCATCGTCGGGACGGAGCTGGCGAGCGGGCCCGCGGCGAAGGAGCGCACGACGCTCCGACTGGGCGGCGCGCTCGCCGCGCTGGTACTCCTGGCCGGGGCGGGAGCGGCGCTCTTCGCCGCGCCCGGCCAACTCACTCTCTCGGTGCGCGTCCTCCTCGCCGGGGCGGGCCTCGGCTGGGCCGTCGGTCTCCTGCTCGCGCTCCACCGGGAGCGCGTGGACCTGGTGCCGGCCGCCGTGCTCGGGGCCGTCCTCACCCTCTACCCGCTCGGAGTGCGCGGGGCGGCCCCCGCGGTCGCGGCGCTGCACAGCGATCGCGAGGCCGCCCGCCTGATCGCCGGCGCCGGCGCCGGCGCCGCTCCGGTGGTCGCCTTCGGCATCCACGACCCGTCGCTCACCTTCTACCTGCGCGCCCCCGTCATCCGTACCGACGACACGAGGCTGGTGCGCGACCTCTTCGCCGGCGACGGGCTCGCCTTTCTCGTGACCGGCCGGCGCCACTTCGCCCAGGTGGAGCAGCTCCTCGGCGCGCAAGCGCACCTCTGGCTCGAGACGCCGCGCCGCCGGCTCTACGCCAACCGCGCGAACGGGTCGACGTAGCGCGCGGCGGCGCCCAGCTCCTCGGCGATCGCGAGCAGCCGGTTGTACTTCGCCGTCCGCTCCGAGCGGCACGGGGCGCCGGTCTTGATCTGCCCCGCGCCGGTGGCGACCGCGAAGTCGGCGATGAAGGCATCCTCGGTCTCGCCCGAGCGATGCGACACGACCGAGCGGTAGCCCGCCCGTACCGCGCGCGCCATGGCGGCGCGCGTCTCGCTCACGGTCCCGATCTGGTTCAGCTTGATCAGGATCGCGTTCCCCACCTTCTGCTCGATGCCGCGCGCCAGGAGCTTCTCGTTGGTGACGAAGATGTCGTCGCCGACCAGCTGCAGGCGGGAGCCCAGCGCCGCCGTCAGCCGCTGCCACCCGGCCCAGTCGTCCTCGCCGAGCCCGTCCTCGATCGAGACGATGGGGTAGGCCTTGCACCAGCGCTCGTAGAGGGCGATCAGGTCGTCGGCCGTGGCGCGCCGCCCGCCCGACTTGCGGAAGGCGTAGCCGCCGTCGGAGGCCAGCTCGCTCGCGGCCGGGTCGAGCGCGAGCGACACGTCGCGCCCGGGTACCAGGCCCGCCGCTCCGATCGCTTCGACCAGGAGGTCGAGCGCCTCCTCGTGGCTCCCGAGCGCGGGCGCGAAGCCGCCCTCGTCGCCGACCGCGGTGGTGAGCCCGCGCGCGTCGAGGAGCCTTCTCAGCGCGTGGTAGACCTCGACGCCCTGGCGGATCGCCTCGGGGAACGACGGTGCACCGTGCGGCACGATCATGAACTCCTGGAAGTCGAGCGGGTTGGTCGCGTGCCGCCCGCCGTTGATGACGTTCATGAGCGGGACGGGGAGGAGCGTCGCCCCTTCGCCGCCGAGGGCGCGGTAGAGCGGCCGGCCCGCCGCGGCGGCCGCGGCGCGCGCCGCGGCGAGCGAGACGGCGAGGAGCGCGTTCGCGCCCAGGCGCGCCTTGTTCTCCGTCCCGTCGAGCCCGACGAGCCTCGCGTCGAGCGCGGCCTGATCGGCCGCGTCCACCCCGCAGAGCGCGGGCGCGAGCACGTCGTTCACGTTCGCCACCGCGCGGCGCACGCCCTTGCCGCCGTAGCGTTGCCGGTCGCCGTCGCGCAGCTCGATCGCTTCGTGCGTGCCGGTCGACGCGCCGGAGGGGACGGCCCCGGTGCCCGACGCGCCGCCGGCCACGACGACCGTCGCCTCCACCGTGGGGTAGCCGCGGGAGTCGAGGATCTCCCGGGCGCGCACGCTCTCGATCTTCGTCATTGCGGCCTCCTCGGATGACCTGCTACGTGGTGCGGGCGCGGTTGCGGAGCACGACCACCCACACCTCGGAGAGGAGCGGCAGGACGGGAATCACCCGCTCGAGCTGGAGGCCCGCCGCCTCGACCTCGGCGGCCAGCGCGCGGCGGGTGAGCCGCGGGCTCCGCTTCGTCGGACGGCCGAGCCAGCGCCGGACCGAGCGGCCGAGGCTCTTCACGGTATAGGGATGGCAGACGGTGGCGACCAGCGGCCCGTGCGTGAGCCCCGCCAGCGTGCGGAGCACGCGCGGCCGGCTCGCGGCCGGGACGTGCATCAGGAAGCGTGCGCACACCACCGCGTCGAAGGTCCCCGGCCGCCACGGCGGCGCCTCCAGGTCGGCACGCAGGAGCCCGAGCGCGTGGTCGCGCTCGCGCGCCACCTCGAGCATGGCGGGCGAGATGTCGGCGCCGACGATGCAGAAGCCCCGCGCGGCCAGGTAGCCGCCGATGATGCCGGTGCCGCACGGCACGTCGAGCACGAGCCGGCGGCCGTCGACGCGCGCGAGCGCACGCGCGAGCACGCGCTCCAGGAGGCGGAGGTTCAAGCCGCGCACCAGACCGCCGTAGCGCCGCCGCTCGTAGCGGCGCGCGTCGAAGTGGCGATAGCCCCAGCGCGCGTCGTAGTCCGCGGTCACGGGCGCCGGCATTGGCGGACCGTAACAGCGCGCCGCGCGGGGTGCAATTGCGCCCGGCCCGCATGAGGGCGGCGCGCGAGGCCATCCTCGTCGCCGCCGGGTGCCTGGCGCTCTACCTGGCCGGCGCCGCCGACGTCCCCTTCTACACGCGCGGCGAGCCGCGCGAGGGGCTGGTCGTGCGCGAGATGCTCCGGAGCCACGCGTGGCTGGTGCCGGCGCGGCCGGAGGGCGAGCTGGCGCGCAAGCCGCCCCTCTACTACTGGGCCGCGGCGGGGGCGCTCGGCGTGTTGCCCGAGCGGCCCGAGCTGGCGCTCCGCCTGCCCTCGGCCGTGCTCGGCACGGCGGCGGTGCTCGGCACCTGGGCGACGGCGCGCGCGGTGTGGGGCGCCGCAGCCGGGCTCCCCGCCGCGCTCGTGCTCGCGACCACCTTCGAGTGGACGCGCGCAGCGCTGAGCGCGCGCGTCGACATGGCGCTTGCGGCCGCGCTGACCGCCACGCTCGCGGGCTGGACGCTCGCGCTCGCCCGCGGCACGCGCGGCGCGACGGCGCTCGCCGCGCTCGGCGCCACGCTCGGCACGCTCGCCAAGGGGCCGGTCGCGCTCGTGCTGCCGACCCTGGCTGCGGCGGGGCTGCGCATCACACGGGGCGAGGTGCGACCGCTCCGCGTGCTTCCCGTGCTCGGCGGCGCCGCCGCCCTGGCAGGCCTCTGGTACGCCGCCGCCTTCGCGCGCGAGGGCAGCGCGCTGCTCGAGGTGGTCGCGCGCGAGAACTGGCTCCGCTTCGTCGATCCCGAGGCCGCCGCGACCGGGCACGCGCACGCCGCCGGCTATCTCGTGCCGCTCGGCCTGGTGGGCCTGCTGCCGTGGACGCCGCTCCTCCCGCTGGCGCTCGTCCCGCTCCGCGACCGCCCGCGGCCGGCGGCCGCCGCCCTCGCGGCGGCGTGGGTCGCGACGGGCGCCGTCTTCTTCTCGCTCGCGGCGGCGAAGCGGAGCGTCTACCTCCTGCCGCTCCACCCCGCCGTCGCGCTGCTGCTCGGCGCGGGCGTCGCGGCGCCGCCCGCCAACGGGCGGCTCGAGCGCCTGGCGCGCCTCGGGGCCCTCCTCTTCGCGCCCGCCGGGCTCGGACTCGCGGCGCTCGGCGGAGCCCTCGTCCTGGGCTTCGATCCCGTTCCGCTCGTGCAGCCCTGGCTCCGGCCCGACGACGCGGCGGGGGCGGCGACGCTCGCCGCGGCGGTGCGCGCGGCCGCACCCTGGCTCGCGCTGCTCGCCGGGGCGACCGCCGCCGCCACGCCGCTCGTCGCGCGGGCCGCCGCGCGCGCCGAGTGGCGCCGCCTCGTGCTCGCGGTCGCGGCCCTGTTCGCGCTGTGGACCGCGTCGTTCGACATGCTGCTCCACCCGGCGATCGCCCGCGAGCGGAGCCTGAAGGGCTTCCTCGCCGAGGTGTCGCGCAGCGTCCCGCCCGGCGCGCCGCTCTACGCGCTCTACCCGCCCGACCCCGGGCTCCGCTTCTACGCGCCGGCAGCGCTGCGCGAGTGGCCGCACCAGGGAGCGGCCGCGGGCGCACCGCTCCTCCTCTGGGAGGACGAGTGGCAGCGGCTGCGCGACCCGAGCGGGCGCACCCTCACCGTGCTCGCGGTGAGCGCGGCGCGGCAGGCGGGGCGCGGCCGCCTGGCGCTGGTCGCCGCACCCGTCGGGCCGCTCGTCCGCGCGCCGGACACCGCCGTGCCGCCGCCCCTCGAGGTCAGAACGGGTAGTCGATCCCGGTGAAGATGGCGTTCCCCTCCGAGCCGCGGCCGATGTCGACGAAGCCCACGATCTGCGGGCGCACGACGCCGCGGAAGCCGAGGCCGCCCACCCAGTGCAGGTCGCCGACGGGCGAGTCGCTCAGCCGGTGAAACACGTGGCCGGTGTCGAGGAAGGGCGCCACCTCGATCTCCAGGGTCACGCCGAAGAGATGCCTCTGGTAGACGCGCGTGCGCAGCTCCGCGCTCGCCAGCGCGCGGTTGAAGTCGATGAAGCGGTGCGTGCCGAAGCCGCGCAGCGACCGCTCCCCGCCGAGCGAGGAGAGCTCCCAGAAGGGCGTGTCCCGGTCGCCGCTCGTGTAGTTGGCGAGCGCGTGCAGCGCGAGGATCGGGTTGCCCTTGCGGAGCGGGATGAAGTCGCGCCAGTCGGCGCCGAACTTGACGAACGAGCTGGCGCTCCCGATGCGCTTGTCGGTGAGCTCGCCGTAGAGGATGCCGAGCGCGCCGCGCGTCGGGATGTCGGTCGAGTCGCGGCTGTCGTAGGTGAGCGCCACCTGATGCGCCCAGAAGACGCCGCCCTCGAGGCCGCGGCCACGGGTCTCGGGATGGGCGCTCGCAATGAACGGGATCCCGCTCACCTGCCCCTCCTCGATGGCGTAGCGGCGGATGCGCATGCGATAGGACAGGTTGGCGTAGGGCAGCACCCACACGCCCGGCGTCGCCTGCGCCTGCGTGTCGACGTCGGTGTAGTTCGACTCGCCGCCCAGGTTGCGGGGGCCGGCAGGGCGCCCCGGATGCGGCCGCTCCTCGCGCGACTCGTTGCCGAAGCCGAAGAAGCGCTCGGTCGAGTCCGCCTCGTGCAGGAACGACGCGAGCAGGAAGCCGCGCCCGTCCCAGAAGCTGCGATCCGTGTATTCGAGCTCGTAGTCCTCGTCCCTGGTGGTGGACTTGGCGACTACCACCGAGTAGCGCCGCTCGGCCGAGGGGTAGCCGAAGAAGCGAAAGGCGGGAAAGACGCCCGTCGTCTTGTTGTAGCGGAGGTCGGGCGCCACCATGTACTGGATCTGCTCCTTCTCATCGGTGAAGAGGAGCACGGCGAGGAGCCCGACCGTGTTACCCTCGTTCGGGTCGGTGATGATCTCGGGGATCGGGATGAAGCTCCTCCCGCCACGCGCGACCACGGGCCAGAGCGTGGCCGCGGCGAGCAGCCCGACGATCAGCCGGCGTGGGCGGGAAAGCTGGTGAGAACCCATCGATCACCGAAGCGGCCGAGGAGGTAGAAGGGTGCGGGCACCAGGGCCGCGGGCTCGTCGCGCCGTCGCTGCGGGTCGCTCACGAAGGCGAGGCGTTCGCCCGCGCGCCAGCGGCGCTCGAACGCCGCGCGCGCGAGGAACATCTCCCGGGTGTGACCGGCGAGATAAGTCGGCGGGACGAAGCCAGGCGGCTCGAGGAGCGTGATGCGCCGCTCGCTGTAGTAGGCGAGGCCGCCCACCTGCTGGTACTCCTCCGGGGCCTCGAAGACCACCTCCACCTCGCGCGGGACCGCGGCGACCAGCACGCGCGCCACCGGCCGCCACGAGAAGAGGGGCTCCGCCACCCCCTCGGCGCGCAGCACGACCGCCGCGAGCGGCACCATGCTGGCCGCCAGCGCGGCCACCAGCCAGTCGGGCCTGCGGCCGAGCGCCGTGAGCGTGGCCAGCACGCCCGCGCCGGCCACCACCGCTGCGGCCGGCGCGACGAGCGCGAGGAGCCCGGGCACCTGGACGAGCCAGTACGTGTGGGCCAGGAGCGCGCGCCCGGCGAGCAGGCCCGCGACCCCCACCCCGGCGACGAGCGCGCCGCCCGCGACCAGGTAGACCCAGGCGGCGCGCCGGAGCTCGCCCGCCCGCGCGCGCTGCCAGGCGCGCGCCGCGAGCAGCGCCGCCGCCGGCAGCGCCGGGATGGCGTAGTGCTCGAGCCGGGAGGGCGCGCACGAGAAGAAGAGGAGCAGTCCGCCCGCCCACGCCCAGAGGAGGAACGTGCCCCGCGCCGCCGGCGCGGCCCGCCGGGCGGCGCCGCGCACCGCCTCGGCGAGCGTGAGCGGCACGAGCAGCACCCACGGCACGGCGCGGCCCGCGGCGGCCGCCCAGAAGAACGCGAGCGAGTCGCCCTCCGAGTCGCGCGGCAGCTTCCTGGCGAAGAAGAAGAGCACGTGCTGGTTCACGACGTAGTCCCACGCGAAGCCGGGGTGCCGGAGCGCGGCGACGAAGTGCCAGGGGACGACGATCGCGGCCAGCACGAGCAGCCCGAGCCCGGGCCGGAGGCGCGCGGCGCCGCGCCAGCCGTCGTCGCGGAGCGTGACCGCGGCGATCGGAAGGCCGACGAGCACGAGCGGCACGAGGCCCTTGGCGAGCACGCCGACCCCGAGGGTGGCATAGAGGCCGGCGAGCCAGCGCGCGCGGCGCGCGCCGCCGCGCTCCGCGGACTGCCAGCAGAGAAGGGCCACCACCACCGTTGCGGTGAGGATCATGTCGGGCCGGAGCGTGCGCGCCTCGAGCACGAAGCCGAGGCTCGTGGCGAGCGCGAGCCCGGCGACCAGGCCGGTCGTCCCGCCGTAGAGGAGCGCCCCCAGACGGCAGGTGGCGAGGAGCGCCACCATGGCGGCGCCCACCGACACCAGGCGCGCCCACTCGGTCGGTCCCGCGAGGCGGAAGACGAGCGCCGCGAGCCAGAACACGAGCGGCGGCTTGTTCAGGAAGAGCGTGAAGTCGAGGTGCGGCGAGATCCAGTCGCCACTCAGCACCATCTCGCGCGCCACCTCGGCGTAGCGCGCCTCGTTGTCGAAGAAGGCGGGCACGTCGAGGCGGACGGCGAGCAGCGCGCCCGCCCCGAGGGCAAGCGCGACCGCCCCCCGGCGCCCGACCGCCAGCGGCCGCGGGAGCGCGACGGCACCCTCCTCGCAGACTGCCACGCAGGCTCCTTGGGTGATCGCTTGACAAAAGTCAACGCGCTTGCGTGGGTGCCACCCGCCCGATAGCATCCGCCGACTTTTCTAACCGGGAGCGGATCCATGGAAGCGCTGGCACGAAGGGCGGCGGGGGAGAGGCGTGTCGCGCTCTTGAACCTGACCCGCGAGTACCGGGCGCACCGCCACGAGCTGCTCGCGGCGTGCGAAAGGGTCCTCGAGCGCATGCAGCTCCTGGGCGGAGAGGAGGTGCGCGCCTTCGAGAGCGAGATGGCGGCCTACCTGGGCGTGCGCCAGGTGCGCGGGGTCGCCTCGGGCACCGACGCGCTCGCGCTGGCACTCCAGGCGGCTGGCCTCGAGCCCGGCGACGAGGTCCTGGTGCAGGCGAACGCCTTCGTGGCGGGGGTGGGGGCGATCCAGCGCGCGGGCGGCACGCCGGTCGCGGTCGACATCAGCCTGGACGACCTCGGGCCCGACCCCGACGACCTGGCCGCGCGTCTGACGCCGCACTCGCGCGCCCTCCTGGTCGTCCACCTGCACGGGCTGCCGGTCGATCTCCGGCCCATCCTCGAGCTCGCGCACGCGCGCGGGCTCGTCGTGATCGAGGACTGCTCGCACGCGCACGGCGCCACGCTCGACGGGCGGCGCGTCGGCTCCTTCGGCCTCGCGGGCGCCTTCAGCCTGGGCGTGGTCAAGAACCTCGCCGCCTACGGCGACGCCGGCCTGGTCAGCACCGACGACACCGGCATCGCGGAGCGGATCAAGCTCCTCGGCACGCACGGCCAGGTGCGCAAGAACGAGCACGAGCTCTACGGCGCCAACAGCCGCCTCGACGAGCTCCACGCCGCCATGCTGCGGGTGAAGCTCAAGCACCTCGACGCCCGCAACCGGCGGCGCGCCGCGATCGCGGCCTACTACAGTGAGCGCCTCGGCACGTTCGTCATCCCGCCGCACGCCGACCCGGCCCGCACGCACGTCTACCATCAGTACGTCGTGCGCACCCCGGCGCGCGACGCGCTGCGCACCCACCTGGCCGCGCACAACATCGAGAGCGGGGTGCATTACCCGGTGCCGATCCACCGCCAGCCGGCCTGGCTGCGCGCCTACGGCGAGACGCCGCCGCTGCCGCGCGCCGAGCGGGCGGCGCGCGAGATGCTCTCGCTGCCCGTGCACCCCGACCTGACCGACGAAGAGGTCGAGCGCGTGGCGGACGGCGTCGCAGAGTTCTTCAAACGATGAGCGAGACCGGCCCGCCGCTCGCGCTCTCCATCGTCGTCCCGGTCTACAACGAGGAGGGCAACGTCGAGCCGCTGCACGGCGAGCTGACGCAGGTCGCGCGCCAGCTCGGACGGCCCTATGAGCTCGTCTTCGTGAACGACGGCAGCAGGGACGGGACGCTGGCGCGCCTGATGGCGCTGCGCGCCCGGGACGAGAGCCTCAGGATTGTCGAGCTGGACGGCAACTTCGGCGAGGCCGCGGCGCTCTCCGCCGGCTTCGCGCACGCGCGCGGGGCGCTGGTGGTCACGCTCGACGGGGACGGGCAGAACGATCCCGCCGACATCCCGCGCCTCCTCGCGCGGCTCGGACCCGAGCTGGACGTGGTGAGCGGCCGGCGGAGCGAGCGCCAGGAGGCGTTCCTCTCGCGCGTGCTTCCCTCGCGCATCGCGAACTGGCTCATCGCGCGCGCGACCGGCGTGCCGGTGCACGACACCGGCTGCGGTCTCAAGGTCTACCGGCGCGAGGTGGTCGCCGGCGCGCAGCTCCCGCGCGGCATGAACCGCTTCCTCCCCGCCGTCCTCGGCGTCCGTCCGACGCGCGTCGCCGAGGAGTGGGTGAACGACCGCCGGCGCGGCTCCGGGCGGTCGCACTACGGGCTCTCGCGCGCCTTCGCCGTGCTGCGCGACCTCCCCGCGCTGCCGGTCCTGGTGCGGCTCCCGCGCCGCGGGCTCGCCTTCGGGCGCGCGCTCGGCGCCGCGCCGGTGGCCTTGGTCGGGGGACTGCTGCTGGCGATCCTCGCCGGCCTCGGCTGGCCGGCGGGTCTCGTGCCCGAGCTGCTGGCCTGGTTCGCGACGCTCCTCGCGGCGGCGGTCGGCGCGGCGATCGCCCACGACGTCGGGCGCTGGGCACGCGCGCGGGAGCACGGCGTGTTCCGCGTGCGGAGGACCCTGTGAGGGCGGCGGGCCGGGTGAAGGTCGCCGTCGTCGGCCTCGGCTACTGGGGCAAGAACCTGCTCCGCACCTTCGGCGCGCTGGCGGCGGCGCAGGTGATCGGGCTCTGCGACCTCGCCCCCGCAGAGATCGCGCGCTACGCCGAGCAGCACCCGGGCGCCCGGGGCACGACCGACTACGCCGAGCTGCTCCGGCGCGCGGACGTGGACGCCGTCGTGCTCGCCACGCCGCCCTCGCGGCACCACCCGATGGCGCTCGCCGCGCTGCGCGCCGGCAAGCACGTGTGGGTCGAGAAGCCGCTCGCGCTCTCGACCGCCGAGGGCGGCGAGCTGGTCGCGGCCGCGCGGCAGGCGGCCCGCGTCCTCTTCGTCGACGAGACCTTCCTCTACGACCCCCTGGTGCACGAGATGAAGCGCATCATCGACGGGGGCGGCCTGGGCGAGGTCTGCCACCTCTCCTTCGAACGCCTCGGGATGGGGCGCATCAAGCGCGACTCGAACGTGTGGTGGAACTCGGCGCCGCACGACCTCTCCATCCTCCTCTATCTGATGCCGCGCCCGGTGCTGCACGTCCGCCTGCACGAGCACTGCTACCTCCAGCCGGGCGTCGCCGACATGGTCGTGGGCGACCTCGAGCTCGAGGGCGGCGTCTCGGCGCACCTCTACCTGAGCTGGCTCCACCCCGAGAAGACCGCCAGCGTGACGGTCATCGGGCGCGAGCGCATGCTCGCCTACGAGGGTCGCTTCGAGAAACGCGGCCTCACCGTCTACGACTACGCCATCCAGCGCTCGAATGGGAACGGCGACGCGAGCGCCGCGGCGACCATGCCGATCCGCCACTTCGCGGCGCGCCGGCTCGAGCTGCCGGCCGCCGAGCCGCTCGCGCTCGCCGCCGAGCACTTCGTCGACAGCATCCGCAACGGCACCGAGCCGCTCACCAGCGGCGCGCGCTCGCTCCGCGTCGTGGAAGTGCTGGAAGCGGCCGAGCATGCAGCAACTCGCGGCGGTCGAACGACCTGACACGCCGGCGCTGCCGCCGGCGCGTCGGATGTGGGTCCGGAGCGCCGCGGCGCTCGCGGTCGGCGGCCTCATACTGGCAGTCTTCATCTACAACTCCGATCTCGAGGCGATCCAGGAGTACATGGGCACGCTCGGCTGGGTCTCGCCGCTCGTCCTTCTCCCGTACCTGATCGTCAATGTCTTCGACACGCTCGGCTGGCGCTGCACCCTGCCGCCCGCCGTCGCCGCGCGCGTCCCGTTCGTCTCGCTCTACCTGACGCGCATGGCGGGCGAGGCGGTGAACAGTCTCACCGTGGCGGTCGGGGGCGAGCCCGTGAAGGCGCACCTCCTGCGCGCCTTCGGCGTGTCGGGCTCGGACGGGCTCGCCTCGGTGGTGATCGCGAAGACGGCGCTCACCGTCTCGCAGATCGCCCTCGTCCTGATCGGCATCGCGGCGCTCTTCGACCGGCTCGAGCGCCGCGCGCTGGGCGCGGTCTGGCTCGCCTTCCTGGTCGTCGTGGCGATCGGCTTCGTCATGTTGATGGTACGCGTGCAGCGCCGGGGGCCGGT
>Ga0209058_1004321_pt1 | contig 11340 bp, 10 predicted proteins | sample GraSoiAngelo_147_FD_185904 | JGI IMG/M metagenome (GOLD analysis project Ga0209058, IMG submission 185904) | Grasslands soil microbial communities from the Angelo Coastal Reserve, California, USA - 14_1009_05_40cm (SPAdes) (version 2) | ecosystem: Environmental > Terrestrial > Soil > Grasslands ... | reverse complement strand
ATCATAGACCCAGTCTCGGATGGGTCCCATTCCCTGCAGGACTTGGTCGAACCAGTAGCTGACGGACAATTGGAATCCTGAAATCAGATTCGTCCGCATGGGTACGTACCGACTAGATGAAACATCCTCTAGAACGACCGGATACGCATAGCGTTTCCAGCACTCGAGCTGAGAGGTAATCCTCTCTTCCTATGGATCGAGGCCTTCCCTGACCAGTTGTCGAAAGATCATATGCACTGCGCGTGAGGAAGGGAAGATTTGACAGAAAATCATTTCCTCGCCCTGTGCCTACGAAGCCACGAGTCATCTCAGCAACCGGAGGGTCCCAGGTGACTCATCCAGCGCATACGTGGTTGGAAAAGTGGAGAAGAAACTGGAAATTCTGAGCTCGGTTAGAGACTGATAATGTCACGAATGTCTTCTTTTCGGCCCATTTTGGCCCGATAGCTCGACTCACTGTCCATATCACGGTCTACGCGACTCTCGCTGAGATGAGCAATTGCTATAACAAGCTACCTCAGTCTATCCTCCAAGCAGGCATACCTTTTGGAGAGACGAGCGCGTCGCACCTTCACCATCGACCCGGACGTCAGTGAGAAAATAGACATACTGGCTGGCGGTCATAACATAGAGATCAACGTTCTAGTCAACAAAGCCCTGCGACGGTTCATTGAATGGGGAAGATACGTTGACAATTTCAAACTCGTCACAAGCGACCCTCGACTAATGAAAATACTCTGGTCGCATATTACCATTGACGACGCAAGAAGACTAGGGACCGAGACCGCAAATGATGCAGTGGCCGAGTTTATTCTCTACTACTTCCACAAGTTCGACCTAGACTCTGTCCTGAAAACCTTCCAAGTAATAGGCGCGGAATACTGTAACGCCTACGTATACTCCGAGTTCGGGGATCAACAGAATCGCACAGTGATTCTGAGGCACAGTGTAGGGCGTGCCGCGTCAGCATACTATGGTGCCTCCCTCCAAGCACTCTGCAGCCGTCTCGGACTCAACTTGGAACTGGAAGAGAGCGACGATCAAGTCATATGCAAAATTGCTGGTGGTGGTTCGCTCAAGGGCGTAATCCCAAAGACCTTCAACGAGCAGATGGCTGGGAGGCCGATAGAGAAGTCGGCAGAAGACAAGATTTCCCACCGCATTATTGTAAACGAAAAGACCTAGCTTCGTTGTAAATTATCGTTAAGGCAGCCTGGTGGTGAATGATAGCGGAGATTCTCGCCGGAACCATTTGGAGCTAGGCATCATAGGTTCGATAGCTTATTAAAAACGATGAGGAGGAGAGTGGGATGCACTCCCTCTCTCGGTTACATGTTGAGTCGGGAGATTTGCTTAAGGTGAAGTTACGTAGCTTCATCCACGGAATACATCCGGAATGGGTCTAGCGTAGCCATGTTCTCCGGATTGGCGCTGACCTGCACAGCGGTTCATGTGCTCGGTGTAATGGCTGATGCATAGTCCTTTCTCGCATTTGGGACAGATCCCAGCCACGTGGTTCGGGACGCTACACTCCTCACAATATCTCATGCGTAATGCCCCTTGGGGTAATACTGCGGCCTTTCAACTATAATATTATCACGAGTACATTTGAACACACGATCTAGCCTTTTGGATAGAAAACAGCCTCAAAGGCACAGCTGCCTACTTTAGAGTAACTATACGCGTGATCTATCTTTCGGCACGAACGACTACAATCTCTCCAATGGGCATCTAACATCGCTGTGAACTGTCCACCGTACATCTAGTTCGTTAATGTAGGCGAAAGAGGTTCGGAGAGTTTTCTCGTTGTCCGGTATCATCGGTCATCTTTAACATCGTGATCAGGTTAGTCTTGGTCCACATCCCGCGGGTCTATGTCTTTTCTTATGAGTCTGGATCCTGGGAGAATCTAGCTTTTTGAATCAATCATTCAGGTTGTTTTGACATGCTAAAGGCCGGAGATCTTGACGCCTTATTCGCTCCAAAGTCGATAGTCGTCATAGGAGCCTCTAACCGACCGGGCAGCGTCGGAAGAGCGGTCTTCACGAACATACTACTCAATGAGTACACGGGCACAGTCTACCCTGTCAATCCAAGAGACCGTTCGATTAGCGGGGTTAGATCATATCTGTCCGTCCAGGATCTGCCAGAGAGCGTCGACTTGGCCGTTGTCGTTGTCCCCGCGGCCGTCGTCCCCGCTGTCACGGAAGATTGCGGAAAGAAAGGAGTCAAGAGTCTGATAGTAATCTCTGCTGGCTTCAAGGAAGTTGGACAAGAGGGTGCGGCGCTAGAGCATCAGGTCGCCTCCCTAGCACAGAAATATTCGATGAGAATGGTCGGTCCGAACTGTCTCGGAACAATCAACACGGACCCAGCAGTCAGACTCAACGCCTCGTTCGCGTCACGAATGCCCCTGGAAGGCTCGATCGCCTTCGCCTCCCAGAGCGGCGCTCTCGGCGAAGCAGTGATAGATTACGCATCGGGCGAAGGAATCGGATTCTCCAAATTCATAAGCGTCGGAAACAAGGCCGACGTGAACGAGAACGATATTCTCGAATATCTGCAAGCAGACCCTAGGACCAAAGTCATCCTACTCTACATCGAAGACATTGTTGACGGCCGAAAGTTCGTAGACACTGTCACTAGGGTCACGGAGAAGAAGCCGATCATCGCGGTCAAAGCCGGAGTTTCACCCGAGGGCGCCAAGGCAGCCTCGTCACACACGGGCGCACTGGCCGGGTCTGATGAAGCATACAACGCTATCCTCAAACAGTCAGGGGTCCTCCGGGTCGAATCCATCATCGACCTGTTCGACTACGCACGATCCTTCGCAAAACAACCACCTCCCAGGGGAAACCGAGTAGCCATCATAACCAATGGTGGTGGACCCGGAATAATGGCAACAGACGCCAGCGTCCGCTATGGACTACAAATCTCACAGTTCTCAGAAGCAACAAAAGCGAAGCTGCGAGCTGGTCTACCAAAGGAGGCCTCGGTCAACAATCCGATCGATCTAATTGGAGACGCCCAGGCCGACAGGTACGAGCTTGCCCTCCAGGCGCTTCAAGATGAGAGTGTCGACTGTGGTCTCGTGCTTCTTACTCCTCAGGCCATGGTGGATCTCAAGAAAGTCGCAGAGACCATAGCATCTGTTGGACCAAGATCAGGAAAGACCATCCTCACAAGCATTTTGGGTCTAACAGACATCACTCCCGCGGTCGAGATTCTAGAGTCCAACAACATTCCTCACTACACTTTTCCAGAGTCGGCCGTTCGAGCTCTTGCCGCGATGTACGAGTATCAACGCTGGGTAGACAGACCTCGAACCCAAGTCAAACATTTCGGCGTGGACATTGGGAAAGCACAAGAGATCATTTCCAACGCTAGACATGCGGGACTAACGAACCTTCCACAAGACGACGCCCTGAGAATACTTAGCACCTATGGGCTCCCAGTCATCAAGACACAGACTGCCTCATCAAAAGCGGAGGCTGTGGAGGCAGCGAAAGGAATAGGCTATCCCGTTGCGATGAAGATCGTCTCCCCCGATGTGGTTCACAAGATCGACGTTGGCGGTGTAAAGCTTGATCTGAACAGCAACGAAGACGTCGGCAAAGCCTTTGATGAGATTCTGAAGAATGTCAAGACCCTTGTCCCCAAGGCAAGAATTGAAGGGGTGCTGCTCCAGGAATATGTTACGGGCGGCACTGAGACGATTATTGGGATCCACCGAGACCCGAAGTTCGGACCGTTGCTGATGTTTGGCCTGGGAGGGATATATGTGGAAGCGTATCGAGACGTCTCCTTCCGCCTCGCGCCAATTAGAGAGCTCAGCGCTGATAACATGATCAGTCAGATCCGGGGAAGCAAGATCCTACAAGGATTCAGAGGCCAACCGCCAGCAGATACGAAGACCATAGCTGAGTGCATAGAACGACTCTCCCAACTATCGGTCGAGCTGCCAGATGTATTGGAGCTGGACGTTAACCCACTGGTCGCGTTTGCGAATGGTTGCAGAGCACTCGACGCAAGAATAATCATCGCCGATTGATATCAGACTTGAGGTCAATGTTCCAACGACCACCGGACTACTCTTAGAATCCCTCGAGAAAGCGTTCCATCGGCGCTCAATGGCTCGCAGAGGGGATTCACGCGGTAACTCGACAAGCATGTGAAGTGGAGATGTTCAAAGTGTTGTATTATAGGTAGGCTTAGGGGGTGTAGCGGCCTGCCTATGTTTTCTCTCTCGAGACGCCTGATAGCAGTACTCTTGGCGCTCGTCGCCATAGGAGCTGGGTCCTACACCGCCTATAGTGTCGTAGTGATACAGCAGAACATTATCGGAACAGGCTCGATAAACTCGTCTCCGGGACTCTCGGTCCTAGACTCCAGTTGCTCTACACCACTCACGACCATATCCTTCTCCTCACTAGGGGCCGCTCCAGGCTCTACCATCAGCCTCACAGTATGTTTGAGAAACACCGGCAACCAGGCGTTCTACTTGGAGTCGAGTCCTCCAAGCGTGTCCTTCTCCGGCCTACCCTCAGGAGTCACGGGGGCATCCTCTCTAACTCCCCAACAACTAGCCCCTGGAACTACCATTGCCATTACCCTCTCACTCACCAATGATGGTAGCGCTGCCTCCGGTTCCTTTGCTTTCACCGTGAGCTTTAGAGGCTACTCAACATCCACAGGGTGATCTCCTTCAGAATGTGGAGAACGCTTCTCTCCCTACTGGCGGGATTCCTGATACTCGTCTCAGTAGCGGCTTCCACCATAGTTCAGACGAATATCCCTGCCACGGGTTGCATAGGGACAACGTGCCGGCCTTTCGACTACGTGGTCACGGTTCTGATGGAAAACAAAGGCTACTGCGAAGTTATGACGAACTGTGGGGGCAGCGGAACTTACGAGACCTCGCTCGCGCAATCCTATGCTATCGCAGGCAATTGTTCTAGTGATAGCTCCTGTTCGCCTGGCGGGTATACCGCACTCTTCCACCCGAGCGAGCCTAACTACATAGCTCTGGTCGGTGGCAGTAATTTCGGGATTACAGATGATGGTAATTGTTGCTATGAGATAGATCAACCAAATCTCATCGATAGGCTCGAAGCCTATGGTCTGACATGGAACGCCTATGCTGAAGGTGCGACTGGTTCCGGAACATGTAATTTCATGCCCCCTAGCAAAGCCAACCACTTCGGGTTCTTAGAATTCAAAGATAACAACGCAACCCAACGCTGTACCCACTTCCTAACAACCACACCACCCACTTCCCCGAACGGGCCAGCAGATGATCATGAATTTCTTGCAGAACTCAACTCAGCAAATCCGTCTCACTACATCTGGCTTACGCCGAACAATAATGATAACGGACACGGTAGTGACGCATCTGTAGGCGATGCATACCTGAGTAACCTCGTCCCAAAAATACTCAACAGCAAACTATTCCTTACGCAACGAGCGGCCTTGTTCACAGTCTACGACGAAGGCCCCAGCAGCAGTCTCTCCCCCGCTGACTTTGTGTATGCGTCTTGGAGCGGCCCCGTTGTTAAACAGCATTACACTGGAATTGGAAGTTACTCCCACTACTCCTACCTAGCAACACTTGAAAACAACTGGGGGTTTCCCTGCCTCGTTGCTGCCAATGATTGCAATACTTCAAATGCTCCTGCGATGACAGAGTTCTTCCTCTCATAGGCCGCACCCTTCTCCTCCAGCGGCGAATCGCACCGTGATAAGAGAATTCATAGAATGAACAGCATCACGTTAACCTAACATGGGCTAATTGTCGCCCGGACTTCTCTCCAAGTAAGCGCTAAGATCCCGCCTAGAATTCCGAGGACCGCACCGACAAAGAATCCGCCTGCACCGAAAAAGCTCACTACAGAGAAGACAAGAACTATCACTCCCCACATGGCCGCTTGTCTTGGTCGATCATGCATCATGATGGCACCAAACAGTACGAGGACTCCAGCCATGATTCCTAGAACCGCGAACCCGTAGAACCATCCGCCGAACCCCTGCATCATCCCGTAGTAGCCACTCATCATGCCACCACCGTAGCCTCCCATCATTCCGCTATAGCCACTCATCATTCCGACGTAGGGTCCGGAAGAGTAGCCGAGCATAGCCACTCCACCGGAGAGAATAAGGACTCCTGCTATCGATGACAGTGCGAAACCCGCAAGCGGCCTAAGATCGCCAACATTCGCCGCACCTGCCATACCCGATCTCTGTTGAGTCTCCAAATCAACCACTGGAGAAGCTTAATTGAGTCGGCTATTAACCAGAACGTACACAAGAAAGACCCTAGATCGACAGTGTATTACAGATCTTAGAAGCAATTATCTCAGTTCTCATGGCGGAAGGGATTCATGGACTGAGAAAAGGGTCCGAATCGTGCGCTTTTGCAGGTGTAAAAGCGTGAGATTAAGTCCCTCGACCCGCATATTCCTAGGGGCAGAGGAGAGCTACGGCAAAGGACCCGATTTGTGGTATGTACGTGGAGGAGGGGAAACACGCTCTCCAGACGACACGGTATGGAACCACGTACTACTTCTGTAGCGAGACCTGCCTTGCACAGTTCCAGGCTCCTGAGAAAGCTCTAGCCCGTCTAAAGCGTCTGGTCGCGTTCGGTGCGATACTCACAATACCAATCGCGGCCCTGACCTACCTTCCGATAATTTCAGATTCCCGCATCAACAACATTGTGATGTTCATCCTCTCATTACCTGTACAGTTCATCGTCGGCTTCCGATTCTACAGAGGAAGCTACGACGCACTAAGATCGAGGATTGGCAACATGGACCTCCTCATAGGTCTGGGAACATCCGCCGCATGGACCTACAGCACAATCGCCACATACGTGCCCGGTTTCTTCCCCAGCAGTGGGACTTACTTCGAAACCTCGGCCATCATAATCACCCTGATACAGACAGGGAACCTCCTCGAATACATCACGAAGGGCAGGGCGTCAGCAGCAGTTCATAGACTATTGAGCCTCCAACCGGCAATGGCTAATGTGATCCGAAATGGTAGCGAAATCAGCATACCAGTTGAACAAGTTGGAGTCGGGGATATCTTGATGGTCCGTCCCGGAGAGAAGATCCCGGTTGATGGAAGAGTGATCGAGGGAAGCTCTGCAATTGATGAATCAATGATTACGGGCGAGAGCCTGCCCCGCGACAGGCGTACCGGCGACGAAGTGATAGGTGCCACGGTCAACAAGACGGGCCTGTTGAAGATTCAGGCAACAAAGGTAGGTCAAGACACTGTGCTGTCTCAGATCGCCAAACTTGTTGAAGAGGCTCAAATCGGAAAAGCGCCGTTGCAACGCTTGGCCGACAAAGTTTCAGCATACTTCGTCCCATCCGTCGTGCTGATAGCGACAGCCTCGGCCCTGTTCTGGTATTTCGTCGCAGGAATAGGACTCGCCTTCTCTCTCCTGGCCTTCGTCTCCGTCGTAATCATCGCCTGCCCATGCGCCCTGGGAATTGCCACTCCAGCAGCCCTACTCGTGGGAACAGGCAAGGGCGCCGAGAACGGAATCTTGATCAAGGGAGGGGACCAGCTAGAAGAGGCTCGAAAGATAAACACGGTGATCTTCGATAAGACTGGAACCCTCACCAAAGGTCAGCCGTCCGTGACTGATATTGTACCCATAGGGAAGCTATCCGAGATTCAGATACTCGGTTATGCCGGAGCTGTAGAGAAGGGGAGTGAACACCCTCTAGCAGAGGCGGTCGTGAACGCCGCTCAGGCCAAGAGTGTCCGACTTTCCGATCCCTCAGGCTTCGAAGCTCTTCCAGGTCTTGGTGTAAAGGCGACCGTTGAAGGACGAGAGGTTCTTCTGGGGAACCTGGAACTCATGAGCAAGTTTTCAGTCCCAGTCGAGGAGTATTCCGAAAGAGTGGGACAGCTACAGAATCAAGGAAAGACGGTGACCTTCCTCGCCGTCGACAGACACCCATCCGCCATCATCGGCCTCGCGGATACTGTGAAAGAGTCCTCAGCAAGAAGCGTAAAGGCGTTGAAGAAGATGGGTTTGGAAGTGATAATGCTTACAGGCGATAATGAAAGAACTGCAAAAGCGATAGCGCAGACTCTTGGCATTGACGCGGTAATCGCCAACGTCCGCCCGGATCAGAAAGAGGATATCGTGAGGAAGCTTCAGACGAGCGGAAAGAAAGTCGCAATGGTTGGAGACGGGATAAACGACGCACCGGCATTGGCCGCTGCAGATGTCGGAATAGCAATTGGTAGCGGGACAGACGTTGCCAAGGAGACCGGCGGAATAGTCCTGATCAAGGATGATATGACGGACGTTCCCAAAGCTATAGATCTGAGCAGGGCAACTGTCAGCAAGATAAAGCAAAATCTTCTCTGGGCCTTCCTCTACAACGTTGCCCTAATCCCTATCGCGGCAGGTGTTCTGGTTCCGTTCCTCGGACCAGGAATCTATCAGGTGCTTCCTCTGCTGGCGGGTGCCGCAATGGCGATAAGTTCTGTGACAGTCGTGTCCAACTCTCTCTTGCTCCGAAGACTCAACTTGAGAATATAGGAGGTGACCGATTGCAGAAAGACCCAGTTTGCGGCATGATGGTAGACGAGAAGAAAACGAAACTCACATCAACCTATGAGGGGAAGAGCTTCTACTTCTGTTCACCCGCTTGTAAGACAAGCTTCGACAAGGATCCCCATCGATACAAGCACTAGGTCACTGCTGATGGTTTGGCGGAGGTTTGATCGGTCTCAAACCCGATAGACCAAGGTTGAGCAGAATTCTCGCTGAATGCTTAGGAGCCGGGTTAGCAGACGACCTTCACACGATATTCCGAGCTAGTATCGTTAAGGACCGTGAAAGGGCAGCCATCGACCGTGCAACCAGGCATCGAAGGAGTGCATCTGAAATAGTTGTAGACCGCGGTCCTGTCGTCGAAATTCAGCCACATTATCTGTTCGGTAGTTACGACTCCGTTGCTGTATGTGGATTGAATTTGAGTATGGTTGCCGTTCTTGGTCAAGACGTATTCGGCCCAATACGTCGTAGGACCGTGGGGTCGGGGAAGACTCTGGTACCAGGCGAGAGCAATGACACCGATTAGGCAGATCACGAATATTGCTATGTACTTGTTTCTCAACTCTTCTTGCGTCCTGCAGACACTATCAGATTCTCATTGTCCAGAATCATGTTAAGTATCTGTCCACTGAGTCGGGAGAACTGGTACTAGTTCTAAGGTAGAAACCCTTCTCGGTCGGCGGGCGTAGAGATCAAGGCGACCACCTCTTGTCGAATCTTCATGTAGAGAAGACCGTCTATGACAAGCCATCCGCGAGTGATGGAAAACGCATTCTGGTGATGCGGCTCTGGCCGCGAGGAGTCCGAAAAGAATCCAATGATCTATGGCTCAAAGATATAGGAACCAGCCGCGAGTTGATCAAGGAATGGAAGGCTGGCAAGGTTACATGGGCTCAGTTTGAGAAGCGCTACAACGATAAGATGAAGGGAGAACTTCGGCGAAAGCTGCTCAAGGAGATAGTAGGCTACGCCAGGTCGGGCCCCATCACGCTTCTATGCTCTTGCAAAGACCCTAACAGATGCCACAGGTCCCTTCTGAAGAAGCTTGTTGAGGCCGAACTCTGACTTTGCCAGCTATCGGAAAGTGGTGTCCGAGACCCCGAGATCCTGTCTAGTTCTGATCGTCTTCATCAAGTCTCCACGTGTAACAATTCCCAGGATTCTGTCACCCTCAGTTACGACCAGCCTTCCGATCTGATTCTGCGCCATCTTCCGCATCGCCTCAGCCGCGGAGGCCGTGGAGTTGATTGTTACTATCCGCTCGTACGGGACCATGGCCTGGGCGACTGTCTCAAACTCCCGTTTCTCCCTCGGAATGGATCTAACCGAGCCCATGGTGACAACTCCTTGTAGCTTATCGTTCTGGACCACCGGGTAGCCGCCGTGAGGATGGACGAGGAAGTAGTCGTTAACGAGTTGCTGAACGGTGAGGTCGGGGGTGACTGTGAGAATGTTTCTGGTCATGATGTTGCCGACGCTGACGCCGTGAAGTGCTTCAGTCATCTGGGTCTGTCTGAGACTTGTCTCCGCACCGGATCGGATGAACCATCCGAGGAAGATTATCCATATGCCATTGACAAAGTCCGCTGTCGTGACTACGAGCAGCAGTCCAGCTGCAATCATGATTAGTGAGAGGACCTCGCTGACGCGAGTAGCGTTTCGCGTCGCCTTCAAGAGATTCTTTGAGCTCTGCCAGAGGCCTCCGCGCAACACCCGACCCCCGTCGAGTGGGAAGGCGGGTATGAGATTGAAGGCTCCCAGCGCAACGTTGATGAAAGCATTGTAGCGAAGAACAGCCATAACGGCGACTGGGAACCCGGTATATCCTCCGACGTACCAAAGGGCGCCTAGCACTCCTGCTATAGCGAAGCTTGTCAAGGGTCCGGCGGCCGCCATCCTCACCTCTAACGCCGCGTCCTGGGGCTCTTCCGTCATCTCTGAGACTCCGCCGAAGAAGAAGAGAGTGATTCTAGCGATGGGCAGTCCGTTCTTCTTGGCGATGTAAGAGTGGGATAGTTCGTGAAGGAGGACGGAGACGAACAATAGCAGGGCGGAGACTGCGCCGACGATCCAGTCCATGCTGGCTGAAAGCTGGGGATATGTTGCTGGCAGATATCCGACTGCTAGGGACCAGGCGATTAGGAGAAAGACCAGCCATAATGTCCAGTGTATCCGGATCGGAATCCCCAGAATTCTTCCTATGTTCACCGACACTGTTCTTCCTTCAGGCTCCCGCCCAGGGGCTAGGACTTGACCTTTTTCCTAACTGGTCTTCTTATCGATCCGCTTGGAGCCTATTACGCTTTGTTGGAGTCTAGGTTGGAGGAAAATGGCCTTGAAACCCTCAAGCCATGCCCTTTTTGCATCCGCAAGTGACAATCCCGAGACGACCAATGTTTCAAGTCCATTCCATAAGGCAATGAGCGAATAGGCTAATGGAAGGAGTTCTAGGTTATCGTCTATCAGTCTCATCTTGCGCAATCCTTCGAGAAAGCTTGCCAGTCCGTTAGCGTATTCTTCCCGGTTCTGTCGAAGCACCCGTCTCAACGCCGGGTTTCGGGAGGCTTCTGATAATATCTCAAGGCTCAGCCTCGGGTTCGATCCGAACCTCTTCATCATCGCGTCGAAGAAGCGGGTCGCGCTCTCGACTGGGTTCGCTTGGGTATTGAATGTCGAGTATAGAATCTCTTTGAAGGCGCGGGGAGCTGTCCGGGACATCGCCTCGAAGAGGCGCTCTTTGCTGGAGAAATAGAGGTATA
>Ga0209058_1004316_pt1 | contig 11347 bp, 7 predicted proteins | sample GraSoiAngelo_147_FD_185904 | JGI IMG/M metagenome (GOLD analysis project Ga0209058, IMG submission 185904) | Grasslands soil microbial communities from the Angelo Coastal Reserve, California, USA - 14_1009_05_40cm (SPAdes) (version 2) | ecosystem: Environmental > Terrestrial > Soil > Grasslands ... | reverse complement strand
GGCGCGAGCCTGGTGTCGGTGTTCGCCCGGTTGGGCGGCGGCATCTATACCAAGGCAGCCGACGTCGGTGCGGACCTTGTGGGCAAGGTCGAAGCCGGAATCCCGGAGGACGACCCGCGCAACCCCGCGGTCATCGCGGACAACGTCGGCGACAACGTCGGCGACTGTGCGGGCATGGCGGCCGATCTGTTTGAGACCTACGCGGTGACCATGATCGCCGCGATCCTCCTCGGATCCCTGCTCTTCAAGGATCAGGAGGGATGGGTGATCTACCCGCTGCTGCTCGGGGCGGTCAGCGTCGTCGGCTCGATCGTCGGCTCGTTCTTCGTCCGCATCTTCAACCCGCGATGGATCATGGGCGCCCTTTACGCGGGGCTTCTGGTCGCGGTCGCCATCGCGATCGTCGGCTTCTACTTCGTCACGAGCTACATGACGTCGAACGGCTATCTGAAGCCAGGCGGAGGGGTCAGCAATCCGGACAATCTCTTCTTCGCGGCCCTGATTGGAGTGCTGGTCACGGTCCTGATCGTCGCGATCACCGAGTTCTTCACCGAGACGGCCTACTGGCCGGTGCATCTCATCGCGAAGGCGTCAGTCACGGGCCACGCGACGAACATCATTGCGGGACAGGCCATCGGCATGATGTCGACCGCGCTGCCGGTGATCGTCATCGCGACCGGCATCCTCATCAGCTACGCGCTCGGCGGTCTGTATGGGATCGCGATCGCTGCCACCGCGATGCTTTCCATGACCGGGATCATCGTCGCCATCGACTCCTACGGCCCGATCACCGACAACGCCGGAGGCATCGCGGAGATGGCCAAGCTGCCGAGCGAGGTCCGCGCGGTGACCGACCCGCTCGACGCGGTCGGCAACACAACCAAGGCCGTGACCAAGGGCTACGCGATCGGCTCGGCCGGCCTGGCCGCCCTCGTCCTCTTCGCTTCCTACACCCAGGAGCTGGCGAGGGCCGGGCACCCCACGAAGTTCGAGCTCTCGGACCCGCTCGTCATCGCCGGTCTCTTCCTGGGCGGCATCCTGCCGTTCCTGTTCGGGTCGCTCGCCATGCTCGCGGTCGGCCGCGCGGGGGGCCTTGTGGTGCAGGAGGTGCGGCGCCAGTTCCGTGACATCAAGGGCATCCTCGAGGGGACCGGCCGTCCCGAATACGGCACCGCGGTCCGCATCGTGACCGCTGCCGCACAACGCGAGATGATCGTCCCGGGCGTGATCCCGGTCGTCGCGCCCCTCGCCGTGGGCTTTGTCCTCGGCCCGCGCGCGCTAGGTGGGATGCTGCTCGGCGCGATCGTGACGGGCCTCTTCCTGGCGATTCAGATGACGAGCGGCGGGGCAGCGTGGGACAACGCGAAGAAGTACATCGAGGAAGGTCACCTCGGCGGCAAGGGGTCGGAGGCGCACAAGGCGGCCGTCACCGGCGACACCGTCGGCGACCCCAACAAAGACACAGCCGGACCCGCGATCAACCCCATGATCAAGGTCGTCAACATCATCGCGATCCTCATCGCTGCGGCGGTCTCCACGAACTACTTGATTCATTAGGGTTTTACACTCCTTGATGGGGTGGACGACTACCAGAAGGAGATCGCCGACCTCGAAGCCCAGGTCGAGCAGCTGGTCGAGCAGGAAGGCGACGCCAGGACGATCGCCGAGCTTTCGATGCAGCTGGAGATCCTGAAAGCGATCTACGCGCGCGCCATCGACCTGTTCCAGCGCGGCCAGCGCGACGAGGGACTGCGCTATGGGCTGCGCATCCAGGGTTACGGTGACTGGAACATCGACAACGTGTATGCGTTCGTGTACGAGCGCTCTGTGGAGCTGGAGCCGCAGGCGCACCACGCGTTCGTCGGTGGCATCAAGGCGGCCGACTTTGCGCTCATGCTGAATTCATAAGGAGGGCAGATGGAAACGCCGCTCACACCTCTGGAGTTCGCGAGGAGGACGCGAAAGCTTTACGGCGATCGCGAAGGCGTGGTCGACGGCGACCTCCGCCTCACTTACGAGCAGTTCTTCGACCGCTGCGACCGCTGGTCGTCCGCGCTGCAGGCGATGGGGGTTGGGAAGGGTGACCGCGTCGCCTACATCGCGCCGAACGTGCACGAGCAGCTCGAATCCTTCTATGCCGTGCCGCAAATTGGTGCGGTGCTGGTCCCCATCAACTACCGCCTCACCGCGGACGACTTCGTCTACATCACCGCGCATTCCGGCGCCAAAGTCCTGTGCGTCCATTCGGACTACCTCGAGGCCATCGACGGAGTTCGCGACCAGCTAGGCGGTGTCGAACACTTCGTGAGCCTGGGCAGCACCGGCGGCCGCAAGGGATGGACCGAGTACGAACCCAGCGTGGCGGCATCGAAACCCGAATTCGCGCGACCGGAGATCGCCGAAACCGATCTCCTCACCATCAACTACACGAGCGGCACGACCGCCAAGCCGAAGGGAGTGATGATCACGCATCGCAACGCCTGGGCGAACGCCGTCGGCACGCTCGTGCATTTCCACATCACGGTCGGCGACCGATACCTGTGGACGCTGCCGATGTTCCATGCCAATGGCTGGACGTTCGTGTGGATCATCACCGCCGTCGGAGGCACGCACGTATGCCTGCCTAAGGTCGAGCCGTCGCGGGTGTTCGACCTGATCCGCAAGGAGCAGGTCGGCTGGCTCTGCGCCGCGCCGACCATCCTGATCGCCCTCGCCAATGCTCCCGCCGACGTGCGAGGTGACGTGCCTAAAGGCGTGCATGTCATCACCGCGGGGGCGGCACCAGCCGCGGCGACGATCGAGCGGATGGAAGGCGATCTCGGTTGGGAGGTGACGCAGGTTTACGGACTCACCGAGACCGCTCCCTTTATCACGATCTGCGAGCCTCGGCCGGAGCACAAGAAGCTTGGCACCACCGAGCGGGGGATCATCAAGGCGCGTACCGGGGTCGAGCTGATCACTTCCGGCGAGCTGCGCGTCGTGGACGAAGCCGGCAAGGACGTGCCGGCCGACGCTCAGACCCTCGGCGAGATCGTCGCGCGCGGCAACGTGATCATGCACGGCTACTACAAAGATCCCGAGGCGACCAAGAAGGTGATGGGCGACGGCTGGTTCCACACTGGCGACGCGGCCGTTCTCCACCCGGACGGCTACGTCGAAATTCGAGATCGGATCAAGGACGTGATCATCAGCGGTGGAGAGAACATCTCGAGCGTCGAGGTCGAAGGTGTCCTGCTGCGCCACCCCGCCGTACAGGAGGCGGCGATCGTCGGGCTGCCACATGAGAAGTGGGGAGAGGCGCCTTTCGCGTATGTGGTGCTAAAGCCTGGTGCGACGGCGACCGAGGCCGAGCTGATCGCCTTCACTCGCGAGCGGCTCGCCCATTTCAAGGCACCACACGGGGTGACATTCGTGCAGGAGCTGCCGAAGACCGCGACGGGGAAGATCCAGAAGTACGTCTTGAGGAAAGGCGCCGCGGCAGTCGTCCGGCAGTAGACGCGCCCGGATTGGCCAAGCTCATCTACTCGGCGATCACGTCGGTTGACGGTTACGTCTCCGATGCGCGCGGCAACTTCGACTGGGCGGCACCCGACGAAGAGGTCCACCGCTTCGTCAATGCGCAGGAGCGCCCGATCGGCACATATCTCTACGGGCGCCGCATGTACGAGACGATGGTCTTCTGGGAGACCGCCCTGGACGCGCCCGACCAACCGGCATTCGTCCGTGAGTACGCAGAGATCTGGCAGGCGGCGGACAAGGTCGTGTACTCGTCGACGCTGCAAGCCGTCGCCAGCGCGAGGACCCGCATCGAACGCAGCTTCGATCCGCAAGCCGTTCGCAAACTCAAGGCGACCAGCGCGCGAGACATCAGCATCGGCGGACCTCACCTGGCGGCCGAGGCGATCCGCTCAGGTCTGGTCGATGAGTATCGGCAGCTGATGGTCCCGGTCATCGTGGGCGGCGGCAACCGGTGGCTGCCCGACGGCGTTCGGGTCGACCTCGAGCTCGTTGACGAGCGGCGTTTCGACAGCGGTGTCGTCGCTTCTCGCTACCGCCGGCGCGACTCCTAGGCCCAGACCTCGGTCTTGGACCACACCAGCCCGTCGCTCGTGACACGGGCCGTGACCAGCGTGCCGGGCGCCAGGGAGCGCTCGTCGAAGAGCTTCACCAAGCGGGGCCGGAACCGGTAGTACGGCAAATCGTTTTCTGAGGCGTCGAAGTCGCGGAACCGCCGCCCGTATTCGCGCGCCGCTTCCCCGCCCTTCGCGACGCCGGCGGTGCCAAAGAGCTGGATGCCGCGGTCGGGCTTACCCCAGACCTGCTTCGAGGCGTAGATCGTGATCGCCGCGGAGCTGTTCTTGACGAGGTTGCGCGAGTGGAGCGAGTCCCGGTCAGAGATCCAATAGACGTTGAAGGCGTCGTCCCACGCGAAGTACATGTGGTTGATGTGCGCGCGGCCGCGCGCCGACACCGTCGCCAATGAGCACAGGGGAGAGGCGTTCATCAGCTTGCGCGTCACGCGCTCGAGCCTTGCAGACGAGAACCGACGCGATCGACGCTCGACCGTCACAAATACTTAGTCTGGCGCGCGAGGTCGGCCGAAGGTCAGCATCGGTGCGACGGGCAGCAGGCCATCGGTGTCGGTCTTGATGATCTGCCATCCGCCCTCGTGCACCATCCAGTGATGACGTTGGCAAAGCAGGACCATGTTCTCCAGCTCGTCGCTGCCGCCGTTGATCCAGTAGACGAGGTGATGACCGTCGCAGCAGGAGGCTGGCCGCTCGCAGCCCGGCCACCGGCAGTGCTTGTCGCGAGCGACCAGCGCGCGGCGCCTCGGACCCCTGATCGTCCGCTTGGAGCGGCCGACGTCGATCGGCACCGAGTCCTGCATGACGACCCGGGTGATGCTGGAGTCGCAGGCCCAGCGCTCCACCGTCTTGGAGGAGACAGGAAGGGAGAACTCGGTCTCGGCGCCCGGCGCACCGAGAAGGCCAAGCAGCGTTTCGATCGAGCTGGTGACCTGCATCTGGACGGCGACCTTGCCGCCGGCCGTCGCGAGCTCGACCAGGGCGTCCGCCAGCCGCTGCGGCCGTTCGCGGTAATCAAACTTTCCCATCGGCTTGGCCAGGGGCTCGAGCGCGGTCCGCAAAGCGGCACCGCCGACGGGGTCGAGAACGCCCTGCAGGATCAAGCAGCCGTCTTCGGCTGTGCTCATGGAGAGGGCGCGGTTCTCGGCCAGGTCGGCTTGCTCGGAAGCGACCTCTTGCGGCCGGACCGAGTGCCGGTAGTGGAGGGACTCGTGATAGAACTTGCCCGGCGAGTGCTTCTTGGCCAGGGGTAGGAGCCTCTTTTCGTCGAACTCCTTGCCCACCGCTCGCGCCGTCTTGGCCATGGTCGCGAGGTGCTGGATCCCGATCTCGCCGTTGTAGAGCGCGTCTTCGCTCAGCGGCATCGCCGCCAGCTTCTCGCCGATGGCGACGCGATCCGAAGCCACGTTCTGGGTCAGGCGGCAGTTGAAGCGAAGCCAGTCGATGGTGGTCATCTCGGACTCGTTGTCCTCGGCCAGGTTCATCGCCGACAGCGCCGCGGCGAGGCGCGAGAAGTAGAGCTCGCGGATCTCGATCTCACCCCGAATGCGCAAGAGCTCGTGCTCGAGGTGATCGCGAGTCTTGGGTACCTCAGCAGCAACGAGCTCCAGCACGTCTAAACCATACGAACTTTCGTTTGGACAATCAAGGCAAGAACAGTAAATTTATATTCACCAGGCGCATCTGTCATGTCGCCCAATCCCACCCTCGTCACCTCCCTTCACGGTCCTTCGTCCTTAACGCCAGTGGCGCTCGAGCTCTGAGGCGTACGACCTGCCGATCCCGTTGGCGTTGCTCAGCAACCAGTTGTCGAGCCGCCGCGTGCCCCGCGGTTTCTCCCGCGACACGAGCAGCTCCTGCATCAAGCCCTGTAGCTCGGGTTCGCTCAGCGTCACGTCCCTAACCAAGCGCCCGATGATCCCGGCAGCCCGCACGGCGTTGCGCGGCGAGATGTACACGAACCGCGGGTGGCGGCCGACGGCGATGGCGATCGACTCCACCATCTCGCTGTAATAGATGATGTCCGGCCCCGCCGCATCGACCGTGACGTTCCCGCCCTGCGCCGCCGCCCACGTCGCGATCTCCGCCACATCCTCGCCCGCGACCGGCTGCAGGCGATAGTCACCCCGGCCAGGAATCCCAAACACAGGCAGTCGTCGCAAGAGCCACGCGATGTTGTTGATCAAGATGTCCCCCGCGCCGAAGATCAAGGTGGGGCGCACGATCGCCCACTGGAGCCCTGACTCCCGGACCGCGTTCTCGGCGCGCGCCTTGCCGGCGTAATAATCGAGAGGCGAGTCCACCGAAGGGTTGCTCACGGAGATGTGCACGACCTTGCGCACCCCGGCATCGCGGGCCGCGCCAACCAGGATTCGCGTGTTGGCGACGGCGTCGCCGAAACGGACGCGGCCATGGCGAAAGCGGACCCAGTACGTGTTGTAGAGGACGTCCGCGCCGCGGAGGCTCTCGACCAGCGCCGCACGGTCGGCGAACTGGAGCGGCGCGACCTCAGCGGTGATGTCCTCGGCGCCGGCGCGTTGGGGATGATTCGTCAGAGTCTTGACCCTTCGCTCCTCAGCGAGCAGCCGCCGGGCAATGAACCGGCCTGTGAAGCTGAACGCCCCGGTGACGACGTCGAAGCCCCGCTGCTCCATCAGCCCGTCAAAAGGGAAAGCGAGTCAGGTCATAGGCCGCCGAACCCGGCCGGACGTGCCCGGTGATGACGACGCGCGGGCGGTGGCGCACGGCTTCAGCGGGATGGATCTCGGGACGCAGACCGTTGAAGATCGGAAATCGCAGCGTCCCGTCCGGCGACCACTCCGAATAACGGATGCTCACGACCAGGTCCGGCCTGACCCAGTTGACCGGCCGCATCATGATCGGGGGCGGGTCGAGGGGCGAATCGTCCGTCGCGAGCTCGACCAACCTGTCTCGAAGCACGGCGGTCGTTTCGTCGTCGTAGCCGCCGCCGACGGTGCCGCATGGCAGGAGACGGCCGTCCTCGTGGTAACCCACCACGAGCGCGTCGAACGGCTTGTCGCCCGTCTTGTCACCCAGCCAGCCGATGACGATGAAGTCGTCGGACTTGACGGCTTTGACCTTCAGCCAGAAGGGGCTCCGCTGCCCCGGCACGTAAGGGCTCTGCCTGTGCTTGGCGACCACGCCTTCGAGGCCCCGCTCGAGGCACGCCTCGAAGAGTTCGACCCCGTCCTCTTCTATGTGGTCGGGGACAAAGAGATGCCCGCCCGCTTCGACTGACTTCGCCAGTCTCGCGCGGCGCCTCAAAACCGGTTGTCGCAACAGGGGCCGGCCTTCCAGATAGAGCGCGTCAAAGGCCAGGTACGCGGTCGGAATCTCGTCGCGCAGCCGTGCGCCTCCTGCGAGGCGCTGTCGCAGACGGGGATAGTCCGGCCGGCCGTCGGTGTCAGTGGCGACGACCTCGCCGTCGATGACGCTCCCTGGCGGGACGCGCTTTGCCGCCGCGGCGACCTCGGGCAGCTCGACAGTGAGGTCGTTCAGGCCACGGTCTTTTAGCCTGACGTCACCGTTCGAGTCGCGAAAGAGGATGCAGCGCAAGCCGTCCCACTTGACCTCGAAGAGGTATTCCGCCGAGCTGAACGGCGCTTCGGCCGACGCGGCCTGCATCGGCCGCAGCTCATCGGGAAAGCTCTCCAGCTCGATCTGGAGCTGATCACTATCCGGCTGCATCTGCCTCACATTAGGGGCAGTAGAGCTACGAAGCTTTACGACGTCTCCTGGTCTCGGCGGCCGGCTTCTCACGCCCCGCGCGCTGCTTCTTGGCCTGCTCCACCGACTGGCGCAAGGCTTCCATAAGATCCATGACCTTGGCCGGCTGCGGCGCCTCGGGCGCCTCGATCACCTCGCCCTCCGCCTTGGCATGGACAACCTTCATGACCGCCTCGCGGTAGTTGTCCTTGTAGCGGCTGGGATCGAAGCTGTCGGCCAGGCTCTCGATCAGCGCCTTCGCCATCTCGAGCTCCTTGGGGTTGATCTTCACCTCATCCTCGAGGCCTTTGAGGCCCTCGGTCGTGCGGATCTCGTCGGGCCAGTGGAGAGTGTTCATGATCAGACCCTTGCCATTGGGGTGCATCGCGGCGAGATGTTCTTTGTCGCGTAGCGCGATCTTTGCGATGGCCATTCGTCCCGTTGCCTCGAGGGCGCGACGGAGCAGGTGATAAGGCTTTCTGCCCAGCTCTTCGGGCTCGACGTAGTACGCGCTGTCGAAGTACAGCCCAGGCTCGACCTCCTCGACCGGCACGAACTCCTCGATGTCGATGGCGTGCGCAGTCGGTAGGGGCAGGTTGTCCAGGTCCTTGTCTTCGATGATCACGTAACGGTCCTTGCCGATCTCATAGCCGCGCTGGATCTCGCTGTAGGCCACCTCGTGGTCGCCCTCCGCGCACCAGCGCTTGTATGAGATGGGGGAGTGGTGGTCCGGACACAACTGCCGGAACGACACCTTGGCGCTCGACTCGGTTGCGTTGTACAGGCGGATCGGGATCGAGACCATCCCGAAAGAGACCACGCCTTTCCACATCGATCTCGGCATGGCGACGCAGTTTACCTCCTAAGTGCGTGGTTGGCTACTTATCGTAGGTTGAGCCCGGGCTCGGCCCTCACCGGAGCAACGCTCAAGCGCCGACGTCCCGCCTCTGCATAGCAAGTATCGAGCTTGCGAGCCCGACAAGCGAGAGGAGGAGAAGCAAGGCGAGGTTGCGCCCGTCGACGCCGGTCAGGAGCGGCGTGCCGAATAGCTTGAATGCCGAGAGATCCTGCACCCACAGGGGGAGCTTGTAGATCGACCCCAGCTCGGTATCGAGGTAGCTCGCGAAGGCAAACGCGCCCAGCAAGCCCACCGCCGCCCTTGGATTCCACGCCGCGAGCAACGATCCCGCGGAGGCGAAGACAAGCGCGAAGGGAATGAGCATCAGCGACGCGGCCACGACACGCCCCGCGTTCAAGTCGATCCCCTGAACATGTGACGCGTAGTAAAGCGTCGCCCCGCTAGCCGCGACGATCACCAGCGCGCAAGCGACGAGCGTCGCCACGCGCTCCACCACGACCGCGGCGCGTGATATGGGCTGGCTCAGCGCCAGCTCGAGGCGCCCATCGGAGTCCTCGGCCGACCAGCGCGCGACGTACGTGATGGCCATCGCGGCGAAAAGCAGCTGCGCGACGTTGAACCACGTGAAGCCGAGCACGCCGGGATACACCTGCTGCCGTACGAAGATCGAGAGGTACGGGAGAAGAGAAGGAATTGACAACAGGACCTGGACGATGGTCCTGGTCAGCGAGACGAAGACGATCGCAAGCGCCGCCATGCCGACCGCCCAGACCGCGGTCGCGATCCGGCGCTCGAAGACTCCGCGCCAAACAGGCCATCGCCACCACGCCGCGCCGGACACGGTATTGCTCACCCGACTCGCCCGCCTAGGAGGTCGAACCAGAGCCGACCCGAGGTCGCGAAACTCGAACGCCGCCGCGGCGGCCGCCGCTGCCACGACGGAGACGCCGACCAGCACCACGACAGCGCGGGCCTCGAAGTGGCCACCCGGCGGGAGCGGTTGGCTCAGGTCGTAGTAGCGAAACGGTGAAAGCCACCGCCACGTAGAAAGCGAGTCGAAGACCCGGCTGAGACTGTTGAGGAGAAACAGGGCGAGCAGCAACACGCCGGCTGCCGCGGTCGCGACCCGCACCGCGGCGAGCTGTGCGACCAGGAGCGAGAGCGCGTAGCAAGAAAGTCCCACCGCGACCAGCAATCCAGAGGCCTCGATGACGCCGAGCGGTGAGACGGACTCGTGGCCCGACGCCACTCCGACGAGAAAGCCCGCGGCCGCGGCGGCTGCGGCGATGACGACGCCGATGGCGAAGGCTATGGTCCGTGCGGCGATCAGCCCGAGGCGAGAGATTCCCGCCCCTAGCGCGGCCTCGACGATACCGCGCTCTTCGTCGCCGCGGGCCGCGCCCGTGGCGCTTGCGAGCGCCCACACCGCGAACAGGATCGCCAGAGGATGGAAGCCGCGGAACTCGACGTACCCGCCGACTGTGTCGGGTCGGATGGGGGGAGGGAACAGGGCGCTGAACTGCGACGCGAGGACGAGGATGGAGTTGCCGAACGCGATGCGCTCGCCAGGCGTGTGGCCCGCAATCTGATAGAAGCCGACGGTCTGGATGAGCGTCGACACGAACGCCGCCAGCGAAAAGCCCACGACACCCCAGCGGCCTAGGCGCAGCCCGAACACGATCGCGATCATGGCGGGAGCGCTTTGGGCTTTCTTTCGCTGAAATAGCTGAGGAAGATCTCTTCGAGGCTTGGCTCGGTGCTGATGAAGTCGACGACCCGCGCATCTCTGATCGCCCGCATCAACGCCTCGAAGCCTCCTCGCACAGTGCACGTCACCCGCTGGCCGCTGATGGTCACCTCCTCGACTCCTTCCGCGTCTCGGATCGGAGTCTCCGGCACGGCCGTGTCTGGCGCGAACTCGATCTCCACGCGATGGACGCGAATTCGCCGCAGCTCGTCTAGCTGCGCGACGCGGACAAGCCGACCGGCGCGTATGATCCCGACCCTGTCGCAGACGTGCTCGACCTCGGACAGAACGTGCGAGGAGAGAAAGACGGTGGCGCCTCCGTCCCTCGTTTCTCGCAGCAGCGCGTAGAACTCCTGCTGGTTTAGCGGATCTAGGCTGCTGGTCGGCTCGTCGAGGATCAACAGATTCGGCTCGTGCATGAAAGCGAGGACGATCGCCAGCTTTTGCTTGTTGCCGCTCGAGTATTCGCGAAAGCGCCGGCCCAGGTCCAGGTCGAAGCGCTCGGCCAGGGCGCGCACCCTTCGGCGATCGACGCCGCCGCGCATCCCACCGAGGTAGGCGACGACCTCGCTCCCGCGAAGGCTTCCAAATTGCGGGACGTCGCCCGGCAGGTAGCCGACCTTCCTCTTGACCTCAACCGCCTCTCGAAAACAGTCCAGGCCGAAGACGTGCGCGGTGCCATGACTGGGACTGATCATCCCCATCAGGAGGCGGATGGTGGTCGTCTTGCCGGATCCGTTCGGCCCCAGGTAGCCGAAAACCTCCTGCGCCGACACCTGCAGGTCGAGGTCGAAGAGGCCGCGTCCAACGCCGTAGTCCTTGGTCAGCCTGGAGGTCCTGATCGCCGGGGCCGCCATTTCGGGGAGCATATAGGCACCGTGCAGCTGGGCGACCTCGAGCTTCACCTGTTGGTGACCGACCACTGGA
>Ga0209058_1004312_pt1 | contig 11349 bp, 10 predicted proteins | sample GraSoiAngelo_147_FD_185904 | JGI IMG/M metagenome (GOLD analysis project Ga0209058, IMG submission 185904) | Grasslands soil microbial communities from the Angelo Coastal Reserve, California, USA - 14_1009_05_40cm (SPAdes) (version 2) | ecosystem: Environmental > Terrestrial > Soil > Grasslands ... | reverse complement strand
GCCCGCAGCGACGTCGCCTACGCCGTCCGCATCCGGATCGCCGGCTCTGGTCGCGCAACCATTCGCAACGCCGCCGGCCGCGACCACCACCGATGGCGTGACGGTGAAGGAGAACGACCCGCGAATCACCATATCGAAGCCGCAGGTCAAGGGAGCGGACGGCGCCGACCTCCAGGCTTATGTGGCGAAGGCCAACGCGAGCGGTCGGGTGCCGGGCGTCGTCGTGATCCACGAGAACCGTGGGCAGACCGAGCACATCCGCGACGTGGTCCGGCGTGTCGCCACGGCCGGCTTCGTCGGCCTCAACATCGATCTCGCCGCGCGCGACGGGGGCGCGGCGAAGCTCACCGACCAAGCGGCATACAACGCCGCGCTCGGGAAGCGCTCGATCGCCGACAAGATCTCCGACCACAAGGCCGCGGTCGACTTCCTCAAGAGTCAGTCGAGCGGGACGATCGGCGTCGTCGGGTTCTGCTTCGGCGGTGGCGAGACCTGGAACGTCGTCATCGCCGCCCTGGACGTGAAGGCGGCCGTGCCCTTCTATGGGCCCAAGCCGACGACCAACTTCGAGGACCTCGCGAAGGCCAAAGCGGCCGTGTCCGCTGTGTACGCGGAGCAGGACACCGCGATCACCGGCACCGCGCCGCAGATGGAGGAGCAGCTAAAGAAGGCCGGCGTTGACTACAAGATCACAACGTACCCCGGCGTCGGTCACGCGTTCCACAACGATACCGGCACCCGCTACAACCCCGAGCAGGCGCAGCGCGCGTGGGTCGCGACGATTGAGTGGTTCCGGAAGTACCTCGCCTAGCGGCCGCTGTACCAGCCGCGCCAGCGCGAGCTCAGGCCAGGATCGCCGCCGATGCCGCAACGCCGACGGCCGCAAAGTCACGATGCGTTCCGCCCGTCGCCGTCGAGGGCAGGCCGCTGATCGGCGCGGCGGTGAAGCTACTTCTTCTCAAGGAGCGCTCTGATCGCATCCCTACCCTGCGGGGTCGCGTCCGACTTTTCCGGCACGATGATCTTTGGCTCCGCGGCTTGGGCGGGCGCCGCTTCGTGGAAATCGAAGTCGTCGCCACCGGCCTTCTTGATCGCTTCACGCTCGGCGTCTGGCGAATCGAGCCCGACGAGCTTGTCGACGGTCTTCCGATTGCGGATGGATCGGGCCAGTGACGCGAGAACCGCCGGCGACCGAAGTGCCTGCGGGTCGACCTGCGCGAGCGGAGACATCGCGGCCTGCGCCGCGAGCTCGTCGCCGGACACGGTGATCCCTTCCTTTCGCGCGATGGCGTCGAGCACGAGGAGCGACTTCGCGCGACGCTCCGCGACGGGACGCCACTCCTTGCGGATGTCGTCCTCGGTCTTGCGCGCCTGAAGGAGGAATTTCTCCCAGGTCACGCCCTCCTGCTTCACGCGCGCTTTGAGATCGGTGACAAGATGCTCGAGCTCGTCCTGGATGAGGATCTCGGGAACCTCGACGGCCGCGGTCTGCAACGCGTGCTCGACCGCCTTGTCCGCAGCCTCATCCCGAGCCTCGTGGAAAGCCGCATGCGCGAGTTCGTTCCGTACCGCCTTCTGGAGTGCTGCGATATCCGCGACGCCGACCGTCTTCGCGAACTCATCGTCCAGCGCAGGCAAGACCTTTTCCGCGACCTGCGAGGGGCGGAGGCTGAACGTCGCGGCCTTACCGGCAAGGTCGCTCTCGCTCGCGTCGTTCGGGAATGCGAGGTCCACCTTCTTTTCCTCGCCCGCCTTCATGCCGACGAGCGCCTCGCCGAGACCCGCGATCCCAAGGTCCTTCCCCGCCTCGATATGGGCATTGCGCGCGAAGGGAGGCAGCTTCTTCTCGGCGATCGTGGCGTCGATGTCGATCGTGACGACGTCGCCGGCTCGCGCTTCGCGGTCAACCGGCCGCAGCTGCGCGTGGCTCTCGCGCATCGACGCGATCGTCCGGTCGATGTCCTCGTCGCTCGGGGGTCCGGCTTCCACCTTCGCGCCGTGGGCCAGGTAGTCGCCGAGCGCGACCTCGGGCCGCACCACGACCGTCGCCGTATAGCGAAGCGGCTCGCCCTCCTTGAGCTGGGTGACGTTCGCCGCGGGCCGATCGATCGGCTCGATGTCCTCCGCGTCGAGGATCTCGCGGTACGTCTGGTCCATGAGATCGTCGGCAGCGTCCTCCCAGAGGTGCTCTTTGCCATAGGTCCGCTCGTACATCGCTCGTGGCGCTTTTCCTGGTCGGAAGCCCGGGATCTTCGCTCGCTGGACGTGGCGCTCGAACGCGGCGTCGGCCGCCCGCGAGAGCCGGTCGGCCGCCACCTCGACGTCGAGCGTGACCTTCGATCCCGCCTCGCGACGGATGGTGTGCTTGATGGATGGCGGCACGGTCTTGGGAGAGCCCTGCATTGAGATGAGGAAATGGTAATCGGGTACGCTCGTTCGCCGCAGTGTTCTTCTACGAGATACACGAAGGAGACGAGGAGCTCGGCACTGCCGTGCTTCTCGCGCACGAGCGCAGCTTCGAACCGCACGAATTCTTCGCGCTGGTCAAGAAGGCGCGCGTCCTCCTCGTGGATTCGTTCGAAGAGAACTCGCTCTCGGAAGCGATCGCGAACGAGCTTGCCCGCTCGGCTGGGTTCATCCACGTCACCGACGATCTGCTCGTCGCCTCTGTGAACGTCGATGTGACCGAAGAGGGAACCTTCCTCGTTACGGAACAAGCCGGCGACCGAAGCGTCTTCCTCTCGCGCGATGACGATCTCGAGAACTGACCACCGGTGAGGGAGCGCGTCGGCTTCGTCGGCCTCGGGATCATGGGCGGTCCGATGGCGCGCAACGCGGTCAAGGCCGGGTTCCAGGTCACGGTCACGAACCGCACGCCGGATCGCGCGAAGCCGCTCAGGGAGGCCGGCGCCAGCGTCGTCCGAACCCCGCGGGAAGTGGCCGAACAGTCGGATCTCGTGGTGACCATGGTGACCAGCTCCCCGGACGTCGAGGCGGTCACGTTCGGACCGGACGGTATCGCCGCGGGCGCGCATGAGGGACTCCTCGCGATCGACATGAGCACGATCAGTCCCACCACCTCGCGCGAGATCGCGAAACGCGCAGCAGCACACCGGCCGCCGTTCAAGACGCTCGACGCCCCGGTCTCGGGGGGTGAGGTCGGTGCGATCGAGGCGCGGCTCGCGATCATGGTCGGAGGCGACGAAGCCGACGTGAAGCGCGCGATGCCGCTCTTCGAAGCGCTTGGAAAGACGATCGTCCACATCGGCGACAACGGCGCGGGCCAGGCTTGCAAGCTCGCCAATCAGATCGCGGTGGCGATCAACAACCTCGGCGTCTCCGAGGCGCTCGTGTTCGCGAAAGCGCAAGGCATCGATCTCGAGCGCACCCGGCAGGTGATCGCAGGAGGCGCGGGATCATCGTGGGCGATGCAGAACTACGCGCCGAAAATGCTCGCCGGCGATTTCCGGCCGGGGTTCATGGTCGATCTGCAGCAGAAGGACCTGCGGCTCGTGCTCGACAACGCATACGGCGATCACGTTTCGCTTCCCGGTACCGCTCTCGTGCATGCGCTGTACACCGCGTTACAGAAGGATGGCGGCGGCCGCGATGGCAACCACGCCCTCCTCAAGGTCATCGAGCGGCTCGCTGGTATCGAAGCGCGACAAGGACGTTGACCGCACGTTCACCTAGCGGCCGATAGACCAAGCTGATCCGGTACGGCTCTCCTATTGAGGCTGACCATCTAGCGCGCCGACTCTTCATTCATGAGTGCGCGCGTCCTGGTGGTGGAGGACGACGAAGCGACGCGCTCCGCGTTGCGTGCGTTGCTCGACGACGCCGGCTATGTGTGCGACGAAGCGGCGGATGGCGAGCGCGCGGTCGCCGCGATGCGAGAGGCGCAGTTCGATCTCGTGCTGCTGGACGTCGGCCTACCCGGAATGTCCGGCGCCGACGTGCACGCTCATCTGCGGCGGGACCCGCGGACTCGCTTTCTCCCGATCGTCTTTCTGACCGCGTACGCCGATCGGCAGATCAAGCTCCAGCAGCTCGAGGCCGGAGCCGAGGATTTCATCACGAAGCCGTACGACGCCGACGAGCTCCTCGCGCGGGTCGGTGCGGCTGTTCGGAGATGGAGCGGTCTCCGCGGCGTGAACCCGCTCTCGGGGCTTCCCGGAAACCCGACGATCACCGAGGAGATTGAGTCGCGCCTCGCCCACGGCGACGAATTCGCGCTCCTCTACGTCGACATCGATCGCTTCAAGGAGTTCAACGATCACTACGGTTTCACGCGGGGCGATCGTGTCATCGCGATGCTTGCCGAAGTCCTCACCGAGGCCGCGGCCTGCGACCAGCGCTTCGTCGGGCATATCGGTGGGGACGACTTCGTGCTCCTCGCACAGACCGACCGAGCGGAAGCCCTCGCCGAGCGGATCACGCGACGATTCGATGACGCGATCCGCGAGCTCTACGACCCCGATGATCGCGCGCGAGGAGGCATCGACGCGCATGACCGCCGTGGCCGGCTACGGCACACGCCCATCGCGACGCTGTCGATCGGGATCGTGAACGTTCCGCCCGGCCGCTTCGCGGGCGCGACGGCGGCGGCGCGCGCCGCGGCCGAGGTGAAGGAAGTCGCCAAGCGCCGGCCCGGATCGGCGTGGGCGGTCGACCGCCGGAAGACGTAGCCCACTTACGCTAGGAGCGGGCGAGTGACGAAATGGCAGACGTTCAAGCTTTAGGAGCTTGTGCTCGAAAGAGCGTGAGGGTTCGAGTCCCTCCTCGCCCACCGAAGGCTCACTCCCATGTGATCAATCCCTAGAACCACGACGCCGCCGGCGGGATCGAGTCCCGGGCCGGCGGCGCGTGCGCATTGGGGGAGGTGGGGTGGACTTTTGAAAAGCGTCGCTTCGTACAACGTCACTAAATGCGACATGCGGCGGGTTATGTGTCGCAGCGACGTGTCAGTTAAGCCGGGCTGAGCGATCGATTCCCCGCGGCTCCTGCAGCGCCTACAAGTTTGGGCGCGGGCGCTTTTAGCGGCTGGATTTCGCCAGCGTCTTTACCACCGACCGCGCGACTAGCAATGCAACGACCGCGATGAGCTGTCCAACGAGGATGACGCGGTTCAGGTCGAGCGCCGGCCGCCACTGGACCTCGCCCTCCTTTATGACCCACGCTCCCGCGGGCCGGGCACGGACGCCGAAGCCGACGCCGCCGTTCCCCTCGGTATCGCCGCCGCCTCCGCCGCCCCCCATCACGTTGGCAGCTGGAATGATCGTCAAACCCTCTTCCTGAATCGGCTCGCCGTATACCCGGCGAACGGTGATCACGTCTTTTGCCTGATTGACCGCGTCGAGCGCGTTCATCGCGGACCTCCCCCTGCGTTGTCGGTCCGACGATACGCCGCGCAGCTCTGTTACACGGGCGATGACTAGATCGCGAGCTCCATCCCTTCGCGCGCGACGACGACCTCGATCCCGGGCGCCTTCTGGTGCGTCTGCTTCTGCGCGTCGACGGCGATGCGATCGAGCGCGTCATCGCTCCGGTCGGGATCGTGGTGATAGAGGACGAGACGCTTCACCTTCGATTTCACCGCGACATCGATCGCACTCGCGATCGTGGAGTGACCCCACGTCGGCTTGAAGTCGCTCTCGATGAACTGAGCGTCGTGGATGAGCGTGTCCGCTCCACCGGCGAGCGCGATGACGGGGTTCGGTTTGCCCGAGAACGGATCCTCCGTGTCCGTGGCGTAGACCAGTGCGCGCCCGTCGGCCTCGAGGCGGAAGGCGAGCGCGGGCGCCGGATGGAAGATGCTCGAGGCACGCACGCGGAATCGTCCGATCTGCTCGTCGCTCCCATCCTGCAGCTCGCCGACCGAGAGCTGGGCCGGCAGATCGTCGATGTCGACAGGAAAGAAGGGGTCGTCCATCCCGAGCCCGAGAAGCTCCCGCATCGTGCGTGACTGCTTCGGCCCGCGGATGCGCAGCGACGACTTCGGGTCGTAGGCGGGACGGAAGAACGGGATGCCCTGGATGTGGTCCCAGTGCAGGTGCGAGAGGAGCAAATCGACGGAGAACGGACGACTTCCGCCCCCGTTCATCAGCGCGGTGCCGAGCTCGCGCAGCCCGGTCCCCGCGTCGAGAATGAGGAGCGAGCCGGTACTGTCGCGCACCTCGACGCACGCGGTGTTGCCCCCGTAGCGCACCGTGAGCGGGCCGGGCGTCGGGATGGAGCCGCGGGTGCCCCAGAACCGGACCTTCATCGGTCGCTCACGACCTCGCGCTGCCCTGGTCGCGCTCCGACAGTCCTGACTCCGGTGCGGCCTCCATGCCCTCGTCGTCGGGCTTCGGCCAGGTGTGCTTCATCGAATCGAGCGTCCACTCGAGATCGTGCACGTGCCTACGCACGGCGGCGACGACGGCGGGATCGAGGTGATCGCCAGCCATCGTGTCCATGAGGTCGAGCGTCCTCTCGAGCGTGTACGCCGGCTTGTAATAGCGCGGCGCGGTCAGGGCGTCGAAGACATCGGCCGCCGCAACGATCCGCGCGCCAAGGAGGATCTGCTCCGCAGGCAGACCCCGCGGGTAGCCCTTTCCGTCCATACGCTCGTGATGCTGCGCGGCAATGACCGGGACGTCGCGCATGTCCTGCGGGAAGACGAGGTGCGCGAGGAACTCACCGGTCTTCTCGGCGTGCTCCTTCATGTACTCGAACTCGGCCTCGTCGAGCTTTCCAGGCTTGAGCAGGAACTGATCGGGAACCGCGATCTTGCCGTAGTCGTGGATTAGGGCAGCCGCACGGAGCTTTTCGAGCTCAATCCCCTCGAGTCCCATCGCGCGCCCGATGACCTCCGCGTAGCGGGTCACGCGCTGGCTATGGCCGGCGGTCTGCTGATCGCGCGCGTCGATCGTCACTGCGAGCGTCTCGATGAGCGTTGTCCACAGGCGGCGCTGCTCCGCGACGAGCTGGGCGTTCTCGACAGCGACCGCTGCGGAAGCGCCGAGCGAGCTCAGCGTCTCCTCGTCGTCGGCTGTGAACTTGCCGCCGTTCTTGTTCACCGCCTGAAAGACGCCGATGACGCGCCCGTGCTGGCCGGTCATGGGAAAGGTGAGGAGGCTCCGGGTGCGATAGCCGCTGCGCCGATCGGGTTCGGGATTGAACCGAGGATCGTCGTACGCGTCAGGGATGTTGATCGTCTCGCCGCTCGCCGCGACCGCGCCCGCGATCCCGACACCGATTGGCTGCCGAATCTCACCCGCACCGGTTCCGAGCGCGACCTTGGACCAGATCTCGCCTCGATCGCGGTCGACGATGAAAATCGTGGCGCGATCCGCGTCGAGGAGCTGCGTCGTTGCCGTCGCCATGTCACGAAGGAGGGCGTCGAGGTCGGTGATGGACATCAGCCGGCGCGTGACATCCAGGATGAGGTCGAGCTTCGACCCCGCCGTCACCTTGCGATCGGTCCTGCGGCGCGGCTTCCCGCGGCGGTCGCCCCGGTTCCGGCGCTCCTCGGTCATCAGGCGTCGATCGGGATGTGCTCGAGGACCGGGCCGACGGTTTCGGCGATCTGCTCGAGCAGCATCTGGTCGCGCCGTTCGAACGCGCCGTTCCGTTTGTTGAGCGCCTGGATCACGCCCACCACGCTCTGACCGTCGCTTCCCCACACCGGGACGACCAGCATGTTGAGGGTGCGGAATCCGGTCCGGAGATCGACGTTACGGTCGAAGCGCGCGTCCGCGTACGCGTCCGGCACATTGATCGTCTCGCCGGTCAGCGCGGACTGCCCCGCGAGCCCTTGCCCCATGGGTAGACGGATCTCCGTCGCGGTGCGCTGGGCGACGCGAGCCCAGAGCTCCCTCTTCTTCTGATTGACGATGTAGACCGTGCAGCGCTCCGCATCGACCGCCTGCGAGCAGAGGTCCACCAGGCCGCGCAGGTAGGCCTCGCGGTCTTTCTGGACCGCGAGGTGGCCCAGCTTGACGAGGACCAGTGCGACCTTGTCGTCGAGCACGCTAGTGATACCCCACGATGGCGGCGCGACCGATGGGCACCTCGGGGGCGGGCGCGGGCTTCGGCGCGGCGAGCGCGCCCAGCCGATTGATCTGCCAGCACGCGACCGGCTCGATCCGCCCCTTCACGAGGACCGCGCCCAGGTCGACCGCCTCGACGTCGTTCCCGAGCTCGCCGAGCGTTTCGCCCGAGACCGCCACCTGGTCGCGGCGCGCGATGTCCGCGGAAGTAAGCCGCGACGCGACGTTTGCCGTGTCGCCGATGACGGTGTACTCCATGCGTCCCTTCGCGCCGAGGAACCCGGCGACGACGGGTCCGGTATTGATGCCGAACCCGAAGGACACGTCAGGCCCACCTTTCTCGCGCTCGGAGACGATCCAGCGCTGCATCTCGAGCGCGCACTCGACGGCCTTGCGCGCCTGATCCTTCTCCTCGAGTGGCGCCCCCCAGAGCACCATGATGTTGTCGCCGTTGTACTTGTTCACGGTGCCTTCGTAGCGATTCACGATGTCCACCATACCGTCGAAGTATCGATTGAGGTGACCGAGAAGCACATCCGGAGTCATCCCCTCGGAGATCGTGGTGAATCCCCGGATGTCGCCGAAGAGAACCGTGACGCGCTTCTCCTCACCACCGAGTTCGAGCTTTCCGGCCTCCTCCCGTTCCATGATCGTGCGCGCGACCGACGGTGTGACGAACCGTCCGAACGTGTTCCGCGTCCGCGCGACAGTGATCTGCTCCTCGGCGAGCAGATAGCCGAGCAGGATGATCCACCAGAACGCAGCCGTAGCGACGTACGCGATCGAGGGCACCTCCACAGGACCGGCCCCGACGAGCCCTTCGGTCTGTATCGAGAAGAGGATGTACGCGCCGGTGACGTACGCGCCGAGCAGCCCGAGCGCGCCGAGGAATCCGAAGAGCCGCCAGCGAAGGATGAGGAGAAGGCCCGCAAGCGAGACCGCAAGGAGCTGCGCGAGAGTCGCCGCGTCGCCCTGCTTCAGGACCGGGTACCTGTTCGTGAAGATCGATTGCGCGGCGTTCGCCCAGATCTCCACCCCGAACATCTTGGCGGCGCCGGAGTTCGGCACTGGGTAGCTGTCCGGCACGCCGGAGAGAGAGTGTGCCCCGATGAAGACTGCGCGCCCGGCGATGCGATCCCGCGGAACCTTGCCGTTGATGACGTCCTTCATCGACACGACGCAGAAGTACGCCCTGTCGGCGCAGTCCGACGGGGCCCGTGCGGGCGGCGCCGCGTAGTAGATGGACATGCCGCCACGGCGGTCAATCGGCATCACGCGGTCGCCGAGTTCGGAGGGAACGACGAACACGTCGTCGGTGCGCTGCGCACTCGAGAGGTCGGCCCTGACCTTTCTCGCCGCGGCAACGAGCGGGAGCGAGTAGTAGGTGGTGCCGTCCGGACCCTCGATGAGGAGCTGGCTGTACCGGACGCGTCCATCCGGATCGGGATGGATGTTCACAGCGGCAACCGCAGCGGCCGCGTCACGGAGCACCGGGATCGGAAGAAAAACGATCGGATATCGCTCGGTGTGATCGCCGAGCGTCGCCTCGCCCGAGCCCTGCATCGCGAGGACGACGTTGCCGGCGTCGCGCATCGCGGCCGCGAGGCTTCGATCCTCCTCGGGGTTCTGGGCCGCATCGTAAAAACCGATGTCGAACGCGATGACACTCGGGTTGAGCGGCTTCAGCGCCCGCAGCAGATCGGTGTAAGCCTGGTGCGGCAACGGGTAGCGGTACTGATCGGCGGTCGCGTCGTCGAGCGCGACGATCGTCACCTGGTCGCGCAGCGTCGTATTGGCGATCGCGATCGCCTTGTCGTAGACGACCGCCTGCAGGCTCGTGTCGAAGATCTCGGCCCGCAGGAGCAGGGCGCCGACCGCGAGAGCGACGAGAGTCAGGCCGGCGACGACGAGCCGCTGGCGCGTGTGGCGCTTCGCGAACACAGCGCGCCTCCTTCTGCAGGTCGGCGTCAGATTATGCGGTCGGTTGCTCGGCTGAACACCCCTCTTAGGACCGTTATCGACCGCGCGAACTCAGCGATCGACAGCCTTTCGATAGGGGTGTGGTCGTAACGGCTGTCTCCGGGGCCATACGCGACCATCGGACAGCGCCATGCCGGGAAAAGGATGTTCATGTCGCTGGTCCCGCTCTTCTCCTTGAACGTGGCCTGACTGCCCGCGGCCGCGATCGCGCGAGCGAACGCGCGCGCGAGCGGACTCGTCCGCGGCGTTCGCACCGGCTCCTCTCGACCGTCCGTGGCGAGAACCACGCGGGTCCCGCCATCGTTTGCGACCGCCGCCTCAGCACTGCGTTCGAGCTCATCGACATCGACGCCCGGCGGCAGGCGATAGCCGACACGGAGCCGCGCTTGTTCGACGAGACCGTCGCCGACACCGGCTTCAATACCCTCGAGACGGCAATCGAGCCGGTCAAACGAGCGAGTCGTCCCGGTGCGAGCGTTCGCGGAGTCACGCAGTCGCTCCCAGACCGCGAGCGCCTCTTCGGCCACGGTCAGCCCGGGAGTCGCGCCGTGGCGCGCCTCGCGCGAGAGGGTCAGGTCGAGCGTGAGCCGACCCTTGTAGGCCACGGTCACCGCGTTCCATCCGGACGGCTCTCCGATGACGCACCAGTCCGGAGGCGGCAGCGTCGCGCGGTAGCGCGCGCCTGCGCTCGTAGGAGATTCCTCTTCGACCGCGCCGACGACCGTCAGGCGGACGCCCGCCGGTGGGTCGGTCGCGGCGGCGACGAACGCGGCGAGCGGGCCCTTCGCGTCGACGGCACCGCGCCCGATGAGCTCGTCGCCCTCGATCCGCACCGGGATTTCGCCGGGCACGGTGTCGATGTGGCCGAGGAGGACGATGTGAAATGGCCCCTCACCTTTCTCGCCTACGGCGTTGCCGGCGTCATCGACGCTCGCGCGAAACGCGCGCTCGGCCATTCGATCGACGAGCCACTCGACAGCCTCACCTTCGCGGCGTGAGGTGCTCGGGATCTCGACGAGTCCGCGAAGGAGATCGAGGTCGGAGTCGCTCGGCCTCAACCGAGAGCCTTCGCGGACGCCGCGAGGACCCGGTCGATCTCCTCCGTTGTGATCACGAGCGGCGGGAGGAAGCGGACGACCGTCGGTCCGGCGCCGAGCGCGAGGACACCTTCATCCTGCAGTGCGCGGAGCGCGCCCGCAGCGTTCTCCTTCAGCTCCACGCCGACCAAGAGGCCGAGACCACGGACTTCGCGAATGCGGTCGCTTCGGATTGCCCGAAGGCCGTCCATAAGCTGCGCGCCGCGCTCGCGGGCGTTGCGAGCCAGGTCCAGGCGCTG
>Ga0209058_1004311_pt1 | contig 11350 bp, 9 predicted proteins | sample GraSoiAngelo_147_FD_185904 | JGI IMG/M metagenome (GOLD analysis project Ga0209058, IMG submission 185904) | Grasslands soil microbial communities from the Angelo Coastal Reserve, California, USA - 14_1009_05_40cm (SPAdes) (version 2) | ecosystem: Environmental > Terrestrial > Soil > Grasslands ... | reverse complement strand
ACCGCCTCTTCTATCTCTTCGGCGGGATCCTGAACGTCGCGTGGCTCGCGCTCGGGACAGTGATCATCGTCTCGCCGCGCTTCACGATGACCGCGCTCGTTCTCGTCATCCTCCTCACGCTCGTTTCCGTCGGCGCGGTGTTCATGACGCCGGTCAACCTCCAGGTCGCGCTCAACACGGGCCGCGGCTTCCCCGATGGCAGCCTGCCGCGGATCCTCGCGGCGATCGGCAGCGGCGTTGGAAGCCTCGTGCTCATCGGTGGCGCGCTGTGGTCCGCGTGGCAGTTCGCGAGCAAGCGCCACAACGGACGGCGCGCGCTCTCGAACGTGATCATCGCGCTCGGCGTGATCATCGTCGCGGTCGGCGGCACGGTGACGTTCACCGGCGCCAACGGCATTCTCGAGTACACGAACCTCGCCGGGCTCGCGGTGATGTTCGCCGGGTTCCTGCTCGCCTAGCGGCGCAGCTCTCGGCGCGACGGACGCGCCGTCGTGTCGATCGTCTCGGTCGGGAGATCTTCGTCGCCGACGAGACGCGACGCGAAGCGCTGCGCGACGAGCGTGAACGCGGCGGTGAGCGCCCCTGCGATCGCCTCGTAGAACATCTGCTTCGGCTTCGGCGGCTGCTCGACCTCGCCGATCTCCTTGCGCAGCTGTTCGCGAAGCCGCTTTCGCGCGCGGCCGCGCAGCTTGTCGATCCGCCCGCCGAGACGCGCGATGAGCGTGTCGATGTCGGTGTCGCTGCGCCGGCGGTTTCGCTCCGAGAGGCCGCGCATCGTCGTCACGCCGCCGATGGCGATCACCGACGCGAGAGCGCCGAACACGGCGAGGGGATTGCGCCGCGCGAGGCGCCGCGGGTCGACGTCCTCCGTGATCCGCTCCCGCAGGAGGCGGATGTCGGAATCGATCGTCGCGCGGAGCTCGCCTAGCTCGCGGTCCGTCCGAGCAGACGCGACTTCGCCCATCGCACCGTCTCCTTAAATGATTCGATCGAACGCGTCGGGCCGCGGAGCTCGAGCTTCTTGTACCCGCGGTAGCCCGTCAGCGCGGCCATGCCGATGAACCACACGAACACGAAGCCCGCGGCAGCGACCATCGCCCAAGGTCCCAAGACCTGCAGCAGCGCCGCAACGAGCGCAATCACCAGTACCGTGAAGGCGATGAGCGTCGCGAGCCCGAACGCGAGCGCGACGCCGAACCACTTCACCGCGCCGACGTTGGCCTGGATGATCTCGGCGATCTCTTGCCGCGGCAGCTCGAGCTGCTTGCGGATGTAGAGACGCACGTTGTTGCGGATGCGTCCGAGAAGAGTTCGGTAGCCCGCCCGCTCGTACATCACGCCGAATCTAGCCTTTCGCGCTCATCTTCGCCGCGTCGCCTCGGTGCGGCGTCGAGCACGAAATCTGCCAAACTGACCCTCTCCGAAGGGGAGGTGCCGCAATGCCCGCACGCCGCAAGACCGCGCGAAAGGGATCGCCCGCGAAGAAAAAGTGGGTGTACCTCTTCGCGGGCGGCAAGGCGGAAGGCAACGCGGGCATGCGCGCGGTCCTCGGCGGCAAGGGCGCGGGCCTCGCGGAGATGACGAACGCGCGACTCCCCGTGCCGCCCGGATTCACGATCACGACGGAGGCGTGCAACGCCTACTTCGCCTCGGGCAAGAAGCTCCCGCCGGGGCTGTGGGATCAGGTCGAGAAGAGTCTGGCGGTCGTCGAGAAGGCGACCGGCAAGCGCCTCGGCGATCCGAAGAACCCGCTCCTCGTCTCGGTGCGCTCGGGTGCGGCGATGTCGATGCCCGGGATGATGGACACGGTCCTCAACCTCGGACTCAACGATGACACGCGCGCCGGTCTCGAGAGGCTCACGAAGAACCCGCGCTTCGCGTGGGACGCGTATCGCCGCTTCATTTCGATGTTCGGCCGCATCGTGCTCGGCATTCGCGGCGCATCGACGACCGATCCGGAGCAGAAGGGTCCCTTCGATCACGCGCTCGACGAGAAGAAGAAGGCGACTGGCGCAAAGACCGACGCGGATCTGACTCCAAAGGCTCTCCAGGAGCTGGTGGACGAATTCAAGAGGATCGTTCGGCGGGAGGCAAAGCGCGACTTCCCAACAGACGCGACGGAGCAGATGCGTCTCGCGATCGCGGCGGTCTTCAACTCGTGGTTCGGAAAGCGCGCCGTTGACTACCGCAACCAGTTCAAGATCCGCCACGACCTCGGCACCGCCGTCTCGGTCGTGACGATGGTCTTCGGCAATATGGGCAACGACTCCGGCACCGGCGTCGCCTTCACGCGTGACCCCAACACGGGAGAGAAGGTGCTCTACGGCGAGTACCTCATCAACGCGCAGGGCGAGGACGTCGTGGCGGGCATCCGCACGCCGGCGAAGATCTCGCAGCTGCGCAGCGAGATGCCGAAGGTGTACGAGCAGTTCGAGAAGATCGCGCAGCGGCTCGAGAAGCACTACCGCGACGCGCAGGACCTCGAGTTCACGATCGAGCGCGGCAAGCTCTACATGCTCCAGACGCGTAGCGCGAAGCGGACCGCACGCGCGGCGGTGAAGATCGCGACGGACATGGTGAGCGAAAAGCTCATCAGCCAGGACGAGGCGCTCCAGCGCGTCGAGCCGTCGCAGGTCGAGCAGCTCCTCCTACCGCGCTTCGACGAGAAGGAAGTCGAGCGCGCCCGCGCGAGCGGTCGCTACCTCACGAAGGGCCTCAACGCGTCGCCGGGGGCCGCGACGGGACGCGCCGTGTTCGACGCGGACCGCGCGGTCGAGCTCAAAGGCGCGAAGCAGCTCGTCGTGCTCGTGCGTCCGGAGACGAGCCCCGACGACTTCCACGGCATGGTCGCGGCGACGGGCATCCTCACCGCACGCGGCGGATCGACGTCGCACGCCGCGGTCGTCGCGCGCGGACTCGGGTTGCCGTGCGTGTCGGGCGCGGCCGCGCTGGACATCGATCTCGGAAAGCGCGAGATGCGCGTGAACGGCAAGGTCATCAAGGAAGGAGACTCGATCTCCATCGACGGCACGACCGGCGAGGTCTTCGCCGGCGAGCTGCCCACCTTGCAGCCCAACTTCCGCGAAGAGAAGAAGCTCATCGAGCTGCTCTCGTGGGCCGACAAGCGCCGGCGCCTCGGCGTGTGGGTGAACGCGGATACGCCGGAGGAGTGCCGTCTCGCGCGCGAGCTCGGCGCGGAAGGCGTCGGCCTCGCGCGCACCGAGCACATGTTCCGGCAGGCGGACCGCCTGCCGATCGTGCAGGACATGATCATGGCCGAGGACACCGAAGGCCGGAAGCGCGCGCTCGCGAAGCTCCTGCCGTTCCAGCAGGGCGACTTCCGCGAGATGTTCACCGCGATGGATGGACTCTCCGTCGTCATACGTTTGATCGATCCACCGCTGCACGAGTTCCTCCGCGAGTACGCGGACCTAAACGTCGAGATCGCGGTCGATCGCGCGCTCGGCAAGGACGGCGCGGAGATCGCGCGGAAAGAAAAGATCTGGAGGCGGCTCGAACAGATCCAAGAGGACAACCCGATGCTCGGGCTGCGCGGCTGCCGACTGCTCCTCATCTATCCCGAGATCCTCGAGATGCAGATCCGCGCGATCGTCGGCGCGGCGATCGATGTCGCGGAGAAGGGCGTACGCGCGAAGCCCGAGATCATGATGCCGCTCGTTGGGACGATGGGGGAGCTCGATCGTCTCTACGAGCAGGTCACGCAGGTCGCCGAGACTGTCTTCAAAGAGCGCGAGAAGCGCGTGCCGTACAAGTTCGGGACGATGATCGAGATCCCGCGCGCGTGCCTCATCTCGGATGAGATCGCGACGAAGGCGGAGTTCTTCTCGTTCGGCACGAACGACCTCACGCAGACGATCCTCGGCATTTCGCGCGACGACGCGCAGAAGTCGTTCCTCACGCAGTACGTCGAGAAGAAGATCATCCCGAACGACCCCTTCCAGGTCCTCGACCGCGGCGGCGTCGGCGAGATGATGCGCATTTCGATCGAGAAAGGCCGCAAGACGCGGAAGGACCTCAAGATCGGCATCTGCGGCGAGCACGGCGGCGATCCGTCGTCGATCGCGCTCTGCCACGAGCTCGGCCTCACGTACGTGTCGCCGTCGACGTATCGCGTGCCCGTCGCACGGCTCGCCGCCGCGCAGGCCGCATTAGCCGGCGCGGGGGAGAAGGACCGCTGATCAGAGACGCAGCGCGATGAGCGCGGGCCTCATCCTCCTTCACGCGTGGTGGGGCCTCAACGACGACGTACGACGGCGCGGCGAGGCGCTGCGCAAAGAGGGATACACGGTCGTCACGCCGGATCTCTTCGGCGGAAGGGTCGCCATGACGATCGATGAGGCGAAGGCGCTGACGAAGGGCGAGCAAGAGAACGAAGCGGCGCTGACGAAGATGGTCGACGACGCGGTGAGCGATCTTGGGAAGAAAGTCGACCGCGTCGGCATCGTCGCGTGGAGCTTCGGCGTCTGGTACGCGTGGAAGATGGGCATCTCGCGAGCCGACAACGTGCGGGGGCTCGTCCTCTTCTACGGGATCGGTCCGAACGAGCCGGACGCGCCCACGACGCCGGTCCTCGCGCACTACGCCGAGCACGACGAGTTCGAGGACATCGGTTTCGCCCGCACGGTCGAGAAGGAGATGACGGCGACGGGCCACGACATCCGGGTCGAGCTGTATCCGGGGACGAAGCACTGGTTCGACGAGCCGTCGCGGCCTGAGTACGACAAGAAAGCGAGCGAACTCGCGTGGGAGCGCTCCCGTTCCTTTCTAAGGAAGCACCTGGGAAGTCGCTGAAACACTCACCGGTCCCGCTCGTTTACCAGATGAGTGCTAGTACGAGCGGGCCGGCTCGCACTTTGTCTCATCGTCGTATCTGTCTGCGCGTGCTCGGCCGCAGCAGTCACGTCGACGAGGCTGGCCGCGTCCGCCACGCCGTCCACTCCGCTCGAGTCTTCTGCGCCGTCGCTCGAGCCTGCGACTAGCCCGGCGCCGCCTGAGCCGCCGACGCCCACGCTGACGCCGACGCCCGCACCGACGCTCGCGCCGACCCCGGTGCCGACGCCCCCGACCGTGCCGGCAGTGCGGCTGCAGCGCGTGATGAGCGGCCTCGCGTTCAACCAGATGACCGGCGCGTTCCAGGCGCCAGACGGTCGCTGGTACGTGCTCGAGCAAGTGGGCCGCATCCGCACCTTCCGCGAGGGCGATGCGACCGCCACCGTGTTCCTCGACATACGCGATCACGTCGTGTCGGGCGGCGAGCTTGGTCTCCTCGGCTTCGCGATGGCGCCGGACTTCGCGCAGACCGGCGTCTTCTTCGTGGACTACACGCGAGGCAACCCGCTGCGCACAGAGATCGCGAGCTTCACGTCCAACGGCGTCGTCGCCGACAAGGCGAGCGAGGTCGTCGTCGTTGAGATCGCGCAGCCGTACGAGAACCACAACGGCGGACAGCTCGCGTTCGGTCCCGACGGGTTCCTCTACATCGGCATGGGAGACGGCGGCTCGGGCGGCGATCCGCAGCGCAACGGGCAGAACCGCAACGCGCTTCTCGGGAAAGTGCTGCGCATCGACGTGAGCGATCGCACGCGCTATCGCGTGCCCGTCGACAACCCGTTCGCGTCAGGCGGCGGCCGCGGCGAGATCTGGGCGCTCGGCCTGCGCAATCCCTGGCGGTTCTCGTTCGACACCGAGACCGGCGCGCTCTGGCTCGCCGACGTCGGCCAGGACGCGTACGAGGAGATCGACCTCGTGACGCGCGGTGGGAACTACGGCTGGAACGTGATGGAGGGAATGCACTGCTACAACGCGTCCAGCTGTGCGACCGCCGGACTCGCGCTGCCGCTCGTTGAGTACCCGCACACGCTCGGATGCAGCGTCACCGGGGGCTTCGTGAATCGCGGTGCCACGGAACTACGCGGCGTGTACCTCTACGCCGACTTCTGCAGCGGCCGCATCTGGGGGCTCCGTTATCAGGGCGGGCGCGTCGTCGCGCAGGCACAGGTGGGAAGCGCGGGCTTCTCGGTCGGTTCGTTCGCACAGGATCGCGCGGGCGAGGTCTATCTCCTCCAGTACTCAGGAGCGGGCGGCATCTACAAGGTCACGCGCTAACCGCCGCCCCGCAGCGGGCGTTAACGGCCGAGCGCTGCGCGGATGCTCCTGGTGTGGCCGTCGACATGCCCAATGAGAAAACCGCGGATGAACTGATCGAGTGTGAGCGTTCGCCCTTCGTAATCGATCGTCGGACGATCGAGATCGGCGGTCGTGAATTGCTCGAGGCGCTGCCGTGTCTTCGCTGCTTCGTCCTCGAGAAATCGCATCACGAAGTGGGCATTTGGCCGACGCCGGCCAGCGATCTGCGCGTTGAGCTCGTGGGTCTCGTCCCAATCAAATCGGGCTGGACGGCCCCGAACGAACGCGTCCTCGAGAAAGCCTCGCTGCCGGCGATAGCCGAGTGCGACGTGAAGTCCTTCGAGCGCGACGGGCCATCCCTCGGCGGTGCAGACACGCGACCAGTCATCGGGCGCGAGCCTGTTCAGCAGCATCGACAGCGCTGCTGCCGACGCACTGAAACGGACGCGAAGATCGGCGAGTCGGTCGTTGGCCACCGCCGGATTATCCGAGGGCGTCAGCCAGAGCCGATTAGGCTAGTGCCCGATGGCGACCGGAATAGAGCGCGAGGCAAGGCTGAGCCGTACCCGCAGCGTCGCCTCACTGCGGATCCGGGAGCGCACCGAGGAGCTCGAGGAGCAGGACCTCGCTCCCTACGCGACCCGCAGCGCGAACGCGAAACGCGCGAAGCCCGAGGAGCCGTCGCCGACGCGGACGAGCTTCGCGGTCGACCGCGACCGCATCGTCCATAGCAAGGCGTTCCGCCGCACGAAGCACAAGACGCAGGTCTTCCTCGCGCCGGTCGGCGACCACTACCGCACGCGGCTGACGCACATCCTCGAGGTGAGCCAGATCGGCCGCTCGATGGCCCGCGCGCTGCGCCTCAACGAGGACCTCGTCGAGGCGATGGCGCTGGGGCATGACATCGGCCACACGCCGTTCGGCCACGTCGGGGAGGAACTGCTCGCGAAGTTCCTGCCCGGCGGCTTCCGTCACAACGAGCAGAGCGTGCGCATCGCCGAGCGCCTCGAGAAGAACGGCAAGGGCCTCAACCTGACGCACGAGACGCTCGACGGCATCCTCAAGCACAGCGCGCCGACGGAAGGCGGCGTCGAGGTCGCGCCGTGGGGCGTGCCCGAGACGCCCGAGGGATGGGTCACGAGGTACGCCGACAAGATCGCGTACCTGCACCATGACATCGATGACGCGATGCGCGCCGGGATCATCGCCGAGGCCGATCTGCCGATGGAGAGCCGCATCGCGCTCGGGAAGGACCGCGCCGAGCGGCTCGACACGATGATCTACGACGTGATCGCGACGTCGTACGGCAAGCCCCAGGTGACGATGAGCGACGAGGTGCTCGACGCCACGAACGACCTTCGGCAGTACATGTTCAAGAACGTCTACCTCGCTGGGCCGGCGAAGACGGAGGACCAGAAGGCGCAGGGCCTCCTCTGGGAGCTGCTGCAGTACTTCGAGAAGTATCCCGAGCGCATGCCCGCGGAGCATCAGCGGATCGCGCAGGACGAGGGCGTCAAGCGCGGAGTCGCCGACTACATCGCGGGCATGACCGACCGGTACGCGCTCGACACGTACACGAGCCTCTTCATTCCGGCCGCGTGGGGAGCGTTGTAGCTCGGCATAGTCTGGTCTTCACGCGCGTTGGGTCCGAGGGAGTAGTGGGTGCCTGGTGATTTCGACACCGTCAAGGAGCGCATCGACATCGTCGCGCTCATCGGTGAACGCGTTCCCCTCAAGAAGGCTGGACGGGTCTACAAGGGCCTCTGCCCCTTCCACGTCGAGAAGACACCGTCGTTCCAGGTCGATCCGGAGCGACGCAACTTCCACTGCTTCTCCTGCGATGAGAAGGGTGACGTCTTCACCTGGCTGGAGAAGTGGGAGAACCTCACGCCCGCGGAGGCGTTGAGAACGCTGGCGGACCGCGCCGGCATCGAACTCACAAGCTCACGTCGAACACCTGAGGACAAGGAGCGCGAGGACCGACTGCGCAAGCTAATGGACACGGCGCTCTTCTACTTCACCCAGGGCCTGCGCCATCCGCAGCACGGCAAAGCGGCCTCGGAGTATCTCGCGGGCCGCGGCATCACGGCGGCAACGATCGAGAAGTTCGCGCTCGGCTATGCGCCAGACCTGTGGGACGGCCTGCTGTCCTATCTGAAGAAGAAGGGCTTTACCGAGGAAGAGGGCATCACCGCTGGTGTGCTCCGCGCCGGAGAGCGCGGCGCGTACGACTGGTTCCGCGGCAGGCTCATCGTGCCGATCAGGGACTCGCGGGGACGGGTCATCGCCTTTGGCGGTCGCGCCATGCAGCCGGACCAGCCCGGCAAGTACGTGAATTCGCCAAACACGCCGCTCTTCAACAAGAGCGCGACGCTCTACGGCCTTGACCTCGCGAAGGCAGCGATCCGCCGTGACGACGTCGCGGTGATCGTCGAGGGCTACTTCGACACGATCGCCAGTCACCAAGCGGGCATAACCAACGTTGTCGCATCGATGGGCACCGCGCTCACGCAGGAGCAGTACGTCGTGCTTCAGGACATGAAGCTCGAGCGGATCGTCGTCGCGTTCGACGGTGACGCCGCCGGTCAGCGCTCCGCCGAGCGCCGCGGCCGCGACCTCCTCCCGCTGCTGCAGCGTCACAGCGGTCGAGCGGGCGCGGGCCAGGTCGGGACGCGCGGCTACGGGACGCTCTACGTCACGGTGCTACCGGAGGCGATGGATCCCGACGACCTCGCGCGACGGGAGCCGGCAAAGCTCAAAGCGCTCATCGCCGACGCGTCGTCGCTTCTCGACTTCCTCATCGGCAAGATCCGCGAACGCTCGCGGCTCGACCAATCAGAGGGACGGCTGCGCTACCTGGACGAGGTCGCCGCGCTTCTCGCCGCCGAGCCGGACCCGGTGCGCCGCGAGGTGTATCTCTCGAACGTCGCCAGCGACACCGGTGTCGATCCCGCGTTAGTCCGCAAGAGGGTGGAAGCAGCGCTGCTCGCGCCTCCGCGTCAGGCCCCGGCGGGCCGCCCCGCCTTCGGCACGGACCAGGAGACCTATGACGAGCCCGCTGCGGTCGAAATGAAACAAACGCCCCTGTCCGAGCGTTACGTGATGGCACTATTGACGCGTTTTCCGGAGGAGATCGCGCGCGTAGACCTCGTTCCTGACGACCTGGAAACCCCCGAACTGCGGGATCTCTTGAACCATCTGCGGTCGGGAAAGCGTCCGTTCTCTGACCTGCCGGCTCATCTGGCCGCCACGGCGGCCGCACTTGGCGCTTTTGTGCCTGAGTTCGGCGACGAGACGGACCCCGGTCAAGCGATCGAGATCGCCGCGCAGCGTCTCCGGGAACAGCGTTTGCGGGACCGCCTTGGGGAGGCGCGGGCAAAGCTCGCGCGCACCAAGGACGGCGACGTGGATGCGCTCGGACAGGAGGTCGCTCGCCTCGCGAACGACCTCGCAGCCGTGATGGCACGCGTCGAGCGGCGAACAGTGTTGCAGGGTGAGTCGGATCGAAGAGAGGCCGAATGATGGCAGTTAAGACAAAGGACAAGGACGAAAAGCCGACCGCGGCTCCTGAGCGCACGGGGATCCACCCGGAGCACAAGGAGCAGGCGGAGCGTCTGCTCGCGCGCGGCCGGCAGCAGGGCTACGTCACGCAGGAGGACATCGTCCGCGCGATGCCCGACGCGGAGCCGGGCGAGGTCGAGGAATTGCTCCTCGCGCTCGACGACAACAACGTCGAGATCCTCGAGGCCGAGCGAGGCCCCAACTGGGCCCAGGTCAAAGAGGAAGAGGAAGAGGCCGAGGAGATGCAGCGCGAGGACGCCATCTCGGCGGTCCTCGCGAGCGACCTCATCAGCGTCGACGACCCGGTCCGGATGTACCTCAAAGAGATCGGCAAGGTCCCGCTCCTCACCGCGGAGGAGGAGGTCAACCTCGCGAAGTCGATCGAGCTCGGCGAGCAGGCGCTCGTGTCGCCGGCGCTCTCGTCCGTCCACCTCTACGAGCTGGGCGTCGAGATGAAGAAGCGCATGGCGGTCGGCCGTCCGAAGGAGTTCGTCGACGAGGCGACGCGGTTCACGAACAAGTCGCTCCGCTACACGCTGAACGACGAAGAGGGCGGCAAGGAGCTGCGGCGCCTCACGAACCGTCTTCTCAAGCTGCGCGACCCGCTGAAGGCGGAGTCGAACAGCAAGGAGATCTCGACCGAGGCGAAGGTCCTCATCGACGAGACCGTCGCGCTCATCGATACCGCGCGCCGCGATCCGGAGCGCCTCGCCTTCCGCATCTTGCCGCAGTACGCGAAGATCCACGGGCCGGCCGAGGGCGCGGAGCGTCTCGGCGAGCTCGTCATGCTCGGGCAGGAAGTCCGCGATGCGCTCGTGAAGCATCTCGACAAGCTCGTCGTCGCTGACCCGGACGAGCAGCGCGGCCTGCGCCGTCTCGCGGACGAGCTCATCCAGAAGGGCGACGACGCGCGGCACAACCTGACCGAGGCGAACCTCCGTCTGGTCGTGTCGATCGCGAAGAAGTACATCGGCCGCGGCATGTCGTTCCTCGACCTCATCCAGGAGGGGAACATCGGTCTCATCCGCGCGGTCGAGAAGTTCGACTACCGCAAGGGCTACAAGTTCTCCACATACGCGACGTGGTGGATCCGCCAGGCGATCACGCGCGCGATCGCCGACCAGGCGCGGACGATCCGCATCCCTGTGCACATGGTCGAGACGATCAACAAGCTCATCCGCGTCTCCCGTGGACTGCTCCAGGAGCTCGGCCGCGAGCCGACCGCGGAGGAGATAGCCGAGCGCATGCTCATCACGCCGGACAAGGTCCGCGAGATCGTGAAGGTCTCGCAGGAGCCGGTCTCGCTCGAGACGCCGATCGGCGAGGAAGAGGATTCGCACCTCGGCGACTTCATCCCCGACAACCAGGCGCTCGCACCAAGCGACGCGGCGAGCCACAAGCTGCTCAAGGAGCAGGTGGAGAGCGTGCTCGAGGGGCTCACGCTCCGCGAGCGTCGTGTGCTCCAGCTGCGGTTCGGCCTCGAGGATGGCCGCACCCGCACGCTCGAAGAGGTCGGCCGCGAGTTCAACGTGACCCGCGAGCGCATCCGCCAGATCGAGGCGAAGGCGCTCCGCAAGCTGCGCCACCCGTCTCGCAGCCGCAAGCTCAAGGACTACCTCGAGTAGGTCACCGCACTTGTCTT
>Ga0209058_1004310_pt1 | contig 11352 bp, 7 predicted proteins | sample GraSoiAngelo_147_FD_185904 | JGI IMG/M metagenome (GOLD analysis project Ga0209058, IMG submission 185904) | Grasslands soil microbial communities from the Angelo Coastal Reserve, California, USA - 14_1009_05_40cm (SPAdes) (version 2) | ecosystem: Environmental > Terrestrial > Soil > Grasslands ... | reverse complement strand
CTCCTTTCATCGCAACGTCCGCAGACATCGCGATCGTATGCGGTATTAGCACCGGTTTCCCGGTGTTATTCCCCACTCCAGGGCAGATTACCCACGTGTTACTCACCCGTGCGCCGCTGTACTCAGGAGATTGCTCCCCTTTTCTCGCTCGACTTGCATGTGTTAGGCACGCCGCCAGCGTTGATTCTGAGCCAGGATCAAACTCTCAAGATAACTTGAAGTCTGATCGTTTATCGCGCTTAAAGCCGAATTGACTCAAAGATCTTAACTGTCAGTACGCTTTCTATTTTCAAAGAACCTGATGGCTCTCAGGCCTCAAAATGGGCGTGAAAAAAACCGCCTCGATTTGCTTGGCGGAGTTTTCAACAACACCATACCCAGCAACTAATCTGTCGCTAGGCACATCTACTAACTATAGAGATCGTGTTCTGGACTGTCAAGCCCGGAATTCTCGTTGGCGCTGTTCACGGTTTACTTCTGGTATGCGTTTACCACGGCGCCGAAGCCCACCAGCATCTTCTTTCAACCTTATGACTGGCGGCGGACGCCGTCAAGGGCTATCGCCGTAAGACACATAGGAAAGTAGCCACAAAAATGCACGAAAAACACATGAAATGAAATGGAAAGATTTTGTGAATTTTGTGCCTCTTTTGTGGCTCTCTTCCCTTTGGTGCGTTCGACTACACAAGGTATTCGCGGATCGTTCCAAGCAGTTCTTCCATCAACCGTTCGTTTTGCGCGGCATCGTCGCTTTCAATCATGACGCGCAGCAGCGGTTCCGTTCCCGAATAGCGCACAACCAGGCGCCCGCGGTCTTTTAATACGCGGTGAATTTCTGTCATCTTCACTTGAACGGCGGGCAACGTTTCGAGCGGCACCTTACTTTTTACCCGAAGATTTTTCAAGAGCTGCGGCGACTCCACCCACTCCCTCGCGAGGTTTTCAACGGCGGAATGATCGGTAGCAATCGCTTCTGCGACCTTCAAAGTGGTCAGCAGTCCATCGCCCGACAGCTTAAAATCGCTGAAAATGATGTGGCCTGAAGGCTCGCCGCCGAGCTGGCTGCCGCTGCGAAGCATCTCTTCAAAAATGAAGCGATCCCCAACCGCTACCCGGGTCAACCGAACGCCTTCGTTGCGAAGCATCCGTTCCAGGCTGAAGTTGGTCATCAGCGTACCGACAACTATTGGTGGATTCAGTCGCCCAATCTGCTTCAGCCGGCGCGCCATCAACAAGAGGATCGCGTCGCCGTCGATGAGCCGGCTGTTTCTCGACATGAACATCGACCGGTCGCCGTCTCCGTCGTAGGCGACTCCGAAATCCGCCGATCGATCTCTCATGACAGATCGCAATGCGTCCACGTGTACCGCACCGCAACCAGCGTTGATGTTGGTACCAGTGGGTGAAGCGTGTGTCACGGTCACATCCGAACCCAACGATTGAAGCAATCGTGGTGCGACTTCGCTCATGGCCCCATTAGCGCAGTCGACCACAATACGAAGTCCGCCCAGCCACTCGCCCGGCGGAAAATGGGAGACAAGAATTTCTTGATAACGCTCGAGCCACCCTGTGGGATTCGCAGCCGAAATTTGGCCAGCCGGAACAGTGTCGGTTTGTTCCTCGACTTTGGACGACTGCAATACTTCAAATATGCGTTTCTCGACTTGTGCCTCGTCGGCGTCATTCAGTTTCGTTCCATCGCCGGCGAACACCTTGATCCCATTATCTTGGTAGGGATTGTGCGAGGCGGAAATCATAACGCCGCCGGAATAACCAAACGATTTCGTTAGTAAGGCGATTGCCGGCGTCGGAATGACACCCGCGTTGGTTACGGTTGCTGAAGTTTGCGAGATGCCTTTCCGAAAGAGATCGAAGATCCACGGACTGGATATCCGCGTATCCTGGCCGACAAGAATTTTGCCTCCAAGTTTTTCGCCGACGGCCTGGCCGATTGCGACGATTGCCGGAGCATTCAATGGAAACGCACCAGCGCGAGATCGAATGCCATCGGTCCCAAATAGTTTTGTATTCGCCATCAACGCTGGCCTCTTCTTCGAAGTTCCACGCGGACGGCCACAGGCGCGGGACGCCGCAGGCGAATCTGCGGATCGGGAACATCTAACTCGGCGGCTTGTTCGATGTGCGTTTGCCTCCGATCAAGGCGGATGGGAACGGTGGCAATCGACGCGAGCGTGCTCACCCGGCTTTCCGGTCCTTCCACTTCGACCTTGCTCGGATTCACTGCGACCGATCCGATTTCAAACCCATCCGGAGGCTGGCCCAGTATGGTAGGAACCACGGGGACTGTTTTCGTCAGAGTTCGTTCCAGATTGAAACGGACGCTGGAGGGATTCACCCGAATAACACCAGCACCAAACGGCGCCTGCACATTTTGAGGTGAAAGCGGAACGATCTTTTCGCCAGGCCTCATTTTGCTTAAGTCAATCGTCGTCGAAACATCTTTTGCGGAAACATCCCGAATCACATTCGACGATCCGCGCAGGCGGACCTGCACCGTATTGGTCGTATCGCCTGTGATTTCCAACTGCGCGGGAATATTACGATACTCGAGTGGGACCTCCATCCCGAGCTCCGACGACGTTTCGGTCGCCACGACCATCCAGAGCATCACGGCCAGAATCAGGGAGATCAGTTTCAAATGCCAGTTATAGATGAGCCAGTGTCTCAACTGCCGCATGAATTAATAATAATTGATGGCTGCATCTTTCATTCGAGACGATGCTCGGCTGGTTCCGCGATGGTTCGCGGAACTGTCGCCAGAGTCTTCCGTTCAAAGGCATTCCGCAACCGTTGCCGCAGCGTGTCGGGATCAATATACCGCTCCATTTCCCCGTCGTGTGCGAAGGAGATTGCGCCTGTTTCCTCCGACACGACGATGGCGACGGCATCCGTCTCTTCGGTAACGCCGATGGCTGCCCTGTGGCGCGTCCCCAGTTCTTTACTGAGGCGCGGCTTCACTGTTAAGGGAAGGAAGCATGCCCCGGCGGCAATACGGCGGTTCTGAATGATCACAGCACCATCGTGCAGAGGTACGGAAGGATTAAAGATCGAAACCAGCAAGTCGTAGGAGAGCGCAGCATCGAGTGCAATGCCACTTTCAATGTAAGTCTTCAGACCAATATCACGTTCGATCACTATGAGTGCGCCTGTCTGATTTGTCGCAAGAGTCGTTACTGCGAGGACGATCTCGTCATAAAACTCGTTTCTGTTGATGGTTGAAAAGCCTCCGAAGAGTGGGGCCTGGCCAAAACGGACTAGAGCCCGCCGGATTTCATGCTGGAAGATGACAATGATTGCAAATACGAAGTAGGGAAGGATGTTGGTCAGCATCCATGAAACCGTTTCCAGTGCGACCCAGCGAGAGAAGTAAAAGAAAACAACGATCAACGCAAGTCCCAGAGCCATCTGGACCGCGCGAGTTCCCTTAATAAAGACGATGAGCTGATAGATGATCGCCGCCACAACGACGATGTCCAGCACCGCGATCCAGGTCAAATGTGGGACTGAGAAGAATTCCAGCATCGAATTTACGCCAACAGGATTCGATCTGTCATGTCTGCCAGAGCGCGCGCCTGCCCTACATTGTGCACGCGTACAATGTGCGCGCCGTTCATGATTGCAGCTACAATCGTCGCGGCTGTGCCCGCATCATTTGATTGGGTGACTGAATGAATGAATGATTTGCGCGATGTGCCGACGAGTAGCGGATACCCCAGTTTACTAAATACGATAAGATCTTTTAAAACCCTGAGACTTTCGTCCGCGGTTTTGCCAAAGCCGATGCCCGGATCGATCACGACGGCCGCGGTTGGAATACTTGCCGCGCGAGCTCTTCGGAGAGACTCCGAAAGCCCGTCGGTCACTTCTTGAATCGGATCTTCCATTCGAGATTGACGGTGCAACGTTTCGCGGTTACCACGACTGTGCATGAGAACCACACCCGCGCTGGATTCCTTCACAACGAGCGGCATGCCGTCGTCAAAACGAAATCCGCTGATATCGTTCACAATCTGGGCTCCAGCCTCCACGGCGCGCCTTGCTACACTGGCGCGATAGGTATCGATCGAGATCGGGATGGTGACCGTTCGAACAACCGATTCTATTATGGGCAGGACCCTGCGCATCTCTTCTTGTTCAGAAATCGCTTCGCTCCCCGGCCGCGTCGACTCACCACCGATATCAATGATGTCGGCGCCCTCCTGTTCAATCTCTTTGGCGCGCGCGATCGCGCTTTCACGATTAGAGTACAGGCCGCCGTCGGAAAAGGAATCCGGTGTGACGTTAAGAATTCCCATGATAACGGTGCGGTGACCTAGTGATATCGCCACCCGGGAAAGCCTCCACGAGCAAGTGCTTCGCATAACTAAACAAAAAAAGCCTTTGTGGTCGGAACTCCCTTGCTAAATCAGGAGAGAGTTCCGGCACAAAGGCACGAAAGATCGAGTTACAACTTACGCCGGTGACGGCTTTTCGTGCGGCGAAATGCTCGGCGCCGGCCGCACGACGCCCTTCGCGGGCGCCGGAGTCGGCTTTTCGCTCTTCGGTTCGTGTTTCGGCGGCGTCCGCCGTTCTTCCAAGGACTGGCCCGCGATGAGCATCTTGATCTCGGTTGCATCCAGCGATTCGCGCTCGAGCAACGCTTCGGCGATACGAACAAGAGCGTTCCTGTTTTCGGTCAGGATCGACTTTGCTCGCTCGTACCCCTGCATGATGAGTTTACGAACCTCGTCGTCGATCGCGACTGCGGTGTGCTCGCTGTAGTCGCGATGCTGGGCAATCTCGCGTCCGAGGAAGATCTGTTCTTCCTGTTTCCCGAAGGTCAACGGTCCGAGCGATGACATGCCAAATTGACAAACCATCTTTCGCGCCAGATCGGTTGCTTGCTCGATGTCGTTGCCTGCACCCGTGGTCATCGTCGCAAGGAACAACTCTTCGGCAAGCCGCCCACCCATCATGATGGCAAGCTGGCCTTCCAGATACGCCCGCGGATAGGTATGCCGGTCATCCACCGGCAACTGCTGGGTCACGCCCAGCGCCATGCCGCGTGGAATGATGGTCACCTTATGAAGCGGGTCGGCCCCTTCAACCATCGATGCAACCGTAGCATGCCCGGCTTCGTGATAGGCCGTAACGCGCTTTTCCTGATCGCTGATGATCAGCGACTTGCGCGCGACACCCATCAGGACTTTATCCTTCGCCATCTCGAAGTCTTCGTGCGTGACTGTCTTTTGATTCATGCGTGCGGCGTTTAGCGCCGCCTCATTCACCAGATTGGCGAGATCCGCTCCGGAAAATCCCGGAGTGCTTCTGGCGATGACGGAAATATCGACATCTTCGGCCAGCGGAATCTTTCGCACGTGAACGGCGAGAATTCCTTCGCGGCCCTTGACATCCGGACGCGCTACAACAACGCGGCGGTCGAAACGTCCGGGACGCAGCAACGCCGGATCGAGAACATCGGGCCGGTTTGTCGCGGCAATCAGAATGACACCTTCGTTGGATTCGAAGCCGTCCATTTCAACCAGCAGTTGGTTGAGCGTCTGCTCACGTTCATCGTGGCCGCCGCCAAGACCTGCACCACGATGCCGTCCAACCGCATCGATCTCATCGATAAAGATGATGCAGGGAGCGTTTTTCTTTCCTTGTTCGAATAAATCGCGCACGCGCGAGGCGCCGACGCCCACGAACATTTCAACGAAATCGGATCCACTGATCGAGAAGAACGGTACGTTCGCTTCACCTGCAATGGCGCGCGCAAGCAGAGTTTTTCCGGTCCCCGGGGGACCGACCAGCAAGACGCCTTTCGGAATACGGCCGCCAAGCTTCTGGAACTTCTGCGGCTCCTTCAAAAAGTCGATAATTTCCTGAAGCTCTTCCTTGGCTTCCTCCACACCTGCAACATCTTTAAACGTGACTTTCTTCTGATGCGCGGTCAGCAGGCGGGCGCGGCTTTTGCCGAATGATAAGGCCTTATTGCCTCCGCTTTGCATCTGCCTCATGAAGAAAATCCAGAAGCCTATTAAAAAAAGGAAAGGCGCCCACGACACCAGAGCTGCGAGCCACGGACTTTGGCTTGGCTTCTCACCTGTGATCTGAACATGCTTATCGCGCAGCATGTTGATGAGTTCCGGATAGTCCATCGGCATGACAGTCTTGAAACTTTCACCACTGCCGAGATGGCCGCGGATGTCGGAATCGGCAATTGTGACTTCTTTGACGTTGTTGCGGTCGATTTCTTCCAGGAACCGGCTAAAGGGAAAGACCTGCTCTCGTCCCGACGAGGTGTGCTGCACGACTTGATACAGCAGTACGGCCGTCGCCAGAATCAAGATCCAGAACAAAATCGTTTTTGCTGTCGAATTCAATTCAAAACCCCCAACTGGCTTCCGTTAAGGCTTCGCCCTGTCGGGCTCGCACTTAGCGGCGCCGGTGCGTTGCTTGACACTAACTCTAGAGCGCCTCAAAAGCCACTTTCTTCTTGGACTGTCCACGAGGGGCGAATTCGCGGGAAACGGGAAACGAGGCGACCCAGACAATCGTCGAGTCTGCAACAATAACGGGCCACCGCATCCGGTGACCCCGTGGAATCCGTGCGCGTTGAAACAATTTCTTGAGCTTCCCAGCTGGTAGTCCCACCGGCCGGTAATAATCACCCGGTTTCCAATTCCTGATTGTAACATACGGCCCAATGGATTCCCCATCTACAAAGACGCGTTGACCCAGGGCTTGGTTAGCTTCAATTTCAACAATTTCTGCCCTGAAGACCTTCCCTACCTCCGGTATATGGACCTCTCCTGGAATTTTCAACTCGTATGTGTAATCGGCCCAGGCCGCAGGCGCCCGACGGAACACAAGCCGGCCAAATTCACGAGCGGCCTGAAGGCCTCCCGGGATCTGGACAAATTTCCCGCTTTTGCCTTCTTCAAGGAGCGCCCGTACCGCCTCGATATGGTCAAACGAAACGTCGCGTAGCCCGGAGCCTGCCAGACGAAGTGCCGTCCGAAGAATTCTTCGAACAAGGCCGGCAGGAGCGGACTTCAATTCTGCCGCTGGAATTAAGAAATCGTTATCCTCTTTTCTTCCATGCTCGCTTAACCATTGGTCTGCAACGGCCCGCATCCAGGCGTCCTCTGCTTCCAGGATTTCGACGGTGCGGGCAAGCGTTTGAATCAGGCTCGGATTGAACCGGGATTCAAGTTCTGGAATCACGGCATGCCGGAGGCGATTTCGCGCGAATCCCAAATCGAAGTTCGAGCAATCTGTCCGCCAGCTTTGATTGTTTTCCGTGAGATATGCTTCCACTTCGCCACGGCCGGTCTCAATGAGCGGACGGATCGTGTTTCCGGAAATCGGAGCCATCGAAACAAGCCCTTCTGAGCCGGCGCCACGCAACAAATTCATCAGGAAGGTTTCCACACGGTCATTACGCGTATGCGCCAACGCAATTTTGGTGTAACCGCGTCGTCTGGCGGTCTCGCTGAAAAACTGTTTCCGCGCCTCCCGCCCTGCCGCTTCCAGATTTGCCTCTCCCCCTGGGAGAGGCCGCTGCGCCATCAGCGCGGCGGGTGAGGGTCCCAACAAGGCGACCTTCTTAGCAAAGAACGCCACTCCAAGCTTCCCCGCCAATTCCCTCGTAAACTCCTCGTCCGCGTCCGATTCGATCCCTCTCAGCCCATGGTTCACATGCGCAACGGCCAGATCCAAACCCAATTCCTTGAGCACCAACGCCAGGCACACCGAGTCTGCGCCCCCAGACACGCCGGCCAGCACACGGTCACGCGAGGTGAGCATTTGATGTTTTTGAATGGTGTGTCGAATCTGGGCGGTGAATTTGGACAACAATGCCGGAGGGCGGACTCGAACCGCCGACCTAAGGATTATGAGACCTTCGCTCTAACCACCTGAGCTACTCCGGCCAAACAAGCCATTTTAGCGTGAACCCCGTTTACGCGCCAAGACACGGCCTGAGGCCGCCGCAGCCGGACTAACGGGGAGAAAGTATGCCCGGCCGAGGAGCTTATCCACCCGCGCGACCTGAACCTGAATGCGGTCGCCGAGACGGAAGCGCTGCCGCGTATGCCGGCCAACGAGCGCATGGAGAGATGAATCGAGTCGATAAGAATCGTTTGGGATTTCTGCAAGGGACACAAAGCCTTCGACAAAATGATCGATCAGCTCGATGGAGAAGCCGTCCCGCCGGATACCAATGATAATCGCATTGAACGTGTCGCCGAGATGCTGTTCCAGAAGGAGCATTTTCTTCCGCTCGAACAACTCACGTTCGGCCTGATCGGCGAGCCGCTCGCGCTCGCTGGATTCCTTGGCGATCGCATCGAGCTGGGCATGTGGAAAAGACGGTTGAGTTCGCCGCGCCATTGCGGCTTTGAGAATCCGATGAACAACAAGATCGGGATACCGGCGTATCGGCGAGGTGAAGTGGGTATAGGAGTCCGACGCCAATCCGAAATGACCGATGTTCTCCTCCGAGTATCTGGCTTGCTTGAACGAACGCAGCATGAGGTACGACAACATTCGCTCTTCGGGCCGGCCTTCAATCGAGGTGATAAATTTCTGAAAGTCTGCAGGCTGTGCCTTCCGTGGTTCGAACTTGAGTCCGAAACCGCTCACGATATCGACGAATTCCTGGACCTTCATCGGATCGGGTTCTTCATGGACGCGATACAAGCTCGGGATCTCGTTTTCCTCGAGATGCCGTGCCACGACTTCGTTGGCGAGAATCATGAATTCCTCGACAATGCGGTGCGAAAACAAACGGATCGATTTTGCGATTCCCGCTACGTCGCCCCGTTCGTTGTAGGTCAATATCGGCTCGGGCAAATCAAAATCGATCGCGCCGCGCTGCCGCCGGCGCTCCTGGATGATTTCGGCCAATCGTGCGAGCGTGCGTAATTGCGGTACAACAGGCGCATACCGTTCCTCGAGTGACGGGCTGCCATCGAGAATTTGCTGAACATCTTCATAGGTCATGCGCTCCTTCGAACGAATAACACTCTTGTGAAACGAGTAATCGAGCACTTCGCCCGTACGCGAAAGGTGCATCACGACACTCAGGGCCAGCCGGTCCGTTTTCGGATTCAAGGAGCAAAGGTGACTGGAAACTTTTTCGGGAAGCATCGGAATCACGCGATCTGGAAAGTAAACCGACGTGCCGCGGTACCGAGCTTCCCGGTCCATCGCCGAGTCGGCAGGGACGAACTGCGAAACATCCGCGATGTGGACGCCCAATTGAAAAGTCCCATCCGGTAGTGCTTCAACATCGAGCGCATCATCGAAATCGCGCGCCGTTTTCGGATCGATCGTGATGGTGTTGCGTCTTCGGAAATCATCGCGGCCGGTGAGGTCGCTTTCCGTAAGCGCGTCGGGCAGGGCGGCCGCTTCTTCTTCGATTTCTATCGTAAACCCGGCCGGTAAACCGAATTTCCTGATAATCACATTCGTTTCGACATTCGGGTCATCGATGAATCCGATAACGGCAACGACCTTACCTGCCGGCCACCGTGTCTGGCTGGGAAAGCGCGTGATTTCCACTTCGACGATCTTGTCCTTGTGCTCGCCGGCATCATTCGTGATCAGGATCTTTTCCGGCAATTTTTCATCGGCGGGCGCGACGAAGAAAACCTGTCCGTCATATCGCAGCTGCCCGACGATGGTGTTTCGCGCTCTCTTTTCGACGCTCGCTACGCGGCCTTCGGCCCTGCCGCCACGCTTGTGCAGCGTGATTTCGACTTTGACGGTGTCTCCATTCATTGCGGGTCCGATCAAAGCGGCCGGTATATAAATGTCGCTCTCGATGCCTCGAACTTTCTCCTTCGGAATGACAAATCCATATCCATCCCGATGGACGAGAATCGTTCCTTCGATCAGGGTGCGGGCTGCGACCTCATACCGGCTGCCACGATGCTTCGCCAGCTTGCCCTCTTTAACCAACTGGTTCAGGATCTCTCTGATTTGCTTGCGCGCCGCCGGCGCGACATTGAAATCCTCCAGAATGTGCCGGAAATTTACGCCGCGATCGGCTGACTTCCGAACATACCGCAGCAGATCGTCTTTATCGAGGTGCGCTTCCCTGTTTGGCCCCGCGCCACGTTTGCCAGCCTTCCTCCCGCCCATATTTCCAGTCTATTGACTTCACAAATCGAAGAACATAGATTTGAAGTCTTTAGCCGAAATGGCGGAATTGGCAGACGCGCTAGATTCAGGTTCTAGTGCCCTCACGGGCGTGGAGGTTCGAGTCCTCTTTTCGGCATTCCTGCAATCAGCGGGTTAGCGCCGCTGGTTGCGTTTTCTTTTTCGTCCTCGGAATCCTGCCTCCTGTTTTTCTCCTGTGCCAAAACGAAACGTTTGGCTTCGCGCTTCTGCACCTCCCGAATGCTTTGAGTGGCGTGCTGAGGCGCGAAATGCGCGTACCGCATCGTCGTGGTTATGGATTGATGCCCGAGGAGTTCTTGCACGGTTCGAATGTCCACCCCCTGCATCACCCACTGGCTTGCCCGGAAATGGCGCAGGTCGTGAAACCCAACCCATCCCAGGCCCGCTTTCTCCTTCGCGCGGTTGAACGGTCCCTGAAAACTATGCCAAGGTGTGCCATTCTCAGCGCGGATAAAGACAGCGGGGCATCCATCCAGACGAGGGAGCGAACCCAGCATCCCCAGCGCGAAGTCCGATAGCGGGATATATCGAGGCTTCCGGTTCTTGCTGCGTTCAACCGTCAGCAGCCGTTGCTGGAAATCGATGAACGACCATGTCAGGCGGATGCCCTCCGACTTTCGAATCGCAGTCTCCCCGAGTACAGCCGCGTAAGCGACCGCAACCGGATCGTCGTGAGAGGCGATCAGCCGCCAGTATTCTTCGAGACTCAGGATGCGAGTTGGCCTTTGCTCTTCGGGCAGGAGCTTGAACCGGGCAAGTGGGTTCGCGATCAGATATTCCTTATCGACAGCAAACCCCAGCATGTTTTTGAGCACGGCCAGACTGCGATTGACCGTGGCCGGTTCGACATCGTTTAAGAGCTTCTCTGCGAATTCATGGGCATGTTTGCGCTTGAAACTCTTCAGGGACACGCTTCCGAGCAGACGAACAATGGGTTTGATCGCGTGCTCTTTGAAGTCCGGGCGGGAGTTCCTCACGCAGCAGTACTCCTTGAAATAAACCTCAGCAAAGTCCGCGATCTTCGGGTCGTCACCTCCGTTTCGTGAAAATTCTTCTTTCAGCTCACGCCATGTTCCCATTGCGATCGCTTCGTCGATTCTCGCGGTGACCTTCTTTGCAACCGTGGGATTTAGAACATAGCGCCTGTACCGGGTTCGATCC
>Ga0209058_1004309_pt1 | contig 11352 bp, 10 predicted proteins | sample GraSoiAngelo_147_FD_185904 | JGI IMG/M metagenome (GOLD analysis project Ga0209058, IMG submission 185904) | Grasslands soil microbial communities from the Angelo Coastal Reserve, California, USA - 14_1009_05_40cm (SPAdes) (version 2) | ecosystem: Environmental > Terrestrial > Soil > Grasslands ... | reverse complement strand
TTGTGATCGGATTGCGCTTATGCGGCATGGCTGAACTGCCTTTCTGGCCTTCGCCAAAATATTCTTCCACTTCCAGCACTTCAGTCCGCTGGAGATGGCGAAATTCTGTCGCCCAGCGATCGATGCTCGACGCAATGACAGCGAGCGTAGTCACAAACTCTGCATGACGGTCGCGCTGCACGATCTGAGTTGAGAGTGTTGCCGGTTTTAGTCCGAGCTTCTCGCAAACCGCGCGCTCAATTTTTGGATCGACGTGCGCGTGCGTGCCGACCGCTCCGCTTATTTTGCCGACACGAATCCGTTCGCGCGTTTGTGTTAAACGTTCTTCCGCACGACCGAATTCGTCATACATCAGCGCGAGCTTCAGACCGAACGTGATTGGTTCGGCGTGGACGCCGTGACTGCGCCCGATCATCGGCGTCATTTTGAACCGGCGCGCCTGTTCGCCGACTGCCGTTCGGAGCGATTGCAGATCGTCGAGGAGAATTTGGCACGACTCATTCAGTTGGACGGCGAGGGTCGTGTCCAAAATATCTGATGAAGTCAGTCCCTGATGAATCCAGCGTGACGCCGGACCGACCGATTCAGCCACGTTCTCCAGAAAAGCGATGACGTCGTGGTTCGTTCTCTTCTCGATCTCCAGGATTTTCGGAATTGAAAATCGCGCTCGCTTCCGAATTTCAGCAGCGTCCTCCTTCGGGATCTGGCACAGCTCGGCCATCGCCTCGCAGGCGAGCACTTCGATCTCCAGCCAAATCTGGAACTTGCGTTCGTCCGACCAGATTTTGCTCATCTCTGGCCGCGAATAACGGTCAATCACTCTGGCAAGATAAACTGGCCGGCTTGATCGAAAAGCGTTTTGTTTTTGTTAAACACGGCGCTTTAGCGCGGTGGCACCCCGCGAAGCACCTTCTCAACCACCTCGCTGAAGCGAGGTGTTAACGAGATCGAAAAACAAAATCGCTCCGGCGACAAATCACCGGAGCGAGTGTTGAAAACCGTTATCGCCGCCAGCCTAACAAACGCGTGCGCGCAGGAAACGCCCGTTGTCTTGCAAACGCACCTGGCCGCTGGCGAGAAGATCCGCCACCGCGGCTACCGTCTCCCGGTTGCTGTTCGTGCAGGAACTGACCGCCAGGATGAGATCACCCAGGGAAAACCTTGCGCGTCGCTTTAAAATTTGCCGATTTCGTTTCATTTCGTGCCCGTTTTTTCCATGAGCAGTTCCGGTGCCATTCCCAACTGCGAATATCTCATCCATTAATCCAATGCACTTATTCATACCTTGTTCACCTTACCACTGACCGCTCAGCGACACTTTTGTTCAATTTTCAAACACAAAAGTCTGTGCGCTGTGGCGTCAGCATCCCTGCCGATGGATTGCCTGGAAGGCGATGCTACGAAGGTTACGAACCAGAGCGCGGCTTCATTAGCCGCAAGCTTAGCATGTAAAGGGCGGCAAAGAGCGCGATCACCAGTAGGATCCCACGCGATTGTCCATGAATAAAACGCACGAGCGCCTCCGGGTTCGTCAAAAGCTCCGGCTCAAGGCGATAAGCTTTGTCGCCAAGGTAAGCCAGGATCGAGCACCAGAGCGCGGAGCCAGCGATGGTGACGAAACTGAAAACTCCGAAGTTCATCCGAACAATCCCCGCCGGGATCGAAATCAAATGGCGAACTACCGGAAGCAGGCGGGCAAAGAAAACTCCGCCCGCCTCGTAGCGGGCCAGCCAATGCTCGGCTTGTTCCAGTTTCTTTTCGCTGAGCAACACGAAACGGCCGTACTTTACAATGAGCGGGCGGCCGATGAACCGCGATGCCCAATACGTGATGGCTGAGCCCAGATACGATCCCAATGTTCCGGCCAGCACTACCCCAACAGGATTCAGTTTTCCTTGCGCGGCCAAAAATGCAGCCGGCGGAATGACGATTTCGCTCGGCACCGGAAAGATCGAGCTTTCCATCGCCATTAACACGACAATCCCGGTATAGCCGCCGGTCAACACCCAGTTGAACCAAGTTTCAAGAAGATGATGCATGTTGTCATTCCGAGCGGAGTCGCCTGCCAAGCCGTAGCTTTATGCGAAGGTTGGAGGAATCTCTCGATTCGATGTCGAATGAATTCGCCCTAGTTCAGTCCAAAAACTAAAATCCGCAATCTAAAATTCCAAATGTCGATTTATCGGCGCGTTCTCCGCTACTACCGGCCATTCTTGTGGCAAACGATCTTCGGCTTGTGCCTGTCGTTTTTGGGCATAGGCCTGAACCTGCTCAAGCCGTGGCCGTTCAAGATCATCGTTGACGATTTTCTGCGCGCAGGGCCAACGATACGCCCCGACTGGCGCATGTGGGTTCTCCTGCTGTGTTTGGCGCTGATCGGTATCCAGTTTCTTTGGGGAATTATCAATTGGATCACAAATTATCTGTTCGTGAAAATCGGACTACAGGCGTTGCTTAAGTTGCGTACCGATTTGTACTCGTATCTGCAATCGCTCTCACTCAAATATCACGACGCGCGGCGCTCGAGTGATTCCAGTTTCCGCGTGGCGTACGATTCGCAATCGATTCAGACAATCTACAACAAGGGATTCACCAACATCTTTGGGTCGGTAATCACGTTGATCGGAACGTTTATCATCATGTTGCGGTTGGATTGGCAGCTGACCCTGGTGTCTCTGGCAATCGTCCCTCTGGTCGTCGGCGCCATTTATCTCTTTGCACATCGGATTCGTCGCGAATCGACATCCATTCAAGAACACGAGAGCGCTGTTCTCGCGCAGGCGCAGGAAGGCCTCAGCTCGATCCGGATGGTGCACGCGTTCGGGCGCGAGGAGTTTGAAGTGCGGCAATTTCAGCAGCAAGCCCGCCAGAGTCTGCAAGCCAATTTGCGGCTGACTTTGACCAACGTGAACAGCGCCCTCGTGATCAGCACGCTGATGGTGGTTGGCACAGCTGCGATGTACTACATCGGCTCACTGCATGTCCTCGCTGGCACGCTAACGCTCGGATCGCTGCTCGTTTTCAGCGCCTATTTGTTAATGCTTTATCAGCCGCTCGAGTCCCTCACCTATACCGCCTGGGCAATGGAAGGCGCCACCGCGGGCGCGAAACGCTGCTTCGAAGTCTTGGACCGGCAGGACGACGTGGTTGATTCTCCCGGGGCGATTGCCATTTCATCCGCTCATGGCGCGATCGGATTTCAAGCCGTAAGCTTCGGCTATACCGCAGATCGATATGTTTTGCGTGAAATCGATCTGCGCATCGAACCGAATCAAATCGTTGGACTGGCGGGCGGCACCGGAGCCGGAAAGAGTACACTGCTGAGTCTCGTCCCGCGTTTTTATGATCCTACAAAAGGTTCGATCACACTTGATGGCCGCAATATTCGCCAGATCACAAAAAAAACTTTGCGGGCACAAATCGCTATTGTGCTCCAGGACACGTTGCTGTTCTCAACCACGGTTCGCGAAAATATCGCCTATGGCCGGCCCGATGCGACCGAAGAAGAAATTATTGAAGCGGCGCGTCGGGCACAGGCCGACGAGTTTATCCGGGAGATGCCTCAGGGGTACGACAGCCTTGTGGGTGAAAGGGGCGGACATCTGAGCGTTGGTCAACGGCAGCGCATTGGAATCGCGCGAGCATTTCTGAAAAACGCGCCCATCCTGTTGCTTGATGAACCAACTTCCGCGCTCGATCCCGCCACCGAATCTGCGATCATGGAAACGATCAAAGAATTAATGCGCGGCCGGACAACTTTGATCGCTACGCATCGCCTGGGGACAATTCATAACCTGGATCAAATAATCGTGCTCGACCACGGACGCATCGTTGAACAAGGCCCAGGCCCGGAACTTGATCGCGCGCGCCGGTGTTTACGCAAAGCTATATGGATCAGGAAAATTCCCGACCTGACCACCTCTTCCTGTCATGTTGAGCGAAGCGAAACATCTCTGATTTGTCACTTAGCTTGCGAAAAGAACTAACCTTAGATTCTTCACTTTCGCTCAGAATGACAGAAACGCCGAAATCATGAGCAACGTTAGAAAAGATCGACACGTCGAAGGCGACTGGTGGCCAGAGCCAATTCCGTCAAACATCGAATTTGGCGAGGGATTCTATTGCGAGACCGCGCAAATCTTCCGAAAGCTGCGAAGCAAAAAGCTGCGCACAGTGATTATCGGCAAACATGTTTCATGTTATGCGGGCTGTTCATTTGCGATCGGCGAGAATGGGCATTGCACGATCGGCGATTTCACCCTGCTCAACGGGGCGCTCATTATGGCGGAGGAAAAGATCGAGATCGGATCGCATTGTCTCGTTTCATGGAACGTCGGTATCGCCGATTCGGATTTTCATCCGCTGGAGCCTGCGCAGCGCCTGATCGATGCGCAAGCTCTGGCGCCCTATTTCAAAGACCGCCCGGCCCGCCCCAAACTGAAAACCGCTCCGGTAAAAATTGCGGACAACGTCTGGATCGGCATGAACGCTGTGATTTTGAAAGGCGTCACCATTGGCGAAAATTCAGTTGTGGCCGCCGGCGCCGTCGTTACGAAATCGGTCGAGCCAAATGTCGTGGTGGCGGGCAATCCAGCCGCAGTCGTCAGAAAATTTAACTGCAGAGGTCGCTGAGTTCGCAGAGATGAATTCTTTGTGTGTAACCTTCTGCGTCCTGTGCGCTCTCAGCGGTAGATCATGAAACGCAAGCGCGTCGTGGTCATGGGTTTCATGGGCTCAATGCCCATCGCTGGCGTGATCTGGCAGCATATTCATTACATCGTGGGGCTGCAGCGCCTTCGTCACGACGTGTATTACATCGAAGATTCGGCGCGGCTTCCCTACAACCCGGAAACTTTCGAAGTAACCGATGAGTTCGATTACGCGGCGAAAGTGCTTAGCCGTTTAGCGGGGGAGTTTGATTTCAAAAATCGCTGGGCATTTTGCGCGCGGTATTTGCCAGGCAATCCAACCGCCGGCCTGTCGCTAAAAAAGATACGGCAACTTTATCGGGAAGCTGATGCGATTCTGAACGTTTGCGGCACACAGGAATTCAATGACGATTTACTTGTTTCCGATCGCATTCTCTACGTCGAGAGCGACCCTGGCGTTGAGCAAATCAAGATCGACAAGGGAGTGAAATCGACGATCGAATATCTGCGGCGGCATCGCGCGCTTTTTACATTTGGCGAAAACGTCGGGACAAAAAGTTTTCCGGTTCCGACGCATGGATTCAAATGGCTCCCAACGCGGCAACCGGTGGTGATCGATTTGTGGAAAACTAGTCGTGCTCCTGCGCGTGCTGCAGTTTTCACGTCAGTAGCAAATTGGTCCACCAGCGGCTTGAAAGATATTTCGTGGCGCGGACGAAAATATCTTTGGAGCAAGTCGCGTGAATTTCTGCGTTTCATTTCCGCACCGAAAAAAGCCGGTGAAACATTTGAAATGGCGACAAATATTGAACGCGGCGCGGCGCGTAAAAAATTTGAACGAAACGGTTGGCGCCTGCGCTGCCCGCTGCAAATGAGCGTCGATTATTGGCTGTACCGCAATTACATCCGGCGCTCAAAAGCCGAGTTCACTGTGGCGAAGGACCAATACGTCCGGCTCAACACCGGCTGGTTCAGCGACCGGAGCGCATGTTATCTGGCGGCAGGCCGCCCCGTTATCACTCAGGAAACCGGCTTCACCAAAATTTACGGCGGAAAAGCAGGAGTGTTATCTTTTCGATCTCTCGGGGAAATCATTGAAGCCGTGAAACAAATTAATCGCGATTATCCGAAACATTCCAGAGCTGCCTATGATCTTGCCCGCGAATTCTTCGAATCAGAAAAAGTGCTTAAATCGATTCTCGATCGAGCTGGAATTTGAGCAGATCTTCCTCCGTCGACAAAGGGCAAATGATTTTCGGCACGCCACCAGATTTGAACGCATGAACCATGTGGCATGTCAGTATGTCGCGAAAGGCCACTTGCAAATTGAAATCCGAACCTTGATTTTCGATCAGGCTGTTTAAGTTTCGAGTCTTTCTGCCAAATGAAGCGCATTTTTGTCATCGGTTACGCTGCTTTGCTGTTTGCGTCGATTTCGTACACGCAGGAAAGCACACCGGCACCTCCCGCATTGGAACCCCAAGCTCCACAGCGGCCTGGCCCATGGAGATCGAGTCCACCTGCACAAGAGGTAGTACCGGTGCCGGTGCCGATTGCGCCGCCAAAACCAAACGGGCCGGTGCAGAAAAGTCTTGTTCGAATCACAGCCACGTCGGTGGAGCCCGATTACAGGGCGCCGTGGAACGCAGGCGGGCTTCAGCGCGGCGTCGGCGCCGGGTTTGTCATTAGCGGCAATCGCATCATGACCAACGCGCATGTGGTCGCCAACAGCCGGTATATCACCGTGGAGCGCGACGGCGATCCCAACAAATACCCGGCGACCGTGCAATTCATCGCGAATGATTGCGATCTGGCGCTCATCACCGTGCCGGCTCCAGATTTTTTCAAAAACATGTTGCCGCTAAAATTTGGCGGCATTCCGGCGTTGGAATCTACCGTCTCGGCGTATGGTTACCCAATTGGCGGCGAACGGATGTCGGTTACAACCGGGATCGTGTCGCGAATTGATTTCCAGCTCTACACCCATTCGTCAGTTGACCAGCATCTGACGATCCAGATCAGCGCGCAGATCAACCCGGGCAACAGCGGCGGCCCCGTGATGCAAGACAGCAAAGTGGTTGGGGTCGCATTTCAGGGTTACAGCGGCGACGTCGCCCAAGGCGTGGCTTACATGATTCCCACACCGGTGATCAATCGGTTTTTAAAGGACATCAGCAATGGGCATTATGACGAATATCCCGATCTGGCAATCACCTATGCGAAATTGCAGAATCCCGCGCAAAGAAAGTTTCTCGGGTTAAAAGATGACGATCGCGGCGTGCTGGTGAGCTCTGTCGTCGCGGCCGGGCCATCGGACGGAATTCTGAAATCTGGTGACGTTCTTCTTGCGATCGACGGCCATCCAATCGCGAGCGACGCGAATGTGGAGCTGGACGACGAGCGCGCACAGTTCGAGGAGGTCGTCGAGCGCAAGTTCAAGGGTGATTCGGTCAAGTTCGATATTTTGCGCGACAAACAACCGATGACGGTGACAATTAAACTATACAAGCCCTGGCCATACGCGGTTCAAGGCCATAGCTACGATGTGCGAGCGCGTTACCTCCTTTACGGCGGTCTGCTTTTTCAACCCTTAAGCCTGGACATGCTGGAAGCGTATCGCTCAACGGATCTGCGCCTCCGGCATTTCTTCGAATATTTTATTCTGGAGCAAATTTATTTGCAGCATCCCGATGTCATTGTGCTGAGCAACATTTTGCCGGACCCGATCAACACCTATCTAGCCCCCTACCGCGGCGGGATTGTGGATGAGGTAAACGGCAAGAAAATTCGGACGCTCGACGAATTGGCGGATGCTTTTGCGCAAGCCCCGGAGCGGCTGGTCATTCGGATGATAGGCGATGGCCCTCCGCTGGTGCTTGATCGCAATAAGGTGGAAGCTGCGCGCGAACGAATTAAGGCGCGCTACAATGTAGTGAAAGAGCAAAACCTCCAGGAACGACCGGAACCAGACGCAGCGAAGCAGGCGAACAAAACTTGAAATGCTAAGACACTCTCTCATTGCTTTCAGCATCGTTCTCATCGCAGCTAATGTGACGCTGGCGAAAAAGGAACCTGCCATCCCGTCCGCGGCAGGTAAGCAAAAACAGCTGGCGCTGGTTCGCGTTAATGTGACCGGGCAGGCGTATGATTATTTTCGGCCCTGGCAAAAGAAAGCGCCGTTTTCAAAGCGAGCGCTCGGAGCGGTTCTGTCCAAAGGTCGTGTACTTGTCACCGCCGATCTCGTTACAAATCAAAATTACGTCGAGCTCGAGCGCGCCGAGTCCGGAGAAAAAACGGCCGCCAACGTGCAAGTCATTGATTACGAAGCGAACCTTGCGCTCCTTGAACCAGCGGAGAAAACATTCCTTGACGGAATTACGCCGCTCGAAATCGCGGCTAACACGGTGGTCGGCGACCGCCTCGCCGCGTGGCAGTTGGAGCCAACGGGTGCCCTGCTCGCGACAGAAGGCTTGGTGACAACGGTGCAAACGATGCCTTACCCGATCGACGTTGGGCAGTTCCTCACTTACCGCATCAGCATCCCGATGCAGTATCGGGAGAACAGTTACACGGTTCCTCTGGTCAAGAACAACAAGCTCGCTGGATTGCTACTGCGTTACGATTCGCGCTCGCAACTGATGGATGCCATCCCGGCGCCAGTCATCACGCATTTTTTGAAGGAGGCTGAAAGCCAGAACTATCGTGGTTTCCCCTCTGCTGGGTTCTCATTCTTCCCCACGCGCGATCCGCAGTTGCGTGAGTTCGCCGATGAAAAAGGCAAAGGCGGCGGCGTTTACGTTACCAATGTGGAACCGGGCACGCCGGCAATGAAAGCCGGACTCCAGGTTGGCGACATCGTGACTGGCATCGGCAACAACGAAATTGATCAGAATGGAAACTATGTGGATTCGCTTTACGGCAAGATCGAATTCACAAATTTGCTGACGGCCCACGCTTACGCCGGCGATGTCGTCCCATTCCACATTCAGCGCAACGGAAAGCCGATGCAGCTAAATGTGACTCTCGAGCATCGCGATGCGAAGGATTATGTGAGTCCGCCGTATTATCTGGATCAGCCGCCGCGATATTATGTTCTCGGCGGCCTGATTTTTCAGGAGCTATCGCGCCAATATCTCAAGGAATGGGGACCGAACTGGCAACGAGAAGCTCCGCAGCGTTTGGTTTACATGGACCATTTCCAATCCGAGCTTTTCCCACAGCGGAATCGGCGCGTAGTGATTCTCAGCCAGGTGCTCCCTGCCAACAGCACAATCGGCTACGATGACCTCGCCTATCTAACGGTGACCAAGGTGAACGGCAGAGAAGTCAAATCGTTAGGCGATCTGGCCGAAGCGGCAAAACAACCCATCAACGGTTTCATCAAAATTGAGACCGAAGAAGATCCAAAACAGATCGAGCTCGATGCGGCACAAGTCGCCGCGGAAGCGCCCGCGCTTCAGGAAAACTACGGCATCTCTTCGTTGCAAAGATTGCAGTAACGTGGCTGCCACCGGCATCTCCGCGGTTTGACCGACATGCTCGCAAACGGGTCCATAACGAGAACAAGATCAGCGACGGCTACTGAGAGCGAGGGTTGATCGAAGCGGAAGTGTTTTAATCATTGGAAAACGTAATCGCAGACCGCCGCCGTTCGCTGCATCGCATGGTTAGGAGTTCCGTTCGCTTCGGAATAAACGCTCATGAGTGAGTTAGTTACTGATAGGAATTTGCTTTTTGGACGCTGCGCGGTTCAAACCGTCAGTTAATAAACGTCCCTCGCGAACAACCATTGGCTGAACGACAAACGTGTATTCGTCTAAATCGCCGCTTTAGGAGAGCTGAAGCTTTTACTATAGAACCCAGATCGATCGAAGCAGCAAACGCGTCGCTTCCCGGCAGCGAGCATCGCGCAGGCATTGTCGACCCGACGCGCGCGAGTCTCTGGCCGCTTGGCAGATACGATCCAGTGGATCCAATCTCTGCGCGCGATGGGCGTGATGTCCGACCACAAAGCCCGCGCTTTCGGGACGGCCGCAAGAGCCTTCCGCAGATCTGCCGGCATCCTGGGTTCCGGTTCCTCTCCTGACGGCGCGATCTCCAGCGTGACGACGTCGCCTGCATCTGCGTCCGCAGCTTCGCGCATCTTCCGGTTCACTCTGAGCCAGTGGCTTCTTTGGCCGTCTGGCTCGAGCGTGGCTCGAAAGGGGAAGCCATTGATGGTGCCTTCGACCGTCGTCATGCCCCGCGAGGGGAGCTTCGCACTGGCGTCCTTTGGTAGGGTAAGAAAGGTCCAAGAGCCGACCTTCGCGGTCGCCGCCGGCCGGAAGAGTTTCGCTCTGAAACGGATCTTAGAAGCGGTTTTGGTCATTTTTGCTTGGTATCACTGATAGGAATTTGCTTTTTGGACGCTGCGCGGTTCACTCGCTCAACGATGTCGGATGCGATGCTCATGGGGTAAGTGCGCCTAACGAGACGGAGCTGAGCCACCGCTGGCGGCGGCGAGCTGTGCTTTACTCTCAACTATCATCTCAACCCTCAACTTTCTTAGTACAACGGCCAGCGGTTGGCTCCAGCGATTGGTTAGGCCTGATCGGTGGCTTCACGGGAAACATGATCGTATGATTTGGTCTGTGTGAGGTCAATCCTAGTGGGTGGAACCTGATGTCGCAACAGCCAGCAGATGAGCGCTGTGAGAAGCATGGCGCTAACCGCAGCAAGCATAGCGCGCGCTGCTGAATGTGTGTAGATACTAAACACGGCTCCGCAGGCAAGCGGTGCTGCCTCTACCAAGGCCGAGCCAGAAAAGCTTCTTTCGTTGCTCGGGTGACAGCGACGCACTGAGAGACGCACGGTGATCCGGGAGGACCGGAGAATAAACCGCAGACGACCGGGGACGATCGGCGAGCGTTGCGCGAGCTAGGCGATACCAGTGTAACATAGGGAGCGTGGAATAGGCCTAGCGAGAACAAGATCAGCTACAGGCGGAGGCGGCACGCAGCGTGCGTGCGCAGCAAAGCACGCTGCGTGATGCCGGAGCCTGTTAGCTGCATTGCAGGGTTAGACCGCTGCTTCAGATTCTCACCTCGTTACGTGGAATACCACACTCCCCTCGGACACTTCCGGTGCGGCAACGCCAAGATCCGAGCCATTCTTGGCGATCCAATCCTTGGCCTTTTGTATGGATTCGTCGATGCCCGCTTGGTCCTCGCAGACCGTCATGGTAAATCCACCGCCATCGGTGCGAACGAGGGAATAGCTCACGAACCCGCGGACAGAGCCAATGAGACTCTGCACCTCGGTCGCGCGCTGCTCCAAGAGATTGATAAGCTGGGCGGCTCCTTTGCCAGAATACTTTCTGATTACTGTTTTCATGTTGGTGTCTTTCATTTGTTGTTTGTTTGCGTGTAAATCCACAATGACGCTTTAAGCGGTCTAACGAGAATAAGATCAGCCACCGCTCGTGGGAGCGAGGCTGGCTTGAATTGATAATTTGTCAGTCATCGAAAGTGAGGCCGTACGCCGTCGAGCGGTTGGCTGCATCGTCTGGTTAGGCGACGGTTTCATTCTTCACCATCAAAATAGTCCAGGGGCTGTGAGCGGACATTCCTGCGCTCGGGGATCGGCACGCCCCACTTATTACTGTCGGGCTGATAGTATGTATCGCCAATTGGATTATCCGCCACCACGTACAGGATCATGTCTT
>Ga0209058_1004302_pt1 | contig 11361 bp, 10 predicted proteins | sample GraSoiAngelo_147_FD_185904 | JGI IMG/M metagenome (GOLD analysis project Ga0209058, IMG submission 185904) | Grasslands soil microbial communities from the Angelo Coastal Reserve, California, USA - 14_1009_05_40cm (SPAdes) (version 2) | ecosystem: Environmental > Terrestrial > Soil > Grasslands ... | reverse complement strand
CGGCTTGGCTCCCGGCGCGAAGCGGGCCAGGTCCGCCACCACACCGGTGATGCGGTCGTCCAGCGTGGCAACCTGTTCGCGAAGCGTCGCGATCCGTGCCGGGTCCGCCGCCGGCGAGCGTGCCGCTTCGTCGAGTGCGACGCGAGCGTGATCGATCTTCTCGCGCGCCGACACGTTGTCGGGTGGCGTGCGATCCGCGAAGCGCTGTGCCGCCGAGATGTCGCTTTCGATCCCGAGGATCGCGAGCGCGTAATCGCCGGTCACGCGGTTCGCCTGGTAATCGCGCAACGCGACGAGGCCGATCCCGCCGGCCACCACGAGGAGCAGGACGGCGAGCAGCGAGGCCACGCGCCGCTGGCGCCGCGAGCGCTCGCGCGCCGTGTTCGGCCGGTGCGGCAGCGGCGGAGCCCGTCGCGGCATGAGCTCGAACCCAACGGCCACGGTCTTCCCCACCGCTTTGGCGGCCGGCACCGCCGCCTGTCCAATCGCCTCCGCGACCTTCGGGCGGCGACGCCAGACCGATTCGACGCGCGACCGGATGGTCTCGGCGATGACCACCTCGCTCGCCTCGGTGGAATCGGGTTCGGGCAGGACCCGGCCCGCCGCCGCGCTTGCGGCAGTGACCTCGATGAAGATCGCCGCCGCGCTGCCGATCACGCCGTCCGCGACGGCGCGGTTGTTGATGTGCTCGGCTGCGGCGCGCGGATGCAGGGTGATCGCGGCGTTCTTGAGGGCCTCGGCACCGAGGCCGTCGACGAGCGCGCCCGACGCGAGGATGAGCGTGTCGCCCGCCTCGATGCTCTGCCGCCACACGTCGGGGAGGAGATCGGCGACCCCTCCGAGCGATTCGGCCTCGCGTGTCGTGGTCCGGTGGACGAAATCGGCGAGCTCGCCCGGTTCGTCCCCTGGAAGGAAGAGCCGGGCGCGGCGCACGAGGAAGACCTGCGCGGCGCCGATTCTCGCCGCATAGAGCTCGTTGTTCACGACGACGGCGCAGGCGGCGTGAAGGACGACCCGCCCACGCTGGTCGCGGAGGCGCTGCGCGGCCCTGCGATTGGCCTGACGAAGGGCCTTGCGCAGCGAGACCTCGATGCCCGCCGAGAGGTCGTAGTAGTACTCCTGACGGGCAAGATCGGCGACCTCGCGGGCGATGTCGCCGCCGACGTTGCCGTGCTGACGCGCGACCTCGCACAGGAAATAGAACCGGCCCTTCGTCCGTAGCGTCGCTCCGAGGGTCGGCTCGCTCGCCACGATCACGTCCGGCGTTCCCGGTCGTAGCTCGGCGGTCGTGCCGATCTTTGTCGCGAGGCTCGCCTGTCGCATCGCCGGGGAGTCTACGGACGCGACGCGGGAACGGAGCGAATCTTCGCGATGCCGCTCCGCGGGGCGCGCGCGACGAGCTCGGCGACGAGCTCCTCTTCCCGGAGACGGATCTCGGCGGCCCACTGGACCGTCGGGACCGCGACGACCAGGGTTCCCTCGTCAACGCGGAGAGCCGTCGTGCGCGCGGCATCGGGCCCGATAACGAGCGACGCGACCGCCGTCCACGAGCGAATCGCGTCGGCCTTTGCGACGTCGCTGTCGAGGCGCAACGTCCGCAGCGTTCGCGCGATCGCGGCGGCGAGCGGCCTCATCCCGGTCGGGCGATCTCGGCGATCGTCGCCCGCTGCCGCAGGGGTTCAGGGATGCTCCCCAGCACGGCCGCGGTCAGGAGCACTTGAGCGCGCTCCGGTAAGGCGCGGCAGAGCGCTTCACGGTGGGCCGTGTCCAGCTCCGAGAGGACATCGTCGAGGAGGAAGATCGGAGGCTCGCCGGCATGAGATCCGATCCACTCCGCTTCGGCAAGCTTCAGCGCGAGCACCACCGAACGCTGCTCGCCACGCGATGCGAAGGTGGGCAGCGGCCGTTCGCCGACCGCGACCGCCAGGTCCTCGCGGTGCGGGCCGACAAGAGTCGTCCCCTGCCATCGCTCGCGCTCCCGCTTTTCGATGATCAGCCGGCGGTAGCCTTCGGCCCGCTCGTCGGCGCTCGCGCCCTGCACCTGCCCGGCATAGGCGACGTCCGGGGGCGGATCCGCGCCGAGCGCCATTGCCGCCGACCGGAAGGCGGGACGGAGCTCACGCACGGTGTCCTCGCGCCGCACCGAGATCGCGGTCGCGAGGCGGACGAGCTCCGTATCCCAGAACGCCATCTCGCTCTCGGAGACCGGCTCTTCGTCGCGTCCGGCGCGGAGGAGCGCGTTTCGTTGCGTGAGCACGTTCGCGTAGGCGCGCGTGTCGGCACGATGCGAGCGGTCCATCTGCGCGACCATCGCATCGAGGTACCGGCGGCGTGCGGAGGGCGCCGACGCCAGGAGCTCGGTGTCCTCGGGGAAGAACGCGACGACGGCGAATCGGCCGACGATGTCATCTGCTCGCCGCGGCGCCCCGTCCGCGGTGTAGCGGCGCGGACGGCGCCGCACGTCGAGCCCCGGAGCGAAAAGGGTCATCTCGAGACGCACACGCTCTTCGGTCTGACACGCATTGACCGCGACTCGCGCGAGCGGCGCTCCCCAGCGGATCATCTCCGCGTCGTCGCCGGCCCGCGACGAGTCACCGCGAGCGACGAGGTGCACGGCTTCGAGGATGTTCGTCTTCCCGGCGCCATTGGGCCCGACGAACGCGGTGATCCCGGTGGCGAGCGTGAAGCTGCGGTCCTCGTAGCTGCGGAAGTTCTCGAGCGCGAGCGCGGCGACGCGCATGTTCGTGAGTCGCCGCTCAGGCCGGGATGCGAAGCGGCATCACCACATGAAGATAGCTGTCGTCGCCGACGATCCGAACCACGCCAGGTGCAAGCGGCCCGCCGAGCTCCAGTGCGACCTCCGGGGCCGATAGGCTCGAAAGCGCATCGGCGACGAACCGCGAGTTAAACGCGATCGTCGTCGCCTGTCCCTCGACCGAGGCATCGATCCGCCCGGTGTTGTCGCCGACCTCCGCCGCGTTCGCCGTAATCACGAGGGGCGGATCGCTCGACGGATCGACCTGGAACCGCAGCATGTTCGCGGCATCGCGAGCGAAGTACGACGCGAGACGGGTTGCCTTCAGGAGCTCCTCGCGCTGCGCAAGGACACGAGTGGAATGGCTCGTGGGGATGACCTGCCGGTAGTTCGGAAACTGACCTTCGATGATGCGAGAGACGAGATCGGCCTCGTCGGTGTGGAAGATGACCTGGCTCTTGTTCGGCGTGACGAGGATGTCGACGGTCCGGTCCTCGGTGTCATCGAGAATCCTGGCGACCTCGAAGAGGCTCTTCGCCGGGATGATCACCTCGATCGGCGGCTCGACACGATCGAGCAGCCGCTCGTGACGGACCGACAGCCGGTACGGATCAGCAGCCGCCATCGTGACAAGATCGCCCGCGAATGTGGTGAGCACGCCGGTAAGGACGGGCCGGCTGTCATCGGTCGCGGCGACGAACGCGACCTCACCGATCATGCGACGCAGCGTCCCTTGTGACATCCGCGTCGTCGGTTTATCGGGAATCTGCGGGATGATCGGAAACTCCTCAGCATCCATGCCTTTGATGTTCGCCTCATACGGTCCTGATTTCAGATGCACGGTCTTCGTTCGCACGTTCAACGACAGCTCGACATTGCCGGGAGGCAGTGAGTTCACAAAGTCGATGAACAGCTTCGCCGGCACGGTTATCGCACCCTCGTCTTCCACCTTGGCGGGTACCCAGCAGTTGATCCCGACCTCAAGGTTCGTCGCCGTAAGGCGGAGCCTGCCCGCGTCGGTTCGCAGAAGGACGTTCCCGAGGATGGGCAAGCTGCCCCGGCTCGACACACCACGTCCGGCGATTCCAAGCCCATGCGCGAGGTTCTCTTGTAGACAAACGACCTTCACGCGGCCCTCCCCGCTCGTCCCTAGGAAAGATTCATACAACCAGTAGTGGTGGTAGTAGTGATATGGGGCTTTCCTCACGGTTCGTGCTGCACGAGCCCTCGGATCGGCTGTGGAGCGGCGGCGGACGGTCGTGGATAGCTCCGGCTAGTTCGTTCGGCAATAGGACATGCGTAGCACAAGCGAACAGTGTGCACCTATGACTGTCCACAAAGAGAGGTCCTTATCCACACCGCGGGACGCCTTATCCACACTGCGCGCCTCGCCCTCTGGCGGTATCCGGGCCAAGCCCGGCCCCCCGGGGAGCTCCCGGGGAGCACCCGCTCAGTCGGCGTAGAGGAGCTCGCGAACAGCCCCGACGTCCCGCCGAAAGTCGTCGTTTTCAGCCATTTCGCGCTCGATCTTTTCGCAGCCGTGCAAGACCGTCGAGTGGTCTCGCCCGCCGAGGGCCTCGCCGATCCGGAGGAGTGGCGCCTCCGTCTCTTCGCGCATGAGGTACATCGCGATCTGACGCGGGAGGACCACCTGCTTGTCGCGAGCCTTCCCCTTGATCTGATCCAGCGGAATCCCGTAGTAGCGCGCGACCGTCTCGACGATGCGCTCGGGTGAGAGAGCCTTGCGGTGGGGGTTGTAGAGGAGGTTTTGGAGCATCTCCTGCGCGAGCTGCGTTGTGACCGGGACCGCCTGGAGCGAGGCGAACGCCACGATGCGCGTGAGGGCGCCCTCGAGCTCACGGATGTTCGAGACGATTCGCTGCGCGAGGTAGTCGATGACCGCCGGCGGCACCGCGACGTTCTGCGCCTCGGCTTTCGCCCGCAGGATCGCGATGCGTGTCTCGAGATCGGGTGCCGAGATATCGGCGATGAGTCCCCACTCGAAGCGCGATCGCAGCCGGTCCTCGAGCTGGGTGATCGCCTTCGGCGGGCGGTCACTAGACATGACGATCTGCTTGCCCTCTTCATGTATCGCGTTGAACGTGTGGAAGAACTCTTCTTGAGTACCTTCCTTGCCCGCGATGAATTGGATGTCGTCGATGAGCAGCACATCGATGCGCCGATACCGCTCGCGGAACTCCTCGCCCTTCTGGGCACGGATCGAGTTGATGAACTCGTTGGTGAACTTTTCGCTGGTCGCGTAGGCGACGCGCTTCTTCGGGTGCCGCGCGGTCACCGCATGGCCGATCGCGTGCATGAGGTGCGTCTTGCCAAGGCCGGATCCGCCGTAGACGAAGAGCGGGTTGTAGCTGTGACCGGGCCGCTCGGCGACCGAAAGCGCCGCGGCGTGAGCGAGCCGGTTGTTGGAGCCCACCACGAAGGTCGAGAACGTGTAACGCGCGTTGAGGGGGGCGGTGACCTCTCGGCGCTCGGGGCCGCCTGGCTGCTGGGCCGCGCCGTACGAAGGCTGCGAGCTCGATCCAGGCGCCGCGCTGGTGCGTGATGCCGCGGCGGCCCCACCCGATGACGTCACGAAGCGGACATCGACGGTCCGGCCGAGAAGGTGCTGAAGCGTCGCGCGCACTTGCGAGCGGAACTTGCTCTCGAGCCATTCGCGGGCGAACGCGTTCGGCACAGCGATGAGAAAGACGTCGTCTTCCTCGGAGATGACTTGAGTGTCCTTGAACCAGGTGTCGTATTGGGCGCGTGTGAGACCGACCTGCAGCTCACCGAGGGCGGCCGTCCAAAGCTGTTTGAGATTCAACGGCTCCCCTTCTGTTCGCACGTGCAACAAATCGCTCCCCACAAACCTCACGCGATGACCGCCCGTCGCCACACCGAAGGGAAAACCGAGGGTCTAGTGTGCGTTCTTGGAAGCCCGCGAACTATACCCCAAGGAGAAAACGCGCTGCTGCTATGCTCGTTCGCACACACAGTCGCTTTTTGATCGTTTTGTTTCAGCGGGAGAAGGGGCTCGACCTTGAAGCGCACCTATCAGCCGAAGACCCGCCGACGTGCGCGCGTGCACGGATTTCGCTCGCGCATGAGAACCACTGGCGGACGTCGAGTGCTCGCCGCGCGTCGGGCGCGCGGCCGTAAGCGCCTCACCGTCGTCTAGCGCCGCATCATTCGTGGACGCCGCGCGTCTGCGGCGGGACGCGGACATCGCCGCGGTGTGGAGCGACGGAAGGAAGCTTCGGCATGGTCTCTTCGCACTTCGCGCCCGCCCAAACGGACTGGACATGATCCGTATCGCCGTCTCGGCCCCGCGTTCGCTGGGCCGCGCTGTCGCGCGGAATCGAGCGCGGCGCCGTCTTCGCGAAGCCTTCCGCGCGGCGATCGGTGATCTCGCCCCCGGGGCGGGTGTCGACATCGTGATCATTGCCCGTCCCGAGACGGGGGACGCGGCGTTTGCCGATCTTCGGACCGCCGCCGCGCGGGCGCTCGGGACCCTCGCCGAACATGTGGCGACGGCGTGAAGACCTTGGTTCTCGCCGCGCTCCATTTCTACAAGGCTGCGGTGAGCCCGCTGCTGCCGCCGGCGTGCCGCTACACGCCTACCTGTTCGGAATACGCGATGGAGGCCGTCGAGCGATACGGAGTCCTCGCCGGTGGCTGGCTCGCGACCAAGCGCCTTTTCTCGTGCCACCCGTGGAGCCGCGGCGGTTACGACCCCGTGCCTGAACGGCGGGCAGGCTGATGCCACCGATCGTCACCGAGGTTTGGAACGCGCTCCTTGTCTATCCGCTCATCAACCTCCTCATCCTGGCCGACTACTTCGTCCACGACTTCGGACTGGCGGTCGTGATCGTGACGGTGGCGATCCGCCTCGCGCTTTTCCCGGTCTTCCGTGCCCAGGTCCGTTCGTCGCGCGCGATGCAGGAGCTCGCGCCGGCGCTCAACGACATCAAGAAAAAGTACGGCAAAGACCGTCAGCAGCTGATGCAGGAGCAACAGAAGCTCTTCGCGATGTATGCGGCCTTCCAGCAAGTCGGCGGCCTCACCGGCGCCCACGCGCTCACAATCCAGGAGCTCCGGGACCACGTCCTCTGGCCATTCATCCCGACCCCCGACCTGCCCGCCGACGCGACCATAGACCTGAGCGCCCACTGGCTTCCCTGGATCACGAGCCTTGCCCACCCCGACCACGTGTTCTTCAACTTCATCGGCCCGCTCCCGATCATCTCGGCACTCCTCCAGCTCGTCGCGTCCATCCAGGCGCTCCCACGGAATCCACCCCAGACGGACGATCCGACCCAGCGGACGATGCAGTCGATGACCTATTACCTGCCCCTCATCACGGTCGTCTTTTTCAAGGATCTGGCCGCCGGGGTCTTCATTTACTACATCACCACGACGATCTTCCAGATCATCCAGCAATACTTCGTCATGGGTTGGGGTCAGCTGCCGCGCTGGATCCCCGCCCTCGCGAGCGTTCCCACGCCGGCCGACCGTGAGATGCGCGAACGTGAGAAGGCGGCCATCGTTGAGGCCGAGCACGACATGGAGGAACCGGAAGCCGTCGCCACGCCGCGGCGGAACGGCCAGGGCGGCGGGCGGCGCCGCGGGAGGAGGAGGAAGCGATGAGTCCGCTTCGGGGAGAGGAGTTCACGGGCCGGTCCGTGGAGGAGGCGATCGAGCGGGGCCTGCGGGCGCTTGGCAAGAAGCGCACCGACATCGAGTACGAGGTCCTGGAGAAAGGGAAGCCTGCCAACGTGCTGGGCATCGGCGGCGAGGACGCTCGCGTCCTGATCACCTTCGTCGAGGAGGAAGCGCCGCCGGAGCCCGAGACCGTCATCGACGAGGCGGAGGTGCCTCGCCGTCCGGACGCAATGCGCGAGACGCGGGACGACTCCGAGCTCGAGGAGGCCGCACCCGCCTACGCCGAGGAGCTCGCATCAGGCGCCAATGTGCTCCGCGATCTGCTCGCCCTGATGGGTGTCGAAGCCGAGGTTACCCTCGACGACAGTCCGCGCCGCGAGGGCATCGACGTGCTTGGGCCGGACCTGGGTGCGCTCATTGGCCGCGGCGGTGAGAACCTCGTCGCCCTCCAGCAGATCACCTCCGCCATCACCTCGCGCCGCGTAGGCCGCACGGTGCACATTCCGCTGGACATCGAGGGTTATCGGCGGCGGCGTGAAGAGCAGCTTCGCGAGATCGCGCAGCGTGTCGCGTCCCGCGTCCGCGCCAGCGGCCAAGCCGTGACGCTCGAGCCAATGCTCGCGTACGAGCGGCGGATCGTGCATCTCGCGGTGCAAGACACACCAGGCGTGAAGACCGAATCGGTAGGCGTCGATCCGAACCGTCGGGTCGTCATCAGCTCGACGGCTCCGGGCGCGCGAGGCCCGGCGCCGCTCCGTCCACGGGCTCCTGGCGGATTCCGTAGCGGTGGACCGGCACGATATGGCCCGCGGCGCGGATTCGGCCCGAGACCGGGTGGATACCCGCCACGTCCGGGCTTCGGCCGAGATCGACCCTAAATAGCCCCCTCGGGGGCCTTACGCGCACGCGCTCGACCGCGCTAGCGTTCGGTCTCTCGCATGGACGGCATACAGAACTGGGCACCCGCGCGCGTTCGTCGAAATTTCCGGATCGACACCTTCAGCGCCATCTGTGGTGGCGTCTATATCGCCGTCCTCGTCACGTTCATGCCGATCGTCGTGCGGCGGCTCGGCGGGTCCACCACCGACGTCGCGATCGTGGTCGCAGCGCCGTTCGTCGGCCATCTTCTTTCGCCGATCTCCGTGTATCTCCTCGCTGGGTTCCCGCAGGTGCGTGTCGTCGCGGGCACGGTGACGCTGGCACGGGCGACCTTTCTTGCCGGTGTCCTTTTCGCGGTGACGCCGCTGATGCTCGCCGTCACGACCGTCGTGTTCTTCATCATCAGCGTCGCGAACATCGGTGCCTACACCGCGTTGATGCAGGGGATCTACCCCGACCGTGAGCGAGCGCAGGCGATGGCCAACGTTCGCATCGGCGGAGCGATCGCCGGCATTGTCGCGGCCGCGGTCGCCGGTACGTTCATCGACGTGATCCCGGCCTCGTGGGTCTTCGCCGCGGCCGCTCTCGTTGGTCTGCCGGGCGCGATCGCATTCTTCTGGGTCCGCTACGACGGCTCCGCGAAGCTCGCCGCGCGTCGATCGTTCGGTGTGATCGCGCGTGACGTATGGGCGGATCACAAGTACCGGAGGCTTCTCCTCTCGTTCACGGTGTTCGGCATGGGGAACCTCATGAACGTCGCCGTCTACCCCATCCTCCTCGTCGACCACTTCAACGCTTCGAACTCTTTCATCGGCGCGATGACGGCCGTCTCGTCCGCCACGATGATCGTTGCCTACCTGGTGTGGGGCCGAATGATCGATCGCGGCTCGTCCGTCCGCCTGACGCTCGTCAACACCGTGGTGACACTCCTCGTGCCCATCGGCTACATCGCCGCGGCGGACGTGTGGCTGCTCATTCCCGTGGCGATCGTGGCCGGCATCGTGAACGCGGGTGGAGAGATCACGTTCTTCACCAACATCGTCCAGATGGCGCCGCGCGAGCGCATCGGCGAATACGCGACCGCCCAATCGCTCCTCATGGGTCTCCGCGGCACCGCCGCGCCGTTCGTCGCAGCGGCGCTGCTGGGCTTCGCCGATCCGCGGGTCGTTCTCCTAATAGGGGTCGTCTTCATGACGGCCGGCTGCGCGATCATGGCGGGCGCCGTGCGCGTCATCGCGCCCGCGGCCACGCCCGCCGCGCGAGTGGCCGTCGAGAGCCCGGCCGACTAGAGGCCGAGCGGAATCCCCTTCGCGCGCATCGTGCTCGCGAAGCGGTCGGCGATGAGCCGGTAACCGTCGTCAGACGGATGAAAGCCATCCTGCGAGACGGTGGCCGTCGACACGAGCGCAGCGCTGCCGGTGAACAGATCGACTACGGTCACGCGGGACGGTGAGCGCGCCGCGATCGCCCTGATGGCGTCGTTGTAGGCCTGGATCCCGGCGAGGAGTCGACCCTTGTCAACGCTCGCGTAGACCGGGACCGCTCGGAGATCGGGCACGTTGCCGACGAAGACCGCGGCGCTGGTCTGCTGGACCAGGCTGTCGATGATCTGACCGAGCGCCTGGGCGAACGATCCGGGCTCGATCGTCGCATTCAAGTCGTTGACCGCGAGCCAGACCGACACGACGCTCGGCTTCTGCGCGATTGCGCCGGGCAGCTGCTGGGACACGGCCTGCAGCGCGAGCGAACCGGAAACCCCGAGGTTCACGTACGGAGGCGATCCCGCCGGGAGCCGCGAGGCGATGAGCGCGGGCCACGACCCTTTGACCGGGTCGCTCGCGCCGACGCCGACGCTATCCGACGCGCCGATCGCGACGTACCGGATGCCCGGTATCGGGGTCGCGGTGGCGGGCGCGCTACTTGGCGAGACGGTGGCTCCTCGTGTAGCTGACGGCCGGGCCGCTGGCGCGGATGGCGCCGCCGAACAAGCGGTCACCATCAAGGTGCAAATCGCGACCAACGACGCGACTCTGCATTTCCACATCGGTACAATTGTCTTGCCCCGAAGGGGCCACGGGGATGCGTGGTTTCGACAGGGCAGGCAGACGGACCGCCGCGAGCCGAGGAACGCCGTTCCTCCTCGTTAATCCGAACGGCAGGCAGACAACTGCCAACACTTCTTACGCTCTCGCTGCCTAGTCAGTGAGACGTCCTCCCGGTCTCCGCTCCGCGGGCCGGGAAGGGCGATATAAGCGGAGCTGCGGCCCGCCGATCGGTCGGTAGGCGGGCTCAAGTAAACCGACCTGGCGAGAACGGGGAGCGTGTCGGTGCGCGCCTCGTTCCGCGAGATCAAAATCGCCGACTACGCTCGTAGACGCGATCCGCGCGCAAGCCTTGGACGGGGAGTTCGACCCTCCCCCATCTCCACAGTGACTAGGAGGCCGGCGGAGAGAGCCATAGCTCAATCCGGCCGGCCGAGGGCGTTCTGGAAAGCACGAAGTCGCCCTACAGCGACGAGCCGCGAAGCGGTTACAGAATGCATGTCGTGCCTTTGGTATTCGCCCTAGCGGCGATCGGTGCGGTCGTCGCGCTGGTCGTCGCGCCGGTCTATCTCGATCGCTTTCGCCGCGAGCTCTCGCGCGCCGAGGAGATCGAGCAGGTCGCGCGTGGGCTCGGCCTCACCTTCGCGCGAGTAGATCCGGCGTATCCGGGGTCGACCGCGTTCCTCTATCCATTCGAGCTCTTCTCTCGAGGCATCGAGCAGACCTGCGAGAACTTCATCAGGGGGACGATCGAGGGCGTCGATCTCGTCGCCTTCGACTTTCTGTACCGTCAGCGCGTCGACTCGGACGGCGAGCCGGGCGGCAAGTTGCGGTCGGAGCCCGTTCGATTCAGCTGCGCGCTCGCGACCGTGGATGGTGAGCGACCGCATGTGGTCATCGAGCCTGCGTCCGCGCCACTGCCGGATCGCGCGGGCGGCGAGCCGGTGCGTCTCGAGTGGGGCGCCTTCAACGCGCGCTATCGCGTGATCTCGCCCGACCGCGGCTTCGCGGCAGCCCTTCTCG
>Ga0209058_1004300_pt1 | contig 11363 bp, 14 predicted proteins | sample GraSoiAngelo_147_FD_185904 | JGI IMG/M metagenome (GOLD analysis project Ga0209058, IMG submission 185904) | Grasslands soil microbial communities from the Angelo Coastal Reserve, California, USA - 14_1009_05_40cm (SPAdes) (version 2) | ecosystem: Environmental > Terrestrial > Soil > Grasslands ... | reverse complement strand
ATGCCGCGACTCACGGCGCGCTCGTGCTCAACCACGCGCGCGCGAATTCCTACCTCCGCGATGGTGACCGCGTCGGCGGCGCGGTGGTGCTCGACCGGATGGCCGGTGTCGAGCTCGCCCTGCGCGGCCGCCTGACCGTGAACGCGACCGGTCCGTGGCTCGATCGCACGATCGCGCCGCTGCGAAGTGGCGCGAAGCCACTGCTTCGTCTGACGAAGGGGATCCATCTCGTCACGCCGCGCGCCACGCAGCAGGCCCACGTGCTGTTCGCGCGTCGCGACGATCGGCTCTTTTTCGTCGTCCCGTGGCTCGACGCCTCGATCGTCGGCACGACCGACACGGATTTCGACGGCGATCCGGCGGCCGCCGCCGCAACCGAGGAGGACGTGCGCTATCTGCGGGAGGAGGCGCGACGAGCGTTCCCGAACGCGCCGTTCGACGAGATCTTCTTCACCTGGGCCGGCGTGCGCGCACTCGTCCGCGAGGAGGGTGTCAGCGAGGGCGAGGTATCGCGCAAGCACGCGCTGTACGACCACCAGCGCCGCGACGGCGTCGCGGGCGTGCTGTCCGTCGTCGGCGGGAAGATCACGGCCTACCGCGCGATCGCCGAAGAGGTCACCGACCTCGCGGCGCGAAAGCTCGGGCGCGACCAACGGGCGTCGACCGCGGAGGCGATGCTGCCCGGCGCCGACGGCTCGCGCGCACGCGCGATCGCCGCGCTCGCCGCCAGCGATCCGTCCCTCGCCACGCCGCTCTGTCCACATCACCACGGCGTCGCCGCCGAGATCGTCCACGCCGTCCGCCACGAGTGGGCGCTCACGATCGGCGACGCGCTGTTGCGACGGACCGCCCTCGGCCTGGCCCCGTGTCAGGGCCTCGACTGCGTCGACGCGGTCGCGGAGCTGATGGGCCGTCTTCTCGGTTGGGACGCGGAGCGGCGAGCGAGAGAGATCGCCGCTTACTGTCGCGAGGTCGAACCCATGCGTCGCTTCAGCGTGAAGTGACGTTCGTCCTCGCCCTCGACCAGGGAACGACCGGCTCGGCCGCGCTCGTCTTCGACGAAGCGGGAGCCGTCCGCGGCAGCGCCGACCGCGAGATCGCCCAGAGTTATCCCGCGTCGGGCCACGTCGAGCACGACCCGGACGAGATCTTCGCGACGACTGTCGCCATCGGGCGCGAGGCGCTCGCGGCGGCCGGCGTCCGCGCGCGCGACATCGCCGCTATCGGCATCACGAACCAGCGAGAGACCACGGTCGTGTGGGAACGCGCGACCGGCCGACCGATCCACCCCGCGGTGGTGTGGCAGAGCCGCGCGAGCGCGCAGATCTGCGAGGAGCTGCGGGCGCGCGGGCTCGAGACGCTGGTACGCGAGCGCACCGGTCTGGTGATCGATGCCTACTTCTCCGCGACCAAGGTGCGCTGGATCCTCGATCAAGTTCCCGGCGCGCAAGCACGCGCGAAAGCCGGCGAGCTGCTCTGCGGAACGATCGACACCTGGCTGGTGTGGAAGCTCACCGGCGGCCGCGTGCATGTCACCGATGTGTCGAACGCCTCGCGGACGATGGTCTTCGACATCCACCGGCAGCGCTGGGATGATGAGCTCCTCGCCGCGCTCGATCTGCCGAGGGTGATGTTCGCGAAGCCGGTGCCGTCGATGGGTGTCGCCGGCGAGACGGATCCCGCGCCGTTCGGCGCGGCGCTGCCGATCGCCGGGATCGCGGGCGATCAGCAGGCCGCGCTCTTCGGCCAGACCTGCTTCGGGCCCGGAGAAGCGAAGAACACCTACGGCACCGGTTGTTTCCTGCTCGCGAACACCGGCGAGATCGCCGCGCCGGCGCGCCGCGGCCTGCTGACGACGATCGCCTGGGACATCGGCGACGGTGCGCGGTTCGCGCTCGAGGGAAGCGCGTTCATCACCGGCGCCGCGGTGCAGTGGCTGCGCGACGGCCTCGGCGTCATCGCGCGTGCCGAGGAGACCGAGGCGCTCGCGACGAGCCTCGACGGTAACGACGGCGTGTACTTCGTTCCGGCCTTCACCGGCCTCGGCGCGCCGCACTGGGACATGTACGCCCGCGGTCTGCTCATCGGGATCGAGCGCGGCACGACGCGCGCGCACCTGGCGCGCGCGACGCTCGAGAGCATCGCCTACCAGACGCGCGACCTCGTCGAGGCGATGCGCGCGGCCGGTCAGCCCATCGACGTGTTGCGCGCGGATGGTGGTGGCACCGCCAATCGCTTCCTGATGCAGTTCCAGTCCGATCTGCTCGGTGTTCCCGTGGAGGTCGCGGCGGTCCGTGAGACCACGGCGCTCGGCGCCGCGTTCCTCGCTGGCCTCGCGGTCGGTGTTTGGAAAACACCCGACGAGCTGCGAAAACGGCGGGCGATCGCGGCGCGCTACGAGCCGAAGATGTCTCGCGACGAGCGCGAGAAGCTGTACGCACAGTGGCAGCTCGCCGTCGAGCGTTCGCGCGGGTGGGCCCCGAGCGCTCCGGCAGGGGCTTAGTCCTTCGGCACGCGCTCCGGAAAGTCCGACATGATCCCGTCGACGGACCAGTTGCGGAACTGCGTGATCTCCTTCGCGTCGTTCACGGTCCACGCGTTCACGCGCAGCGACGCCGCGTGCGCCGCACGGACGAGCTCCTGTGTGACGTACGCGCGGTTCGGGTGCAGCGCCCACAGTGCGAGCGCCTTTGCGCTCGCGAACAGCGCCGCGCGGTCGGGCGAATCGCTGTAAACGAACGCGCGGCGGACGGCCGGCGCGGCGGTGCGCGCGCCCTCGAGCGCGGACCACCAGAAGCTCGAGACGTACACGTCGGCGCGCCCGCGCGCGGCGAGGCGCGTGGCCACGCTCGCTCCGGTCTCCCGCGCGCGTGTCTCGTCCTTCTCGCATTTGAGCTCGACGTTCACGGCCAGGCGACCACGGCAGAAGTCGAGGACCTCGTCCAGCGAGAGCGTCGTCTTGGCAGTCGGCCGATCGTGCGATATGAGCAGCCGTCCCTCCTGCGTCAGCCAGACGTCCGTCTCGACCTCATCGCACGCGAGGTCAAGCGCCTTCTGGAAAGACGCGATCGTGTTCTCCGGGGCATGACCCATCGCCCCGCGATGTCCGATGCGACGCACCGGTGGATTCTGCCTTGCCGGTCGGCGCGTCACTACTGTGGTCTCGTGAGGTGCGGCGTCGCGCTGCTCGCCTTCGCGGTCCTCGCCTGCTCGACGCCCGCCCTGGCACCGAGCGGTCCGCCTGCTCGCGCGGTACGCGGCGCCGCGCGGAACGTGATCCTCCAAGCCACCGACGTGCCAGCGGACTACGTGCTCGAGAAGGACGACGAGATGAGTCCGGACGACCTCGCGAACGGCCTCGGTATCGCACCGCCGGTGTTGAAGCAGCGGCTCGCGTTCGGCTACATCCGGTCGTTCACCAAGGGTGGCGATCCATTCGTGTGCTGCGTGATCGACTCGATACTCATCACGACCGCCGACGAAGCCGCGGCGACCACGACGGCCAACGACTTCCGCATGAGGGCGATCGACCTCGGATCGATCCAGATCGACCTCGGCGAGGTCATTGGCGACGAATCACGCGCGTTCACGTTCAAGCAACCCACCGCCGACAGCGTGCTCCTCACGCTGACGGTGCTGTTCCGCTACGCGAATGTCGTCGACGCTGTCGAGGTGACCGGGCGAGTCGGCTCCTTCGAACGCACCTACGTCCTCGAGTTTGCCCGGAAGCAAGCGGAGCGGCTTCGCGCTGACGCCGAGAAGCGCTGATGCGAGACTGAGCGGCGAACCGATGAAGTTCCCCGCGTTCGACATGGAGCGCATGCAGTCCACCTGGGAGCACCGGGTGAAGTACGACCTGTCCGAGTCCGGGGTCGAGGCGCTGACGCTCGAAGAGATCACGCGCGATCAGAGAGAGCTCATGCGCTCGAAGCTCGGCTACGCGGAGGGCGTCGGGCGCGAGCCGACGCGCGCGCTCATCGCGGGATTCCATTCGGGCACGGACGCGAAGAACGTGGTCATCACGACCGGGACGAGCGAGGCGAACTTCCTCGCGCTGATGACGCTCGTGTCCGCCGGCGACGAGGTCGTCGTCGTGATGCCGAACTACATGCAGGTGCACGGCATCGCGCAGGGCCTCGGCGCCCGCGTGCGCGAGGTGTGGCTGCGTGAGGAGCGTGGCTGGCACATCGATCTCGACGCGCTCGCATCCGCGGTCAACGCGCGGACCAAGCTCATCTGCGTCTGCACGCCGAACAACCCGACCGGGCAGGTCCTGTCGCGCGCGGAGATCGATCGCGTCATCGCGATCGCCGCGAAACACGGCGCGTGGATCCTCTCCGACGAGGTGTACCGCGGCGCGGAGCTCGACAGCGTCGAGAGCGCATCGTTCTCCGGACGCGGCGAGCGCATTGTCGTCACCGGTGGGCTTTCGAAGGTGTATGGGCTGCCAGGTCTTCGGATCGGCTGGCTCGTCGCGCCGGAGGATGAGGCGCAGGCGGCGCTGCATCTCAAGGACTACACGACGATCGCACCAGCGACCATGTCCGAGACGCTCGCCGAGATCGCGCTCGAGCGTCGCACCGAGCTGCTGAAGCGGGCGCGCTTCATTCTCGGCGAGCGCTGGCCGAAGCTCGAGGACTGGGCGGCGACGCATTCGCGCGAGCTGCACTGGACGCCGCCACAGGCCGGCGGGGTCTGCTTCTTCAGCTACCGGTTTCCCATCGAGTCGATGGCACTTGTCGACCGCCTCATTCGCGAGTACTCGACGATGGTCGTCCCCGGCATCCACTTCCGCGCCGAGCGCCACCTGCGCATCGGTTATGGGATGGAGTCGCGGATCCTCCACGCCGGCCTGGCAGCTGTCGACCGCCTGCTCGCTTCGTTCGGGGACTGACACCGCGGGGCTGGTCATACTCTTGCTCGCCCAACAGGGCAGCACACGGAGGTGTCCATTGACCATCACCGTCAGCCTTCTGCTCTCGCTCATCGCACTCGTCTGTGGCGTCCTCATGCTCATCTCGGGTCGCTGGTCCAAGTGGCCGCTCGCGGCGATCGCCGTGATCTGCCTGGCCTTGGTCCAGAGCGGTCTCATAAAGATGTAGAACCGCCTTCCGTGCGTCCGGGAGGCTTCCAGACAAGCGACCGAGCGGGCTAGGATGCGTCCACAAATGGCGGCTCGTCCGCTGCATCTCTTCGAGGCCGGTGTGGTCACGGAGACGCGCTTCGCGGGGATGGCGGCCGCACCTGGCGCGCTCTCCGAGGACTTCGTTACACGACTCGGGCCGGAGAAGCATGTCCGCGTCCCGTTCAACCCACGCGACCGCTGGGTGACCGCGGCCCGCGAGTCGTGCCGCACCCTCGGGGACGCGATCGGCTCGTCGCTGCGCGCAGGCGCCACCTGCGCGGTCTTGGGCGGCGAATGCACGCTTGTCGCAGGGACGCTCGCCGGGGCCATCGCGCTCGTGCCCGACCTCGCCCTTGTGTACTTCGACGCGCACGGCGACTTCAACACGCTCGCGACGACGCCGTCCCACTACGTCGGCGGCATGTGCCTCGCTCACGTCTGCGGCCGGTCGGTCGCGCCGCTCCTCTGGCCGGGCTCGCACAAGATCGCGGAGGACCGGGTCGCCCTGGTCGGAGGCCGCGCGCTCGATCCCGGCGAGCGCGCGAACCTCGATCGCTCGAAGCTCACGCGAATCCGCTTCGACGCCGAGCAGGCCGATCTATCCGGCATCATCGCTTTCGCGCGCAAGCGGAAGATCTGGCTCCACGTCGACATCGACGTCGTCGATCCGGCCGAGGTCGGCGCGGTCGTGTTCCCGGCCGCCGGCGGCGTGTCGCTCGCGCGTCTCGGCGAGGCGATCACATCGCTCGCGTCGGTGTCCGACGTGCGCGGCTTCGAGATCTGCGGCTACGACCCGACGCTCGACGTAAAACGAAAGCTCCCGCCGCTCCTCGCGGATCTCTTCACGGCGCTGAGCGCAAAGGTTCTCGCCTAGCATCCGCGCGTGCCCACGCGCATCGTCGACCTCACCCTGGCGCTCAAAGACGGGCTGCGCACCTGGGACATCAAGCCGCCGTTCACGCTGCTGCCGTACATGAACGCGTCGACGTTCAAGCTCGGCTTCTCGACCAAGCTGCTGGTCATGGAGGACCACACCGGCACGCACGTGGACGCCTCACTCCATTTCTACGATGGCGCCCGGCGTACGCCGAAGGGCAGGTCGATCGCGGAGCTGCCGCTCGAGAAGCTCCACGGCGAAGCCGTGTGTGTCGACGTGAGCGCGAAGCGCGCCGACGAGCCGGTGACGGCGGAGATGCTGGCAGCGGCGATGGAGAAACAAGACGTCGAGATCCGCAAGGACGACATCGTGCTGGTCCGTCTCTGGTCGGGCACCTGGGGCGGCGACGCGTTCCTCGCGGCGCGCGGTCTCGCGAAGGACGCCTGCGAATGGCTGCTCGAACGCGAGGTGAAGGCCGTCGGCGTCGACCATCCGAATCTCGAGGGCCGCGTCGCTGACGAGCTCGGCAACACCGATTGTCCCGGGCACGTGCTCTTCCTTCATCCCGATCACGAGGTCCCGATCATCGAGAACCTCGTCGGCCTGAAAGGCCTGCGCGGCAAGCGGTTCCGCTTCTGGGGCCTGCCGCTCAAGGTGGACGGCGCCACCGGTTCGCCGATCCGTGCGGTCGCCCTGGTGGACGAGTAACGAATCGGGGCCGCGCGACGCATTAGTAGGTAAGTGGACCGCGCAGAGTGGGAAGCGCTCTACCGAACCGCCGTCCCGCGTGTGTACCGGGCGCTGCTCGCGACCCTGCGTGACGCGGCCAGGGCCGAGGATGCGTTACACGACGCGTTCGAAGAGGGCCTGCGCCGGCCGCCTGCGCGATCCGAGAACGTGGCCGGTTGGCTGTACCGGGTCGCCCTGCGGCACGCGCACCGTCGGCCGTGGCGTTTTCTCAGAGTGCTCGACGCGCGCGCCGCGGTCTCGCCAGCCGACGACATCGGAACTCTGCTCGACAGGATGGAAGCGGGGCGTCTGCTCGCGCTGCTCACGGAGCGACAACGGGCCATCGTCATCGCGCACTACTACCTGGGCTTCACGCACGCTGAGACAGCGGAACTGTTCGGTGTCAGGCCAGGCACCGTGAGCGCCACCCTCGCGAAGGCGCTCGTCCGTATGCGAAAGGGGATAAGCGTTGTCTGACGACATCGAGCTCACCATCCAGCGCGATCTCAATCGACTCCCAGTGCCGCCGGAAGAGCGTTGGGTCCCGAAGGCGCGATCGTCGAGGACAAGCTTCATGTCCGTCGTCGCGCGCGTCGCCGTCAGCACCCTCGTGCTGATGCTCGCGATCGCGCTGGGGTCGGCCCTGGCCTATGTCGGCGACCAGGTGCTCGGGACATCGTCGGCATCCGTGCGACCGAGTCCCGCGACCACAAGCGTGCCGACGCTTCCGCTCACCTCAAGGCAATTCGTGCTCGGCTACGTCCGTGGCCTGAGCGCGATCATTCCGCGAGCGCAGCGTTTCGAGGCCAAGCTCGTGTCGTCGACGGACGTGCCGCCCACTCTTTCGGCGCCGCGCGGACGGCAGTTCTGGGTCGTCGCCGTCTCTGGCGACGTGAACTGCGACTTTTGCATTATTCCGCCGCCACAGCCGCTCCACTCGGCGCTGTTCTGGTTCGACGCTCGCACCGGTGCTGTGCTCGCTTCAGGACAGGGCCCGGCGTACTGGCCCGATGGTTTTGACGCGTTGCCAGATCGCTCACTCGCGCCTGGGTCGTGGACACAGATCGGCAGCGTGCTGAGCGTGAACGCAGGTGTCGTTGAGTTCCAAGAGGTCGGCTCGGCGGATCGTCTGCGCCTGCGTCCGGACGAGAACACGGCATACACCTGGTCAGCGGGAGTCGCCGGCGGCAATGTGGTCACGATGAATGAGCTTGGCCCGAGGTGGGACACGCTCGTCAGAGTGACGTTCGACCCACTCACGCAAGCTGACGGCACCCACCGGCTCGAGACGCTGATCACCGGCTGGAATACGAGGTGATCAGGAGACTGTCGACGCCGCCCCTACTGGGACGGCCTCGGACCTGTTCGGGAGCGGTTAGTCAGCGGCTATTCGCCGTCGTGCGTGCTCACCACCGTCAGGTCTTGCATCCACTCTTCGAGCGTGCGACCGAAGGCGTCGCGCGTCGCGGGGACGCTCTTCGAGACGTGGCTGTGCCGCGGCGGCTCGGGCAAAGCGGCCGGTGCCCAGTGCTTCCCGCTCCCTGCCTCACGCCACTGCGTCACTGCCGTCATATCGCCCTCCTATGACTAAACGTCGCTGTACAGGTAGAACTCGTACGGGTGAGGCCGTAGCGCCACCTGCTTGGCGCTTGCACGTTTGAAGCCGAGCCACTCTTCAACGAGGTCCTCGGTGAAAACGCCGCCGCGCATGAGGAATTCGCGGTCAGCGTCGAGCGCGTCGAGCACCTCTTCGAGCGAGCCTGGCGTCTGCTTCACGGAGCGGTGCTCGCCCTCGTACAGGTCCTCGTCGATCGGTGTCGGCGGCTCGATCTGGTTGATCACGCCGTCGAGTCCGGCCATGAGGCAGGCCGAGAACGAGAGGTACGGGTTGCATGAGGGGTCCGGCGCGCGGAACTCGAGGCGGCGCGCCTCGGGCTTGTCGAAGTAAGTCGGGATCCGCACGCACGCCGAGCGATTGCGCTGCGAGTAGACGAGGTTGATCGGCGCCTCGTAGCCCGGAACGAGCCGGCGGTACGAGTTCGTCGTCGGCGCGGCGAACGCGAGGATCGCGGGAGCGTGCTTCAGCAGGCCGCCGATGTAGTGGCGCGCCGTCTCCGAGAGGAGCGCGTAGCCGTTCTTGTCGTAGAAGAGGTTGCGGCCGTCCTTCCAGAGGCTCTGATGGGTGTGCATGCCCGATCCGTTGTCTCCGAACAGCGGCTTCGGCATGAATGTCACCACGTAGCCATTCTTCGCCGCGACGTTCTTGGTGATGTACTTGTACTTCAGCACCTTGTCCGCGGTCTCGACCATCGTGCCGAAGCGGATGTCGATCTCGGTCTGACCGGCGGTGCCGACCTCGTGGTGATGCACCTCGACCGCGATGCCCGACGCGATCATCGCGCGGACCATCATCGAGCGGAGGTCCTGAAGCTTGTCGGCCGGCGGGACCGGGAAGTAGCCCTCCTTGAAGCGCGGACGATGCGCGAGGTTCGGCGTCCCGTTGCTGCCCGAGTTCCAGATGCCTTCCTCGGAGTCGATGTAGTAGAAGCCGAAGTTCGCGCTCTGGTCGAAGCGGAGCGAGTTGAAGATGTAGAACTCGATCTCCGGTCCCCAGTACGCGATGTCCGCGATGCCGGTGGTGGGGAGGAACGCCTCGGCCTTCTTCGCGACGTATCGCGGGTCTCGCGAATACGGCATGCGGGTGATCGGGTCGATGACGTCGCAGATGATGTCCATCGTCTTGACCTCGAGCACCGGGTCGATGAAGGTCGAAGTCGCGTCGGGCATCAGGAGCATGTCGCTCTCGTGGATGTGCTGGAACCCTCTGATCGACGAACCGTCGAAGCCGATGCCGTCGATGAACAGGCCCTCCGAGAGCTCCTCGACCGGGATCGAGAAGTGCTGCCAGGTCCCGGGCAGATCGACGAAGCGGAGGTCCACGATCTGGACCCCTTCCTTCTTCGCCATCGCAAGCACATCTTTGGGCGAGGTCTTGGGAGCGGGTGGCGCGGCGGTCGCGGGGCGCTCGCGCTCGATGGTCAGCGTCATCGGTTCAACTCCCCACAGGTGTTGTCGACCGAAGCATCCCGCCGTGGCCACGTTCGGGTAAACGGCCGCTAGGTTTCGCTTGGGTTGTGGAACGGTATCGTCCAGGCGGACCCATGAGAACGGTTCTGATGGGCATCAGCGCCGGTGTCGCGGCCTTTGGCGCCATCGAGGACGGTGCGGTGGTCGGGCCGCTGCTGACCATCTTCGGGGTCCAGGGTTTCTTGGGATTCGCGGCGGCGCCACGGATCGGCGGCGTCCTCGCGAAGCTCTCCATGCCAGCAGCGACCGCGGGGTTCGTCCTGCTCGCGAGCGGGTTCGCGATCTTGGCGTGGAACGCCCGTCCGAGCACGCTTTGGGTCGACGCCGTCGAGACGCCTGCCCGCGTGATCCGAGTTTTCGGCATGGACTACTTCGTGTACCGGTACGAGGTCGACGGCGTCACCTGTGAGGGCCGGGCCCCTCTCAGCGGTTGGCGGACGATCCTCGGCAATTCCCCGGACACCGAGCGCGTGGGCGACACGGTGCGCGTCTACCGCACACGGACGATGCCCTGCCTGAGCGCGACGAAGAACAAGTACGACCCGCTCGAAATGGAGCATTACGCAATCCTCGTCGCGGAATTCACACCGATCCTGGGTCTGTCTCTCGGCTGGACCTTCGGAAAGATCGGGCGAAAGATCGAGCGAACGTTGGCTTCTATGTAAGTTGACACTTTCGTAAGTGTGTGCTCACATGTGCGGGTGGAAGCCGCGATCCGCGCCATCGCCGAGCCGCGCCGACGCGAGATCCTGCGTCTTGTGTGGACCTCCGAGCTCGCCGCGGGCGAGATCGCCCGCCACTTCGACGTGACCCGTCCGGCGATCTCGCAGCACCTACGCGTGCTGAAGGAGGCGGGCCTGGTGACTGAGAGGCGGAACGGCACGAGGCGCCTGTATCGGGCGCGGCCTGAGAGCATCGCGGAGCTGCGCGCCTACCTTGAGTCCTATTGGGACGAGAACCTGCGCCTGTTGAAGCAGGCAGCGGAGCAGGAAGAGCAAAGGGGGACCCGTCGTGACCGTAGACACAAAGGCAATTGAGAAGGTCATCACCATCGCGGCACGGCCGGAGACCGTTTTCCGGCTCCTGACCGACCCCAGCGAGTACGTCCGCTGGAAGGGAAAGATCGCGCAGCTCGAGCCTCGGCCGGGCGGGACGTTCCATGTCGACTTCGAGGACGACAAGGGTTCGGTGGACGGACGGTTCGTCGAAGTGATCCCGTCACGCCGTGTGGTCTTCACCTGGGGGTGGAAAGGCAGTCCCGTCGTGCCGCCTGGCACGAGCACGGTCGAGATCGACCTCGAGCCCGACGGCCAGGGCACGCGCCTTCGGCTCGTGCATCGCGGCCTCCCGGAGGGCGCGCTCGCGTCGCACACCGAGGGCTGGGATTACTTCCTGTCCCGCCTGACGAACGTTGCGGAGGGCCGTGACGCCGGGCTCTAACTCAGCGCATCACACGACTGCGAAGACGCAGCGATAGGAAAGGGGAACTGACATGGCATATCCCGTCACGCACTTCGAGGTCATCGGGAAGGACAACAAGAAGCT
>Ga0209058_1004299_pt1 | contig 11365 bp, 10 predicted proteins | sample GraSoiAngelo_147_FD_185904 | JGI IMG/M metagenome (GOLD analysis project Ga0209058, IMG submission 185904) | Grasslands soil microbial communities from the Angelo Coastal Reserve, California, USA - 14_1009_05_40cm (SPAdes) (version 2) | ecosystem: Environmental > Terrestrial > Soil > Grasslands ... | reverse complement strand
AGTTCTCGGCCGCGGTGGACGGCTTCACGCTGCACGGCGTGATCGACCGAGTCGATCGCACCGATGGGGGCTGGCTGATCATCGACTACAAGAGCGGGCGTCCGATCGCGCGTGCGCGGCGCGACCTGCAGGTGGCGCTGTACGCCCTCGGCGCTTCGACAGCGCTGAGCCTCGACCCGATCGACCTGGAGGTCGTTTACCTCGCGGAGGCCTCGGCGATTCGCCTCGAAGGCGTGCCCAAGCTGCAGGCTGAGGCTCGCACGATCGCGATCGAAGTGGCGGAAAAGATCCGCGCCGGCGGCTTCGATCCGCAGCCCGAGCGCAGGAAGTGCCGGCTGTGCCCCTACAGGCTCGCCTGCGCGGAAGCCCTGTAGCGCCCCGCCAGCAGCAGGCACTCCCGCGCGATGTCCTGCGACGCGTACGGATGGGAGAACTCGCGCGCGCGGCGGGACATCGACTGCCAGGTGGGCCCGCCCTCGGCCAGCACGCGCACCTCTTCGACAATGTCATCGACGCGCGGCGCGTACATGCCGAAGCCGGACCCGACCACGAAGTCGACGTTTGGAGTCTCCTGTCCGGGCAGGTAGCCGGTGATGATCAAAGGCAGCCCGGTTGCAAGCGCCTCAACGATGGCGCCCGGCCCAGCCTTGGTCACGGCGACATCGGACGCCCGCATGAGCTCCGGCATGTTGTCGATGAAGCCAAGCACCAGCGTCGGCGTCGCGTATCGCAGCCGCGAGAGGTGGCCGCGCAGGCGCTCGTTACGTCCGCAGACGACGATGAGCTGCCACTGGTGCGGATCCCACGCGAGCGCGCGCACCTGGTTCAGCAGACCGCCGACTCCGGCCGCGCCGCCCATGACCAGCACGGTGAAGCGACCCTCGTCGAGGCCGAAGCGCCTGCGCAACGCTTGCTTCTCGCCTGGCGCCGGCGGGCGGAAGCGCATGTCGACGGGAAGGCCGAGCAGCTTCACGCGGTCGCTCGGCACGCGTCGCCTGACCGCCACCTTCCGCGCCACCTCTGTCGGCGCCACGACCAGGTCGGCCTGGCTGAACGTCCACCCTCGATGAAAGTCGACCAGGTCGGTGATGACCGTCATGAGGCCACGGGGACGGCCGCTCCGCTGGATCGCCTGGTGACTCATGTGGTTGAGCAGCGGATGCACTGACAGCACCACGTCAGGGTCGTGCTTGCTGATCAGCTCGGCCACTGCCTTGCGCACGCCAGGCCCGAACAGAGCCTTGATGGCGGCGAACGCCGGCCGCGTGTTGCTCGTGTGGTAGACGGCGCCCCAGGTCGCGCGCGAGCGCTGGATGACCGGCGAGTAAAGGGACGCGAGCCGCCGAACCACTGTCGGCCCCTGCGCCATGAGAGGGTCGGCGATCGTGACCACGCAGGTGTGGTCGAGCTGCTTCAGCGCCTCGGTCAGCGCCTTGGCCGCGGCTCGGTGTCCGCCGCCCGTGTCGCTGAAGAGGATGAGGACCCTCGGTGCACCGCCGCTTGGTGTTGGTCTGGGCGGCGCGTGCAGCGGCGACGAGTCGGCCGGGTCGGCCGTGCCTCTACCTACGCCGCGCCGCGGCTCGCCGTGCGATCCAGCGCATGTTGTACTGGGCCAGGAGGTACGTCACGAACACCATCGCGATGATGCCCACCCCGACCCAGAAGATGGTGCGCTTGGCCAGCTCTCCCTGCGGCAGCGGGACGTTCTCGCCCCCGATCTGGTTCTGCTGGATGATGAAGGCCGCGACGTCCTGGATGTCTTTATCCGAAAGCTTTCCCTTCCACGCAGGCATCTGAGGACCCGACGCGGGAATGCGGCCGTTGGTGATCGTGTCAATCAGGTAGGTGGGGTCGAGCGGATTGGCGACCCCGGGCAGGTGGGCGATCGGGTTCAGCGACGGCCCGATGCTTCCCTCGAGGCTGGAACCGTGGCAGGTGGTGCAGTTCTGTTGATAGACGCTCTGGCCGTTGGTCGGGTCGCCCGGGAGCGCCGCTCCCGAGGGGGAGCCAGAGGGCGAGCCAGAGGGCGAAGGCGATGCGTCGGCCAGCGTCGAGATGGCGGTCAGGAGCACAAGCCCGGGCACGGCGATGGCGACGAGGCCATATCGCTTGAGGCCCTTGCGGAGTCCCATCTCCGGCCATTCTATCTGCCCCGATCCGCGCCCCTCACCCTGACCCTGCGCGCCAAGCGCGGTCAGGACGCGTTACTCGCGTTTAGCTTGTGCTCCCGCATCGCGGGAGAAGGATTACTGGGGAATAGGTCGGAAGCTCGTACGTTTTACGGCTATATGGGTTCTTGTTCGCCGGTCTCCGGAGCGGGTTTTACCTGCGTCTCCCGACGCTGGCTCGACGCGAGATCGGCGTACCGTGGCTGAGCTAACAGAGCTCTCGTCTGACCGCTCCGCGCGCATGCGGATCGCGGTCATATCGATGCATACCTCCCCGACCGCGCCCCTCGGCCAGCAGGCCGCGGGTGGCATGAATGTCTACGTCCGCGAGGTCTGCAGCGCCTTCAGCGACCGGGGAATCGCCACCGACGTGTTCACCCGCGTCCAGTCGGACGACGACCCCAGGATCGAACAGCTGGCGCCCCTCTCGCGCGTCATCTATCTGGATGCCGGGCGTGACCTCGACAAGTACTCGCTGTACCGCGAGGTCCCGCAGTTCGCGTCGCGCATCTTCAACCATGTGCTCGCCGAGGACGCCCACTACGACCTCATCTACTCGCACTACTGGCTTTCGGGCGAGGTCGCCTGCGTGCTGCGCCCGCGGCTTGCTCCGGCCTGGGCCCACACCGCGCACACGCTCGGTCTCGTGAAGAACCAGCGTCTCGCGAGCGGGGCGCGCCCCGAGCCGCCGCTTCGGATCGCAGTTGAGGGCGACATCGCGCGCTGCGCCGACCTGCTCGTCGCCTCCACAGCCGATGAAAGCCAGGAGCTCGTGCAGGCTTACGGTGCCGACCCGTCGCGCGTCGAGGTGGTCGCGCCCGGTGTCGACGTCGCCACCTTCCGGCCCATCGATCGGGCGGAGGCGCGCTCGAAGATCGGGGCCGGCGCCGGGCCGCTGCTCCTGTTCGTGGGCCGCCTCGAGCGCCTCAAGGGAGTCGACATCGCGATCCGCGCGCTGGCGCTGTTGCGCGCCCAAGGTCACGTCGGGGCGCGTCTTCTGGTGCTGGGCGCCGATTCGCGCGATGCGGACGAGAGCGAGATGGAGCGTCTCAAGGGCGTTGCGTCGGCGGCCGGAGTTCGCGCCGCCGTCGAATTCGTCGGCTCGGTCGCGCACCACGAGCTGCCGTACTTCTACGCGGCGGCCGACGTGTGCGTGATGCCCTCGTACAGCGAGTCGTTTGGTCTCGTCGGCCTCGAGGCGCAGGCATGCGGTTGCCCTGTGGTTGCGTCCGACGTGTCCGGCCTGCGTTCCGTCGCGCGCGACGGCGTCACTGGATTCCTGGTGGCCGGTGATGACCCTGCGGACTACGCGGAGCGCATTGCCCGCCTGCTGGATGACCCGGAGCTGGCTCGGCAGATGGGCCGCCGCGGTCAGCTGCTCGCGCAGCGCTTCTCCTGGTCGCGAACCGCGGACAGGCTCGCGGGGCTGTTCAGCTCACTTGCCGAGCGCAACGCGGCGTCGACCGTCGACGGCAGCCACTTTCACAGCCGGGTCCAGGCCGGCATGAGGCACGAGTAAGGAAAGGTCCCCGGGTCGAACCGGGTAAGCGGGGTCGGCCTGGTTCCGTCGGCGTTCATCAGCCACACCTGATCGCCGCTGATGAAGGCGATCTGGTGGCCGTCAGGTGATGGCACTGGGTTACTGACGTCCACGACGTTGGCCAGCGCGGGCAATCCCAGCCCGATCGTGAGCGACGGCGGCGGCGAGGCGACGTTGATGACGAAGGCTTTGCTGACGATCCCGCTGTCTCCTGTCACCGATGCCGACATGACCATGTGGTCCGAGTCGTGCAGCCAGGCCGGCGCGCTTATGTCGCCATGGACGACGCTGGTCATTGAGGCCGAGCCGGTCAGGTTGCGGACGCGGAGAGTGACAGTGCCGGCGTCGTGCCGGAGGTAGGCGATGCGGTTGCCGTTTGGCGCCCAGCTCAGGTTGGAGACCGACGTGGGCTCGGCCGCCAGCGCGTAACGGGATCGCAGGCCGACGTCGTAGCCCCAGATGCGAGTCGTGCTGTCGACCTGGTCCTGAGCGAACACGACTCGCTCGCCGCTCGGGCTCACGGCGGCAGTCGTTACCAGCGTGCTGATCACGTAATCGGCGCCGGATTGCGGCGCGCGGTACAGCGACCCTGACGCATCGAGGTAGACATAGAAGCCGAGCGACTCAGTGCCCCCGCCTGGCGCGAACGTCGCCCAACCGTCGGCGGTCGCGAAGACGAGTCGCTGACCGTCAGGTGACCAGCTGTAGGCGTTCACGGCGCTGGACGCCACCAGCTCTCGTGGGATGCCGGCCTCATTGACGATCCACAGGCCGCCGGAACTTCCGGCGGTATTCTCTGCCGCGAAAGCGATCCAGTGATGGAGCGGTCGCGCCGCGCCCGTCTTGAAGGTGATCGACCGGAAGTGATCGAGCAGGTTGCCATCCGTGTCCTTCGCGATCTGTGTGACGAGCATCCGGTAGGTCGTGTTGGGCTGGAGCAGCGAATTCGGCGCGACGATCACCCGTCGTGAGTCGGATGGATCGATGCGGACTCCGAATCGAACCTCCGGCGTGAAGACGATGGCCGTGGCCAGGCTCGATTCGAGCATCGCCCGCGAGAAGGTGACGGCCACATAGTCGGCGGGGTCCACTCCTCCGTCGCCGTCAGACGGGGTTGAGCTGGCGAAACGCGGCGGCAGCTCCGTATCGAACGACCAGTGATGTCGAAGCTCGTACACGTTGCCGGCCAGGTCGCTGTACCCGGCCTCGAGCACGACCTCGTATGTCTGCCCCGTGGCCAGCTTGTCGTGCTGGTACTCGAGCTGGTGGCCGTTCGTCCAGTTGATGCTGCCGCTCACAGCGGGCACCAGGTGGAGCCGGCTTTCGACCGACGCCCGATCGACGTCGTGGTCGAAGGTGATCTGGACCGGTGCGAGCGTGGACACTTCCTTGGAGCTGCGCAGCGGCGAGTAATCGACGATCTGCGCGGGCGCGCCACCGCAGGCGACGGCGCCGGCCAGCAGGGTGACCACGGTGATCGCGAGGGCCCAGGGCTTCATGAGCCCCGTGCCACTAGTAGTGGCTCTTGAGCCGCGCCCTCATCTCTTGCGCCAGCTGCTCGAGACGCGATGAGTCGACAAACAGAAGGGAGATGCTCGGGACCTGATCGATGGCGGCCTCGATGCCAGCGATCGATGGATCGGCGGCGCCAAGGATGTCCTTTACCTTGCGGGCGCGGTTGCCGAGCTGGTCCTCGGCCATTGCCTGGAGCTCCGCGACGATCGCCGCCCAATCGAGCTGCGGGCCTGATGACGCCGGCGGTGCGGTGGGCGCCGCCTGCTGCATCGGCATCGCCGGCATGCTCGGCGGAGTCGGGGCTGGTAGGTGGCCGTCTGAGCGACAACGGGGATCTGCGATGTCGCCGGCTCGGCGGGAGGAGGAGGCGGCGCAGGGGCGGGAGTCGGCGGCGTGGTCTGGGCGACCTGCGCGTTGGAGCGCGGGCCCCGCTGTCCGGCAACCACCTCGTCGATGTCGAGCGGAGTGTGAGTCGACGTGTCCGCCGACTTGATCTCGATCATCGCGTTCGGGTCCTCGCACAGCGCGAGAGCCCGGTCGGGCTTGTCTGAGATGTCGCGCGACTCGCTCGTGTACGCACCGGCGAGCTCGCCCTCGGCGAGGATGATCACGCCCGTTCCGGCTGCGGAGCGGATCATGACGCTGCCGCTCAGCTTCCGGTCATTCAGGAACTTGAGCAGCGCCTTCATGTCGACCCACGACGCATAGAGCTCGGTGTACATCGGGCGTGAGACCGTGAGCTCGTACAGGCCTTCGATCAGCTCGCCCGACAGGCCCACCACGTCGAGGACTCCGTGCCCGTTGGTGACGTCCTCGTTGAAGCGCTGCAGCGCCTGCTTGCCGAGGACAAGGCCCTGCTTCTGGTCTTCGCCCGAGTCGTACATGCACTCGAGCGCCTGGCCTTCGCGGAAAAGGATCAGGGCCGAGGCTTCCTCGGTGAGCAGACGCACATAGCCGGTGTAAGCCTCTTTCTCGAGCGTGGTGATGAGCCGCGGGAAGTCGACGAACGACGTCTTCAGCGAGTCGTAGATCACCTGGCCCGCGGGCACCGGTATCGGTTCGCGGCCGTGCTTTGGCTGCGGGCGGTGCTTGACGCCGCGTCGCGGCTGGGGCGCCTCTACCTTCTTCTCTTCCACTTTCCTCTCAGCTACAGGATGCTCCCTGTGCTCCTCTTGTGCATCGGGCGGCGGTGGCGCGGGCTGCTCGGTAACCTCGTCCGAGCCTGACTCGGCGGCCTGAACGAGCTCGGGGATGCCCGCCTTGACGGTCTCATCCGAGGGCAGCTTCGCCTTGGCGTCGAACTCGAACTCGCCGCCCCCCCAACCGAGCGCGCTGACGACCGCGGCGTCGCCGGCCATGCCGTCGCTCTGCGCGTGGAAGAGGTGACCGAACAGGAAGTACAGGGAAGCCGACTTCCCTGACCCGTTGCGGACCGTGAGAGTGCCTGTCGACCGCTCGCCCTGAGCGGCCTCGAGCAGGTTCCTAAGGCTGGTCTCGGCCAGCGAGCCGCGTGATTGCACCCACCTTCTCCCGAGTTCGAATCGAACTCAAATTTCTCCCAACCAAAGAAAAGTTAGTATAGATATCGATATCAGATCTCGCGCCGGCGGAGCCACGCCGAGATCCTTCGGCATCGGCGGGCGCTATGTCTGAGAGTACCTATCCGGCCGCATCAATCGGCGCATCACCAATCGATGGCGCCGTGCCGGCACCGAGTCGCCCGCCCGCGTCACGGCTCATCCTCATCCGTCACGGCGAGTCGACCTGGAATCGCGAACGCCGCATCCAGGGGCAGCTTGACCCCCCGCTCTCCGAGCAAGGACACGAGCAGGCCCGCCTTGTAGCCGGACGCCTGGGACGCCGTGAGGTCGAGGCGTTGTACACAAGTGACCTGCTGCGCGCAAGTCAGACCGCCGCGCCGATCGCCACGACGCTGGGAGTCGAGGCGAGACCTATGAAGGAGTTGCGCGAGATCTTCCTCGGCGACTGGGAAGGACTGCACACCACCGAGCTCGCTGAGCGATTTCCCGACGCGTGGGACGCGTGGACTCGCGAGCCCAGCTGGGACGTCGTGCCTCGCGGCGAGGGAGCGTTGGCGTTCGAGGAGCGCGTGGTGTCGGCACTGGACCGGCTGTTCGAGGAGCACTCACACGGCGACGCGATAGTGGTGACGCACGGCGGCGTGATCCAGATCGCGCTGCACCGGGTCGTCGGCAGGCCGAGCCACGGTTTGTTTCCGTTTCGCATCTCCAACGGATCGGTGAGCATCGTGGAGAGGCGCGACGGCCGAATGGTCATCGCGACCGTGAACGACACGAGCCACCTCGAAGGAACCGCCCAGGAGTGAGCACCGACGCTCAGTCGTGGGACTCCGACATGGAGTCGCTCGCCGCGCCTTCAATCTCTCCGCTGCTGCAGAGCTGGGCGTGGGGCAATGTGCAGGCGAAGGCGGGATGGTCGGTCGAGCGTGTTCGCCTGCAGGACGCGATGGCGAGCGTGCAGCTGCGGGGAATCGGCGGCGTGCGCGAGGCGTATGTGCCGCGCGGCCCTGTGCCGTCGACACCAGAGTCGATCGAAAGATTGACCGAGTGGGCGCGGGAGCGAAAGGCAGCGCGCCTGCGCATCGAACCAGACGCCTCGCCGGAGCTGGCCGTGGCGCTGAAGGCGCAGGGCTTCGAGCCGGCGTCGCCCGTGCAGCCCGCACACAGCGTGATCCTCGACATGAAACCGCCAGAAGAGCTGTTGAAAACATTCCGACATGGGCGCCGCTACAACATCCGCGCCGGACTGAGACGCGGCACCATGGCGGAGGAAGGCAAGGACGCGGCCGAGCTCGAGCGGCAGTCGGCGGCGGTCGAGCGGCGCGAGTCGATCAGCCTGCCCGGCCGCGCGTACTACGAGCTCTTGCTCAGCCTTTTGCCCTGGTGCCGCACTTACGTCGCGCGTGATCCCGAGTCCAAAGAGGCGCTCGCCGCTGTGCTCGTGGCGCGGCACGCCGGCCGCGGCTACAGCCTGTTCGCGGGCAGGACGGGCAAGCACCCGGAGCTGATGGGCAACGACGTCGCCTGGTGGACGGCGATCTCGTCATGCGCCGAGTCCGGCTGTCGCGATTTCGACTTCTGGGGAGTGCCGCCGCCCGGTTCCGGCCCTGAGCACCCCTGGCACGGGCTCGGCGTGTTCAAGTCCGAGTTCAACGGGCGGGAGGTCGCCTACGCGGGCGCCTGGGAGGTCGTCCTCTCCAGAGCCGGCGCGCGCCTGCTGTCGCTCGAGAAGTCGGCGCGCTCCCGCGTCAGAGGCATCCGGCGAAACATCTCCTAACAATCCTTCAAATTGGTTAGTATAATGATGGGGAAAGACTGGGGATATGTCGGAGCCTTCGAGATTGGTGATGGTTGTGGACGGGGACCCGGCGGTGCGCCGGGAAGTCCGTACGGCCTGCGAGCAGGATGGCTACCAGGTGCTCGACGCCGAGACCGGCGCCGACGCACTTCGCCTTCATACATCCGCCCACCCGATCCTCGCGCTGCTCGAGGTGAGCCTGCCTGACGGGTCCGGCTACGACGTCTGCCGGGAGCTCCGGCGGACTGACCCGACGACGCCGGTGATCATGATGAGCAGCAGGTCCGACGAGATCGACGTCGTGGTGGCGCTGGAGATCGGCGCCGACGACTACGTCACCAAGCCGCTCCGCCTGCGCGAGCTGGCCGCCCGGGTGGCGGCTCATCTGCGCCGGGCGCGCATGGAATCGGCGGAGGCACTTCGGACCCGTCTCGAGTTCCGCGAGCTGATCATCGACGTCAACGAGCGGCGGATCTACAAGGCGGGCAAGGAGATCGAGCTGACTCACACGGAGTTCGACCTGCTCACCTTCCTCGCCAGCAACGCCGGCAAGGTGCTGAGCCGCGAGAAGATCCTGAACGCGATCTGGGGCTACGAGTACCCCATCGAGACGCGGGTGATCGACGTGCACATCAGGAACCTCCGTCGGAAGATCGAGACCCAGCCCGCGCGGCCTTATTACATCCTGGCAGTGCCGGGCATCGGCTACCGGTTTACCAACGCACGTCCTACCTAGCCCCTACTTAAGCCGGCGTCCCCTCCCCTGATCCCTCCCCGCATGCGGGGAGGGTGCCATCGCTGGAACCCGCGTCCATGGCTGTAGGCTATCCACCCAGTGAAGCTGACGAGCGTTCGGATCAGACGTTTTCGCAACATCATCGACTCCACACCGATCAGCGTTGAGCCACATGTCACCTGCCTGGTCGGCAAGAACGAGTCAGGAAAGACGGCCATCCTCGAGGCGCTCTACCGCCTGAAGCCGATCTACCCGGAGAACTTCCGCGACATCGACGACTACCCTCGCTGGCTGCTCGCCGAGCACCGGCGCAGCGGCGAGATCGAGAAGGCCACTCCCGTCGAGGCGACCTTCGAGCTGGACGCTGCAGACGTGGAGGCGATCGTCGCGATCGGCGGCAAGGGAATCGTTCGCGAGGGTCAGTCGCTCATCGTCCAGAAGGATTACGCGAACAAGATCCACGTGAGCGTTCCCGACATCAACGAGCGCGCGACGGTCACAAGGCTGCTCGACTCGGCCAAGCTGCCCGACGGGTTGCGGTCGATCCTCGGCGACCCGACGACGGTGGCCGACCTGTCGGCCCGGCTGGCGGACATCGAGCACGCGGTGCCGAAGATCGACTCGCCGACACAGAAAGCCGTCGGCCAGCTCGAGGATGCGATCAAGGACCAGTTTCCCGAAGGCGTTGAGCGGGCCATCGAGGCGCTGGTCGTGCAGCGCATGCCGAGCTTCCTCTACTTCAGCGAGTACAGCCAGCTGCAGGGCAAGGTCGACCTCGAGCATCTCTTCGCCGAGGGCTCGCAGCTCGACCCGAGCCAGCTGACCGCGCGATCGCTGCTGCAGCTCGCGCACGCCGACAACCAGTCGCTGCTCGCGCTGGATTATGAGGAGCGCCGCTCCGAGCTCGAGGCGGCGGCCAACCGATTGACGAACGAGGTGGCCAGGTACTGGTCGCAGAGCGGCGACCTGCGCGTGGACATCGACGTCGAGATGGCGCCCAGTGGCGGCAGCCATATCGCCAAGTACCTTCAGATTCGCGTCGAGGACCTGCGCAACGGATTCAGCAACCGCTTCGACCAGCGCTCATCAGGCTTCCGCTGGTTCTTCTCCTTTCTCGCCGCCTTCCACGAGTTCGAGAAGCAGAAGGACCGAGTCGTGATCCTTCTCGACGAGCCGGCGCTCGAGCTTCACCCGCGCGCTCAGCGCGACTTCCTGCGGTTCATCAACGAGCGCCTCGCACCTAAGCACCAGGTGTTCTACACGACGCACTCGCCGTTCATGGTCGAGGCAGAGCACCTCGACCGCGTGCGGCTGGTCGAGGACAGGGGGCGCGGCGTCGGCGCCGTGGTGTCGTCGGATGTCCTGTCCGCCGAGCCAGACAGCTTCTTCCCACTCCAGGCGGCGCTCGGCTTCGACATCGCGCAGTCGCTGTTCGGCCGGCCCGACAACCTGCTCGTGCAGGCGACGTCCGACTACACGTACCTCACAGTGATCAGCGATCACCTGAAGCAGTTCGGGCGCGAGCACCTCAACGACCGATGGCGCATCCTGCCCGCCGGCGAAGCGGCCAACCTGCCGGCGGCCGTGGCGCTGATCGGCAGGCAGATGGCCGTGACGGTGCTGGTCGAGTCGCGCAACGGGAACGAGAAGCTCGTGGAGCTGGCGAAGGCCGGGTTCCTGAAGCCCAAGCGGCTGGTCGCGGTGGCCGAGGTGACGGGGTCGTCGCGCGCGGACGTCGAGGACCTGTTCGAGGTCGAGGACTACCTCGCGCTGTACAACCAGGCCTACGGCAAAGCGGTACGTTCCGCCGACCTGCCTGCAGGGGAGAGGATCGTCGAGCGGATCCGCGAGAAGGAGGGCGACTTCGACATCGGCCGCCCCGCCGACGCGTTGCTGCGGCTGCGGGACAAGCTGCTTCCTCCGCTGAAGCCGGCGACGCGAGCGCGCTTCGAAGAGCTGTTCCGGAGAATCAACAAGACTCTCTAGCGGCCCAGCTCGCGGAGACCCTCCAGGACGAAAGACCTCTCCTCGATGCGCGGGTGCGGGACCTGCAGGTCCTTCTCGGCG
>Ga0209058_1004297_pt1 | contig 11371 bp, 10 predicted proteins | sample GraSoiAngelo_147_FD_185904 | JGI IMG/M metagenome (GOLD analysis project Ga0209058, IMG submission 185904) | Grasslands soil microbial communities from the Angelo Coastal Reserve, California, USA - 14_1009_05_40cm (SPAdes) (version 2) | ecosystem: Environmental > Terrestrial > Soil > Grasslands ... | reverse complement strand
CATTGTGACGATTGCTTGACCAATGATATTCCATTGCCGTTTCCGGTAATTTTCTATGATCAGGTTTTTACTACGTTCGACGTGAGCTCGAACGGTCACCTCACCTTCACGAACGCCGGCAACAGCGATTACGATTTCTGTCTGCCTCACAACACTATCAGCTATCTCATCGCGCCCGGTTCGGCCGATCTCTTCACAAACGATTCTGGAAGTGGCCAAGGCATCTTCACATCGGTAAGCGGCGTGGCTCCCAACCGAATCTTCAATATCGAATGGCGCACCAAATACTGTTGCGACAACGGCCCGCCAACAGTCAATTTTGAAATCCGTCTCTATGAGGGAAAACAACGCATTGATTTTATCTATGGAGCAGTAAATGGTCACCTTGACGGCATTGGCGTACAACGAGATACCGGCAGCCAGTTCACGCTCGCCCCCATCAGTTGCGGCAATGCTCCAGCTGCGGGCACTCAGTACACTTTTACGATCCCGTGCACGCCCACCGTTGGCCAAGCATTCACCGTGCTCAATACCAACGATTCCGGTACGGGCAGCCTACGGCAGGCAATTCTCGACGCTAATGCCAATCCGGGCGGCGACAGCATCGTGTTTGACTCTGGCGTCATCGGCACGATCACGCTGACCTCGGGCGAATTGCTCATCACCGAATGCCTGTTCATCAATGGTCCCGGCGCCAACATTCTCGCAGTGAACGGCAATGCCGCTAGTCGGGTGTTCGACATCAGCTCCGGCATTGACGTCACGATTTCCGGCCTGACCATCACTAATGGAAATGCAGGAGACTTCGGCGGCGGGATCTTCAACAACGGTGCCACGCTGACGATCACTGATAGCACGCTAAGTGGCAACTCGGCCGGCTCCGGCGGCGGCATATTCAACGACGAACGGTCCGGTATCGCGACGCTCCAGATCACTAACAGCACCCTGAGCGGCAACTCCGCTGCCGGCTCCGGCAGCGGTATCTACAACTTCGGCGGCGCGGCGACGATCACTAATAGCACGCTAAGTGGCAACTCGGGCGGCTCCGGCGGCGGCATATTCAACGACGGCATCACCGTCCACAGCGCGACGCTCCAGATCACTAACAGCACCCTGAGCGGCAACTCGGCTGTCGGCTCCTCCGGCGGCGGTATCTACAACTTCGGCGGCGCGGCGACGATCACTAATAGCACGCTAAGTGGCAACTCGGGCGGCTCCGGCGGCGGCATATTCAATGACGGCAGCGCCGGCAGCGCGACGTTTGAGATCGGCAACACGATTCTCAAAACAGGCGCGGCGGGCGAAAACATCTTCAACAATTCCGGCACCGTCACCTCGGACGGCTACAACCTGAGCAGCGACAACGGTGGCGGATTCCTGACCGCCACTGGCGACCAGATCAATACCGATCCGTTGCTCGGCCCGTTGCAGGACAACGGCGGCCCAACCTTCACGCATGCGCTTTTAGTTGGCAGCCCGGCGATCGACACAGGCAAAGACCTCAGCGGCACCGGCCAGGACCAGCGCGGCTCGGTGCGGCCTTTTGATCTCGCTTGCATCCCGAACGCCAGCGGCGGCGATGGCAGCGACATCGGCGCATACGAAGTTCAGAACACCGCGCCGACGATTTCCGCGGCATCCGGCGTCACCCGTCAGCAAGACGCGGGCGTCTCAAATTCGTCCATCGCCACGGTCAACGATGCCGAGGATCCCAAAAACACTCTGAGCGTCACCGTCAACGGCTCGACAAGCGCGACCACCAGCGGGGTTACGATTTCCAATATCGTTGTTGATTCGTCCGGCAACGTCACGGCGGACATCGCGGCAGCCTGTGGCGCAACGGCCGCAGATTTCACCCTACGCGTGACCGACTGCGATGGGCTCTTTGCGGAAGCGACGCTCCACATCGCCGTTACTGCAGAAACCACGCCGCCGGTGATCACCAGCATCTCGGCCAGCCCGAGCGTGCTCAAACCACCGAACCACACGCTGCGGCTGGTGACGGTGAGCGTTTCCGATTCCGACAACTGCGATCCAAATCCGGTCTGCAGAATCATTTCGGTGACGAGCAACCAGCCGGATAGTGGCTGCAGCTCTGGAGATAAGCCTAACGACATTCAGAACATCAGTGGACTTACCGTCCAACTCCGCGCCGAGCGCTGCGGCACCGGCACAAGCCGCATCTATACGATCACAGTGCAGTGCACGGACGCGAGCGGAAACGCTTCGACCAGGACGACGACGGTGACAGTGAAAAAATAGCGGCAGTTGCGCAGTCCCCAGCTCTGGCCCGTCACTTCGCTGGTGAGATGGCGACGGCCCTGGCCAAATAGCGATCTCACCCCCTCCGCGATCTACTTTCCGATTTTTGATTGTCGATTATCGATTGCCGCAAAAACACGCGCGCTACAAGAACGGCAGAAAGAATTCCAAGGATTATACCGCACACAACATCGGACAAATAATGCGCTCCGATATAGATGCGCGAGAAACCAATCAAGATCGGGATAGCCAGACAAGCGACAGCAACTCGCCGGTTCGCGAAAAATAGAACACCAAAAAACGCCATGGAGGCCGTAACGTGACCGGAGGGAAATGCGTGGTATTTGGAGCTGAAGCGGTTCCAAACTTCTTCCGTTCTTACGGACGGACGGGCGCGACCTGTTGCGATTTCAATGCCGCGCCCGACTACGCCTGCAATTGCGAGGGCAATTAACATCGACAAAAAGATGCGCGTCCATTTTTTATTGCCGCGCCACCAGGCGACTCCGGCAAGAATGAGTCCAAGCGCGAAGTGTTCCGGCCAATCTCCGAATAGGCTTATATTGCGCATAAAATTTCGCGACACTCGGTTCTGATGTTGCTCGACAAAATTTCGGACTGCGTCGTCAAAATAAAACGCCGAGGCAATGGTAATTGCGGCGATTACGATGCCGATGAGCCAATAAAAAACAGAGCTGCGCTTCACAAATAAGTTCCCGTCAGATTTGCCGGTCGCTATTTTGAGTCCCCGTGTGAAATCCGCAACTCCGATCAGTCGAGCGAATGTCGGTGTCCGCAACTACGCGTTGCTTTTTTTCGGCTGTGTCCTCTTTCACATGGCTGGCACATGGAGTCTCCCCTTAATCGACCGTGACGAGCCGCGCTTCACCGAAGCGTCGCGCGAAATGATTGAGCGCGGCGATTACATCGTCCCGCGCTTCAATAATCAGTTGCGTCTCGACAAGCCTCCCATCGCCTATTGGGCGCAGACCGCAAGTTATCGCGTTTTTGGTCAGAATGATTTTGCGGCGCGTTTTCCATCAGCTTTCGCGGCCGCACTGACCGGAGTGGTGATTTTCGCCTGGGGCTCGCGCCTTCGGTCGCCGCAGCGACCTTCAGCGTCGCAAGCACAAATCGGCGAAGCCAGAGTCGGTTTTTGGGCGGCAATCATTTTTACCCTTTCGCTGCAGACGTTTCTTCACGCGAAGGCCGCCGTCGCCGACATGTGGCTCGTGCTGTTCGTTACGTTGGCCTATTGGGCCGGCTACGAATTGCTGCGCGATCGGCTGTCACCGTCACCAGATCAAACATCAAAGATCAAACATCAACCATCTTCCTGGTGGTGGCTGTTTTATCTTGCGCTTGCTCTCGCGTTTCTCGCAAAAGGGCCAATCGGTTGGGTCCCGCTGGTGACAGTCGGTGCAACGAAATTGTTTCTATGCTGGCGATCGTCGCACTCTGGGGAATTCCGGCGCTCACGCAAACGCACGGTCAATTCTTCATCGTAGGGATCGGTCGACACGTCGTCGGCCGTTCGTTTGCCACTATGGAAGGTCACGGCGCGAACTCCTTCGGGATGTATCTCCTTCTGCTGCCGTTTTATTTCGTAACGATCTTTATCAGCTTTTTTCCGTGGTCGATCAAACTTCCCTGGTTGACGAGGAAAGCGTGGCGACGCCGGGACGAGATCGACAATTATTTTATTACGGGCGTCGCGGTCATCTTCATCATCTTCACGCTGGTAAAGACCAAGCTGCCGCATTACACGCTCCCAGCATTTCCATTGCTGGCGCTCTTGCTCGCGCGCCATTGGTCGCCGCAAGAAGGGGTAGCCTGGCCGTCGTTCAAACGCATCGCCGTCACGACAGCATGTTGTTATCTCGCCATCGCTCTGATCGTTCCCCGATTGGTCGCCCGGTTTTTCCCTGCCTATCAGCTTTTCCAAGAATCGCGGAGGTATTTGCAACCGGACATGCAATTTGGTTCAGTGGAATTCGACGAACCAAGTCTTGTCTGGTATTTCCGAAGCCGCGTACACGGTTTCCTTACGCTGATGAACCGCAACCGCGCGCTGGAGTTTATGGCGGAAGCAGGGCCGCGTTTTGTGATTATGCCAACCTCGCTGGTCAGCACGCTTTTCGCGAACCATCCTGAGACTTGGAAAATGTTTTCGACACGCGGTTTCAACATCGCGAAAGGAAAACGCATAGAACTGACGCTCGTGTCAAAATCGGAGTGACCGAATTTGACGACTCAACGATTTATAGATTTAACAATTCAGCGACGATCCTCATGATTACATTTCTCCGCGGCAAACTTATCAACGCGTTGCCCACCCAAGCGATTATCGATGTCGACGGGGTCGGCTATGAAGTTTTTATTCCGCTTTCGAGTTACGACAAACTTCCTGCGGCCGGGCAGGACATCCGCATCCTCACGCATCTTCATGTGCGGGAAGATGCACACATCCTTTACGGATTCATGACAGCAGCTGAGCGCGATCTTTTTCGATTGCTCGTTAATAATGTGAGCGGCATCGGGCCGAAGCTGGCGCTCGCGGTGTTGAGCGGGATGAGCGTCAACAATTTCAAAGCCGCAGTCGTGAACTCTGATGTCGCGTCGCTTTCGAAAATCAGCGGTCTCGGCAAAAAGACGGCCGAGCGAATTGTCCTCGAATTAAAAGACAAACTGGGTGTGGCTGCGGCTTGGGAAGCGGCAAGCGCGATCCACGCGCCCACGCCCGAGCAAGAACAAGCAAATGAAGCGGTGCTCGCGTTGATTGCGCTTGGTTACAAACAAATCGATGCACATAAAGCAGTGCGCGAATTGCAGGAGAAAGGTCAAGCGAAGGCAGCGGAAGAGTTGGTCAAGCTTGCGTTGAAGCGCATGGCCACGGGAAGATGATCGAAAGTTGAGTGTTGAGAGTTGAGAGTTGAGAGTCTGCGCAACTCGATGGTCGCACAACCCGACAGACTTCAGGCCATTCGTGCAGCTTTCCCAAAGGAAGGCCTCTTTGCTGAAAAGGACTGGCTGCTCTCGTCCGATGCATTTCCGATCGACAAGAGATTTCTGGCCGAGCTCGAGCAGCTTGGACATCGCCTGTTTGTTTTTCAGCGTGCCTGTAATCAGCTCGATCAATTGAGCGTCAAAGGAAAGCAGCCCGAGTGGGTAGCACGTTATCTCGATGCAGGTAAACCAAAAGAGCTGATTGAGTTTTCGCGGCGCAAGGAAATTCGCGACGATTTGCCTCGGGTAATCCGGCCCGACCTGATTCTGACCGACGAAGGCTACATCATTGCTGAGATCGATTCCGTGCCAGGCGGAATCGGATTAACAGGTTGGCTCAACCAAACATATTCCGCGTTCGACAACGACGTCGTTGGTGGTGCAAACGGAATGCTCGATGGATTCGAGAGTGTTTTGTCTAATGGCGGCGACATCGTCATCTCGCAGGAAGCAGCAACCTATCGGCCCGAAATGGAATGGATCGCTGCGCAATTGAAAGATCGACATCGTGATTTCGATTGGCGCGTTGTGTCCGCCGAAAATTATGAGCCGCAGGACGGCCGCACCGTTTACCGCTTCTTCGAGTTATTTGATCTGCCGAACATTCCAAAGATCGACGGCACGCTCCGCGCGAATGCCGAGGGACGTATCACCATCACGCCGCCTATAAAGCCTTATCTCGAAGAAAAGATGTGGTTCGCACTTTTCTGGATGCATCCGCTGCGAGAATTCTGGCGACGCGAGTTGGGCGAGAAATATTTCGTCAAGTTACAAGAAGTGATTCCATACTCCTGGCTGCTCGATCCCACGGCCTTGCCGCAGCATGCCGTTATCCCTCGCTTGGAAATTCACGACTGGCGCGAGGCCGCCAAATTCAGCCAGAAAGATCGTGATCTTCTTTTGAAAGTGAGCGGATTTTCTCCCCTCGGCTGGGGCAGCCGCGGCATCGCTCTGGGCGCCGATCTACCACATGCGGAATGGGAACGCCGAATCGATCACGCTCTCGCGACGTTCGAATCGTCACCGACCATCATGCAACGCTTTCACAAGGGCAGGCAGTTCGAGCACCGTTATTGGGATCCAGATTCTGGCGAGCTAAAAACAATGAAAGGCCGCGTTCGTTTGTGTCCTTACTTCTTCGTGGAGGGCAATCGCGTTAAATTACGCGGCGCGCTGGCCACAATTGTGCCAGCAGATAAGAAATTTCTGCACGGAATGAGCGAGGCTATTCTAGCTCCGTCTAAGACACAGTGAACGAGCGAGGGCAACAGCCGGCAAAGCCGAGATAGCGATTGGTCATCGATTGGGTGGAAACGGCACCAACACCGAGCGGACGAAGGGGCACGAAGCGCCGACGGCGAAGGCGCCGGTAGCGGGATCATGTGAAACGATGGACCAGGTCATGTTCAGTGGTCAGTATCAGCGTGTGGATAGTTCGGGGAAATCTTCTTCGCGAAATTCGTTGGAACTGCGTCGGCCTTCTTTGGCTCGCTTTTCTTCCTCCTGTCGCAGTTCGACACGACGGATCTTGCCGGAGAGCGTCTTTGGCAGGTCGGAGAATTCGATACGACGCACGCGTTTGAACGGCGCCAGGGTCTGGCCCAGGTGCTGAAAGATCGAGAGCGCTGTCGTGCGATCTGGCACACTGTTGGCAGTCAGTGTCACATAGGCTTTCGGCACGGCGAGACGTAGCGGATCGGGAGTCGGAACGACGGCAGCCTCGGCCACGGCGGGATGCTCAATCAGTGCGCTTTCCAGTTCGAAGGGACTGATACGGTAGTCGGAGGCTTTGAACACATCATCCGCGCGTCCGACATAGGTGAAATAGCCCTCTGCATCGCAGGTCGCCACGTCACCTGTTCGATACGCTGTTCGTCCTAGCGGAGCGAATGAGCCATCATCATTCTGGTAGCCGCGCATCAAACCGACTGGCGCGGGATTGAGTGCGATACACACTTCGCCTTCCTCGATCTCCTTCTGGTCGGCATCGAGCAGACGAACGCGATAGCCAGGCGCCTCTTGCCCCATGCAACCCGGCTTGACCTTTTGACCAGGAAAACAGGCAATCTGCACCGTGGTCTCGGTCTGGCCGTATGACTCTCGCACCGTAAGGTTCCAAATCTTCTGCACATGCTCGATGATTTCGGGATTCAGCGGTTCGCCGGCGGAGCAGACTTCGCGAAGCGCTGTTTTGCACGACTGCATGTCCTCTTGCACCAACATGCGCCATACAGTGGGCGGCGCGCAGAGCGTAGTCACCTTATTCGCAGCGATAGCCCGCAACATATCACGTGCGTTGAAACGTGGTTGGTTGGCGATGAATACCGTGGCACCAGCATTCCACGGTGCAAAAAAACAGCTATACGCATGCTTCGCCCAACCCGGCGACGAGATGTTGAGATGCATGTCGCCAAGCTGCAGACCAAGCCAGTACATTGTGACCAGATGTCCGACCGGATAGCTCTGATGACTATGCTCCACCAGTTTGGGACGGGAGGTGGTACCAGAGGTGAAATAGAGCAGCATTGGATCAGCTGCGTTCGTCGGAGCGTCTGGCGTGAAGCTTGGTGACGCACGCAATAGAGAGGCATAACTGGTCCAGCCTGACGGCGCTTCTCCCAGAGCAATGCGCTTTACCGTCGGATCGAGGCCATCGAATTTCGCTGCGTCGGCGGCATTGGCAATGAGATGGCGCACACGACCACGCTCGAAGCGATCCTTCAAATCATTCCGAGTCAGCAGCGTAGTGGCGGGAATGACAACAGCGCCGACTTTCATTGACGCCAGCATCATCTCCCACAGCGGGACAACGTTGCCGAGCATTAGCAAGATGCGTTCGCCACGCTTCACACCGAGCGCGTGCAAACCGTTGGCGATGCGATTAGAGCGTTCGGAGAGTTCGGCGAAGGTGACGGTGGCTGCGCCATCACCGACGATTTTCAGAGCAGGCTGGCTTGCACTTGCGCCGCGTGCCAGCTCAGCGTCGAACCAATCGAGCGCATAGTTAAAATGCGTGAGCTGGGGCCAGCGGAATTCCGTATGTGCGGTCTTGTAGTCGGTCCGATGCGCGAAAAGAAAGTCACGCGCAGCCTTAAACGCTTCGGCCCCCATCGCAACGTCTCCTTTTCAGAAGATTCACCACAAACATCTCACATGGATCGTCGATATTCTGCGGTGATCATCACTCTTGCATCGTATTTATCACGGCAGCCCTTTGTCCTTGCCCGCATTACATCGAAACAGCAGTATTTGCTGCACTCGGTTCCTTACTCCTCCTGGTTGTCGTCCTCACTAATCGAGGGTTCGCGCAGGTCGTCACCGCAGTCTCGGCGGCGCCTTGGACTCCAAATTCACTCCGCGCCTGGTTTGGCGTTGTTATGTTCAGCATCGCTGTTACAGGGATGACGGTAGTGATCATTTTGAGACTTTTGTATGCCCGCAGCACCTAAAAATCGCTCCAGCCAACCGCTGGCCGTTGCCACGAGACATTTGTCAGAGAGTCTCTACTTCTTCCTAGCCATCCAGTGGAACGCCAAAGCTGGCACGAGAAAGAAAAATACAAGCACGACGCGCAGATCGACGAAAAACATTAGCACCAGTCTTCCAAGTGCCTTTTCGTCCACTTTAAAGACGTGAGCCGCCCACGCTGCCCAAGTGTCCCAAAAAGCATACGTAACGATAAAATAGAAAATGGCGAATAGGACGCCGATGATAAATGCGCGGAAGAAGAAGTTCCGGAAGAAAATGATTTTTTCGTGTTCCATGGCTCGACGTTTTGTTAGGTGGAATCCACTCAAGGTCTAGCTGCTGCTCAATTTGTCAATTTCACCGCTGCAACCCCGAAATGGCGGAGATGGAATGATCTTTTCCACCAAGGCATCTTGTCGAGCGAACTCGAATGAGTCGAGACATCTCTCATTGTTAGCGGTTAGAGATTCCTCGACTCGGTTCGGAATGACAAGTAATCAAGCGCGCCGCTACAACTTGCAGGGCGAGACTAGCTCCGCCGCCATAGCGACTTTGGCGCGCAGGAGACTGTCGGGCCGAGGAATCTTTTCCAGCATGATTTGTTACGCTGTTCGGCAAACCCGTGATGCGTCACACCGTCGCATTCACGAGTTAACGATTGAACGCGGCGAAACCAACGACTGGCTCTTTTAAAGCGTGCAAAGCCAACGGGATTGCCTCAAAAAGAGGCATGAATATCACAAAAAACCTGGGAATGCTTCTGCTCGCCATCTACCTTATTATTGTCGGAATTACGGTACTGGTTCATATTGTCATCCCTGTCGTGGTGACCGGAATTCTAGCGCTCGCAGCGGGCATCTTGATTCTCATCGGTAAGTAGGACGCGCGCGGGTCAACCAGCTACAGAACGCCGACCGCGCGCGAGATCAGCAAAACCACGATACTGAGTGAAATAAAAACCTGAATCATTGCGAGTACTTTTGCCCAGCGCGCAAGCAGCGGCGCGTCTGTCGGACCGAATGTTGAACTCTGCGTAAAGGCGACGAACAGATAATCGATGAAGCGCGGCCGCCAGCGGGCGCATGCAAATTGGGCGCGTTCGTCATGCGGGATCTGCATCTGCGGAAAAAGAAAGCTTGTACTGCCGAATTTGTTTTGCTTGTGGCGTAAGGTCGGTCCGCCGCCGTCCAGTCGCCAATACCACAGCGCGAAGACGATCACATTCGTCAGCCAGAGTAGTCCGCCTGAGCGCAGTAGCTGTAACGGCGTCTCCCGGTGTGAAGGCAGCGCACGCACGAGCAGAATCACCGATCCGATTAGCGCCAGCGTTGTAATTCCATTAATAATGATTCCGAGGACACGATTAAGGGAGTGTCTCCCCACGCGATGGCTCACCACCGTTGGCACGAGCAAAACGACAATCAAAGTCGGCAACAACCAGATCGGGCCGACAATGAGATTGCGTGGCAACGCCAGATAAATTGCGCCGATCGCCAGAAAGGCGAGCAGCGCCTGTCCGCGCGGCTCGGGTTTATCGATGTGCTGTGCTGAGTCGCTCATTACATTGGGCTATATCTAAGATTCAAAGCAAAGGCGAGCCATCGCTCTTCCTCGCGCGTTGGGCTGCGAGATTTTAATTGTAAAGCCAAGAACCAAATTCTTGAATCCGACGCCAGGTACTGCTGCATCCTATCAACGGACGCATTCCCGCACTGATGTGAACACATGTTAAAGCGCATTTCCAAATGGCTCGGCGGGATCGTCGCGATTCTCCTGATCGCTGCTGCGGTATTTCTAACCAACCTGATATGGTTTCGGCCATGGAATCTGAATTTATTCTTCGACAAAGTCTTTGCCGAAGTTCTATTCGACCACCCGGAGCTGCTTTCCATGCTCGGCTTGGTCGAGCAGTTCGGCATCACCAGTCATAATGGAAAGCTGGACGACGAATCGCCGGCACATCAACAACGCGAATTCGACAGGTGGAAGCGCGATCTGACGCAACTGCGCCAGTATTCGCTGGATCGACAATCGCCGTCCCAAAAGCTTTCCACGCATGTGCTCGATTGGTTTTTGCAAATGCAAGTCGAGAGCGAAAAATGGCAATGGCATAATTATCCGGTTAATCAACTCTTCGGCGTGCAGAACCAATTCCCATCTTTCATGGCGAACACACACCGGCTGCTGAACCAGAAAGATTGCGAGTATTACCTGATGCGGCTGGATGCCTTGCCAAAAAAATTCGACCAGCTTCTCGACAATCTCAAAGTCCGCGAACAAAAGCAAATCCTGCCACCTCGTTTCGTCGTCGAGGAAGTACTTAAGGAAATGACCGATTTCATTGGCAAGCCAGCGTCCGAAAATATCCTTGCGACATCATTCAAAACACGCGCCACCAAGATCGACAAGTTGACCGAGGAGCAACGCGCCGATTTTCAAACGCGCGTGGAAACAGAAATAAGCTCCAAGGTTTATCCCGCCTATCAAAAACTGATCGACTATTTTCAGGGGATTTTGCCGCAGACGACAACGGACGACGGCGTTTGGAAATTACCGGATGGCGACGTTTACTACGCCTATCGCCTGCGCGAAAATACGACTACCACCCTGAAGCCGGACGAAGTCCACGAGCTCG
>Ga0209058_1004293_pt1 | contig 11378 bp, 14 predicted proteins | sample GraSoiAngelo_147_FD_185904 | JGI IMG/M metagenome (GOLD analysis project Ga0209058, IMG submission 185904) | Grasslands soil microbial communities from the Angelo Coastal Reserve, California, USA - 14_1009_05_40cm (SPAdes) (version 2) | ecosystem: Environmental > Terrestrial > Soil > Grasslands ... | reverse complement strand
GACGTCGCGTCGCCGCTCATGCCCACGGCGCCGAGGGGATGAAGAACGCGATCAGGGCCGGCGCCCATTCGATCGAACACGCCACGCTGATGGATGATGAGGCTGCAGCCTTGATGCGAGAGCAAGGGGTCTTCATGGTCCCGACGCTCTCGGCCCTCGCCACGACTGCCGATTGCGGGCTTCCCTGTGGCATTCCCGAGACGGCCGTGCTCAAGGCACGAACGATGCGGGCCCGGCACGAAGCCAGCTTCAAGAGGGCCCACCGAAGTGGTATCCCCATCGCGTTCGGGACCGATGCAGGCACCCCCTTCAACCATCACGGGGAGAATGCGCAGGAACTTGACCGAATGGTTGCTCTCGGCATGAGCCAGATGGAGGCCATCGTCGCAGCCACGGCCTCTGCCGCCAGATTGTTGGACATCGAGCACCTGGTGGGTACCATCGAGGTGGGCAAGCAAGCCGACCTGTTGATCGTTGACGGAAACCCGCTCAAGAAGATCAGCCTCCTTCGAGATCGGGATCGCATCATGGGCGTGATGCAGGCCGGCCGGTTCGTCAGTGGGCCAATGGCTCACTGACGACGTTATTCGTGAACCGTTATTCGTTAATCCAAAGAGGCTTCTCACGGTTAACGTTTAACGAGTAACGTCATTCACCGTCTCACGTAGAACAGGACCAGCGCCTCCAGGAACCCGGTCAGACGACCGCGCTGGAATGCCTCCTGCAGACGTCCCTTCACCTCCTCGATTTGATCTTCATCCTCCCTCAGGACCACACGCTGGGAGATCATCATCTGTAGCGCCACAGCCAGCAGTCGCTTGGTTCTGGCTACCATGTCGGGCGTTACAAATTCTGGCATGACCTGTGACGCACGCTCCCTGACGATCGTCTCATGAAAGCTGTCATAGCCCTGCTGCTCAACCGTCCGTTCCCTGATGATCGCCAGCTCAGCCTTGACCCGATTCGCATCCTTCCTCCCTTCATCATGCAGTTTACGCTCCATCTCCTCAACGATGACGGTGGGGTCGGGCGGTTCCTCGCTCGCCTCAAAGGCTCCAAAGCGCAAGCGTTCATACGTTTTTCGTGACTCCGGATCGCCGATGACTTCGTAGGCGGCGTTGATTTCACGGATCTTCGCCTCCGCTTCCTGGTTGCCGGGGTTCCGGTCCGGATGGTACTGAAAGGCCAGCTTCCGGTAGGCCCTCTTGATCTCTTCGTCAGAAGCATCTCTCGCAACACCGAGCGTCTCGTAGTAGTCGAGTCTGGCCATCGCAGCGCGAAACTATAGCATCGGGTGTCCGGACCCGCAACACATCGGATTTTCCCCGATCGATGCGCACGCGCTCGTGTTTCCGTGTTGACTTGACACAAGTTCGAAACCTGCTTAGCCTGGCACGCCGTTATGCCCGAGAACCACGTCATGAACCACACTTCCTGGCGCCACGGCGTCACGCGTTATCAATGGCTCGTCCTGCTCGTCGCCTGGCTGGGATGGGTCTTCGATTCCATGGATGCAACGATCTACGCCATTGTCCTGCATCCAGCGTTGGAGGAGCTGCTCCGGACCTCCGTCGCGGACGGGCTGGTTAGCCATGAAGTCATCGGCTGGTACGGCGGATTGATCTTTTCGATTTTTCTCATCGGCTGGGCGGTGGGCGGCGTGCTGTTCGGCATCGTCGCCGACTACTTTGGGCGAACGAAGACCTTGATCATCACGATCCTCGTCTACTCCCTGTTTACGGGCCTCGCCGCGCTGTCAGACACATGGTGGCACTTGGCGATCTATCGGTTCGTGACTGCGCTGGGGATTGGCGGCGAATGGGCTGCCGGCGCGGTGATCGTGGCGGAAGTCTGGCCAGAAGAGAAGCGTGCGAAAGCCGCCGGCATTTTGCAGTCAGCCTGGGCTGCTGGCTTTTTCCTCGCTGCCGCAATCAACCTGCTCTTGCAGAGCTATAGCTGGCGGGTTCTGTTTCTAGTAGGCATCCTGCCGGCCTTCATGTCTCTCTTCATCTTTATGTGGGTGGAGGAACCAGATCGGTGGGTCAAGTCCCGCTCGCAAGAACTCCTCTCAGGCGCGGGACGGCGGGTGAAACTCCTGGACCTGTTCAAGGGAAATCTTCTGCGCCCTACGTTGGTCGGGTCATCGCTCGCCTTCGTGGCAGTCTTCGGACTCTGGGGCGCGACCAACTGGGTGCCGACACTGGTGCGGGAATTCCCGGACTTACAGGGGTTGGACCGGGCCGTACAGTCCACCTACGTGAGCTATGCGATCATGGCGCTCAATCTTGGGGCCCTCGTGGGCTACTTCTGTTTCGGCCCGATGGCTGATCGCTTCGGACGCCGTCCCATCTTCGCCGTGATGTGCGCGGGAAGCCTCGTGATGTTGCCGATCACGTTTCTGACGCCCCCCGCTTATGCCCATGTCCTGCTGCTCCTGCCGGTGCTGGGCTTCTTTAACAACGGCATCTTCAGCGGCTTTCCCATTTATCTGCCGGAACTCTATCCCACCAGCCTTCGGGCGACCGGTGCCGGGTTCTGCTTCAACGCTGGACGGATCCTGGCATCAACAGGCCCCTTCCTCACCGGATTTCTCGTGACATCCCTGGGCAGCTTTGGGCGAGCCGCCAGCGCCGTGGCACTGATCTACCTGGTCGGCCTGGCGATCCTGCCCTTCGCGCCCGAGACGAGGGGGCGGCCGCTGCCCGACTAGTGCCGTTCCAACTTGATGGGCATCATGACGACCGAGGCTCTGTGTCCAAGACCTTAGCCCATCCACAGCGCCACAGAGAGCTCGAAAAGTTGGAACGGCACGAGCAGCCCTACATCCCTGATTCGGACTCTGCCAGGGTCAGCATCTTGCTCCGATGAGCCGTGAGGTCATGCATGTTCTCGATGGCTTGGGGCTCCTGGTCCGCCCATTGGCTGGGCCCCATGTCGCAGAGACCCTGAAAATGGGCGCCTTCTTCTATCGAGAACGACGGTGCATGAACCTCGCCGATCAGGACTCCGGATTTTAGGAGCTGCACCTTCTCGCTCGCGGTGATCGTACCCTTGATCTTTCCATTACAAATCACGATGCCGGCGGTGATGATGCCCTTGATGACGGCATGTTCTGCGACCACGAGGGTGCCCTTGGCGTGAATCTCACCTTCGAAGCGGCTATCGATCCGGACCGTGCCGTCGAAGGTCACCACGCCGTGGAAGGTGACGTCTCTGCCGAGGAAGGTGAAGTTCTCGCCTTCGCCTTGGCTGTCTGGTTTCTTGCTGTTGTGGTTCCACATCATGGTTTCCCCTGTGAGCTACTTGCCAGGAGGTGCAAAGTGGTACGTGATCCCTGTCATGAACGTATGCCCCATGTAGTCTCCCGTGATCCCGTTATCCACAAAGCGGAAAGTCGCACGATCGTATTTGTACTCGCCAAACAGGGCCACTTCCTTGGTCAGGAACAGACGCGCGCCGCCGACCAGATGAAAGCCGGGGCTCGTATCCGTGTCTTTTGCAAATGCCCCTGTGGCCTTTGCAAAGTTCAATCCGAGCCCCATGCCGGCATAGGGCTGGAACTTTTCGCCCGGATAACGGCCCATGAGACTGAAGGCCATGGTCGAGACTCGCGTCAGAGCCCCTGGAACGGCAGCTGCTGGCCCAGGTGTGAACTGAGCAACCTGGCCGTTGATATGCGGGGTGGTGGTGTAGAAGTCTGCCTCGACGCCAAGCCAATTGTAGCGATCAAAATAATGCCCTGCCTTGGCTCCATAAGTAAAAGAGTTGTCCATGTCAAAGTTGTTGCTCCTACCAAATCCTGCGCGAGCTCCGGTGCCAAAGACGCTGCTGAAGTCCTCTGGAATGGTGAAGCCAAGCTGGCCGCCGAGGTACGATTCGGCAGAGGCCAGCGATGGCAGAAGGGGCATCACCACCATCACGGTCGTGAACAAGAATGCAGACACATACCGGTCCTTTCGCATGGTCACCTCCTCATAAGCAGCAGGATGCTGCTGGTCGTTGTGGGAGTATCTGACCCTGTGTTCGAGAACCCCACGGGGAGGGATGCCCCACAGGAGGACGATGGGGCATCCACGTGGCGGGGCACAACCGCCGCGTTTCCCTCTAGGGTCTGGGATGAATGGTCATAGGTCAGGGCGGGGAATCAGGCACATACCTTCCGCCAGGTTAATAATGTGAGCAAAGGGAGTGCCGAATCGTGAGACCATCTATGTTCTTACTTTCATTAGAGTTTTTTACTGAGCCCCATAGCTGGAACCAGGATGGTGAAGGGAATAGCCTGCAGGGTTATTCCGGTATATAGCTGATCTCGCTGAATCTAAAGACATGCGATTGTATGGATTTTCCTATAGCAGGTGGTGAGAAGAAGCCGCATCCAACGACTGGCCAGTTGCTGAGTGACCGATGGTCTGTCGGTATCGACCAACAAGGAGAACTTCGGTGATGGCCGCGCTGGCAGCCGGATCCAGAGCCTCTCGTTCCACAAGATGGCCATGCCACTGGTTGTAAAAAATGTCTCGGTGCTGAACGACGAGACCGCGACGGGACGGAATGGGAAACATATCCTGTGTTGTCGAACGGAGTAAAGAAGGCGAGGCCTAGGCCTCCGTTGATCATGGCATCGAGACCCCCCTGTGAGCCGGTAGCAGAGAAAAGGTAGCGCCCCCGCCTGCTATGGAAATCAGCCCTGTGGGCATCATGAAAAGCCGTGGCCACGACGCGATGCCTTCGACGGCGGCAGAACAGCATACCCTGCCTTCTCTAAGGTTTTCCGCGATACTGTGGACCCTTGGGGGTGACCCGGTATGTCTTCGGTCAGATTCCACAACTCGAGTGGCTGGCGTAATCTGGCCTTGTTATCTGCCAGATAACCCACGAAGATTGCCGGAGCTGGGGGGCGTTGAGATACCGTGGCAGTCTTCGTGGTTTTACCATTGTCCATATCCTCTCCTCCTTAGTCTCCATAGATCATCAGGATCTTGTTCCCTGGCCGATTCCAGCATCACGCTGAGTGTCGCCGCGAACGCAAGGTCTTAGACACATCCGGTTGCCTCTCCCACAGCAACTTCACGCTTCTCTTTCATGAGGCCTCCCTGGTTTTCTCGAAATTGATGATTAGCGTCCACGTTTAACACTCTGTACGGTCTTTCCTTGCACAGATACTGCACAGCCTCTTCAGCGTCTTCCCTCCTGGAGCAGTTGACGCAAGCGTAGAAATGGCCCACCAATCCTTCCAGCATGTCGATCACACGCTCCGGGAACATCATCCCCCGACACTTTTTGCACGTGCGCATCTTCGACCTCCTGCTGCAGATTGAGAAACGTGGGTTAGCAACCTGCGTCAACTGCCCAGTCATCTCGCTGATCATATTATTGAGCTTCAATCAGCGCCCCGACGGTAGGTGAGACGGCGGGCGGGAGGAATCAGGTGAATAGAGGAATCGATGAGGGATAAATACCTGATGGCGATCCTTCTTCAAGCATCGTGGCAGATATTTTGGTAAAAGGCTTCCCCTCTCCTTGATCAGGTGTTTCCTCCAAGTTCATTCGGGTGATTCCTTCCGTTGAATTGCGGTATTTGCCGGATTGTCCTTTCCCGACCAGTCACTTAAAGAGCTCGTAAGAGATTCTATACAAATGATCATCATGACTCATCATGATGATGCGGGGAGGGAACCACCAAAATGGAACAATCAACAAATGAAATCCTCTCACGCATCGAGTGGTGCCGGCTCCAGCGGAAGGGGGCGGTCACACGTGACGAAGAGGAGGGGTGGCAGGCGGAGGAAGCAGGGCTCATTGATGCCTTGCTCGGTAGGGATCGGACAGAAATGAGGAAAACGTCCCATCCCTCTTTGCTTGAGCGCTATAGACTTGGCCTACAGGATGGGCGAGTGCTCATGCGCTTTGCTCCGGCGCTACAATCGGGCGGCGTGGAATCTGAAATCGTGGAGGGGCGCGGGCAAGTCCCTTCCAGATAAGAGGCCGATCCGGCAGAGGTCCCGTGAGCCCCTCCGCCTGTTCTTTCACATAATAAAAAAGATGCATGGCGACGATGCTCTGGTGAGACCGCCTTTGGGTCGGTGGCTGCATGCTGACGGCACAATCGCTACTCAGTCCCATTCTCTAGAGAGGTGGCGTGTAATATGACAGCAACGTCTCCTGCAGCCCAAGAACGTCGGCGTAGCCAACGGATTCCGCTGTCAGTTCCACTATTCGTCACGAGCCTGGATCCCGCTTATGCATTCACCGGGAATGTACATGCCACCCAGGTGAGTGGCCACGGTTGTGTGCTCCATGCTTTCCGTCCCTTCAAGCGCGGCACCAAGCTGCGCCTGGACATTGTTTCCCGCCACTACAGTACCACCGCGCATGTTGTACACTCACATCCGACTGGAACGCCCGCTCCGAACTGGAAGGTCGCGCTGGAACTCGAAAAACCAGGAAATTTTTGGAGGCTTTCGGCCCCCCCACCAGACTGGCTCGGGACTTCGGAACAGCAGCGTAAGAGCGAGAGTCCGCGTTCCGGTTCCGTCAGTGACTCTGCTGGAGAGAACCAGTCGTGACTTGCTGATTCAGGTAAGTCCGCGCTTCATATCTCCTTAAAATTCAGGTGTTTCCCCCTCTGACATTCGGGTGTATACCTGATTGTTCCCCTCCGGCCTTTCCTCTACCTTTCCCTTAAGGTCTCTGACTGATCAGAAGCTAGTCCTCCTGCTACAATGGTTGTTGCGATCTCGCTGCTGCCCGCATACACTACCTTTCGTCAGAGAAGGACGGGAAACCTTGCCGGTAATGATGGCCCACTCGGGAAGATGGGAGGGGGTCTCTTCAAGATTCGATCGAAAGCGGTCGTGATCGCGGTTTCACGATCAATGTCCACAGGCGTATATAAACGTATATTATAGATGGCCCTTATGAAGGCAGGAGGCTCACATGGGTGACGAGAAAGCAAAGAGAAAAGAAGAAAGAGGTGGGACTGTCTCTCCTGCTAGGTTAGTGCCTCCTGCCGGTGACGAGTCTACCGGTCCCTTGTTGCGCGAGCTCGTCTCCCACCTGCGGAAAAACCGCACGCAACTCCGCGAGGAGTGGGCACGACGCATCACGGAGGCCAAGTTGCTTACGGCGATGACCAGAGAGGAAATCTTCGCCGAAGCCACATCGGTCTATGACAACTACGTGGAGGTGCTGGAAACCGGCGCCGTTGAGGCGTTGCAAGCTTACGCCCGCAACCTCTCCGAACGCATCATCCCGAGGGGAGTGGAAACCGACGAGGTCGTGGGGATCGTGCTGCTCCTGCGCGACGTGCTCGCGCGCTCGCTCTTCGCAAAATACCAAACAGACTTCCAGCTCCTCAACCGCATCCTCGACGCCTATGAGCCTGCAGCCAACCGCATCGCCAACACGGTGGCAGTGGGGTTCGTTCAGGAGCGCGAACGCATCATTCGCCAGCAACAAGAAGCCATTCGGGAACTCTCCACGCCTGTGCTCCAGGTCCGCGAGCGGCTGCTCATCCTGCCGATTATCGGCGTGATCGATCCCCATCGCGCCCGTCAGTTGACCGAACAACTGCTGCGGGGTATTCGGACCAACCGCGCCAAGGTTGTCGTGATTGACATCACCGGTGTGGCAGCCATGGACGCCACCGTGGCGAATCACCTCGTTCAAACTGTGGAGGCGTCGCGGCTGTTGGGTGCGATCGTCATCGTCACCGGCCTGTCACCTGAAATTGCTCAGACTCTGGTGACCATCGGTGTGGATCTAGGCAAGATGAATACGGTCGGAGACCTCCAGGGCGGCATCGAAGAAGCCGAACGGCTGTTAGGCTACAAGGTGGCCCTCATCAGCGAACCCATTCAACCAATCACCTAGGGAGTGCGCGATCGTGCAAGTTCCCATTCTCAAGCAAGGGCAATACCTGATCGCTTCCATCCAAGCCGCCCTCAGCGACCAAGACCTGGTGCAATTGCGGGACGCGTTAGCTGAGAAGGTCGGCAGGCTGCGTGCTCGGGGGGTCATCGTGGATGTCACGGTTCTAGACGTGATGGACTCGTTTGCCTCGCGCACCCTGCGCGATCTCGCCCATATGACCAGGTTACGTGGGGCGGAAACCGTGATCGTAGGGATCCAACCTGAGGTCGCGTTTTCGATGGTTCAGCTCGGGTTGACCCTGGAGGGAGTGGACACTGCCCTGGATTTGGAGGAAGGGCTCACTTTCCTGGACAAGAAAACCAAGAGAAGCACGTCCCGTGGCTAGTGAAACGATTTTTTCTATCTATACGGATGTCGACATCGTGCTCGCACGACAGAAGGGGCGTGAGTTAGCCAGCGAACTGGGCTTTGCGCTGACTGATTCGACCCTCATTGCCACCGCCATCTCGGAGCTCGCACGGAACATCGTCCTTTATGCCAAGCAGGGCGAAATCGTCATCAAGAACTCGCTCGTCGGCGACCGAGTGTGCATTGTCGTGGTGGCTCGAGACAAGGGACCTGGTATTGCCGACATTCCGCAGGCCATGCAGGATGGCTTCTCCACGTCCGGCGGTCTGGGCCTGGGCTTGCCTGGAGTGAAACGCCTCGTGGATGAGTTTCACCTCGTCTCAGATGCGAACTCCGGAACGACCATCACCATCAAGAAGTGGAAACGATGAATTCGCACCTCATCGAATGGGGAGTCGCCTGCTTGACGATGCCGGGGGAATCCCAATCGGGTGACCGGCACCTGGTCCAGCCCTACACTAACGGGGTACTCGTGGCAGTGGTGGACGGGCTGGGACATGGCGCGCAGGCGGCTGCGGCCGCCGATCTCGCGGTCACCATCCTGAGCAAATACGCACACGAATCCGTGATCGCGCTATGTAAACGCTGTCACGATGGCCTGCGTAAAACCCGTGGCGTGGTCATGAGCCTGGCGTCATTCAACGAGCGGGATCAAACCTTGACATGGATGGGGATCGGAAATGTGGAAGGCTTGGTTCTAAGCGTGGAAAGCTCTCCACGCCCGCGAGACGAGTATTTGTTCCTGCGCGGCGGCGTGGTCGGCGGCCACCTCCCATCGCTGAGCGCATCCTTCATGCCGGTGATGCGGGGTGATACGCTGATTTTCGTCACCGACGGTATCCGCAGCGGCTTTGCCAAGGGACTGTCCATGAGCGATCCGCCGAAGCTGATAGCCAACCGAGTCCTTGCCGACTATAGCAAGGGCTCGGACGACGCTCTCGTGCTCGTCGCGCGCTATTTAAAATAGGTTCACCATGCCGGAGACCGGCCGCGCTGCGGGACTCCATCCGGGGGGTGGGAGAACCCGCCTTGCAACAAGCGTACGAGTTGGGGCGCAGAGCGTTGGCCGAAGGGCTGGGTGTGCTGGACATGGCAACCATATATCACAAGGCCTTGGCAGCAGTGTTGTCTCGGGCCACGACGCCGGAAGAGAAGACACTGACGCTCCGAGCGGGGGCGAGCTTTTTTGTGGAAAGCCTGTCGCCGTTTGAAATGACCCACCGTGGGTTCCGAGAAACCAACACCACACTGCGTCGCCTGAATCAGACACTGGAGGAAGAATCCAAACGAATCGCCCATGCCCTTCATGATGAGGCAGGACAACTTCTCGCCTCGGTTCATCTCGCCTTGGAAGAGGTGGCCGGGAACCTGCCGCCCGCTAGGGAGCACCTCCAAAAAGTGAAGGGGCTACTCGACCAAATCGAGGGGCAGTTGAGGCGACTCTCACACGAACTGCGCCCCACGATCCTTGACGATTTGGGACTGCTCCCTGCCCTCAAATTCCTGGCCGAGGGTGTCGCCGCCCGGACCGGACTCCTCATCACGGTGGAAGACGAGTCTGCACTCTCACTCTCCCCTGTACTGGAGACCACTCTGTACCGGATCGTGCAGGAAGCGCTCACCAACGTGGCGAGGCATGCCAAAGCGTCTCAGGTGGATGTCACCTTTCATCAAGACCTCCAGACGCTCCGGTGCTCCATCAGGGATAATGGCGTCGGCTTTGACGTGGCAGCCGTCTTGGCCAGGATCGGTGGACGAGGCCTCGGCTTGATCGGCATTCGGGAACGTCTGAACAGCTTAGGCGGCTCGCTTTCGATCATGTCCAAGCAGGGCCAAGGAACCGAGCTGGTGATCACAATTCCTCACACAAACTCACGGGAGGCGTAAGATGTCGCTGCATATTCTGCTAGCCGACGATCATCTCATCGTCCGCCAAGGTCTGAAGGTCCTGTTAGAGCGGGAAGGATTTGACGTGGTTGGAGAAGCTTGCGACGGCCGTGAGGCGGTCCGGCTGGCCCAGGAGCTCTCCCCGGACATCGCCTTGCTCGACCTCACCATGCCCCTGTTGAATGGCGTAGATGCGGGACGAGCCATACTGCAGACCTCTCCCAAAACGAAAGTCGTCCTCTTAACCATGCACACCGAGAACCATTATGTCCTAGACGCTCTTCGCGCCGGCATTAAGGGGTACGTCTTGAAGACCAAGGCGGCTGAGGAACTCGTCCAAGCCATCCAGGAGGTCTCGCTGGGGAAACTTTATTTGACTCCTGGAGTCTCTGAGGTGGTCGTTCAAGCGTACTTGGCCAAAACTGACCTGCCTCCAGAGCCCCTTAGCCTGAGAGAGCGGGAAGTTCTGCAACTCATTGCCGAGGGCAAGACCACCAAGGAGGTGGCTGTCGTTCTGGGGATCAGCGTGAAGACCGCGGAGTCTCACAGGACCAGAATGATGGAGAAACTGAACGTCCATGAAACGGCCAGTCTGGTCCGTTATGCCATCAAACGGGGCATCGTTCAACCTTAGCATCCGTTCCGGAACTCTTTCCATTCTCATCTCAGGGATATTCTCCCCTCCCATTGTAGGATTTGCTCGATAGCAGCTCAGGTCCTCTAGATTATCTGCTTTTGTTACTTAACCTCTTCTTAACACTCAGGAATATTTCCCCCTCTAATCAGTGATTTTCCTCCCCCCAATTGCGGGATTTACCCGATAGCAGCTCTCGTCCTTTTAGCTTATCAATTCACCGTAACCTATGGAAGACTCCAGGGAGGTCAACATGGAAGACTATGTGGATGTGGATGATGTGGATAATGTTTCGTCCGACCACAAGGACAGCATGGCGTCCCAGCACGCTGGACCCGGCATCATGTTGCTCACGGCCTCTATGCAACTGCTCTATAAGGATCGGCGGGCGTTGGAACTGTGCGAGCAAATCATTCGATGCCAGAACGGGAAACCCGCAAACGGGGTGCTCCCGCCAGCCGTTGCCTGTCTTGCTGATCAAATCCGGAAAATCCTCCAAGTCCGAACCGATCCGAAATACTGGGAACAGTTTCAAATCATGCACGCCGTGAAGACTTTCCATCGCCCCGTGCTCTTT